>Ga0105099_10000009_pt1 | contig 160042 bp, 291 predicted proteins | sample PPLLak3cmMay2015_2_FD_79138 | JGI IMG/M metagenome (GOLD analysis project Ga0105099, IMG submission 79138) | Freshwater sediment microbial communities from Prairie Pothole Lake near Jamestown, North Dakota, USA - PPLs Lake P8 Core (1) Depth... | ecosystem: Environmental > Aquatic > Freshwater... | reverse complement strand
TTCCCGCTAAGTTGTTTTCAAATGTATAGCTACCAGTTTTATCATTTCTGATTGTAATCTCAGAAAACACTGGCTCGATTCCTGATGAACATCCCGCAATTAAACTTATTGTTCCTGTTGGAGCAATCGTTATAATAGTAATGTTTCTGCGAGGCTTAAACAACTTAGAACATTCGGCTGGAATACCTAATTCTTTACCGCGTTTTTCTGATTCGTCTAAGGCAATATTATAAATAAAATCAAGTATTTTTTCTAATTCTTCAATGGCTTTTTCAGAACCATAGGCGGTTTGAGTCATTAAAAGATAATCTGCATATCCCATTATTCCTGGGCCAATAGGTCTATTGTCAAAACTCCATTTTTCGATTTCTTTCGTTGGATATGTGGTTTTGTCAATAACATTATCTAAGAATTCAACAGCCAGTCTTGTTGCAAGATCTAATTTATCCCAATCAATTTCTTTATTTTTATTTAGAAATTTACTTATATCCAACGAACCTAAATTGCAGACTCCATTAGGAGGAAGTGGTTGTTCCAATCTGTAATCTCTTATTGCTAAGAGTGTCGGACTATATCATAACTCATTTAGAGTTTTCGGCGCTATTTGACGGATTATTGATTAAGCTTCTCACCATCTAGTCTCTGAACCTTCACGATACTTTTATGCTATTTATCGTGCTTGGCTGCTGATTGTCCACTTGGGATTTCCAGCAATTCACCGAATTTTTAACGTGATCCAAACTATCACCTAGAACACGGATTTGTTCCAAATATTTCTTGTCCAACTTCATTATATGGAGATTTATCTATCGCTCCTTTAAAAAGAAAAGCTGGTTCTCCATTTCTCCATGCACCATCAATAATTAAATCATATACTGTTCGTGCGTCATATTCTTGATATTTTACTCCATCAAATTCCGTCCAGAATTTTTCTCCATTTTTTACTGCATTCATAAACTTATCATCAACTACTACAGACATATTGGCATTAGAAATACGTTTTTCTTCAGCCTCTTCATTTTCACCATGTTTGGCATTAATGAATTTTATAACATCTGGATGATATACGGAAATGGTAAACATAATTGCCATGCTACGGAATCCTGCCTGAGTCATAGCTTCTGCGTCATGTGAAATGGTATCTGCGAATCTAATTGGGCCACCAGCATATCCATGAGTACTACCTGCTACAGAATTCCCTTCTGGTCTAATTTTAGTTAGACTAGTTCCACATCCACCACCTTTTCTAGCAATAAGAGCAAAATCAAGTTTTGTTTTAAAAATACCCTCAATTGTATCTGGGAAATCAACTACATAGCAAGCACTTAATCCTGCACCTCTTTTGCCAGCGTTAACCAAACAAGGAGAGTTGGGCACAAAGTATGTATTTAAAATCATTTCTCTTGATAATTCTTTATTTTTACTATCAGGGATTACATTATTAATTACCCTGTCTACCAATTCTTCCCATGAACTTTCACCCACATCTTTATTATAGTATCTTTGTTTTAAAATATTTTCTGCTGTTTTTGATAATTTTCTTACATTTGGAAATGTTTCTGTCAACGTCTACCTCCTTCTATAAATTTATTTTTCTAAAAATGGTACAATACGATTTACTTCTATTTTTAAATTATCTATTCCGCTTTCTGATTTAATTTTATAATCAAATTTGAAGTGATCTAAATCAATTTCTGACGAATGTTGTTTTTGTTCTGCACTTAATCCATTATCAAAATGTAGTCTTTCTACTCTAATGGATATTACTTTATCTGGGAATCTTGCTTGGGGAAGATAAATTTCATTTCGGAACCGGCAATCACAAATTATGAAATAGTCAAAGTCGTTTGATAATATATCAATAATATCGCAACTTCTTTCAACCCAAAATAAAGGATGTTTTAATTCTTCCCTTACTCTTTCTGTTCCAAGTCTCTGTAACAGAGTTCTAGATTTTTCATCTTTTATACCGTTCCATCCAAGATATTCTTTCGCTATATATTTTAAATAGTCAGCATTGTGAAGAATCAATGTTCTTCCTTGTAACTTTTCTTTTAATATTTGCCCAACGGAGTCTTTTCCATTTTGTGCTTTTCCAGATACAAGTATAACTTTCATATATTATATCACTCCATATTCTTCGAACAAATGTTTTTGAGGAGCAAATTCTTTAAAATATTCTTTTTCTGCTTTAAGTCTTGCAGTAATAGCATTTTCTATTTTATTAAAAACACCCAAATGAATACCTTCTCCATTCACTTGAATTCTAGCCCTATATTTACATCTACTTTTCATCCAGTCAACACCAATTACTCCGCTAGAATTTCTTATGGATAATGAACAATTTTGTAAATTTTGTGTGTCAGTTGCAATTCTTAAATTGTTTTTTCTGTTATCTGATGGTGTTTTGTTGTCATGATCAATTTTTATATTTTTGTCATCTATGCCCATAATTAGACGATGTAAATATATCATTTTATGAGAAAAATCTCCCATAGAATATGCCTTTACATACTCCTCCGCCACAATCCAACAATATTTTTTTATTTTATCATAATCTTCTTTGTCGAATAAGAAAGAATCTCCTTTATGGTCATATCCAACTCCAAATTCTCCAGTTAGATCATAAGTATTATATTTTTTTATACTTTCAAACAAACGTTCTTTATTGAGACAGCCGCATGACTGGGTATCTCCGTTTCTTAAAGATTTTGTTGTGATCTTTACAATTTTGCCATCACAGTCACATTTGCAAAGCCAGCAAGTTCTTCCATAATAATTATTTTCACATCGTTCTAAAACTAATAATCTACCAAAACGTTGACCTTTAAGATCAATAGTTCCTTTATTCATTTATAGACCATCCCTCAATAATACCAATAACCTCTTGCCAATTATTCGCCCTTGGAAACCAATCAATATTTTTATTGTGTGGTTGGGTAAATAAAATACCAATACCATCAATATTTAATAAATTTTTAGGATTATCGTCAACTAAAAACTGGCACTTTATGAGGGACTTATCTGTTGCGATTACAACATCATCATCACTTTCTATAAAGCCATATTTCTTAAGCCATCTATTTTTTACGTTATCTGGATTATTTACAGATATAAAAATTATACGATATCCTTGTGATTTCAAATAAGAAAGAGCATGTGCTGATCCGCAAATTGGTTTTGATTTTTCAAATACTTCTGGACGATTTACATATTCTAAAATGGCATCTCGTGCTTCAGACTTAACAAAGTCTTGGATTCCCCATGACGTAATTTTATCTACTGTAAGATTGTCGTTAAAATCTTTGTTATACATCCTCAACCAAGATTCCATGGTGTCGCTCGTGACCATATCGTAATCAAACGCTATTATCATACCACACCCCTAACTCCATCAAATACTAACACTCTCTTCCACTTCAACTTTAACCCCAAATCCCTAAACTTATTCTCTAATCCTAACCTTCTCACCCACCTCTTAACAATAAACATATCACTAAAATCCATCGCCTCAACCCAACTATCGCACCATGAAATGTCACATTCATTGGATAGTGATTCAACGTATTCTTTAGTTTCGGGGTTATACAGAAATATTAATGTTTTGGATTTCATCTTTTTTCTTCTTTCTTTTAATAGATTTATTTGCCTTATCTACGACCCAATTTAAAAAATTATCAATAGTTAAGTTCTCCTTTGCGATGTGTTTTTCTTCCATACATTGTGAAACTAGTCGAACTAATTTTTCTGCCAAATCAGTTTCTTCATCTGGTGTCATTTTGTCTCCGGTGGTTTGATAAATTCAGGATGTTGTAAGTCTTTGAAAATTTCATCAAAGAAGTAATGCCATTGTGGGAGTCGATGATTTTTCCTTTGGTTATAAACATTTTGTAACACTCTATAGTTTATTACCCAAATTCTACGTTGGAGAAATCCTTCTGGCAATAAGCATTTAATATTATCTATTGGAATTTCTTTATGTTCAATTAATCCATTTAAGAAATCTAAATAATTTTGGAATCCTACAAATTCTGTATAAATACTTTCTTCAAAATTTTCTTCTGATAGTTTTGCTTTCATTAATGTATGCATTGTTGAAGCGCTTTGTTTTGTAGTCAACCTATAAGTATCAGCTTCTTGCCACCAATATCTAGGGGCGGTAACATCCAACCAAATATAAATACTTTCTAGAAATTTTGTTTCTCCAGATTTTCCCCAAGCATATTTGGGTAAAATTTCTTTTGCTCTTTCAATGCTAGTGTTATAACTTAAAGAGAAGCCAAGTGCGGCTTCTTCATAACCATGTTCAGATAATAATTTAACATTCAATTTCGGATTCTCCTTCGCCTTTACTTAAATATTCTTGTAACAATTTTTGTAGAATTACATAAGTAATTCTACTATTCTCATCTTCATTATTTTGTAAAAAATAACCTCTATCATTAACAAAATCAATAAACCCTAAAACTTCCATCTCAACTAATTTCTTAAATTCACTCTTACTCATAATATTCTCCTCCTTCACACCACTTACAACTATAACAATCTTTCTTTCCTTCGATTAATCCTTCCCATAATTCATCACATCCAAATAAACCACAGATTGCATTTTGATGTAAACACCACTCAGGTTGAGGATATTTTTTAGCAGTTTTATACCATGGGATTCTATTGTTATAGATATCACATTTCTCTTCTATTGTTAGTCCATGAAAATATTTTGTCATTTTGATTTTTTAGTCTTTTAGTCAATATACCATCTAATAAAACAACGGTCAATAATTTGAAATGTTAATTTTAATTCGTCTTCAGTAAGTGGAAATTTATTGATAGTTTTTGATATAAAAGTATCAACGGTATCTTTAATACTATACATGTCTACTAATTCACTTATTTCATTTCTATTTAAGATCTCCATGGGAACCTCCCTTCTTTGTAATTTTGTAATTCGTGTTAATCGTATAGTTTACGAGAATTTGATGTTCGCATGAAAGTGATTTTCATTGGGTAAGCTTATCTAATCTTTGTTTCGCTAATCCGAAAACAACCTCATCGTATTCTATACCAATATAATTTCTATTATTTTTGATTGACCATTCGCCCAAACTACCACTACCCATAAACGGATCAAATATTAAATCTTTTTCGTCAGTAAAAGGCGCAACAATCCTATCAAATAATCTTAAGGGCTTCTGCCATCTAATTAAATGCCCATCTTCTTTTTTGATTCTTTCTTTTGATGTTGTAGTTAGACAAATATCGTCTATCCATGCTGTTGCTTGTTTGGTTTGTCTACCTGAAGGATTTAATCCTTTATTTTTTGTAACCTTGTCTACTTGAATTCTTTCTGGATAAAATTTCCAATCTTTACCATTGCAGAAAACTATAATGTCGTCATAGCATTGATGAAATTTATTTTTTGGGTGGTTTCCCCATTCATTCTTTTGAACCAAATGGTTTACAAATGTTGCTTGACGTATATTCTCAAGGGCATCTCTCACTAAATAATTTGTATGAAAATCTGTTTGAACGATAAAAATTCCATTAGGTTTAAGCAAATCGAAAAAATCATAAATCCATGAAAGGTCTTCATTTTCATAGATCATATCTGCATATACTAAATCTACTTTTGGTAAACTACAGACTTTTGTATTATCTTGATTGTATATTTTATACAAATTCTATCTCCATGAATTATCTATTTTATTAAACATTTTCTCTATAATATACTGATGTGATATATCCGCATCTTTCACATTTTGCATATTCACTACCAGAATATTTTTCAAAATCGTGAGCATAAATTAAAGCACAAAATAATTGTTTTAATAATTTAATCATTTTTCTCCTAGTGAAATATTCATTTTATTAATTTAACAGCTTGTTTTTTTACGCCTTCAAGTTCTTCGTCGTTTTTAACAAGCCAATATTTTACAACAAAACTGCTATCAAAATATTCACTAGCGCCCATAGAATCTACAACCCAAGGGTTCTTGGTAATTAATTCGCCATTTGTGTGCAAATAAACATAAAAAGGATAATCTCTCATTACGCTTCAACCTTATCCATAACATTCTCCAACGCCTTAAACGACTGCCACACAGTAATAGCAGTATTCATATCAATTCTATTACTCCCATCAAATGATCTAATTGGACTATGTATAGCTTCTTCAATGAATTCATTAACAGTTCTATGTTTCAAGAATAATTCTGCTAATGTTTGAAAATCGTTTTCTTTATAAATAAGATTTACATGCATTTTTATTTATCCTTTCTATTTTATTCCCATGAAATTATCGTTTTATGGTGCATATACCCATCCACAAGAACGATCAGGATAAGTCTTTGTCTTATGTTGTGATTTCCCAAATGGAGCGCCACATGCGCCACAAGTTCCTTCTCTATAAACTGACTCACTATATGATCCGCAATATTCACAGAAATGTTTTTCTTTTTATTCTTTTCTAGAAACAATAGTATGATCGTAATTAAGCCAAGTATCGCCCCAACTTATATAACTTGCAGAACATATGGCTCCAGAATTAGAAAATGTCACATCTTATCCTCACTCATTCCATGAAATTAATTTCTTATTGTAATTAAAAGTATTTCTTTTCAGAACTACAAACTTGACACGCATCCCAATCACTATACCCATGAGGACAATTGCCTTCTTTGGGATTTTTATTTAAGAATTTAAGTTCTTGTAAAATATCCCACAAAAACTTAATAATAATCCCAGCCACACAAAAAGCTAATACAGAAAATATTGTCCAATACACCCAGTATGCCATATTAATCTCCATTAGTCAATCTTAATCAAAAAATCACCATATAAAGACCATCTTGTATCCTCTTCTATTCCCCACATAATTCCATATTTATTTCTTGCGAAAAGTGTAAAAATAGTTTCTTTATTGTCTTCCAAAAATTGCCAAAAAGTATCAGTGAGAGATCCTTGTTCTCTTTGCCAACGATATTTTTCAATATCAATTTTTACTTTATCACCTTCTTTTAATTGGTTGGTTATTTTTACATCGTATTTTCCCATTTTACTATTTCCTTTTAGTTTTTTTAGTTTTAATTTTTTTAGTTTTTTTGATTTTATTTTCTTTTGTTTTAGGTTGTTCTTCAATAGTTTCTTTTATTTGTTTTGCCTTATTTTCTACAATTTGTTTAGATCCATTTGCAATAAAATCAAAAACTCTTTCTTTATTTTCTTCTAAATATTGGAAAATATCTTTTATAGTTCGATAACATTTTTCTTTATGAAAAGGGATATTACCATATTTTGTGGGGTAAGACCCATCTATTGGTTCAAACCAACATGTGTCTTTTTCAGTAATTTCTTTATTGCAATAAAAACATATATTGCCCAATGTGCGCTCCTATAATTATAAAATAAGTTTACCACAGAAATGTAAATTTGTCAAGGTTTCTGGTAAAATTAGTTTTATTCAACACATTCTTTCCCAAGTAATGCATATGCTGCAAGCTCATCAATTACCGCGCGATGTTCTCCAATTGTTTCAGCAGTATCATAATTTTGTGCAATTTCAAAAATCCAATATAACGCAGAATCTTTACTCGTTACAACGCCTTCCTCTTTCAATAAATCATAACTTCTTTGGATTTGTTCTTGCTGTAATTTCTTTCCTTCGTCTGTCATTTTTATTATTTCTCCTTTGATTTTGTAATATTATTAAATTGTTCTTCTAGGTTATTATAATCTAATCCTAAATATTTATAAGCTTCATCTGTGGTTATTTCCTGCCAGTGACGTAATTCAAGTACACAATAATGTTTTAATCCATCAGATATTCCTTTTCTTCTAAGGATGTAAAACAATTTGGTAATGTGGGTATTGCTGTGAATCCCTCGTGCCATAGTATGCCTCTATTCTTTTTTAGGTAGGTTTTCGCTTATCATAACTTGGCCTTCTAAACAAGATGCCAAAGTTATCCAATCTATAATTTCTCTTAGTTTTTGTTTATTAACGTATTCATATCCTTTGGAAGCAGAAACTATAAATTGTAATAATTCGGTTGTTGCTTTTTCTTTGGAGAATTCTAATGCTTCTTTTGGTGTGGTCATTATCCTCCTTTCGATTAAATCAATGAAATTTGCATTTCATGGGGTAAATCTTAAAAATAGTTATTATTTTTGATATATGTTTCTATTTCGATTTTTCTACTAAACATTCTAAAAGTCGGTTTTTACCAATTTCAAAATATTTTTCATCTAATTCATACCCAATAAACTTGCGATTTGTGTTTATACAAGCAACTCCTGTTGATGCCACACCCATAGTATTATCTAAAATAACTTCTTTTTCTTTTGTATATGTTTTTATCAGATATTCTAATAATTCAACCGGTTTTTGAGTCGGATGCAATCTTTTCGAACTATGATCTTTATTAAAACGCAAAATATTTTTTGGATAACTTTCTTCATATATCTTATGTAATGCCACCATATTATTTTTATGCAAAATATCACTTACAGAAGGATTGCCACCTGATTTTGTTGGCTTATCTCTTTTCGTCATAATTGGGAAATATCTCATATTTTCTTTTGCGCCATTAGCAGTTTTTGAAAGAGAGAACACACAAATATCCTCTAGTACATTTAATGGCTGAAGTTTTGCTAATTGAAAATTACCACCTTGTTCTTTTCCCCATGTCCATTTATATCTATAATTATTTAAATTGCTCATTATTAGCATTGATGTGAATGGTTCTACTCCGAACAAAACTATTGCACCATCTTTTTTTATAATTCTATTATATTGAACCCATAATTTATCTAAAGGTATAATAATATCCCATTTTGCACCAGTTTTTTCAAAAGGTAAATCGCATAAAATCATATCAACATAATTGTCTGGAATTCTTTGCATTATATCCATACAATCACATTGTTTAATAACTATATCATCGTTTAATCTCAATATTTACCTCCATGGAATATATGTTTTATTGATTATTTTCTTGAATAGATAATTCTTCACCAAATGGATCGGTACCAAGTTTTTGTGCTTTAATTTTAAATGAATCCACTAATTCTTCAATGCAATTTTCACACAAATCAAATTTCCATCTTTCCATATCATGGGAAGAGCCATACCCAAAATCTACTTTAAAAGCATGAATGGTGTCCCATTGCCATTCTTCATATCCTTGTGGCATTTCTGGATCAAATGTTTCATTATCATAAATCATGCCACATTTATTGCAAGTAACTTTTGCCTCTACTAATTTATCTACTTTGACTGCTGTATATTCTCTCATTTTTACTCCTCTAATGAAATGGTCGTTTTATTAGGCAATGGTATTCCTAATTTTATGATTTCTTTTTCTAGTGCCTCATATTCATTACCATAGCTTTCACAAACATCAGATATATAAATTAATAATTTCTGAATTATTTGTATTAAGTCATCTCTGTCAGAAGCATAAAAAATACTGCCTTGTTGGTCTTTAAATGTTTCCATTGTTTTACCTCATGAAATAATAGTTTTATGTGGTTGGAATTCTACACAAACAATTCTGCTAACCCAACACTCACCTTCTCCAGCTTCTTCAAAATCAACTTCTACACAATAATTTTTAAGTTCGTATGTAGAATAGTTTTCTCCCCAAAAAGTAACGTCTCCAAACAATTCACTTCCAATAAATTCACCAACTTTTGAAATAAAACCGATGACTTCATTCTTTTCAGGTGTTTCGCAATATTCAATGGGAACATCGTTGTTTTTAAACAATGTAATTATGGATTCATCTGTATTTAATATTTTGATATTTGGGTTATTTTTATCAAATATTTTTATATTATGGGCATAACTTAGTTTTCTTTTTATATTCATTTTATCTCCTTTAGCTACCCGAATATTCTTCTGGATCATGTTGAACAAACCAAATCATAATTTTTCGTCCTGTTTCAGAATAAGGTAATTTAAATAATAATCTATTTACAAGACCACCAAATAAATTATAAATTAAGTCAGTAAACCAATTTCTGTCTTCGGCAAATACGCCTCTAAATTTTTTCATCTTGATCCAATAAAATTGCGCTTTCATGGGGAAGAACATATTCTACCCATTCTGAATCTTCTGGCAATTCCATTTCGCCTGTTGCTCCAGAGTAGTATTGTTCGCCAATCTTTTCATAAAGACTAGCGTTTTCGTAATCACCCCATTCATTGTAATCATCATCGAAATATTCACCAGTAACAATGTCTCGAATCATAAAAAGTTTTTGCATTTTTATCCTTCTTCCGTTTCTCTATAATCCTCATAAAACTCTCGTAGTCTTTCGGCAAGATGAGAATCTAAAGTATAACATTCTGCTTCTGTTGGATTTTTGCCAACATAATTCCAACTAGATTCTATGCCTTCATTTTCTAAACATAAATTAATTTGCTTGTTTTCATTTCGAAAACAAAGCCATAAACAACCGTCGTCACCATAATATATAATTGGATTTTTCATAAAATCTCCATTTCATTCAAGCGTTCTAATCGTCTTTGTAAAACTAGTTTTTTCCTTTCAATATCCGAATGAAAACACCAAGCGGGGAAATGTTCTTTACTACCAAAAAACATATTTAAGGCATCTTGATTGCTAATATTTATATATTTGTCTCGAACAACATCTAAAGCATACAACATAGATTCGGAATCTATTTGCAAAATATTAGATAATTCATATGCTAAATTATGAATCACTCCTTGTCCACAAGCTCTATGCATAATAATAGAAATATCTTTTAATGTAACGTCTGTATAATTTTCTTTTCTATATTTTTCATTAGCATCAATAATATTCAATTTCTCAGTTCTAAGTTTGACAGTTGATTTATCTTCCATTTTTATAATCTCCTAGATTATTTATATCATACTTTCTTTATCTTGTCAATACCCAAATCCCCATGAAACTTCAATTTCATTGGGAAATTTTTTCTTCCTGGTTCATGTTAGCCAACAATTTAACCCCATCCTCTTTAAATCTATACCCATACTCGCCGGTTTTTGGATCTGGGACAAATTCTGCAAATCCTAATTCTACTAAATAATCCAAATCTTTTACTAAATGTTGCATCCCTTTATATTTCAGGCTTATTTTCTTGTTTCTCATTGATCATTTTCTCCTATGTATTATTTACCATATCTTCCACTTGATCTCGTGGAGGATATTTTGTTTTATTAAAATCAAAAAATGTTTCTGTAACTTTGTATGAATGTTCAATATACCCTGATAAATATTTATCTTTATCTTTTTTAAAATGATTATAAGCGTCTTCAAAGTTTTCGAAATCTTTTATTTCTACGGAATTTTCTTTTCTTCGGCAAACCGTGTAGTTTTCTTCAGTTATCATATATCACCTTTCTTAAATAGACTCAATTGATTCAACGCTAATAATTTCTCCACCATCTTCTACTAAACCAAAAATACCCTCTTCTGAAATTAGGTTTCTAACCATTTCTTCAAAAGTCATCCCCATACTTTCTAAATCTTCAGGGTTGCATAAATTTAATAATTTAAATTTTACCGTAATTATTGCGTTCATTCTTTTCCTTTTTGTATTTTACAAATTTTGTAAAGTGTATACATAAACCAATCTTTTATTTCTTGTTTTGTAAGCCACCACCATCCAGACAAAGATTCTTTATAATTTTTTCTCAAATCTGAGGATCTGCTATCTTCTAAATTCCAAGGATAACAATTTCTACAAATCAGGGGAGACGCTTCAATAGGGTCGTCTGGTCTATCTTTTTTATAAAGACTATTTATTAATTTATTTCCATAAATGCAGCAAGTACAATACACATGATGTCTTTCCATTTTTACCTTTCTAGTCCATGAAACATTTATTTCATGGTAATATATTTAATGCATTGAAAAACTGGGATTATCATCTTCGCTTTCTAAATAATAATCTTTTATTCCAGTGCATCTTTCACAATTACATATTGGGTGCAATTCTTTATTTAGTCTATCAATTTCATTTAATAGATCTGTAATAATGTTTTCTTTTCCTTGATTATCTCGACGTAAGGCTTTATACATTTTTTGTGTAAACATAATTATCCTTTCTCAACCCCATGAAAACTTCATTTCATTAAAAACTGATTAATTTTTTTATTATAAATTGAAGCTGTGAACATTTCTGAGAGTTCATCCAAAGTATAATTGGAAATAAACTCATGACTTAAATGTTTTACATATTCTTCAATATTATCGCTATTTACTATTTTATTGAAATTTTCTTTTATATTTTCTTTTATTAATTCTGACAATTTCATTTTATCTCCTTTTTATTTTTTGTGCCATCCAATGAAAATACCACTTTGTGGGGGTTAATTAGCTAAAATTGATGCTAAAAACAGCAAGCCCACAATCAAAAACCATTGTTTTTTAGTGATTTCGTTTACATTCATAATTATCTCCTTATTTTATATAATAAGTTATTATTCGTCGTCTGTCAAGGGTATTCTATTATCAGTTTTATAAAAACCTTTTCCATTAAAGACAGCAGGTGTAGCAAAGAAAATTCTTTCCAAGTGTTCACTCCTACATTTTGGACAATAAACTTCCCATGATTCTGACATTGGACGAAAGATAGAAAATTTGGTGGAACATAAGGTACATCGGTATTGGTATTCGGGCATAGGGTCTCCTTTGACTAAATTATTCCGTATTCTTTAAATAGATGACGTTGTGAAGAAAATTCTAATCCAAAATATTCCAACTCAGCTTTTAATCTAGCTTTTATTGCATCTTCCATATCACCAAATTCTCCTAAAGTAATCCATCTATGATTATATGTTATATATGCTCTATATTTTCCACTTCTATCAGACCAACAAACTCCCATTACTCCGCTAGAATTATTACTTGGTCTAGTTCTGTTTCTAGAATTTTGTTTAGGAGAAGCGATTCTTAAATTAAATTTTCTATTATCATTTCTGTGTCTATCAATATGATCAACTTGAATAGATGGATCTTCTAATCCGAGAATCATTCTGTGCATTAATACTTCTAATCTTGGATGATAATATCCTGGAATATTTGTTGATAAATAATTATCTTGATGCATATACCAACAATAGTCTTTGATTTTATCATAATCTTCTAAATCAAAATAAAATTCTTCACCTTTTAGGGTATAACCTATTCCGTATTCTCCAGACAAATTATATTCATTATATTTCTTTTGTCGCGTAGAAGCCATTAAATTTCTATAACACCCACAAGAATGTTGTTTTTTTATATTTCCTGCTCTTACGGCCACCGGATCACTTTTACAATCACATTGACACAACCAAAATGTTCCAGTTTTTACCCCTTCTGGTCTTTCAGTCCTATGAAGAACTACCAACATTCCAAATCTTTTTCCAGTCAAATCTATTAAAGACAATTTAAAATCCTTTCATCCATGTTTTTCTTATACCAGCATTTTCTTCTTTCAATGCTTGGTTATATGCAAATGGCTCTGCAAGCAATAAAACTCTTTCTTTCCCGCGCGTGATGAGTGTGTAGAGCATAGGACGTGATAATAAAAGAAAGCCATTATTATCAATGATCCCTATAATTACTTTGGATTCACTCCCCTGGAATCGGTGTGTGCTGAGGCAATAAGACAATTCTAATTTCTTTAAATCTCCTTTATAATATGTTGTAGTTTTTTCAGGGTAAGTAACTTCTAAGAAATCTCCACCTTCGTCCTTACCAAAACTTGTAATTGTTCCCATATCGCCATTAAAAGTTTGAGTATCGTAATCATTGAAGGTGTGGATTACCCTTGCACCCAATTTGAATGTTTTATTATCTCCATATTTCATCATTGCTACATCATCGCCAATCAAAATATCTTGTATTTTTTTACTAATTTCACGACTACTATTAACACATCCTTCTCGTCTCGTAGTCAAAATATAACAATTATCTATACCAACATCTTTGATTGTTTTTAAATATGTTTCAATAGCAATTCTATTCAACTCATCCCTATCACTACGGAACATAAAAACCATATCTCCGTTCAATCCGTGAGCTTCTTTAAATGAGGGTGTTTTGATGGGCGATATTCCGTCTCTAATTTTATTTGCATCTACAACAATTCCAGAATCCTCGCTTTGCCTTAATATTTTTGTAAGTTTATTTACATCAAAAATATCTTTTTCAAGTATATCCGAAAAAACCGCTCCTGCTCCTATCGCTGGAATTTGAAATGGATCTCCGCATAGAATAAGTTTAGAACCAATCCTCATTGCGGAAATAAAATCATAAAACAAAGAATTATTCGTCATCGACATTTCTTCTACTAAGTTTACTTCATATGGCATTCTGAAATCTTTATTGTAAACAAAGGAATTAAGTCCCTTCGCTCCCAAGGCTCGGTGGATTGTACTGCTGGCGAATCCCGTGATCTCATTTATTCTCTTTGCAGCCTTTGCTGATAATGCCACACAAACCATAGAATGATTTTTATAAATATTTAATAGTCCTCTTGTGAGACTTGTCTTCCCTGTACCTGCCTTTCCTGTAATTAAAGTAAGATTTGATTTGGTACAATTTATTAAAATTTCTCGTTGTTCTTCGGTATAATTAAATCCCAATTCTTTCTCAGCATTTGAAATTCCATTATCAATTTCTTCTTGCGTTAATACAATTGGTTCGCTATCATTTATCTCTTTTAGGATTCTATAAATTTCTTTTTCGACATACCAACAATAATTTAAACCAATCTTATCTCCTTCAATATGTAAAAATGTTTCATATTCTTCTTGCTCAGACAAAACCTCTTCAAACAATTCTTCACATTCAGAAATAGTATTATTTATCTTTTCAGACAACTCATTTTTATAAATAAAAGTATGCCCATCGCTTTCACCAACTTCTCTTAAATGATTTTTGATAAAAGAAATAATTCTCTTTTTTGAAGTCCTAAATTCAGGATTCATCCCAACTGCGATACCGTCTACTACCTTAAATGAAATTCCAGGAATGTCACTCAATAAATAAGGATCATCCAAAATCTTTTCCTTCAATATAGTAGGGTTAGGTTCACCGCCTAACAACTTCCTAATTTTTGAGAAGGAGATCCCAAGCGGAACCAAAAGACTAAGGATGTCCGAAATCGCATAATTATCCAACACCTTACTCTTAATATTCTCAAAAGTAATTTCCTTAATCCCCTTCGTCTTACCTAAATCAATTTCTCCTTCTCTACCATCCACAATCATTTGAACAACATCAGGGTATTGTTCTAAAAGTGTTTCTGCTTGCAAAGGTGTACAAACAGACTGAAGGAATTTTTTCTGATCATCAAGACTTTTTGGCATCGGCTGAGTGACAGAAATGGGAACATAATTATAATTTTTATATTTTTTTGAAAACTCTAATTTTGCCTTAACCTCATACTCCGTACCCATATTCAATCTTTGGGTACGGCCAGCAAGCATTCCTTCAAACTTCATCTCTGTTTTATTTGAGTCAAAGTCATAAGCTTCGGTTTGCTTAATTTCTGGGAGATATGAATCTAGCGTTCGAAATTTGTAGACTCCGTAAAAATTGTCTTCGTTGTAATAGAGTTCTACAATTGGAGTTATTTTGAATTCGTAGATTGTTGTAGTGTCCAAGTTTTTGTCCTTTTGGTTTAGTTTTTTATATCTATTTATATTACCACATATCTTGTAATCTGTCAAGGGATATGTGGTAATATGTTTTATATTTATTTTTATTTTTTAAGTTTTCTATCTTCCAACCATTTGTCGTATGTTTTAAAGGATTCGGCAATCAATCTCTCATCATTTTTCTTGCACAACACAGCGATCTGTTGTCCCTTCTTTATAAGGTCTGCAAACTCATTTAATTGTGTATGCCAAACAGTAATATCCAAAAGTCCAAATGGAGAATATAAATTCACAAAAGCAAATTGTTTCCCATGATGATCTTTCTTTTTGGTAATATCTGAAATAACACCTATCACCACACACTTACCATTATCACTGCAATCTTCAATTGGGGCAATATATTTGTAAGCATTTTCGAAAGGATTATCTTTCAAGAATATAGATAGTGTTTCAAATTCCCACAACTCCTTATTTTGCAAATATTTTTCTTGAAACTCTTGAATGAACTTATTTCTTTTTTGAATTTGTTGCTTATTATATTCTACTTTTCGGACGTTATTATATCTAGATAGTTTTTCTTCTTTGTCAGATATTTTATCGAGGTTCAAATTATATTTTTCTTTCAAAATTGAAGTAGATGGTAATGATTTTACAGGTGAATATTCTTTTGATTCTATTAATGATTCTGCATAGTTTACCAAATATTCATATTTATTTTTGCAAGGAACTGCACCTGATTTTACTAATGCAACAATTTGTGAAATTGATGGTTGGGTTCGTATGACAAAATCTTTTAAATTTAGGAATTTACCATTATTGGTTTTTTCTTCAATAATTGTGTCAACAAGTTTACCGCCGATTCCTTTAATAGCTTCAAGTCCAAAAATAATTTTATTATCTTTAACAGAGAAGTTCCTATCAGAGTCATTTATGTTTGGGGTTACAATTTCTACATTCATTTTTTGTGCGTCAATGATGTATTTATTTAAAGTTCCATAATCATTTTTGTTTTGGTTGAAAAGAGCCTTAAAAAAATATACAGGGTAATGGGCTTTGAGATAGGCAGTTTGTAGGGTTAAAATACCATAAAGTTCCGAATGCGATTTGTTGAACATATATGATCCTTTAGAGGACAAATATTCACTAATTTTTTTCGCCAATTGTTTGCCATACCCATTATTAATAATTTCTTCTTCTAGTTTCTTTGCTTCTTTTTTAACTAATTTTATATCTTTCTTACCGATGGCCTTCCTGAAAAGATCGGCACCACCCATTGTCCTGCCCCCAAATTTCCTAACAAGAGCCATCAATTCCTCTTGGTAAATTATACAGCCATAAGTATCTTTTACAATAGGTAACATATCATCATGCCAAACATCTATTTCAGAAGGATTATGTTTGTATTTAATGTAATCGTCCAAGAACTCCATGGAATCTGGGCGATAAAGTGCTAAAACTGCACTTATGTCATTAATATTATCTGGTTCAAGGCGTACTAATAAATCTTTCATACCTTGAGATTCTACTTGAAAGACACCATTAGTATTCGCACTTCTCAAAATATCATACATCTTTTCATCAGATAAAAATATATCGTTGTTTGGGTCAATTTCCCATGGATCTATTTTGGTTTCTTCAAGAATGTCTTTAATAACAGATAATGTAGAAACGCCAAGAATATCAAATTTAATAATCCCAATATCTTCGGCTTTCTTTTTATCTACTTGAATTACATGTTCACCTTTTGCTCCTAATTTCATACCCATGAAGTTATAAACATTGGTATCAACAATTCCAACACCACCTGCATGTACGGAAGCATGACGAACTTTCCCTGATAATTTTGACGCTATTTTAAACAAATCTGTATATTCTGAATATTTATCTAATAGATCTTTATTATTTTCAATACATTCATCAAAAGTTTCATAAGTAAATTTTTTGGAGATTTGCTCTGATATTAAATATGGTATTCCCAATGTACGAGCAACATCTTTAATCGCTAATAATGGAGTAATATAGCTAAAATTAATAATTTGAAAAACTTTATCTTCACCATATTTCTCAGTAATATATTGAACAACTTTTTCCCGATTGTCAAAATCTAGATCAACATCAGGTTCCGAAATTCTTTCAGGATTTATAAAGCGTTCAAAAATCAAATTATATTTAATTGGATCAAGTTCACTAATTCCAAGAAGATAGCAAACAATTGAGCCACCGGCAGAACCACGACCTGGGCCGACGTACACTCCATTTGATTTAGACCAATTAATAAAATCCCATACAATCAAAAAATACCCATCAAAATCCATTTGATGAATCATTTTTAATTCATATTCGATACGTTCTTTTCGTATATTTTGTTCTTCTTCAGAAAGTTTATTAAAATTTCTTTTCGACCAACCTTCATAAGCAAGTTCTTTTAAATATTCTTCATTGGTATCAATACCTTCTGGTAACGGATAGTGAGGAAGTTTTGATGATTGAAAAGGCATCTTTACATCTTCGGCAATATCAAGTATTTTATTAGTATTTAATAACCCTAAATTTACATTATCAACACCAATTTGTGAATCCAAAATTTCATGAATTTCATAATCACTCATTAAATAACAATCTTGATAAACTTCTGTCATTGTTTCTTCATCACGAGCAATTTGTACTAATCGACCTTGATAGTACAAATCTTCTTTTGTGGCTGAATGGCTATCACAAGTAATAATAAAATCAGTATTGGTGTCTTTTGATAATTGAATAAGTTTTTGGTTATATTCAATTTGATCAGGAGTATTATGAGGCATTATTTCAAGATAAAAATGTGGGAATATAGATTTGTATTCTTCAATATATTCAATACATTTTTGATAGTCTTGTTCTCTTGAAATTTTGGAAGCTAAACACGCGGTAGATACAATAAATAGGTCTCCATATGGTTTTAACATATTCAAATCAACTCTAGGACGATAATAAAATCCTTCTAAATTTGATTTTGAAACAATTTCGTTTAAGGCTATACGAGATTTTTCATTAATACAAGTTAGAAGTAAATGAAAATATTTACTATCTTTATCCTTTATATTAATGTCAAAAGCCTCATACGCTTCAACCCCATACAAAAGACGTATCTCTGGATATTCTTTTTGGATTTCCGCATAATAAATCCAAGAATACTCATTGCCATGCTCATGTATTCCAAATCCTTTTAATCCTATTTCTTTTGCACGTTCTAAATAGTCTCTTGGGGTTGAAAAGGCATCCAAGAGGCTGTACATGCTATGGTTATGTAATGCGGTATAAGTCATATATTATCCTTTTTTAATCAAATTATAATCCTGAATGACTGATTGCGGTGAAAGAATTTGGTTGAATGAGTTCATGTTTACTTTCACAACAGCTTCTAATTCTATCCATGTCCCTAATGGTTCTTCTTCTTTTAGTTTAAGTATAGGGTCGTCTGTATTTCTCTTAAATCCCATACATTGGACTCCATCCTCATTTAATCTAAATTTGAAACTGTCTTGTTCCTTACCCATCAACTCAATATCATTAGTATTAACCCTAACACCCTTAACCAAAATACAAGGTTCTTCAATTGTACCACACCAAATACCCTTTAATTTATCTAATTCTTGCACAAAATCAAGAGTAATTTCTTCTGGAGACATAATAAAATCAACTCTATAAAATTTATCAAAATCAACATCTTTCAATTTTTCATTCATAAAATCAATTGCTTTTTTGATATTTTGTTTTTTCAGACCGACCCCACTGGCTCCCATATGCCCTTGTACGAAATCAAATAATTTCGTCTCTTCAATAAATTGTTTGAAGTTTTCAATAGGGCTATTATTATAATTTCTCATAGAACCAGTATAATAATCTGCACTTCTTTCTGATTCATGGATAAGGATACAGGGTTTGGAATATTGTGATGCGAGCTTCATCGCTACAAGCCCCACGTAATTGCTATCCAATCCATTACAATTTGCAAATAAAACCTTATTATTATTTCGATTATATTTTTCAATATCTTGATTAATAATTTCTAGTCCTTTATCAATCTCACGATTTTGTTTTGCACGTAAATTTGTAGCGACTCTTGCTACTCTTGTATAAATATCTTCTTTGACGGTTTCAGTTTTACTATTCTTAGTATAGTCAAAATCTTGATCAATTTGGCAAAAGGCTTCGAAGAGATTCTTTTTATCTTCCATTTCTCCTGCGCGAATTGTGCTATTAATCAATGGCGTTATATAAAACATCACGTTGATAATATTAACGTCTCCACCAATAGAATAATTTTGTTTATTAATAATTGACAAAAATGCTTTATTTTTAATATTAGAAAGACCTAATTCTACCAATCTACGGCATTCTTTTTCACGCAAATCCATAGAATCTGAGATTAAGGACAATGCAACCAAATCTAAATATTTATTGGCATTATCACCCCACAACTCTGAATCAAGCGCCTGTAAAAACTTATAAGTTACTGCTCCTCCAGAAAGATTAAAATTAGGATAGTTTTTGCTACAATATGGATTTACAATAATAGCATAAGGATTCTCGACGTTTTTAATGTGATGGTCTAATGAAACTACATCAACACCATTTTCTTTTAATTTTTTACAGGGTTTGACATCATTTGTGGATGCATCCGGTGTCAAAAGTAATTGAATATTTTCTGGCAATTTTGTTTTATCACTAAGTCCATGTTGTTTCCCATCTTGCATAGTATATTGTAAATGAATAGATGGAAAAGCTTCTTTCAAATATTGATATAGCATTGCTGCCGAGCAAACGCCATCTCCGTCACAATCGACCAGAATACAAATATTATCATTGTTTTCAATATGTGTCAATAGGCATTTTACCGCTTCATCCATATTATCTAAAAGTTGATATGGATATAAGTCGGCATCTGTGGTTTTTAAATAGTGCTTTGGTTCAGATACCCCTCTATTTATTAGGATTCTATCAACCAAATTGTAACTATTATCATTACTAAAATTTATATTATTTTCAATTAATTTATATTTCATTTATTATTTTCCATTCTATTATTTAATTTTATAAACATTATTCTTACTCAAAATTTCCCACTTGCTTTTATTATCCATAGGCGATTCCTTCTCCCCCAAAATCCCATCTGTATCAATAATAGCATAAATAGGAATTCCATCTACAAACATATTTGCTTTTTCTTCCAATTCTTTCTGAGTCACGTCTTTATCAAACGCAAAACAAATCTTAGCATTAAGACGTGAAAGCATGTCTATCTGGCGCTTACCAATCTTTTTCCCGCCTATCCCTACACTATTCTTAACCCCATAAGACCATAATTGTAAAACGCTCTTCTCTGATTCTCCAACAAAGATTTTACCACTTTCCTTAATATAATCATGTGTTTTATTTAGACCAAAAAGTATTTTATTTCTAGGGCATTTATAAAGATAAATATATTTTTGGTCATATTCAGAAAGTTCTTCTTTGAATAGTCTTGCTTTAATCGAGACGAGTGAATTTATTTCATCAAATATCGGAATCGTTAGCCTATTACTTTCTTCGTCGTAACCTATTAAAAATTCCTTCTGACAGTCATAGCTTATTCCATCCTTTAAAAACATATCGTTTACGCAGGGAGTTTTGTAATATTTTAAAATGTTCTTATCCAAAACCCTAATAGGTGTATCATCCTCTTCCTCATCATTAATTTTCATCTTCATCAACATCTTTGTAATCCTAAGACTCTCAGGTAACTCTAATGTCGGCTCATGATAATAATCTAAACCTAACACATTACAACACCACAACATCGACTCAAAGAAATTACATTGATTTATAAATCCAATAAGAGAAAAAATGTCAGTTCTTTCTCCCATGTCTTTAGTATAATTTACAACATTTAAAAATTCGTTATTGTATAGGGTTATTGCTTGAGGATTATCAGAAGGAGGTGGATTACCACAAGTCCAATAACCAGAGTGTAGTTTTATATGTTGACAACCCAACTCTTGTAGAATAAATTCTACTTTATTATTTTCAATGATATATTCTTTAAGTTGATATGAATCCATGGTTGTTGGGTGTCCTTTCTATAGGGTTATTGTTTTTGTGTATTATTATATTATACCATATTGCTCGTACAAATGTTGTTGTGGGGCGAATTCGCCAAAATAAAATTTTTCTGCCTTTAGTCTTGCCTTAATTGCTTCTTCAAAGTCATCAAATCTTCCAAGATTAATTCCTTTTCTATTTATGGTAATCCGAGATGTCCATTTGTTATTTTTTAAATCCCAAGAAATTCCAATTATCCCAGATTTATTATTTTTAGATAAATTTGAATTTTTGCGTTGTCTCCATTCTTACAAATACGTAGATTATTTTTTCTATTATCTAATTTATTTCTATTTATATGATCTGCAACAAAACCTTTTGGAATATTTAGTATTATTTGATGTAAATATCCATTTTTACTATCGGGATTATTGGTATATGTATATCCATGAGGATCTATATTCCAATAATGTTTTTCTATTAAATGAAAATCTTCTTTATCAAAATAAAATTCTCTACCATCGTCCACATATCCTATTCCATATTCGCCAGATAAATTATATTTATTATATTTTTTATGTGCGTCACCAATTAATTTCGCCACATGTTTTTTCATACAATCCTTGCAACCAATTGTCTTTCCTCGTATCAAATATGAACTTCTTATATTTTCTATTGTTTTATTTTCACAAGAACATTGACATTCCCAAATAACTCCTTTATTTTTATCTCTACCATTTTCTCTTATAACAGTTAAATTTCCAAAAGTCATTCCAGTTAAATCTTTAAAATTATGAGGTATTTTATTTGTCATAATTATTTCCTAAATAATTCCCCGTCCTCCGACCATTTATTGAGATTGAGGTCAAGACTAAAGAGCAAGTTTTTCTTTGCACCACTACGAAGTTTGTCCGTTACAAAACAATAATATCTTTTGTTCAAATCCAAACTTCTTTGACATTCCTCTCCCCAATCCCCATTATTAGATTCATAATTAATATAATAATATTTGTGAAAATCCTTAGATTCAATTTCTTTACATAAGAATAAAGTATCAAGAATATTTTTAATTCCTTTTGAGGCAGCTATCGTCATAGAATTTAATTCCATGGGTTGCATCATATGGGCATCTGGTGTAAGCTGAATACTGCCATAAATATAAATATTTAGTTGATTTGCCAATTCTTTTAATTTAGTAGTTGTGGCAATTAAGCTTGCCCACTCACCAAGAGCATTTGTATCATTCTTTAAAGTATCATAGAAAAAATAATCAATTGAATTGGTCATATGTGCTTTAGTAATTTCAAAATTTAAACTCTTATCATCATATGCCATAGAAACATCTTTTGCATAAATCAATCCTTCGGTTTCTTTTTCAATCCATTTTGCCACTTTCATAACTTTTCTATATTCAACAGACTCAACCATTAATCTTTCTTCAAAATCTTCCAAAGATTCTATATTATTTCCGTTTTCGTCTCTTTTTCGATAAATAAATTCCCCATCTTCTGACTTAAATAAACCAAGTGTGATTTCCTTCTCTTTTTTTTCAATTTTAACACCAGTTAATTTTTGAAAGCATTCATTGTTTAAAATTGTGACAAGAAGACAATATCGCATCTCAGAAATGCTCATCTCGTTAAGAAGAATAAAAACTTTTTTCTTCAATATAAGCGCAATATATGCAATGATTGTAAACATAAAACGTGATTTGCCAGCATTACTAAGCATACCAACACACATTGCTTGTTTTAGCCTAATGCCCCTAAGCATATCGGTTACGAGAGGGTACTGCAAAGGAAGTCCCATGTCGGGGTTATCAAGACAGTTCATAATGACACTTGACATGTTCTCGTTCAAAATTTCTATATCGTTATCTTTCATAATCACTGTGCGTACTTTGTCTACGCGAGTTCTGATCAGGCGATAAATATCCTCTGGTGAGAAAATATTGAATTTTGAGTGATCTAAAATTTTCTCAATAGCGTACCCGTTCCTATGATACTCGCGGCACAATGAAAATTTCTTCATTGTATCAAAGTAATTTTTAAAATCATCAACAGATGCTAATTTCATCCATTCTTCAACAGTTTTCCAACCACCATATTTTTTATACGTTTCGAATCTTTCTTTATCTTCCATCATGTATAAATCAATGTTTGATTGATTGTTGAACGCATCAGGCATTTTCTTAAAAATAATTTCAGCATGATCGTAAAAAAATTTACACGAGGGGTCGCTTATGTCGTACTTACTTTTTATATAAAAAGCATATTCTACAAGTAATTCTGGTTGCTTATAAATTGAACCTATCACCAAAATCTCATTAGGTACATTCTTGATTCTTTCTTCGATGTCACTCAAATTTAAATCTCCTCAAGTATATTTTCTATGTTATTTTTTTCTTTATTTGTATTATATATTTTCATATAATCTATTTTTAATTTATTTTCTTCAATAATATTTTCTTTGGTGCGAGTATTTACTTCTTGCATTTCTTTCCACTTCTTATAACTACTATACTTGCTTAAAAGCACTGAAATATCATAAAACATCCTATTCAAACCTTCCATCCCTTCGCCTTTGCCAACCTTCCATTGATTAGTTCTATCCAAATAACCTTCTTTCCTTATCCACATATCTAATAAATCACCTGGAGAAATGGGTTCGGTTATATTTTTATAATGACCATTAAAAATTTCTTCAAATTTAATGAAGAAGTGTTTGGGTTTATAGGTTAATTCATATCGTCTTACAACATACGCAAAGAGATGGTTCTTGTCAATGATATTTTTCACTTTATCACGATTTTTTTCTTGTGATTCTGTAATCATTTTTGATATTTCCTCTTGCGATAATTTTTTACTTTTACTATTCATGTGTTCTATAAAACAATCATAATGATAATAATCATCTTTATTGAAAGGAACAAATTTATCCATTTCTAGGACGATTAGGTTTTTACATTTTTTACATTTTCGAGTTGTTTTTATTTCCATAATTAACTCTCTTTTGTTCCTTTAATTCCTTTACAATAATGGGTAGGACAAACCTTTATATGCCCTACCCATTTTTTATAACAATAATCCTATAACACTACTTGCTTGAAACAACCTTTAAAATGGTCTTGAGAACTTCAATGTCAGTAAGTTCCTTGTATTTGGTAGGAACATTATGTTCTTTGAGTTCTTCCTGTTTTTGACGCTTGCCCTCTTTGTCCAATGAAGCAATCTCTTTATCAATCAAATTAATGTAGTCTTCCGCAGACTTAAGACTATCGGCATTCTCAACACTTCCCGTCTTTGCTTTTGCAACATACTTTGCGGCATCTGCATCACGTTTGGCGATTTCTTCCTTGCGTAATCTTTCAATCTCCTTTTGATCAACAGGCTTCCCAAAAGAAGAAATTACGCCTTGGTTGAATGCTTCAAGATAATTCTTCGCAGACATTTCAACCTTTTCTGGCATATTATTGAAACGAGATCCAGCATCAACGAAACCATCATTACGGAAGAAAATATAGCGAGAAGTACCTTCAAGCTTATTATCTTTAACGTTTTTAACAGTCATAAAGGTTGCAATCACATCAGCCTTGTCAGCGAAGATCTTATCAAATCGACTTTCCATATTAGAAGTCAATTGACTATAAGTATCCTCTTCGGTTTTGCCCTTGATTTCTTTAATCTTAGTATGACTAATAAAAACAAGTCCGTAACCAGCAAGTTCAAGTCTACGAATTTGATCATTAATCAAATCTTGAACCATAATATGCCCTTGCCCAAAACCGCCCAATGCAGCATTAAGAGTAAAAGCCTTTTCATTTTTACGTGCAAAATGAACCTTGAGAACCTTGTCTGAGGCGATTGAAACTAATTCGTCTACAGTGTCAATTGCTACAAGCTTAAATTCATTGTCTTCTTTATTCTCAACAAGATCGTCAACAGTTTCTACAAAGTCTTCCCATGTTGGAGTTTCGTGAGCAACGATATCACTAAGCGCCTTATAGCCCGTTTCATTTCCTGGAGATAACAACAATCCAAATTTTGTATCACCATAACTTTCTACGAGTAAGTCCCTGAAAAGCGTTGTCTTTCCAATTTTAGGGATTCCACGCCAGTAATGTCTAAAATTTGAAATGTCAACCTTAAGTACGTTCTTTGCATATTTCATATGTTAGTTCTCCTTCAAAATACCATCAATTTGAGATTGCGAATAATCTGCCTTTTCAAGCAAATTCCTAAAACACAATACAATCATATCTAACTCGTCCTCATCAGGATGGTCTTTCATTTTGATTGACGATGACACCTCGTCTTCTTTAGACTGAATTTTCATTACAATTTTATTCATAACTAGCTCCAAGCCTCGTCATCATCTTCTTTCTTTTCACCACTAATCTTGCTATCTCCGCCCCAATCTTCTTCTCCTTCTCCAAAATCTTTCTTAGCATTTTCGTTAGCAGCCATAGTTTCAATAGCCTTATCTAGTAATGCCTCGGTATATGTTTCACGATCAAGAGACTCTTTGTCTGCACCCATAATAATAAGCGTTTTGCGATATTGACCAGTTACACGATCCATGGCATTCTTTTCGCCCCAACCATCATCTGAAGTAGTTTCTTCAACAACTTCAGTATTTTTTACAGTGCGAATATCGCCCCATGTTTTCATAGCAGTGTATGGCTTGACATTTTTCTTGAAATTGGTTGCAATTTTTTCATTTTCGATAATAAATTCTGCATCTTCAACAGTAGCATAATTCACAACTTTGCCTTCTGCTACAAAAACTGAATCTTCCTTACGAACCCCCATAAACACAAAAGGTTGAGTGAATTGAGCGTCAGGTTTGAAATCAGTCGCTTCGAAATCTACAGGCTTGCATAATGAGATTTGAGTAATAACCAACTTTGAATTATGTTGTAATTCACCCTCTTTATTTGCATAATGTGAAAATTCAATATTTCCACGAATATAAACTGAAACACCATCTTGAAGATTTTCAGAAATATACTGGCACGCATCAAAAGGAGTTAAATGTTGAATATCATTAACTTCTGTACCTTTGTCATTTGTGGTTTTCTTCAAACCACAATTCACACCAATAAGAGAGAATCCTTCTTTCTTGAAGGTGCGACGATCTTTCCAAGGCACCGGCATAGTGGTGGGCTTTTCACCCTTTTCTCCGCGTTTGGAGAAATAAACATTATCCATGGGCATACCAGTAAGAGTAACGAATAATGTTTGATTTTTGTCAAATGTAACACCGAAATTCAAGGCACGAAAATCCTTACCTGTCTTTGTCTTTGTTTCCTTATAGAAATTTTCCTTAGATACGCCAGTAACGATACCCTTAATCTCAAAATTCCCACGTTGCTGCGGAAGTTCTAATCCTTTAGTTTTTGCCATTTTTATTTTTTCCTTTTCTTTTATATAATTTTATTTTTTGATTTTTATTTTAGATTTTTTATTTTTATTTTTTTATTTATTTTATATTATATAACTCCTTTTAAAATTACCATGAAATAACACTTTCATTGGGTTGTGTAGATGGTTCACCTCCTTAATTAGATTCTATAATAATGATACCAAATAGGGCAATGAGACGAAAGAAATTTACTTGCTAATAATCTTGACTGATGGTTTTACTGGCTCTTTGAAAGTAAGAGTCATAGTCATAAAACCATTTTCCATATCCCATTCAAGGGTTTCCATGGGTTTTCCTACAAGGAATGACATATTGATGCTAAATTCTTTATCAAAATCCTCGTTTTTTGTTGTACCATTAATAACAATTAATTCTTTGTTTTCTGACGTGTTTTTAACATCAACAGAAATGTCATCCTTTGCTACACCCAATACATTCAAAAGAACAAGAATTTTACCATCTTTTTCAATAGTAAAATAACCTTCTCGTTCTAGCATTGGACGATGGAACCTGTAGGCTCGTGGATCAAAAGAAAGTGTTTCGAAAAAAGTAGTTGGGAACATAATAATTTACCTCCTGTGAAATAAAAGAAATAGGTTGCCTCATTGCCCTAGTGTACCCTACAGGACTTGAACCTGTGACCCAGCGGTTATGAGCCGCTTGCTCTAACCAACTGAGCTAAGGGTACGATTCGGCATTTTTGGCAAGATGCCGTAAACTTTAATGACGATAAGCTATGCCTTCGTCAATGCTACCTAAGTCTACCACACAAACCCAAATTTGTCAAGGGTTTTAGTGATACCAATTTTATTAATATTACTAATAATTAATGACGCTTCCGTTCCTTCTGTTTCTCTCGATGTGTCTTTGGTTGCTTTGCCTTTTCTGAACGTAATTTTGCCATAGCTTCGTTGTGTTCATTCATTTGTTTGATTTGTTCGTCGGTCATAGGGTTCTCCTTTTTGAATTTATTTGATTAAATTTACTAATTCTTCTTTTGTAAGTTGTTCCATTTTAAAGTTATAAAATGTTTGACCATCTTCAGAAATTGTTGGGTTAAAGGGTGACATAACTACAACCCAATCATCTCCAAGCTTTTCTTTTACCATAGAAACAAATTTACTTGCTGCTTCTGCTGATACCCCAAAAGCATCTCGTACTGGTGCTTTTGTATCCATCATCGGAATTTGTAAATGTAAAATTTTATTTGACATATAATATCCTTTCTATAGATTTAAGTTTCTAATGAAACTCTTGTTTCATGGGGTAGTATTAATTTCTCTAATCTTATCCATAAGTTTTAAAGTTTCTTCTACAACATATTTTTCAGAAACCGTAATACTAATACTTAGTCCAGGTCTGATCAATGGGGAAGTCGCCGTGACTATCCAAGAAGTATTTCTTTTCTTTGCTTCAATTTTCTCTTCCATCTCTTATTCTCCTTTCTATAAATTTTATTTCACATGAAATTTTCGTTTTATGAGGTAATTGTCATATACTTGTGTTTTAAAACAGTCCTTGTGGTATTTATCTCTACTAATTCAATATTTTCAAATTGATTAAAATATTCTGAAAATAAAGATTCGGCTTCACCTTGCGTTTCAATATTTTGAGTTTGCCCTTTATATTTAGAATCATTATTCCACATTACAATTACATAATCTTTATATTCGTTTTCCATTTTATTCCTTTTTATAATAAGTAATAACTTACACTTTAACCTTTGTTTTATACCATAACAAGCAATATATTACCTTTTAACGCCCCATAAAATATCTGTTTCATGGGTTATCCCCAACTCCAATTATATACTCTTCCATTTTCTACACTAACCTTGACTCTATTCCCATTCACATTATAAATTATTTTTTCTCCAGTAAAGTTAGACGGGATTTGTCTATACATATATCTTAAATTATCATCTGGGTCTTTCTTTTCTTCAAATGTTCCTGGTGAAAATTTGAAATTTCCTTCCCAATTTCCACTTTTATACGCTCCAGCACTCATTATATTTTCTCCTTTTTATTTTTAATTTTATTTTAATTTATTCTAATGAAATGGCAGTTTCATTGACTATAGTTGTTTGTCGTGATAATCAAAGTCTGGATCAATTTCATCCATTTTGATTTGTACTAATTTACGAAAATTTTCATTGTCTTCTTTATCCAATATCCATAAGACCCTGTCAGCTACATTAGACGCTTCACTGGGATTGGCACTTTCCCATTCTCTATCTAACTCCAAACAAGCATAAATTTCTACGCACATTTCGTAAAGTAATTCCATTTGTGTTTTTATACTTTTTGCCATTTTTATATTCTCCTTTTATTTTTATAGACCTAATGAAATGACGCTTTCATGGAATTATTTTTGTAGTAACTCATAACTATTTTCAAAAATATCAGGCTTACAAGGATACAATTCGCCTTTAATTCCCTTAATAATATAATCACCTTGACCGGCAGTCATTTCTCCTTCAAGAGTTTTTATTTTCATAAAAACCAATCCAGAATTATGATTGACAAAATAAACATCTCCTCTTTTGATTGCGTTAACAATCCATAACGGATCTTCAGTTTGGTCTTGGTCTCCTGTCCATTTGAATGCTTCAATCTCTACTGGCAACTTTCTATATAAACTCATTTTACTCTAACTCCTTATACTCTTCATTACCACAATAGGCATCAATTTCCCAACCACATCCACTAGTTCCTGTTTCGGCACTACCGTCACCATAAGCACATGTCTTGAATTCATGATCTTCTGGTTCAACTTCCAAATCATAGAAAGCATCACTTTTTGGATCAAGACATTCAACATCTGCACCGGCAGTCATGTCGAAATGGATAGGGCTATACATATTTGCGTGCCATCCAGAAATTTGTCCAAATTCTTTTTGACGTTCAAAGAATGGATGTTTGGGGCAATAAACACAATAGCATTTTGTTTTCATATTATTCTTCCGTTTCAGCGCAATCTCTCAAAGCGTCTTCATACTCTTCCATGGCTTCTGAATATCCACTCCAATTATCTACACCATAATCTTGTAGAATACCCAACAACATGTCTGCATTAACTAATTTATTCCATTTAGCCTTACTAATTGTAACAGTCTCTTCCATTATATTCTCCTTGTTTAATATTTTATTTTTTATATATTTCCATGAATCGGGCATTTCATTGGACTAAATTAGGTGGCAACCTAACTTTAATTAATTATATTTTTCCCATTGCGATATCTGTGGGATAAGTTACTTGATTTGGAACTTTTATAATTAAGTATGCTGGACGATTTGGGAATTCCTTGTCTCCAGTCTCTTGATCAAAACCAGGAAGAATAATAATATTTCTTGATTCTCCCATAGTCTCCATAATTCGTAAAAACGGATTAAGGGCTTGAGGATATAAAACAAATCCTGCATATTTATCACTAGGATACATTACTTCAGATCCTAATCTCAAATAAAATTTTACAGCACTTTTTATATCATTCCCAAATAAATTGCCATAACTTCTTTCATAGTCAATGTGGTATGGTTGACTACCATTTGAAAATATATTATTTAAGGCGTCGTTCATTTTATCAAAATTCTTTACATTTTCCATATGTATTCACCTTTTCCTTTTCCGTTGCCACCCAATTTAACCTAATGAAATTATTATTTTATTGAAAATCCAAAAACGAAGAAATCTTTCTCCACTCACCACTCATTAATTTACGAGTGTATACTTTCTTTTCTTCTTCCGAAAAGAATGTGGCATCAGAGAAAGAACGAGAATAACATTGTGCCCTTTCATTCCAATATTGTCTCCATACTCCGCAAGAAAGCCTAGTGATAATGTATGCACTTCTTTTCTTCATGTTTTCTTTTATATCACTAATTTCTTTTTCAAGAATTTCTATTCTTTTTTCTAGTTCATTTTCTTTACTCATTTTCATCTCCTATTTTTATATTTTACTTCCCCATAAAACTACTGTTTCATTGAAACTTATTCTTCTCAAACTCTGTAATTTGCCCCTCAAACAAAGTAGGCTTTTCAAAAGCTTCCAATGATTTTTCCAAATACCATTTCAATCCATTTGGTGTGTCAGAACAAGGAGGTTGTGGATTTGCGCTATATGATACTGGATTAGAATCATCCTCACTTTTATAATGTACTTCCCTAATAGAATATTCTGCTTCCCCAGAAGGATAAACTTTTAAAACAATTCTATGATTCCAATGAGACATCTTTGACCTCATTTTGTTTCACAAACTCTTTCCAATTTTCTTTATAATTTCTATCATGTAATGGATCAAAACTTTTCATTTGCTTGAAAGAAAATTGAATATTATTATCATAACCATATTTTATTACTTTACTAATAATTTTTTCTCTTTCCTGAAAATATACACTTCTAGTATCATAAATATCTTGATCTGGATATTCTTTTCTACCAAACACAACCATAACCTTATCCCAAAAACTACAACTATCCCAAAACAATAATTGATTTAAACTAAACTTATACTCTTCGGCTTTTTGAAATTGCTTCCAAGTAATCTTATCATCAGACCAAGCATTTTGTAATTCGCGGTATCTCGCATCATCCTTCCCTGTATCAAACGATTGCATCTTCATCCTCATTTTCTTCATCTTCTGCTTCAAGAGCTTTCATTAATTCTTCCATGCTGTTGAATGGCCCAAACTCCTCATTCCATTCTTCACCACCATCATTAAACTCAACCTCACCATCTACCAAAACAGGCTGATCCAAAGCCTTCAAACATCTCATAAGATATTCTCGCAACGAATCTAATGATTCTCCACGAGTTTCCATAGGGTTTTCGGTGTAGGCGTAGATTGTTCCATCATCATTATAGAAGACTTCTCGAATAGAGTATTCTGTGTACACCTCTGCACTTTCAGGATATTCTTTCTTTACTACACGGTGATTCCAATGTGTCATACTAATCTCCCCACCAATTATATTTTTCACGCAAGGTGTCGAATAATTGGTGTTTATATTTTTCTTGATATTCATCAATTAATTTTGTCATTTCATCAAACTCTATTTTTTCTTGTTCGCCCATATTCTTCCAAACTGTATGCCTAAGTCCTTTTTCGTCAACGTAACGTTCATATTTAATTGGGTATTTATCATAATGTTTTATTGCCAAATCACTTTCAAAATCATTTGATATCAAGTTTCTACATGCTTCTAAACAAGAATTGATCTGGTCAATATCTTCTTTAGCCGATTCTTTGCAAACAAAAGTATCAACTTCCATATACTGCTTCATTCTCTTTAATTTATACTCGATAATTTCAAGAAGAAAATCACCACTCCAATCGAAATTATTCCAGAGTACTTTTGACCAATCAAAAATATTTTTGATGTTAAAGGGTAGATTTTTTATTTCTGTAATTAAGTCGTAGTGTTGTGACATATTATTTTCCCTTTCCATATTTTACAGCAAAGAAACAAGTTTCTCTACCATCCACTATAAAATGGCCAGACATAAATCCATTCAATTTATTTCCAAAAAAACTATTATTCCCCCATTTTTCTACGTCTTTACAAGGAATAATTTCTTTACCCAAATAATCTTCTCTAATTTCATAAAGACCATCTTCGTCACTAATTTCTGTAATAATAGGTTTACTCATAATTTATCTTTCTTCAACCGAATGAAATCTCTATTTCATGGTGTAATAATCATCTTTAATAATTGGTAAAATTTCTGTTATTCTTGCATCTTTCCAAAATTTACCAGATTCGCTTTCTTGCCATTCTTTATAATACTCATCATTTTCAAATTGCATAAGATAAAAATCACAATCTTTTTGAATTAAAAATGTTCGTCTTTGATAACAAGATCCCCAAACACTAACACATCCATAAACATCATTATCGACATTTAAGAAAACTTTCTCACTATTTCTTGCTGTAAGTTGATGAACCGTAACATGTGTCATTATGGCAACTCCCCTGTCGATTTATTATAATATTTTGAATCAATAGTCAAACTAATAAAAAACATTAACACAAGGAACAGAATTATCAACATATTAAAAATATTCATTTTTTATCCTTTTAATTAGTAACCGTGGTTACACTTACAAATTTTTCCCATGGTGTCCCCACTAACCATTCTTCCAAAATAAAACATCGCTCTGGAATATTTTGACGAAATCCAACCAACTTACCAGTATTTCTATCTACTACGTTTACTCCGGTTAAATTTGGATACCATCCATACTCACCATATTTTTCTTCATGGTAGGTTAAAAATCTTTCCCATTCTAGTTTAGATAATTCGATTTCCATGTTATTCTCCTATACCATCAAAACTGACATATCGGGCATTGGTTGTGAATCAAAAGCTGCATCAACTGCCTCAGATCCTTTTAACGCTTCCAAATAGATATCAGTTGTAACTTGTCGTTGATGCCTAAGCATCTCTTTGACTACAGTACTTGGAACACCCCTAAGTACAGCATTACAAGCAGTACTTCGTCTCATTGTATGTGGGGTAACTAATTTCATTTTTTCGGCATCAATTCCAGCTTTTCTTCCGGCAGATTTGATCCTTTCATAAATAGAATTGGTATTTGTAATTTGATGTTGCCCAACTTTTGAAACGATAAGATATTCAGAATTATTATTTCTGGTTTTCAAATATTCATTTACCAAAAACTTTACAGCAGGAGGCATTTTTCTTTCTTCGTATGTACCGCCTTTCCCTGGAATCCCTAAGAAATCTCCATGAACATCTGTGATAGTCAAACCAACAAGTTCTTCTCTGCGAAGTCCCATATACCCCATAAGGGCAATAGCTAATTTAGAATTTATATTTTTTGACACAGCAATCATTTTTTGAATTTCATTATCTGTAAGATATAACTTTTCTTTCGCTCGTCTTTTCTTATCATATTCTTTATCGCCAGTAACTGCGTTTACCTTAGTCAATTTAATTGGTTGGAGGATATCTTCTTGAATTTTATCATGCTTCTTTAACCAAGACGAGAAAACCTTTAGAGAGCGAAGGTGTTGATTATACGAGGCATCTTTGATTGGTAAAGAATTAAGATAATCTTCGAAATTAGACAATGTGAGTTTTTGATAATCTTCTATCGTTTCAATATTATAATGATCAAACAATTGTCCAATGCAATTTTTGTATGACTTCCTAGTATGCTCAGACTTAATAGACTTGCGATGCAAGAATTTATCTAATTCTTTTTTCTCAATTATTTTGAGTTCTTTTTTATTTTTTTCAGTAACCATGTGATGCCTCCTTTTCTATAAGATAAGTTTACTACATTATTCGCTATCTGTCAAGGGTTTTTCGTATCAATATCAATACCAACTTGATTCAAAAACGCCGTAACACCAATAGTATCATTAAAGTAATCTGTGAGCCAGTTGTCATCTTCTAATTCTAAGAGTTTCTTTGCATAATAATACATACGGTTAGACATACGTTCCAATTGATCTTGTTGCGATTTTAAAAAAGTAAGTAATTCGTATTCGTTTTGTGTAATACTAGTCTTCATATCGCAACTCTTCTTCTGCACAATGTTTATGGTAAGGTGCTTCATCAATGAAAACTGCCTTCATTAAGTCTACTGGCTTTAAGCAAGAAATACAAGTCACTTCCGACCAGTCTTCTAAAATTTTATTCTTGGTTTCTGCTTCTTCTTCGATGTGGAGTTCTTTCATCATTTCTTGTAATTCTGCGTCGGTTGGTTCAAAGTCGTCTATTGCATTTGTTGTATTCTCGTCACTATTAATATCGCCTTTCATACTTTCAATATCTAAATTTTTCATACCTTTATTGCTACTCATAATATTTTCTCCTTAATGTAAATTCAATTTTAATAAGTTTATCATACTTTGATGTACTTGTCAAGATACCAATTTAATCAAGTTCATGAAATGGTTCTTTCGTGGGGTTATAATAATTCTCTTTGCAGTCTATTCCATCTCAAAGTAACATCCATTTTAGAATTCCCAATAGCTTTAATGCGCTCTCCATCTTCAAAAACTATTTCAGCGAACCATTTTTCACTAGTTACATCCTCATAAATTTCTGGTTGTTTTTCTCTGTACTCTTCTGGCTCAACATAAAATTCAATTTCTTTTCCGCATTTTGGGCATATGCACCAATCACTACAAGTGTGCTCTGATATATGTTGATCCGTACATCCCTGAGCAAAATATACACCCCATTTTTCATATATACATTTATTTTTTGTCATTTTTTATCCTTTTTACCACATGAAATACCGGTTTCATGAATTATACCAACTAATATAAATATCATCACTAATATAATCCATTTCAACTTTATAGCCAAAATTTTCTAGTTTTTTTCTAATTTCATTGATTATTTTTGTGTCTATTAAATTTTTATCAAAATTAATAGGATCAATTTTTGCAGAATAAAATCCATTTGACGCTTTATATTTTATTTCTTTTTCTACATATTCAATAAAATCATTGATTTTTTCCAAAATTGTTTTTTCTTTTTTAATACTACCTTCTTTAGTAATAATTCTTAATTTTTCAGCATCAATCATTTTTATTTCCTTCCGGTTTCTCCAACCCATCCCAACACTTCTTACAAATTTCAACACCCTCTTGCTTCACCACAGTATCACCATATCGTTTGATGGCTTCTTGTTCGAGAATTTTGTCATTCCATTTTTTAGTATAGTGGAATGGGGTTTGGCAACAAGTACAAATTTTATAGATAGGGTTAGTTTTCTCTGCCATTTTTGTTTTCTTCACTTTCTTTAATTTTATCACAAGTCATTTTGCTTTCACATCCAAAATAATATTGCCTGTCATCCAATTCATAAATTAATTTCAAAAATTTACATCCTTTACAATAACTATCAGCCGGTTGATCAGTCATATTTTTCACCAATTTTCTTTATCCATTTTATCATCCATCATTCTATCATATTCATAATCAACCTCATCCCAAAATGCTTCTTCTTTTTCATCAGAATAGTTTTGATATGATTCTTCGTCACGAGTATCTTCTAGGTCTCTATCTAGGGGCATTTTATTTTATCCTTAATCATATAGTCTAATAGAATTTCCACATTGAGTACATTTGTATAATAAAATATTTTCATCAAATCCATTCATATAATGAAATTCAGTATGACAATGTGGGCAAGTAAGTTGACATTCTTTTTTAGTATATTGTTTTTCTGTGATTACTAATTTTGCTTTTTTAGATTTTTTCATTTATTTTCCTTTTTTTGCGCATGAAACAGTCGTTTTATGGGGTTTCATATAAACTAAAATCTACATCGGTAGGTGGTTGAGGAACTATAATGGGCATCCATCTTGCCGTACCTTTTTTGAATCCCTCAGACATGTAATAATATTTTCTAATGATACACCATCCGTCGTCCCAAATATAAGCATAAATCCAAATCTCACCATCTTTTGTAGGTGGATTGAGAATGGATCGCCAGTCTTGATATTCGTTGTTCATATTTTCTCCTTAAATAATTTGAGCAAATAATATATTTGCTACTTTTTATTTGTTATGTAACAAAAGAACACTTCCGTTATTTTTGGCAATAGCCAAATTTTTTCTAATAAGAAACCACCAGTCTTTAAACTAGGTTGATAACGTCAACTTCTACTACTCACTATTTCTAGATTTGTAGATATACCTTGTTTTTATACATTTTTAAATCAGTATCTGTATTAAAATTCAATATATTTATTGCACCTACAATATCTCTGTGTTGAATGTATCCACACTTACAAGAATAGTTTCTACTTCCCGTCTTTTTTCTATTGCCACAATTTGGGCAAGTTTGGCTTGTATATGCTTCACTTATTTCTTCCATTACAATACCATATTGAAAAAGTTTATATTGAAGTTGTTTAATTAATATACCAAATCTCCACATACTTAATTTATGATTTATTTTTTGACTTTTCTTGCCTTTGCTGTTTCTAGTAGTGGTATCTAAATCTCCATAATAAACTTTCGAAATTTTATGACTTCTACACCATTTGACGTATAAATTTGTTTGTTTGTGAAGCGCATCCAAAATTTTGTTATCAAACTCATATTTAATATCATAAATTGCTTTTGTATATTTTTTAGATTGTTTGCTTCCTTTGACGCATTTTGATCTTAAAGATTGTAATTCGCCTTGTCTTTTATCTTTTAATCTAATTAAACTACGAATCTTTCTATTAGTAACTATAACACAATTCCCAAATTTGTCAATGCTTGTAATTGCATGAATTTCTCCAAGGTCAATACTAGCAATATTATCCGATTGAATTAAATTTGTATCATTTTCTTCTTTATATTTGATAGATAAATAATATTCGTCTTTATAGACCAATTCAATCTCTGCGATATTGTTGGGTATTGATTTAACTTTGCAAACAATTTGTCCTCTACCCAAAATGCAAGTAAGCCTAATTTTATTATTGTCATATTCTGGATGTATTGCCTGTGAATCCCAACCAGTGGGCATATATTCTTTTAATCTATATGGTAAGGTTATTTTATTTCCATTGTCTTTATTCTTTTTAATAACTTCCCACATTGACTTCCTTGCATTCAAATATTTAAAAACAATATGATGTATTCCTTTTGCATGTAATGGAAATTTATTTTTAGTCATAAATTCTAATTGCGATAAAGTTAATTTTTGACCATTTTCTTTGTCTATTTCAACACAATAATTCCACACATTTGCAGAAATTTTATTTAAAGTTTTTATGTATTCAAAATCTTTTTTATTGCATTTCACTGGAACAAAAATCGTTTTATATATAATGTATTCCTCCTTCCTTTTGAAATTCAAATATTCTTAAATAACTTATAAACTATAAACACCCAAATCAGGATCATATTCCACATCATTATCAGGGACTTTCATCCATGAAAAATATTCACCCATATCGCAGACTTGACCAATTTCTTTTATAAGAGTACCTTGCAAATGAGTAAAGATCATCTGGCCAGAAGACCACGCAGTAAACTGAACAACTTCCTTAAAGATATATTCTTTATTTAGCCCTTCTGGAACTGGCATATGATAAATACACCCCATAATTTTTTCGTCAAACATTCCTTCTGTCATTTCATATTTTTCGACAGAAAGAGCGTTTTTGATATAGGTTCTAGCAAGATTGTTTAGTCCGATGTATTGAGTTGATCTAGTCATTTTTTTATTCTCCTTTTTTCTTATTTGTGCAAGAAGTTTATCATTAAATATAAATCTTGTCAAGGGTTAAAACAAAACTCGTTACATTAAATTACCACCAAATACTAATCTCAAATTCACCTGTCAAATTACATCGTTTTACCTTACACGATATTCCTTGACTATTATAATAATTTATAATAACATCTTCTATACTTCCAACGTTTGTATCTTCAATAACCATAGATAGAATAAAAAGCGAGTTTTTGAGGCTCGCTTTTTTGAGTTGTATTTCTGTGTTGAGATAGGTTAGGGTTTCGGGGATGTTCATTTATAATTTTCCTTTGGGAAATTTGTTTTAGCATTCTCGCCATATAATTCAATAGCTTTTTTATCATAAGCTTTAGCTGCATTTATTTCATCATTAAAAAAGCCTAAATTATAAACCTGTTTTCTAAAAGTGATAGAAGATCTCCATTCACATGTTGCATCTGAAAAAGAAACTCCAACATAAGTACTCGTATGTTCTCCGCTATTTTTTATTCCCTGTCTTCCTCTAGAAATTAAGTCCAATTCCTCTTCTGTGTATTGCCAATTAAACCTAGGGCTTTTCTCTCCTCTTTGAGCCTCTGCAATTTTCTCTTTTGTATCTTCTGGTAAATGTTTATTAAACCACGGATGATTTTCACCAGATAAAGATTCTGATAAATGCTTTTTATGTTCTTCTGTAAATATTTTTACTTTTCCGGCATCTGACATTTTCTTTTTTGTTTCTTCACTTCTTTTTGCTCCTAAATGTGGATTGTCTTCGCTGGACATGAAATCAGATATTTTCTTTTTTGTTTCTTCGGACATTGTTTTTCCCTTTTGGGCTTCTCTATTTCTCTCCCTCGTAGTATTTGATGGGCAAAAATTTGGAGAACCATATGTCAAATTATATCCTTTCCCACAATCAACAAAAGAATCGTAATACACAATCCAATATGTTTCCATAAATTTTAGTAATTCTTTGTCTGACGGTAGCAATTGAACAATTGTATATTCGTATGCGTTTTCACCATAAATATTATATTCTTCTTGAAATAAAAAATTCCAATGTTTGTTGTGCTTTAAATATCTTTTATGCTTATCCCATCTTTTCTTAATATCTGTAGATGCACCAATATATCTCATATTTGTAATAATATTTCTTATGGAATAAATTGCAGATATTCTTTCAATCATTGTGGGTCATCTCTATCAGGAGAACTTATAATCTGTTGGTACACAGCGATCAATTTATCAATATTCTTTTCATAGGTTTGTTCTTTGGCAAACTCATAAGCTTTACCATTCGCTAACTCACGATACTTATCAATATTTTCAATTGCATCACTCATAGCCTTCTTCCAATTGTCAACCCCATTTTCAATAAGATGCCCATATTCACCCAATTCCTCATATGTTTCAAAATTACTGGCGATCCATGGAATTTTCAAAAGCATATATTCTAATACTTTGATATGTGATCTGCGACGATCAAAAGATGACGTAAGTGGGGCAATACCAATATCTACACTTTTTTGTAACGATGCCCATTGTTCATCTGGAACATATGATGAAAATATTTTTCTTGTATTCGGAAGATTAATTTTATCATAAATCCTTTTGTCTCCACCTGTCATAATTCTAACATTGTCATATTTTCTACCGATATAAGTTAAAGCAGGAATAATTCCACTTTCAGTAAAAGATGATACATGAGAAAGAGATCCACACCAACCAATAGTAATTCCATTGAAAGGCAACAATGGTTTAGAATCTTCAGGATAACGTTCCAAATCTAAATAATTATAAATGCGATAAGAATCAGTATATTTACTCCAATCTTCTGCAAGTAATCTAGATGGCCCAATATATGCTTTTGCCAATCTAGCTGCTTTACGAAGTTGTGTAATATTATGCGGAAATATTTTTATATTTTCTAATACTCCTTTTTCATTTTGACGTTGAACAAGACTATCGTGCCAGAACGAAAAACTAGCGTTCTCCTCGCAAATATTTTCATAAGAATCATCCCATATTAATGCGACAGGTTTATTTTGTAAAAAAAGTTGCATCTCTCGAATGAGTGCATCGCCAAATAAATTTCTTTCAATCAATACTAAATCTGCTTTTTCAATTGACTCTACAACTTCTGGAGTCCATTGATTTAATTGATTAATATTAAAAGTGTCAGCAGAATGAATTCCTGGATATTTTTCATTAATATATTTTGCTGGATAAATAATATTATAAAGGCTGCAATTCAACGAGCCAATGTCGTCTGAATAAAACATTGCGAAACGGGTCAATTTATTCTCTCCTATAGTCCAAAGTCAGAAGGATTAATCCCTCGTGCTAATAATGATTTGTTTTGATTCTCAACTACCCAAGATAAGTTCTTTGCTGTCGAACGCCATCTTTTATAAATCTTTGCTTGATCTATTGCAAAATTGCGGCTACCGGTCATTTGGTTATTGTCTGTCCGAAAACTACAACTACAGTCAATAATTTTAGTTTCATAAAACGGATAATGTCTTGACATAGCAATTGAATGCGACCAATCTTCTCCTGCTTTTAATTCGGTATCAAACAATCCTCCTACTTCTTGCGCTTTCCTAGAATACATTATTCCATTGCAAGGGCTAACATTTTGCAAAAGTATCAAATCTGGGTCATAAATGCTGTCCCAATAAAGCTTTTCTCCAATATATTGATAACCATTATCTCGTTTTTCGTAATAACATTGCAAAACCCTAGAATAAACTATTTCTGCATTTAATTTATGTGCTCTCCATAATCTAAATTCAATGGCTTCTGGAAAAAGTTGATCATCATCGTCAAGCATAATAAACCAATCACCAGTTGCTTTTTCTGTTGCCACATTGCGCGTACCCGACAAATCCAAATTAACGGGGTTTGTATAATATTTTATTCTATTATCGTCAAGATTTTTTATAATATTACCAACATCCATACCAGCATCATTTACCACGATACATTCCCAATTAGTATAGGTTTGTGCAATTAATGATTTCAATGTTAATACTAACCAGTCTGGACGGTTGTATGTGGGGGTTAAGATACTTACTAGATCATTTGCCATATGTGTCCACCAAATTTATACTTTCTGGAATCTCATGTGCTCCATTACTAATATAACCATCAAATTGCTTATTTTCAAATCTTCCACCCTTTTCATAAATTAATCTAAGAGTGTCAGGATTGAAATCTCCACTCCTATTTGGGTGTGATGTTTGAACCTTATTCATCGGATAACTGAAGGATGCCGATTTTTCAAACATTAAAAGGTTTGGTTTGTCCTTATAAAAACACGAACTCATAATTGATTCGAGGTGGTTGGGTGAGTCATAATCGCAAATCTCAAACATCTCTATAAGGTCGTTTACCCTGTAAACGCTTGCAGATAACTCTAAACAATAATTGAAGTCATACTCTGCTTCTTGCCAATTATATTTTACAACATTCTTTGAAACTTTTTCTGTCTTTGGAATTGCTTGCTCACAATCATAAGGGAAACATCGTACACAATTTTTGCCAAGACGTAAACTAAACCCTATACAATCCTGATTTTCAACAAGTGTTGAAATAACTTCTTTCATTGAAAAATCTTCGGTGAAAATCTGATCATCGACAACAAAAGTGACAAAACCTTCATTTTTACCCCATGAAATGTTGCTTTCATGTGGTAGCAAAGAAAGCAGGTCTTTTTTGAAATTTTCCTCCTTTTTGAACGATATTTGGGGAAATTCCAACATTAAATTGTCAAAAGACTGCCGATATTCCTCATCATTTCTGTATAAAACTGTAATGTTTGATTGTTGTAAAATGTCCGTACAATGATTTAATAATGTTTTAAGGCATAAGGTTAATTGAAGAGGACGATTGCGAGAGAATATAATTGTTTTACACTTTTTCATTTTTCACCAAATAATGCCAATATCTTTTAACCGGCAAATCATAAGTTACTTCTCTATTTTCAATAGTTGAAAAATCCGAACGTTGTCTTGCGATTATGGGCATAATAATATAAGCTTTACAATTAGGAATAAGATAGTCTGCATATAATTGATCAATTGCCAATCCTGTTTTTTGAGTAGAATTATTTTCAAGAAAATTTATAATTGTTGATAAAAAATTTCGATGAATACTATAACAATGGGTTGATTGGCAATGGCTTAATCTTGCCCAATGTTTTGTGACTTGGAAAAATGGACGGAGAATATTCCCACCGAAATAAGCCATATCAAAATTTAAATCACAAAGTTCGTCTAGAGACGCTTCCAATACTTGTCTGCAATCTTCATCAAACTCTACATCATCCTCCATTATTAAAACATTTTTATTTTCTCTTTGTGCTTTTTTTAATATTTCTAAATGACTAAGAAAGCATCCAACTCTACCTACTTCATTTTTAATTGCTTCAAATCGTTGTGGATAATAATTGATTTTATAGAACTCATGATCGCATAATTCCCAACGATCAACTCTTTCTTTTAAATTGATTAAATATCCTAATTCAAAAATTTGGTCTAATTTCACCTTATCCTCCTAACCCAATATATTTCTATTACTATAACACATAAACTAAAATCTGTCAAGGGTTAAAACAAATTAACTTTTATAAATATATTTACTATATTCATTTAAATGATCAACTAAATATTTAGGATGAGTCTCTAAAGTTATATCAATGGGACTAATTCTGAAATTTGGTCTGAAAAATGGATCTCGTAAAGCATCAATATTATTTTGAACATTATCATTAATAACAGGTACATTAAGTTCTTGATGGCCGTAAGAATCTATTTTATATTTAATATTCTCAGCGCCTCCTAAGAATGAAAAGTGCCAACCACCTTTATTAATATATTCTTTTTTAAATAATTGATTCTGGAAGAAATACCCATCGTATGCTCTAAAAGCATCAAAAGAATGATTTTTTAATAAACCATAGGAGCTATAACGGCTCCCTCTCCAAATGGCAGTTGGGTCTACAGTATTTTCCCAAAGGCAATTTAGATAGTAATAATATACCGATTGGTATAGAATATATAAAGTGTCATCTTTAAAATTATCAAAATTGATATTGGAAGGGTTCCAGATTTCGTCAGCATCGGAATAGAAAATTATATCTTCATCATTGGCGACACCTTCAAGAGCTTTCATCGCTCCATTTTTATGTTCTCTATCCCTATCCCATTGATCCCAACCTTGTTTTTCTTCGTCAAAAACATTGTAGATAATTTTGTTTGAAAATTTTGCAAACTTATCACGATTCTCCCAGAAATATAAAGGTTTAGGTTTGCCACTAAAAGTTAACGGTGCCTCGTTAACTACAAAATAATCTACTGAATCATTCAAGACCTCGAAACGGAGCATCCATGTATCAATTTCATTAAAGACTGTTTGAACGTCATAGACTTTTGACATAATATTATTTATCCTTTAATTTGAAGAGCCAGTCTTGGTGTGTTTGAGGCCATTGAGGGTCGTCCACTAAATTAAAATCAGAAATATTTCCAACACAGTCATATCCTTTACTTTTCATAAATGGAAATAATTCATCTTCCCCTTCGTTCCATTCAATCAATGCCCATTTTGGTGCCCATTTATCAAAGTTTAAATCTTTCAATACCCAGTATTCTAGCCCTTCGATATCCAAACTTAGAAAATCAATTTTATCAACGTTATATTTTTCCAAAACTTCATTCATAGTATAAGCGGGAACTTCAATAACAGAATTACCTGCATTATTTAATCTTTTACCACCAATACTATTCATAGGATGACCAAAGAAATCCCCCATAATAGTAGGTTTACCATAATCGGCAGAAACTAATGCTCCATGAATAATAATATTTTTTTCTTGGCTTCTATTTTTCAAGCAATCACTATATGCTTTTGGAGATGGTTCCACAAGTATACCTGTCCAATTTTTTGCTCTTTCTAAAATGACTGTGTTCGACTGAAATTCGCCATTTTGCGCGCCTGCGTCAAAGTACACCCCATCATTAAAATCTAAATATTTAAGTACTTCAATAGCAATATCTTTACTCATAATTCTCCTTTTAATAATTTAATCCATGGAACAAAAGGTGACATTTCAAGCCCAATATGTGCAGAATATCCAGGGATAGGATTGATTAATTTTCTGTTTTTTTGCGTAACCAATTCTCTAAACATCAAAAAATCCATGGGATGCTGTGCGCCATTAGGACAATATTTTGTAATTACACCATAATCTTCTCGCAACGTTTTTATTTTTGAAGCAAAACTCATAGTCGTAGCATTTGTAATTTTCCAATGACAAGTATCTGTAATCATCACTCTCGTATCTTCCCCTCCATTATGAATAAAGGGATTATATCCTCCTTTATCAGTATCTTTGTATTTGTCCATGCTGTCATATAAGGATACATAATCCCCAATTTCTAGCCCTTCCCTAATTATTGTTTCGGCATTATAATTGTGAGCATAGTCATCTTCTAAAAAGTAAACAATGCCATCCTCATCTAATTCACTAACTGCTCGATCTAAAATATATCTAAAACTAAGAGTATTCCCAAAATATGTTCTATCAATATTTTTTATTCCTTTAGATTGTAAAAATGATATTACATCATCGTCAGCATTATCTGCAATCACTATTAAATTCTCTGTACCAAAAACTCTTAATAAATTATTAAAACAATCTTGTCTAGTAATTCCATCTAATTCAGTACCAGAAAGTTCTGTGCGTCCAAGTGGATTGCCCTTGCTAGAAATTCTAAAATAAATTTTAAAATTATTCATTATTCTCATCCTCTTCTATAATATTTAATCTAGCGGTTGTCCCATAAAGCTCTAATGCTTTATTATTATATGCTCTTGCCGCATCTTTTTCATCGTCAAATTCTCCCAAATAATAAATCTTTTTCTTATAAACTATTTGGGATTTCCACTTTTTTCTTCTTCCTTTTTGAACACCTATATATTTGGATGCCCCTCCACGAATTTTGCCTTGAGAATTTCTCCGCATAATTTCTTTTAATTCTTCAGGTTTAGGTATCCCCGCTTGAGGATGACCAAATTTTTCTATATTCTCTTTGCATGTTTTTGATATTTTCACTTTACTTTCTTCTGTTTGTCTTATTCCAAGATGTGCATCTGATAATATTTTTTTAGACTCTTCAGATAACCTAACCCCTTTTCTTCCTTCAGATATTCTTTTTGCAACTCTTCCAGTAGGATCTATTGTACCGAATCCTCCTATAGAAATATTATATCCTATATTTATATCCGTCGCATGAAAATATTCTATCCAATAAATTTCTCTATCATTTAATGTTTTTATATCAACAATACCGTCTTCTAAAATTTCTCTTTTAAAATTTTTCTTTCCATATTTTTTTATAGCTTTTGTAAACAATACTCCAGAACCTAAATAATCAAAACTAATGTCGTGCTGAGATTGCCCTATATAAATTTTACCATTAACTAAGTTTGTCGTTTTATAAATAAACATACTCCGCCCTTATGCAACTCATTTGTCATACAACTCTCCATCCCTATCCATAAAATTAAAACAATCCCAACTTCTCATATTCGAATTTGCCCACTCCTCATTCTCACCGTAGTTATGATTCGCCCATAAATAAGGGGCGATAACATATGGATTATTTTTATTAGTCCAAATCGGAAATATTCCAAACCCAGAATTTGAAGCGATAATATTTTTTGCATTATTAAGAATATAGTAATCAGTATGAATATTAAAATGATAAACAGGTACATCAAAAAATGTTTTATAAAATTCTGGATCTTCCGTAACAACAATAAATTTAAAGTTAGGATTTTTTTGTTTCATAAAAGCAATTGCTTTGTCCCAATAATTATGTGTTAAAAATAAAGATGGAACTGATTTATATTCTCCACCACGACAATTAATCACACAAGTATTTTCATTTAATTCAATTTCTGATCCTTCTAATAACCTTTTAGATTCTTCCGCATATTCATCTTTAATCTCTAACCATTTCGAAACTTTTTCTTTATCCAGATAGAATGCATCTTGTCCACAATAAACTATCAATTTAGTATTAGGTGTAACATCAAAAATATCTGGTTGGAAAGGATGAAAATTATATCCTTGATAAAACTCTCTTTTTTCTTCCCAAACATTGTCTGTGTTTGGGGGCAATTGACTAAAGGGTGTATTGTTAGGTTCACCATAATCAATACCCTTAAAAAAATATAATTGTCCTTTTCCATTATAATAATCATTACTAGTAATTGAATTTATCCCATACCTATAATTGTTTTTTTCAGCTACACTTCTGCAAATACAGTAGCGTAGGATTTGGTCTCCGCAGTTACCGGTTAAATCAATACTCAACATTATTTATACTCCAATACAAAAACATGGTTGCCATCAGGATAATGAGTCCAATTATCTTTTATCCCTTTTAAATGTGGAAAATGATTTATAACTTTCCAACCATTCATTTCAAAAAAACAATACCAGAATGACTCGTTTTCTCGTATGACGTGGCTCTGATCACATTCATATTCTGGGATTCGATATTTACCATTGCTTCCAATTGGAACAACACATATCATTTTATTTGAAACTTTTGAAAAATTATTTAAAGATATTCCCAATTGTTCTTTATTCAAGTGTTCCAACATATCTTTGATAATTATATTTGTGTATCCAAAATTAGCATGGTTATCCCAAGAAGAATCATTCGAGCAATTCCAACATCCTTCCGGTGCAAACGACAAGGCATAATTGCTGATATCTGCACCATCTACTTTAATTTCTAATTCTCTTAATGCACGAATAAGAAAACCTTTCGCACAGCCAATTTCTAGAACATAAGAATTTTCATTGAGTTGCAAACAGTCAATAAAAGCTAACGCTTCTCTAAAACTTCTTTGAGGCATCCAATGATAATTTTCATAGAAACTTTTATTGGTTTGTTTCCCATTTTCAAAATAATCTTTATCAAAAAAATTCCCATCAATATTATACAAAATCCACATCCTCTATATCTTGAAGCATCCCATACACAAAATCATTTGTGTCTTTACCACAATTGCAGAATTTACAACGATGTCCTAAATCGTGTACAGGGTTATTTAAAATCCATTCTTCCAATTCCGACACTTTGCATAATTTAAAATTATCAGGAATATATCCAGCACATTCTGGTGTCAATTCAATTGATGGGCAAGGAAGAAAATTACCTTCCCAATCTAATGCTGCTCTTATCCAAGCCATGTAGCATCCGTTAGGAGTTTCATTAGATTTTTCAAAAAACAAAAATGGGTGTCCTAAATTTTCTGCTTTATCTTTTACTTTATTTGCCCAACTTTTGTCGCAAGGTCTATTTGGTGCAATCCTAATAAGAATATTTTTTTCTTTTGCAAATTCATGTATTTTATCCAATTCATTAAAAGATTTTTCATCGTGAACAATAAATGACATACTTCTTTTTATATTATTTGGAATTTTACTCAAATCTATTTTTCTTGCATATGCTTCTGATTGTATTGAAACTCGTATCCAAGAAAATAAAGATAAAGTTTTTGATGACATGTGACCTAATTCCAATCCATTAGTGACTAGTGATAATTTCAAACCTTTGTTATATGCATATTCTGTTGCCTTATCAAAATGAGACCATAAAAGAGGATCACCACCACCTGATTGTTCCATAGCTTTCAACCCATACTTTACTAAAACATCAATTGCTTTGCTAAAATCTTCAAAAGATAATTCTGTGTTATTTCTTTTTACTTTTCTAAATCCACAATAAGGACATTCTAATTGGCAAAAATTTGTAGGGAAAACAGATAAATGTAAAGGGGAGGATGGTTCTCTGTTTTGTAATTTTTTTAAATGATCTAAATGATGAACCAATTTATGTAAACCTGGTTTGTATTGTGAAAAATTATCCATAAAAATCCTTTCTCAAATTATAATCACCATTAAGAATATAATATAAACTTCTTTCTACGATGTGCGCTTCAGTTGAATTTTTTGTTGTCAATTCTTCCATCAAGCATTTCCAAAATGTTTTTGGATATTGTAAAATTTCTTTTGGTGTAATGATATATTGTGAACCTGGAGCAAAACGAATAAAATCTAAATGTTGGTAGTCTTCAAAATATTTATTCATAAACTGATCAAAAGATTCATATCTGCAAGTTAAATTATAAGTTGAATTATGTGCAGAAATGTACCAATTATTATTCGTCTCAAGGAACCCTCCAAATTCATCTCTTTGTTCCCATCCATTTGCCGGAATACTTCCATAATATTCCAAAGGGGTAAATGTTGTATTTTGGATTAGGTTGTCAAAAATATCTTTTTTACAATGATCCCAAACAAACGACTGAATAAATATCATAATATCTGGTAAATTATTATAATTTTCAAAAGCAAATTTGGATATGTCTCGTTGATTTCCACCAATATTTTCGGTATTGATAACGTGAGAATCATCTAAAATTAGATCACCTTTATTATAAATAAGATAATTTTTAGTATATTCTTTTATCCAAGAATAATCTTCATTATATCGACTAATTATAAAAAGTTTATTCAATATTATCTCCTAGGCATATTTCTATGATATCCGAAAAATTCTTTAATATTCATATTCTCTGGGGTATCTTTTTCATAAGAAAAAACAGATGCAACTTCAATAGGGGCATATTTTATTCCATTTTTTAACATATCTTTGCGCCAATAAACACACACTTGTCCATCTTCATTTTTCCAGCCTTGTTCTTCTTTCAAATACCACCCTTTTTCTTTAGGCAAATTTAAAATTTGAGAACTGCGAAGTGAAAATCCCCCATTGCCCTGTCGAACATGTTCACCCGTTTCATGACAAACATAAGCATCAGGCATCCAATTCCATCCAGCCCCAATATAATCGTATTCTAACCACTCATCACGCCAAATCTGAGGCGAAATAACAAACCCATGATCCTGTACATACAAACAATGTGAACTATCTATGTGTTTCCCTAACTCTAAGAACATATACAAATTAAAATCATTAATATGATTAATGTGTGGAGCATATTCCAATTTAATATTTTCAGGTAAATTATCAGGCATTATATCTGTCAACAACTTAACCTCATAAAAATCTAATCCCTCACAACATTTTTGTAGTGCCCAAATAGTCCCTTCAATTTTATCTGGGCGAGTATCATATGCAAGGAGAGTAACATCTTTTAAATATTTTTTCAACCCAACTCTCCTACATACTTATCATTAATATATGCAACTTCAGTATTAACAATTTCTTGAGTAATTCCTTGAGTCGTTTGTCCTTCCCATAATAACTGAACAAAAATTAATTCTTTCAAAATCTTAGGTTCGCCCCATTTTTTGAATAACCGATAATAATGGTCACAATCAACATACCATTTTAAATTTTCATCCAATAAAGGAACGTCTTTATCGTTCAAAAATGACAAACAAGAAGGTGTGCCCAAAGTATTATCCAAACAAATCTTAGGATTCCATTTGGGAATTTGTTGATTGAATAACCCTAGCCTGTCTTTTGTATGCATATACATACTACACATCCAACCCTTACCCCTATCAAAATTATCTACAATTTTTTGTAAAGAATCTTTATTGTAAAAATAATCATCTTGACACATTACTTGAAGAATTTCTCCAGTTGCATTTTTAATGGCATTATTCATATTGCCAGCAATACTATGCATCCCTTCATTTTTTACATATTTTATTTCTAGGTCTTTGATCCCACTTACATAAGTTTTAATTGTTTCATCTTCTGAATCATCAGAAATAAGAACGCTAAAATCTTTAAAACGCTGCAACTTAAGTTGTTTAAAACTGTATGCAAGCATTTCCAGTCCCTTACCTTGCATATTATAAACCGGTATTAAGATTTCTAATAAACTCATTATACTTCTCCATATTCATTGTAATATTTGTAGGCATTGATTCATTTAAAATATCATCACAAGGTACAACATCTTTATTTGTTTCTAAAGCCATTTCGTAAATAGTCCATGGTGTATTATGTCCAACATTGTAAACACCGATTGCATTATTGTTTATTAAGTTAATTATTTTTTCAACAATTTTATCTGTATAATCAAAATTACCTTTTTGCGTAGTGATTGCTTTTGGATAAGGAAATGGATTGGACTTGAACGATGTTCTTATTAATAAATAATTTTCACAAAAGCTTTGTATATATCCATCTATTAAAAGTTTTGAATAAGAATACCAATTTCTTGCATGGACAGGAATATCTTCTTCTGAAGCATTTTCTACTGACCCATCATAAATGTAATCCGTTCCTATTTGGATTAACTTCTTATTATACAAATTTGAGAATTCTATTAGGTTCACAACTGCTTTGAAGTTAGTATCGATCATTGATTGTTTGTCGTCAGAATAAGTATATGTGTTTGCTATACAATTTATTATTGTGTCATAATTGTAAAGATATTTATTGTAAGAATTTATATTGTTGAAATCAAAATTATTTTTTTCTCGGCTAATATAATCCCAACCAGATTGTTTAACAATTTCTTGTCCTAACTTTCCGTATCCTAATGCTAATATTTTCATTGCATTTCCATAAATCTTTCAATAGTATTAATACTATATTCAATTTGTTCTTCGAACAATCCATGCCATAAACCAATATAAAATGAATTATCTGTGATGAGATCAGAATTTTCTAATATCCCACCATACTTAAATTTTATATTTAAATATGCAGGTTGTCTCTTTAAATTTCCACCCATGATAGGTCTTGAAGCAACACCTTCATTATTAAGAAATTCTACCATATCTCGTCTTGAAATTTTTGATTCTCTTTTGACGGTAATAGGAAATGCAAACCATGGAGTATCTGGTAAAACTGTTTTTGGAAGAATAAAGCTATCAGAAAATTTAGACAATCCTTCATATAATTTCTTAAAATTATTTTTTCTAGTTTCAAGAAAATAAGGAAGTTTTTTCAATTGTTCAATTCCCATTGCAGCAGCCATTTCAGTATTGGCTAAATTATATCCAATATTGGTATAAATATATTTATGATCATACCCATAAGGCATTTCTCCAAATTGATGTTCAAATCTTTTACCACAAGTATTGTCGCTACCAAGAGGGCACCAGCAATCCTTACCCCAATGCATAATTGAACGCATCAACTTATATAATTCAGGATTATCTGTAGTGACCATTCCCCCTTCGCCGGTACACAAAAAATGTGCGGGGAAGAAAGAAAAGGTTTGTATCTCTCCCTTGTAATGACCTGGAAGCATGGCGTCACAACTGTCCTCTATATTTGACAAATCCGCATAATTCCCTAATGTATGCACACCATGTTTTTCTGGGCTTTTTGCTTGCAGAGTTTCAACTTCTACGTCTATTAATTTTATAGTAAAATTATTTTGGAGATAGGGATTCAAGGTAGTAGGAAACATTAAAGCAGGAAGAGTACATTCCAATGCTTTTGTTTCTTTTTCATGATATTTCGCCCAAGCAGTTGTCGCTAATAAATTAGCAGAAGATCCACTATTTACAAATAAACCATATCTTTTTTTAACAAATTTTGCAAAATCATGCTCAAATTGCTCAACTTTTTTATTAGGAGCATATTGCTTTGATTTTGCAACTTCTATAATTGCTTCAGTTTCTTCATCGCCTGTAACTTGCCCAGTAACTGGAACTTTCAACGTATTACCTTTTTGCATCAATTCTCCTCACTATTAATAAAATTTAATTTACTATCTTTTTCAGACAATATAGGCAATTCTCCATCTTGTATAGGCCAATTAATTCCAACACTCGGATCATCCCACCTAATACCTCTTTCATTTTCTTTGCTATAATAATTTGTACAACGATATTCTATTTCGGCAATATCGCTTAAAGTAAAAAACCCGTGAGCAAATCCAGGTGGAATCCAAACCATTTTTTTGTTTTTATCTGATAATAAAACAGATACATATTTTTTATAAGTGGGCGAATTTTTTCTAATATCCACAGCCACATCAAATATTTCACCATTAATACAAGATACCAATTTGCCTTGCTCTTTTTGTAATTGATAATGAAGTCCACGTAAAGTATTCTTAATAGATTTTGAATAATTTTCTTGAACAAATAAATAATTCCCACATCTATTTTCAAATTCTTTATAAACAAATATCTCTGCAAAAAAACCTCTATTATCTCCATAAATAATGGGATTAAAAATAACAACTTCTGGGATTTCAGTTTCTATTATTTCCATTATACTCCAATATTTGTAATATTTTTTCTATTTTTGTTCTAGTATCTTGATGTAATATTAAGTTTTCTTTTTCCTTATTATACCAATCAATAACCTTAATATTTAGATTATAAGCTTTAGATGCACCTATCCAATCTGCAACCATTTCTTTTATATATTTATCGGGAATTATATTTGGATAAATTAATCCATCAGACCTAATAGTAATCCAATAGTTCCAATGATGCCTGTTTGTATGAGAATGATATAGCCACGCCACTTTAATATTGTTTGCTTCTTTAGTGTATTCTAATTCACCGTGTTTGTCTTTTACATCGGCATGAGATCCGTCTTTATTATAATAATATTTAGCATATGGAATAAATTCAGATAATTTAAATTTTGAAATATCGTGAAAAATTGCTAAATACAAAGGGACTTTTAATTTCAAACAAGCAAAAAAAACATAATATTTATGAAGCAAAATATTTTTTAAATGTACGAGATAACGCATCAATCTAATCTTCCACCACAAGTTCCACAAGTTTTTGATTCGTCTTCTGATTTTAATACTTTTTTATCGCCTTCACACCTTGGACACTTTTCATGTATTATAATTCCCGTATAACCTTTCCCTCTACATAATGGGCATTTCATATATTTATTATTTTTCTTTTTAAAACACATTTACGTCTCTCTTATCACATGAAATATTCGTTTTATGGGGAATTAAATAATCCACGAATTCTTATTTTCTTTCTTCATTTTCTTGGCTTCCTGCCAGGTCAAATCTTTACCTAAATCAATAATTTTTCTAGTAGGAGTGTCTTGGTTTTGAAACTTCTCCATAACCCATTGATTGGATTTAACTGTAAAACGTTTGCCGTTATCGGGAATGATTTTAGGTTCTAAGCCTTCGACAGAAGTTTCTTCTTTGGAGGTAGATAGAGGTGAAACAATAATGTTATTATTTTGTTTTGCGGGGATTCGAATTTTACTATGTGTTTTTCTATAATCTTTCAATTTTGTTTTTCTCCTTTATAAGTTTTTTTAATCCTAGTATTTTGTGAGTTTATTTCTAGGAATCTTATACATATTATTATATAATTAATCTCACCAAGATTTTTTGAAGCATATTCATACACTTTATTTTGCTTCTATCTTATGCTAAATTTCTTTTGGTTAGTCGCCCAGCAATCCCAACCGCGACCCCATCTCCTTCATCTCCAAAAGTATATCCGCGTACCAAGACTATACAAGTCTATCACATAATTTGATTTTTGTCAAGGGTAAATTGATACCAATTTTGAACTAGTTTCCATGAAGGTTATATTTCATGAAGTAATTATCCTACACTTGGATATATAATCATATGCCATTCACAATTTTCCGTTGAATTATATATACATCATATAGTGTGTCGTTACTTTTTATACCATCACATATAGTGGTATAAACAATTTAATATTTTTCTGTTGGGAATATTACCCAATAATCACCTATTTTCCAGATAGGAAGTGGTAGCCCCGTATTTTTAGGAGGATTATATACTGGCGTTTTTTCATAAGAAGTTATATATTTCACATTCTCTAAAAAGAAATCTGATAATTGTACAACAGGATACCTATTTACTTTTTCTGGTGGAACTTTTGATACAATAACTCCATCAACCCTGCCATTTACCAAAATATTATTTCCATTAACCACTTCCCACATCTCCCATCTTTTTGCTGTTTCAAAATCTAATTCAACAACTTGATTTTGATATACAATTTGACGATAAACATCAATTTGTCGAGACACATCTACTACTAAAAATGGGCCTTCCCAACCATAATTAGGATGATATATCCACACTTCATGCCCCACTTCTGACCAAAAAGAAACAGCGACGGTTCCAACATATTTTTCAATATCAAATCCCGCTTTATTTGCAGTGACTTCCATTAAATAAGGATCGTAAGTAACTGCCGAACCACCGGCAACCATTGGCATTCTAAGCATAAGAGTTTCATATGAGGGGACTCCTTTTATCCAATAGTTCCCTTCCCAATATCCATTATATTTATAATTATCATTGTTTATTTCAGAATGATCAAAAACCATAGGAGTCTTTTCTGGGAATGGGATTGAAGTAGGAGTTGAGAATACCGCAACAACACTAGACTGTTTTTGAAAAATAAAGAATATAAAAATTAACAAACAAATGGTAATAAAAAAATATTTCAAATTATAAATTTTTATTTTTTTGTTCAATAGAAAAAATCCTCCTATAATGTAATTAATAATACGATTAGTTTGTTTTGTGATAATTACTTATTTACAAACGGATTATTAAAATTAAACACATCCTGCCAAAAGCACCAAACCCTAACAGAGAATCCCATATCTACCCACCAAGATGGGATAGAATTTATAATTCGATTAATCTCTATACCATCTTCTCTCCATGCTTCTACTTCTTTAGGTGTAGCCTCAACAGGGAGTCCCCATTGCTTATACTTGCCTCTAACATCAATGCCATATACATATTTTTTAGATAAAGAAAATTTTATAGGGATGTATTGATAATGAATTTTGAGATTATCTGATGTGTAGTCAGAAAGATATTTTTCATTGATCTCGATTGGGATATCCCACTTTTGTTTGCTTCCTTCAATATTCAAAAACCATTGTTTTTTATTCATAATTTGTCCTTTCTCCCATGAAAGAGTCCTTTCATTGGGTTAATCACTATCAAGCATTACATCATATACTTCACTGCCACCCTTATCGTCATCAATTGCATCACTAGAAAAATCAATACGATCATAGCCTTCTTTTTCTGCAATATCCCACGCTTCATCTTCATTTTCAGCTTCAATTTTAATTTGAAAAGTTACAGGAACCATAATATTTACAAGATATTTACTCATTTTTATTCTCCTTATTTATGTTTTCTAATATTTTAAGATATTTTATCTTTTCTCTTAACATTTTTTTGGATCGTCTATTAGGCAAAAAATATTTTATTGAGATAGTGGCAAGAAACAACTTCCATAAAGAAACTAGATCATTTGCCCCAAATAAATAATATACCAAATTTTTAGTTTTCAAATGTTTATTCTCCATGAAATAGTTCTTTCATTGGGTATATAAACTTTCATAAACATACTCTGATCTTGATTTTCCGATAGTCCTTCTGAATGAAGAATTACCAGAACAAATCAATTTATGATTACTAAAAATATCCTTTGGAACTAAATCAGAATATTCTGTGCTTGTGGTTCTTCCATCAAAACTTAGTGCGACAAATCCTTTTTGAATCTTCACCCATTCCCATAATTTATTATAATCAATTACTCCATAATACATTCCTTTTGTCCCAGCATAAGGCGGGTCTAAATAAATCACATCTTCGCTATCTGAAACAATATTAATATAATCTTGACAAACAAATTCTACTTCATAATTATTTAATAAACTAGACCATTTATCAATCGTAGTTGTAAATTCTTTTGGATTAATACCATCTCTTGTAATATGAAAAGAATTATTAAATTCTCCTAATTTATTATATCTAGGCATACCATTGGTTGTAGTTCTCATAATAAACATAAAGTCATAAGGTGATTTTTCTTTATTGAATCTACTTCGAACATCGTAGAAATATTGTCTGCGATCTGCAATACTTAAAACTTGTAACTCATTCCACATTCTCGAATAATTATTAATAACTTGACTTGGATTAGATTTAATTGTATTCCACAAATCTATTAAATCATTATTGATATCTGAACAAACATATCGTTTTGCACCAAGTTTATTGCTATTCAATAAATAATACAGTACAGAACATCCGCCACAAAAAGGTTCATAATATGTTTCAATATTATCTGGAAATGATTCTACAATTTCTTTTGCAATAGGACGTTTACTTCCTGACCATTTGATTGCCGGTTGTAATTCTTTCAATAGATTTATCCTTTCTATGGTGTTTAGCACCATAAAATATTGATTTCATGTGACAAATAATTACAATGCGCCACTAGCTAAACCCGTCACAACAACAATAATTCCTAAAGCTACAATGATAATTAAATCTGATAAAAGACCTATTACCCATCCTGCTATAAAAATAGGGATTGACAAAAATCCCAACAATATTAAAATTCCCAAAACAATTCCAATAATTTGCTTTGTTTGCATGTTTAATCTCCTTCTTATCTAATTTTTATACCATGAAACAAATCTTTCATGGGGTAACTTCTACACAAGACTCTTTAATAATATCTTTTTCTGTTTTTTCCATTCTGGATTCAAAAGTATCTTTTGTATTTGTCCACCAATCTTCCAACTTTAATAATTGATCTTTTTTATCTTCTAATTCAGATTTTTCTAAAAATTCTTTTCTTTCATTATATGAGCTTTCATATATTGAAAGTCTATGCTTTGCGGTTTCGCCATGAGGAAGTGCCATACCAACTAAACCTTGAGCATTATCATACATTTCTAAATATTCTAAAAATACGGAATCTGCTGAAAGATAATGAATAATTCCCATAATAGAATCGGGATTAGATTCATAAAAGGACATCTGTTGCCTAACTTCCACTTTTGGGAAAATACCAAGATCACAAGCACTTCTTATTGTTTCATTTAATGTGCTTAATGCTTTTTCAAGAGCATTAATAGCTTCAATTTTATTCTCTGATGAATGAGACAATTCTTTTCCTTTTGTAATAATATTATTAGGATTACTATAGGCCATTTTAAATCTCCTTTTTTCTTTTATTTATAACACAGTTTTATAAATCTGTCAAGAGTAAATCAATATCAATTTCCAATGAAATGACACTTTTATGTGGTGACTTTCCAGTTTTCAGGCAAATATGAAAAAATATGAGCAATTACATCTACCGTCCAGGAATTACCAATTGCTTTGTATCGTTGAGTTTTGGATACGCCTTCCGTATAATTATCTGGAAACGTTTGTAATCTTTCACATTCAATATTTGAAATATACCTAATTCCACCTTTATCTCTTATGCCAAAACAACGTTGATTACTATACAATTTATAATGTGATGCCTCAACCATTTGCATTTTTTCTTCAGTATTTTTATCATAAATCTTAAATTTTGCTTTTCGTTCTTCTGACTTATTTATCCAATTAAATGATTTATCAGTATAATAAAAAACATCTTTGGCATCAGTTTCCTGAACGTCTTTCCAATAAATATCTTTACGAACAACGCTTGGAATATGACCTCTACCACTTGCAGTTCTTATTGTTGGAGATTTTTCTGTAAAAACTCTTGGTTTTGATTCTCCAAAACCACCATATAAATTATGTAATATGATAGGCTCTGCATCTTCTTCGGCAATATCTGCAATATAAATATTTTTATCCAAGGGGACTTCAACAGAATTAATATTTGTCCAGTATAAGCGTTTTCTATTTTGAGCAGAAACTAAAGATGAATTAATTTCAATAGGGCCAACACCCATATATTCACTAATAACATCTTGCCATTCTTTTTTCATTTTTACATTTTCTAACAAAAAATATTTAGGGTTATAATATTTGATAATATCAGAAAATGTGAAAAACAATTTGCTTCTTGGGTCTTCAAAATTTAATCCTTTCCCTGCATTGCTAAAGCCTTGACATGGACTACCGCCAATAACCAAATCAATTTTAGGCAAATCCCAGTCTTTATAATCATTAATACTTCCTAGTTGAATAGTATTAGGAAAATTCTTCTGTGTAATTTGAATTGCATATTTGTCAATTTCTGATGCAAAATAATTGTCTACTTTAATTCCTGCTCTTTGTAATGCCAATTGACCGGCAGAAATTCCATCAAAACATGAAAGTACGTTTATTCCCAAATTTATCTCCTTACACTATACTAATATTATCTTATTTGTAATACACCATGAAATTCTAGTTTCATGGTAAAATAATTTTTATTATTTGTAAAATTCCACCACCAAATAAAAATAATCCAATGGAACAAATTAATGCACTCGCTATAATCCATATTCCATCATTTTTATTAACATTTTTTATAAACAATATTATTGATGATATGCCAAAATATAAAAGCAACAATCCTACTACAATCGCAATAATCGCATCTATCATAAATTATCCTTTCTTCCCTAATGAAATACAAGTTTCATGATATAAACTTTTTCAAATAATATCCCCACCAAAAATCGGCTTCTTCAAATTCACATCCGGCAATAGTTTGTCCTCTTTGATTATCTAAATCAGCATCAATAATTAAGTTGCCAAATTCTTTTCTTATGGTCTCTAAAGTAAATTTGCCAATTACTAATTTCGGAACTGTTCCGAAATATGCCATATGTCTATGTATGTCTCCTACAATATTTGTTAACATTTTACTCCTTTATTTGTTCATGAAATCTGTGTTTCATGGTGTATTATTGTTCACTCCAATAACGAATCATATTTGTAAAGCTTTTTCCTTCAGTCAAAGGCGCATCATCTAAATTCACAATCTTTAATTTTTTATCAGTAGCAAACGCCATACCCAAATCAAATAAACTCCCAGTACTATTTTTGTCCCAAAAAATATGAATTTCTTTAGAATTTTTAATAGCATTTTTATTATCTGTACAAATCCTAAATCCAATAGTGTCATTTTGATCTGTATCTCTGGCGGGATAATAAATAGTTTTTCCTTGATTCTCTATTTCATTTATATATTGTTGCATTTTTTCTTTTTGATCTTCAGTAGCATTCCGAACTGGACAAATTAAAAAAACATCATATTTGAACATTTTTTATTCCTTCTCTCCATAAGTTTAAACTTGATTGAATGCGCTCTTGCTTTGTATGTCTTTTATTTAAAAATTCTTCCCAACTCATTTTTTTAAAAATATTTGGTTGATTACAGTAAGCCGCCAAATCAACATAGAACTCATTATTTTCACTTTCCCAACAAGATTTGTCTCGCATTACATAAGGCAAAACTTTATTTTTTCTACACCAATTTATTCTAAATAAAATATCACTAATATCATCTTTTGGATTGACATATAAATCAAATTTTAATTTCCAATCTTTATCAATATATTTTTTCAATATTTGTAATTTTTTATTTATAATTTCTTCATTTTCAATAAGATCAAAAGCAAAAGTATATTCTCCTAAATATTTTAGTTTAGATAATAGTTCAGCATTTTTATCATTAATAAGCCTAATATCTAATCCAGAATTAAACCAACAATATATTTTTTTATCTATTAATTCTTGTAAAATTTCTAAATGTTTATTGTATGCTAATATATTATTATCTAGGAAATCAACTTTTTTATGTTTGACAATTTGATTTATATCCCTATACTTATATATCAAACCTTCTTTTTTTCTGACAACACAAAAATAACAATCCCTAACACATCCTCTGGTTATAAACCCTACACTTGTATCGTTTTCAGGATAAATTGAATAATCGGGATCTAGATCATCTATAATGATTGGAAGTTTTTTCTCAATATCATATCCCGTACCACCAATTTCAATATTTTTACAATTTTTTATTTCATAACATTTTTGATTTGCAACAAACAACGTAGATGCATAAACGTTATCATACCCGAATGCATCTACTACAATATGTTTCTTCTTTGGATACCCATCCAATCCTATTTTCTTTAAGACAACATTATTGCCCAATTGTTTATGATATGTTGATATTTTCATTAATGCTAAATTGGGTATTTTGCTATCAACATCAACTAATAATATTTTCATTATTTTTATTTTGGGTGTGCAAATAAATTAGATAAAAAGAATGATCCTACAATAACCACTAATAAAAGAAAAACAATTGGAATGACTTTATCTAAAATATTCCAAATAGAATATTTTAGATGTTCCCTATCAATATCTTCTTGTTTAATGCTGTATGAACCATCATTTAATTGTACTGCTCCATCATCAATATCTGTTAATCCACTCATTTTATATCTCCTTTTTATTTTTTTATATAATAATATTATCACACTATTGTATTTTTGTCAAGCGAATTCCCCATGAAATCCCTCTTTCATGGAAACTATTCTTTATACAACGGACGCAAATGAATATCTAAATTCTCATAAGTAATATAAAAATCATATTGAGTTTCTTTACTATATTCATTATAATGTGATTTTTCAATTGCTTCACCAAATTCAAATCTACCACCATCTTTGATCAAATTAAAAAGTAAATCTTTTAATGTTAATATTGAATTTTCTTTTAATCTTTCAATATGATCTGGCATATCTTGTAAATTTTTTGAAACAGTAAAATGTGTTTCCAATAACATCATATTCTCCTTATCATTCCAGTATGTTCTTCACTCGTTCTCACAAACCCAAACCTACCATAAAATTTATATAATTTGTCTCTATAAATTTCCCTATTATCATCCGTAAGCCCTTCAATTCTGTTTGGACTAGCAGATGTAATATGTAAAACACAATTTCCAAAATGTTTAATAATATCAGACATCATTTGTATTGCATAACCATTTACCCTAAACTTAGGATTCAAATGAACTCTTGCAACATAACCATGGATATTATTGTTTTTCTCTTGTAGCCCAAAGATATAAATCCTACCAACATTTTTATTATTATGAATAAGGTTTTGACAAAACGCATTATTGGTTCTACGATATTGTATTGATATTTCGCCTAAATCTTTTTTATAAGATAAGAGGTGGTTGTATTTGTCCATGATTTGTTGATCTGCTATGTAACCTTTGTTCATTGTTTGCCTCATAAAAGTATCAATTTATGGGATAGAATCATCCCTTTGCTGTCTAGATTTCTAGCGCAACCGGCTGTAAACCACAACCTCTATCCCATTGCTTGAAAGCGTCTGGGAATACTTTTTTAATAATTTGAAATGCCGCATTAACATCAGAATTCAATTTTATACCATCATTAGATTTAAATACTCCTCTTTTGACTCTTCTCTTTATATTATAATTATCCTCTGTAGGAAGCTCATTATCCAAAAAACTTGTCCCTGATGTAAACTTTTCCTCTGTAACAACACAATTAATTCCAACATTCTCACACTTATATTGCAATTGTTGGATCAATTTCTCATGAGGGATTGATACAAAATTTTGATTATTTACGTGTCCAATATTTATACCATCTTTCCATTCTTTTGTCAAGCCAATTACCAAAGTACCCACGTCATATTTCTGGCAATATTCCACAATCCTTCGACTTACTAAATGCATATAGCTGTCCATCTTTCGCATATGTTTGTCAGTTAGTAAACGCATCCTCTTGTTCCAAATCATACCTGTCTCTATTGAAATATTCTTTCTCTCTTTATTATAGTATCTATTCATAGACTTAATAACCCCACCCTTAACAATAATTGGTTGAATACCAATATTGTTTGAAATAGTTGCAAGATTATTAACTCCTAGGTCTATTCCCATAATTCTATTAGTAAAATTTTTCACTTTTGGCACTTTAATTTGATAAACAATTTCCATTACATAAGTTGAACCCATGGGCACAAAACGAATTTGTTGTAATCCTCCTAATATACTAGTTTTAATACCTGTAAATTCTCGTAAAGGCTTCCAAGAAAAATAAATTTCTCCATTTTGTATCCTACACTGAATATTTTTAATTATTACAATACTGCGTCCATCTTTCTTTTTGTAATTAGGAAGAGATGGTTTGCCAAAATAACCTTTCCCGCTTTTCTTAGACCAGTCTTTAATTCCCTTAAAATATGATTTAAAGTTCTTGTCTACAAGTTGAATTGTTTTTTGTGATGCTTGCGAACCCAATTGTTTATAATTTTCACTACTTTGCAACAATTTATCTAGTTCGTGGTCTCTAATCCAACTTCCCGTTGCGAAAAATTCCTGTCTAACGGCATATGTGGCTTCGTTATACAAATTTTTAGCTAAAAAAGATTTTCGATCTATGATTTTCCACATAGCATCGGTGTTTTTAATAATATGTCTTTCGGTTCTATTTACAATCAAAGATTTTATCCTTTTATCAACATTATAAAATAACTTTCATGGCAATCTCTCAAAATAAAACTTTCCATCCCAATCTTTCCATACAAACATTCCATATTTCTCGGCTACTCTGAAAATATAAACCTTTGATAATTTTTTATACATTTCTATAATATATCTTCGAAACGTTTCTAAGTTATTGGCTCGTTTATAATGATTACACAATCTACATGATGGCATAAGATTTTGGTATTCGTCTGTTCCACCATATGCTTTTGACTTTTTATGATCTACTTGCATTGTCTTTAGTGTTATTCCACATCCGCAATAAGCGCAATGACCGTTATATTTATCTAAAACTTGTTGTCTATTTATTTTCATATTATTGTTCGTCCAAAGCAACTTTGTTCACTAGTCTAACATAATGATACATTTGTGATAATTTGAAAAACGTATCTCCTAAAAGCCTAGTATATTCTCCAAGATTACCATATTCTTTTTCTAATTCTAAACAAACATTTAAGTCTGTTATCTGAGGAATATCATTAATTTTATTTCTAATCTCTGTCACGTAAGTCATTAATTGATTGCTTTCAACAGATAAAGCATCAAACTCTTTACCAAAAGATTCATTTATGTTCATTTGTTTTGTCCCAAAAGATTTTCTGCTGATAAATTTAATTTATATTCGTTTTCACAGTTATCACAAGAAATTGTGCAAGACAGCGCATCTCCAGAATAGTCTATTTCATCATAATTATTAGATCCACATTTGGGGCATTTAATATAACCGCCATCTATAAATAATTCATGAAATTCTCCAAGCTCTCCAGAATCATACCATTCCCATCTTTCATCTCGGCTATCAATCAATTCTCTGCATCTTTCACATAAATAATAATCTTGAAATTCTCCGTCATATTTGCCATGTTCATGATAACACGAACTACTTTGCAAGATTTTACCATGGCAAAATTCACACACATGATCTTTTCTTGATTTTTTTATATAATCGCTATCCCAAAAATCTATCATCATTACTCCTTTTTAACCACATGAAAATGCTATTTCATGGTGCTATTATCAACCAACGCACACAATACCGATTTTACAAATTCTGGCGACATTGATTCTGAATCAATAAAAATCTTCCCATCTGCATTACCTTGATTGATCTCAATTTGCCCAAACCCAAATTTTGGATCTTCCCAATTTAAAGAAAATCCAATCATACCAGAGTTTCCATGTATGCCATAAAAAGATACTTCCATTTTATTTTCTCCTATTCAAAATAATCCATCCAAAATCTAGGAAACAATCTAGCAATAAGATTGCCTTCAAATAATTTATGTGAAGTTTTATATCCTGTACTTTCAATCCCCGCTTCGCATCTAGAGCAATCAGTTCCTCCAACATATTCATTTTCGTGCCAATATGTTTTATTGCATCCTTTAAAGAAACAAGTTAATCTTTTAAATATCCAGTCCATAATTTTCCTTACTCCATGAAACAGAGATTTCATTAGAGTAATTTCCTACTCTCATTAAACTTCTTAATACTTTCCTTAACATCATTCTTGCCCATATCCACTGCCTTCATAACTTCAGAATATGACCCTAAAAATTTCTTACAAATACATAACAATACACCTTTTTCTTCATCAAAAGGATCTGTATCGCAGTTTACTTCTGTGCGTGTTTTATCACTCCAACGAACAATAGTTTTAGGAGGAGTTATAGTTATTGAGGTGATGGTGATTTTATTTGTCATATTTTATCCTTTAACATCCTAATAAATTTTTATTTTGTGAATCTTCTACTTCATTCCAAACAGATTCTTCAACACCAAGTTTAACATAAGCTTCTTTAATAGTGTCAGTCAATTCTAGACCATATTTATCAATATCATTTTCAAAAGTAGCTTCTTCATTCAAATAATTTTCATCTGAGAAAAACTTTTTATAGTCTGTCATAACAGATTCATAACATTCGCGCATAGTTTGTAGTCCGTTTTCTTTTCCTAAATCCAACATCATTTTGCGTCCATTTTCTCTCCTTTTTACTAATAATTGATTGAAAAATCCCAATAAAAGGGTTATTTCATGGGGTTAAAAATCACCATCTGCTACTTGTAGACATGTCAGTCCTAAAGAACGCCATAATTTTACAACCTGTGTTCGATCATCTAAAACAAATTGAACATTATATTTCCCTAAGATATATTTCTCGTAAATTTCTTTTTTGACAATAGAATCTTTTCTATCATCCTCATCGCCTCGCATAAACAAAGAAATAAATTTAATATTATTGTTTTGCAAAAATTCTAATGTTTTATTTCTATATTTATTTTTACGTCCAGAAACGAAAAGTAAGTTTTTATTTTTGATAATATCATAAATAACATTATTTAATATATCATTTTCAAAATCTCTTTCGTATGGATTCTTATCACCGAATAATGATAGTGTACCATCCATGTCACAAATAATCACATCTGGAGCATCGTTTATATATTCTGGCTTAACCGGTTCTTTATACAACCATTGTTTATAGGTTTGACGAATAATCTTTTCTCCAACAGGATTAGCACGTTTAGTATCATTTTTGATACAAGTTTCAATATCAATGTCCGTGAAGTCTTTTATTTCTACTTCTGCCAAACCCTTTACTAATTCTTTGATATGGTTTTCGTGGACGACATTTAAATTAGTGTCGTCCACAATCACATGCTTTCCATCTTCTAATGCTTGTAAAATAATATGATCACGAAGTTTTAAAACAAACTTTTCATTTCCTTTGCTCCAAATAGAATTATCAAGCATGAGTCTAAGATCGTCCTTATTGACGCGCTTATACTGATTAGGAAAATCTGCTTGCATCTGTTTTGCCCAAGTTGTTTTCCCGCAACCTTGGAGTCCCTTAGTGAGAATAACTTTTTTCATTGGTATTCCGTCGCTCCCTTACGGGTCAAATAATCAGCACTAACACTCTTCAAAATTTTCCTCCCAATTATAGGATCATTTTCTTCATGAAGCATCTTGATTACAATTCCCTCACGAATTTGATATGGGCAAACCATAGAATTCCCATCAGTCAGTCTTAGGATTTCATTTGAAAATTCTCCTACATATAATTGTGGGACAGTCTTTAAATTCCATTGCTGGCATAAATCTTTTACAACTTCCCAATCTAAATATTGATTTTTATATTTAATATCAAATACTACTAAATCAACACTAGAAAGCCCATAGGTCAAATCTTGAATTCCTTGCCCATACACCTCACCATAAACAATATAATCTTGAGGAATAATATTTGCCAAATTATATTTCTTTGCAATACTCCCCCAAACATCTTCTCCATAGAAAGACTTTCTGTTTGAATGATAAGTAATTTGAACATTGTGTGAACCATATACAAATTCATGAGTATGTTTTAAAATATATTTTTTAATAAATGATTCAATCCTATCAAAGAATGGTTGGTTTTTATTGATAGAAATTTCAAGATTGGCGTAACGTGAATTCGCGCCATGGATCTTTTCGGTTATCGCAACAATATCACCATCTTTGAAAACATCATTATAATGTTTGATATTCTCAATATCAGTATATTTATCAAACAAAGGATTAATTTTCTTTTTAGAAGTTTTCTTTGTTTGATTTTGTGCAGAATATTTTGGTTCAGGAGGTTGCCATTTTGTAATACCCAAAACAGAAGATACATCATCTCCTAATTTGAATTTTCCTTTAGGTACATCTAACACAAGACCTTGAGACAAATACCCACGAAGTTTAACACTTTTGGTGCGACCATCGCTACGTAAATATTCCAACTTATGTTCTTCAATAAGGTTAGGAGGTATGATGCAATCTGGAGGGATAAATGTTACGAGGTCTCCATTTTTATATTGGTCTAATCCGATGATCACGTTCCAACCCTTCACTTGGGCTACCGATAATCGGTCAGCGTTAGGATGCTTCTGGACGTTTTCAATTTCGCAAATTTCTACAATCAATGTGCTCATATTATCTCCTTGGTTTATTTATTTTATACCATAACTATATCACATAAACTAATTCTTGTCAAGACTCAATGTACCTTTGCCAACCTTAAGAAATTCGCCATTATTTCGCATTTCTTGAAGACTTCTAGCATTAATCATTGTTCCAGTAGATCGCATATCCCAAGAAAATTCTTCCACAAAATCTTTTAGAGACATTTTCTTTTCAATAAACTTTTCAATTCCTTCAACAGATTTTACTTGTGTGTGACGCAAATCCTGTAACTTTCTTGAGGCCATACCGAAAATGGTATTCTCGGCTGGACTTTCATAAGTTTGTGCAAGGATACTGCCACACATAATTGCATCTGCTCCTGCTATAAATGCTTTTGTTGCATCACCAGCATTTCTAATTCCACCATCATTTACAATAAACACATCAGATTTAGATGAATCCATAACTGCTGAAAGTTGAGGAACCGCCACACCAGTTTTATTCCTAGTTGAGCAAAGACCGCCACCCCCAATTCCGCAGCGAACCATATCAACACCTGCTTTATAAAGATTTTCGGCTCCTTCATAACTTGCAATATTGCCAGCCATTAATAACGTACTAGGACTTTCCTTATCAATTAACTTTCGCAAACTTTTACAAAAATTAATAACAGAGTCGGTGTAGCCATTTGCGACATCTAATAAAATCACATGAGGATTAAATTTAAGAAAATCCATGGCAACTGCATAATCATTCATGCCAATAGACAAACCAAATATTTTTGCTTCAGATATTTTTTCTGCTTCTAGATACCATTCGTCTTTTGTGTCATAGAAACGATGAAGGATTCCACAACCTCCTAAATCAGCAAACAATTTACAAAAATCAGCGTTTACAATTGCCCTCATTGGGCTTGCAAAAACTGGAAATTTTAATGTGAATCTATCTAGCACATTAACAGAAATATCAACATCATCCCTTGATGGGATAGATGATGGTTTCGGTTTAATAACAAGATCGTCATAATCATAATATTCTTCAGTGTTAATTTTCATTCGATCCCATAATCCCTTTTTGCTTCTTCATATCCTTTTTTATATCCATCGTCATAAAATTCATCTTCTCTATCTTCGTTTGTAAAATAATCTTTAGCGTCACTATAGCCTTCGTCATAATCTTTTTCAGATCTAGAATTTTGACCATCGTCTAAACCAAAACTATATACTTCCTCTAGTCTTTGGTCTACCCAATTTAGTTGTTGTAAATTTAATTTAAATTCTTTTTCAAACTCTTTTAAAAATTCTTGTATCTCATCTCTGTAATCCATGAAATTCTCCTTTTATGGGGTTAAAACTCTTCAAAAATAATATCATACCACAAAACATTAATAGGATGGAAATGACCATTGATATTTGCGGTTTGAAATGCTATTAATTTATCTTCAGTAAACTTTTGACGAATTATCGCTTCGTCTTGGATTGATCTTTCTTTGGGATTATTATCATCAAATATTACTGCCCGTAAGAAAGTTCCATCTCGCAATAATACTGTCGCTATTGTACAAATATCTTTATACATTTTCATTCCTTCCATACTAATTATATATCTAAAATTCTATCAAACTGAAATTCATATGAGCCTTCATCTACACCTGACTCCCAATCAATTTCTTCTTCCCACCAAGCATCAACAAGAATTGGAATCTGTATTTTCTTATCATAGAGTCTATCATAATTTGTATTTTGCGAATATTCTCTTATTCTTTCTATAGCAATAGGATCAATAACTTCTTTTAAATAACCTTCATATAAATCTGAAAATCCAATAGATTCTATATACCAGTCTCCAGCAGAAGTATCGTTTCCAAAGAAACTGTAATCAGATAGTCCCCAATTTAAATTATCAAAACGATAAAATTCATCATCTTCATAATCTTCGGATGTTGGCTTAAAAACTAATTGTATTCCAAGTTTACCCATTAGATTCTTCGCTTTCATATTCACACATATCAATAATATTATCCAAATCATTAGCTCCCCAATGGCAATATTCTAAACCACCATCAATAAAAATTTCACCACATTTACAAGAAACAAAATTATGAACAGTTTTTGATTCAATAATATCGTTGCATTTTTTGCATTGAGCACGATTATGTAAAATTTTCTTTTCTTTTGTCACTTTACCACCACCTAAAACTTTCTCCAAAAGTAATTATAAGGAATAATATGATTCCTAGAATCCAAATTATTGTCTGTATGTTTTTATTTTTACTATTCATTTGTACTCCATGAATTGCTCATTTTATGTGTAATAGTTTCTTGAAAAATTTGACAATTTTCATAACATAAAACCATCGAAAATATTCGTCAAAATTAATAATCAAATCCGGTTCATCTGATGCCTCTTCTTTATCCTCATAAAAATCACCAAACTTATCAACGTGCCCGTAAACCTTTTTATAATCCATTATTTCTCCTTAATTTTATCCATGAAAGCACTATTTCATTAAACTACCATCTTTTATAGCAGCATCAATTTCCTCAAATAATTCTCTATTATCCCAAGCATGATGAACAATTAATAAATTAGCCCTTATAACTTCAATTCTCGGATTGCAGGGGCAAGTTGCATCTTCGATATGCGATTTTATATCACCAACGGGCAATACATTTATATCATTATTCATCTTTTTAATATTTATCCACCATTTCTTTTCCATAAAATTACACATTCATGGGGTTGTAACTTACTAAAACTGTTTTATTTTTCAAATCACTACAACCAATAATGTCATAGGTTTCATGAGGCATATATGTATCCATTCTGTAATATGTATAAGAATTTTCATTACTTTTGTCTACAATTCCAACAATTCCATTTTTCGCCTTATGACTAAGCCGTGTAAACCCATTTGAATCAAAATATAAACATTCATCCATCCATACAACCTTATTATATGTTTGTTTTTTGATATTATTTTGCATATAATTTTCATTTGGGGCACCACATCTTGTACAATTTTTGTCTTCTGCATCAATTCCACTTCCGCAATGTGAACAACAATTCTCATTATGAATAGTTGGTCTTGATGTTGGAGGTAGTGTAGTTGGTTCTGGTCTTTCATAAACAGCCATAGGTGTCCTTTCTGGTTCTGGTCTACACATAATTTATCCTTTCCGTCATTCTAATAAAACTGGCATTTCATGGTAATGACATTTCAATTAAATAATGATTGGGCGGGTACTTCAAAACAAGTTTCTCAAATCTTTCTAAAAACTCATCATTCAAAGCCTCCCACTCATCTCCATAAAAATCAAGTAATCCAAGCCTAGTCTGATAATCGTCAAAAGCTTCTAGAGAGATTTCTGGAATAAAATAGTTGTGATCGTCATGGTCTTTCCTGAATTTGCCTTTCATATTATTTCTCCTTTTCGTTACACTCATTACATAAAGTTGACATCCAACCTCTGTCTCTTAATTCCCCTGGTTTACCACAAATTTCACAAGTTTCAAAAGACTTCGCTTCAGCATCATCCACCAATTCTTCAATCTTAGGATAATAATAAGTTAAATATACCCTTAACCCACCCCATTTTTCTTTCACTTGTGTAAATTCTAAGTCCTTATAAGCTTCAGGATCAGAATCAATTTCTGCTTGAATTTTCTCACACAGTTCTCGCATGATAGGAATCCAACCGTCACCAATTTCAAACCCAAAAGCCATAAGATTGTTTCGTAGGGTTGGATCTGGATTGATGAATTTATATTTTTGAAATTCTGCAAGTCTTTTTGCCATTTTACTCCTTTTTTAGCCAACAAAATCAACGATTCATTGGGATTTACTTTGGCCCTTTGAATTTGGGGAATCGGGGCACATTGTACTCAGACATGCCAAAATAACACACTGTCGCCATTTTACCAATAAATTCTTCTGGATGGCTCCACATATAAGTTCGTTCCTGCTCACCCTGTCCTGAAGCTCCAGCATTAAAAGTATTTCCATCTTTATTCAACATAACAAACGCTCCAACAAAGCCTTTTCTCTTATCTTCCTCGAACCCAATTAATTCAAACTCTTCATCTTCAAACACCTTAACCTTAACCAATTGCCAACTACGTTTATGATCGTAAGGCATTCCAAGTTGCCGGATCATCAACCCTTCGTTCCCTGCGGCAAGGAATTGTTCAAGATATTTTTGAATATTTTCATCTGTTGCAATAATCTCAAAATTAGGGATTACTTCGATATTATCAGAGGCGAAGTTTTTAATAAAGTCATAACGCTTTTCATAACCTTCATCTGTCATAACGTCATACAAATGATACTTGATGTTTTTTCGTTCTTCAATATCCTCTTTTGATACCGTTTGACGTTTGATCAATCCATTTAATTTATTGAAAGAAAATTTGTTTGAAAACAATTCGCCATCTAAAATAAAAGATTCTACTTGAGTACGACCCTTAAGAACATCATCTAAAATATTTTTAAGCTGCACCGGCATAACATCGCCGCTTCTCGTGTACATAGTCGCTACACCATTTTCAACTTTAATTAGGCATCTATTCCCATCTAGCTTCGGCTGGCAGAATATCTTCTTCCCCAAAATACCCATCTGTGCTAAAGTTTTACTACTCTTTTGCGCACCAGTAGGATGATGTTTGTGGGCAAGCATCGGCGCAAGCACACCACTCCCCAAAACATCTTTACTCTGGATATTATCAAAATCCTTAACATATCCCTTTTTAAGTTGTGATTCAATTTTACTATTGGCTTCTAATATGGCCTGAGAATAATGATCTGTGCCATTGGACTTACCAATATTCTTTCCTTCTGTAATTTGAGTTACAGTTTTTACTTTAGCACCATCTAATAATCCTGTGCTAATAACAATATCGCTAGAATCAGAATGTTGAATAACCTCAATTTGCCAGGAACGAATTCTATCACTTGAATCTTTTTGGTATAGGGTTTGGTTCATTTGGATTCTCCTTTTTTAATTAATTATTACCAGCCCAATCTTTATAGTGATCTTGTCTCATTTCTTCGGCAAAAGCACCCGCTTTATCAACATCATCAAATCTACCTAAAGTTTTTTGCTTTCCATCTATTTGCAATGTTACAACATATTTGCCTTTTATAAAGCATACATTTCTGTATCCTGTTTTATTGTTTGCGTTTTTTGATTTCCTATTTTGATGATTTTGCCTTTTATCACTAATTCTCAAATTTGATTTTCTATTATCTAATGTATCACCATTAATGTGATCTATTCCTGATTTTTCAAAATAATTTAAAACAAACTGATGTAATGTAAAAGTTTTATGAACTCCGCCAAAATATGTGTTGCATTGAACATAATAATCATCTAAATATTTTCTATATCTGGCGCACCATCTATACTCTAAATCAATTAATTTTGGCAAATCTTCCGTATCTATAATTGCCCAAAGAATGTTTGGTTTATGATTCAATTTTATTATTGTAATATTACCTTCAGTTATATAATCATTAAATTCTATTGGTCTTGGCATGCCTAAACCTTTCTACCACATGAATTGGACATTTCATTGGGTAAATCTTTTATTTCCTTCTGACAACTCGTTATATAATCTTTCAGAAATTTCATTAATTTCGAATCTAGATGCTTCACCAAAACCACCATACTCATAATGATTAAATAACCTCTCTGATTTCTTTGTAATTTCATTTATTGCATTTCCAAGAGAATCAGATTCAATCAAATTTGAAAATCCAAAGCAATAAGCGCCAATCGCACCGTAATCATATTTGTAGTATTTCATTTTCTCTCCTTTAAATTTTCAATGAAACAACAGTTTCATGGGGTATTATCTAACTCAATTAATCTATTTTTGGTAACTTCACAATATTTCTTTTCTAATTCAACACCATAACATTTACGATTTAATTTTTTACTTGCTAATAAAGTAGTTCCAGATCCACAAGTAAAATCTAAAATTATATCACCTTCATTTGTATATGTTTTTATAAGATACTCTAATAGTTCAATTGGTTTCTGCGTTGGATGCAATTTATTTCCTCCAGCATTAGGAACACTTTTAAATTCTAAAACGCTTTCTGGCGTTTTTGTTTCGCTATCATATTGGACTTTCACAATATTCATTGGAACATGGTTGCTTGTTGTTTTCCCGCCACCTCTTACTGGATTTTTACATACCCTTTTACTTGCTTCGCTAAATCTTTCAGTTGGGATGGGGTTATATTTTATTTTGCCAATTGAAAATATTGATATAATTTCATGATATTTTAATGGTTGATATTTTGCCGTTGCAAACCCTGTCCCTGTATTTTTCCTCCAAATCCAATCATACTTGAATTCCTTCAGATTACTACATCTCAACAAGCTACTAAATGGCTCGCTTCCAAACAAAATAATTGGTGAATTATCTTTTCTTAAATTATTCAAACATTCCCACATTTTATCAAAAGGAATAATTGTATCCCATTTACAAGCAGTAGTTCCATAGGGAAGGTCTGTTATGATTGCATCAAATTTCAAACCCTTTTCTGCCATTTTCTGCATGCCTTCAAGACAATCACCTTGAAGTAAAGTGCAATATTCGTCTTTATAATATAGTTTCAATACTTACTCCTTCTAAAATTCCATGAAATCCCCATTTTATTAGACTCCATATTCTCTTAACTCAATTACTTGTTTGCCATATTCTTTGGCGAACTCAATATTTAAGCTGTTGCAACGAGGACACCACGACATTTTTTTAGGCAATTTCGCATCCATCCAAAACTCATGATAACAGTTTAAACATCGTACTCTTTTATCTTTACGCCAAATTTTCATAATATTTCTCAATCCTTTTCCTACACTCAACACACCTATCCATTAAATCCCTAATATTATAATCCATGTCAACTTTTGCATATCGTTCATTATCTGGCAAATATGATAAATCTGGTTGTTCATATGGACTTTGATGGTTGTATCCTCTACGAAGCATTTCTTGTGCCAGTTCATCATGTCGTTTCTGCATGTTTTCTGGCTCTATCAGTACAATTGGGCTGATACGCCCAGAAATACTATGATGTTTTTCAAAATTATGTTTATGCTTATGCAATTCTGAATGCTCCCCAAGCAAATGATTTCTGCAAAGCAAATTCGTTGGTAATTGCCACATCCTCATTAATGCCTCCTTATAACTAAGATAATACAAGTTTATCATAGTTATAAGAATTTGTCAAGATGGAATATAAATCTCATTAATCATAATCTGACAACCACACTTCACATAACAATCTTTTTAAATCTTCCCCTGAAAACTCTCTGCAACAATCCACATAAATTAAAAATCCTGCTTCTACATTATGAATTTCAATAGGATGTTTAGACATAACTTCGTCTAAAATTGACCCAGTATACGCCCAATCGCCACATGAGTCTGGATTATCAACATCATTAAATCTAGTAAAATCTAGTTTTAACAACTTGGCAATCATCATATTTATATCTGTATTTGAAAGACCAGAATATTTTAATGATTCGTTATCTGGCATAGAACTTCTCCTTTCTTATTACCATGAAACCTACATTTCATTAGGTATTATTTTACACAACCATTCATTGCATCAGACGTTGCTTTTACCATTTTTAATAATTGTGTTCGAGATGGAACATCTTCTAAGCATTTATTTAATTTTTCTGCATGGAACCCATAGTCACTAAATATATTTTTTGATAATCTTTTTGCAGAAAGCTCTATCCACCATTCGGCCGTTCTTGGGAATAAACAATGAAGGATTTCATGCCAAATAGTATCTTGTAATTCTAGTGTATCGGGATGATTTTTATTAATCCAAATAACATTAATAGAATTTGATGCCATACCAAAAGATCCCTTAAATCCCTTACCAACTTGTTCTTCAAAAAATTTTCTTGATACAAGTCTTAATGGAGGATCTCCAGCTTCTTTTAATATATTATTAAAACAATATTGCACATACCATTTGTCAAACATTTTATCACCTATTGTTCCCACGAAATTGTTATTTTATTGTAATCTTTTATTCCATCTTGAATATACTAATTGCCACCTACTGGAATCTAAATATTCACTATCTGCAAAATGAATATGTGGCAATATTCCTCCAATAGCTAAACAATATTGACATTGTAATGCCTTAAATTGATTGTTCTCATAATGTTTCAAAACATGACTGCCACACCAAGGGCAACCTTCGAGACCATCAATCTTTAATCCCAAATTTGAATTTTGTACCATTTTTATTCCTTTCTCAATTAATAATTTAGTTCACCTTGTTTATCTTCGCCAGAACCAGACCAAGTATTAATATCGTCATCAAATAATTTTTTGCTACACCATGGACAAAATCTAAAATATACAAACCCTGCTCCAAGTTGATGTCCATGAAGGAACGCATACATTGTCGAGTCATTTAATTTCGACATATTTTCAGTAAATTCTTTACAAGTACAAATCATTTTTGTCATTCTATATTATCCAATTCAATAAATTCAATCTTTTCAACTGACAACTTATCATAAACATATTTATTATTCGCTCCATTGGTAACAATTATAACAGAATCTCCATAAAATATATCTCTAGATTCATCGTCAATCGGATCAACCCAATCTTTAGTTCCATTTTTGAAATAAATTACTGCTTGTTTTCCCATGAAATCGTCCTTTCATTACCCCGTATTACTTACCAAGAACCCATTTTAAAATTTCTATTTCCTTCTTTAGCGACACTTCTTCTTCGCCACATTCTGGGTCGCCATAATCATATTTGTCCATATATTCTAAATTAAATTTTTCAAGAAGCAATTCAGCTTCTTTTAACTTTTGAGAAATATCTTTTGTAGATTTCATATCAATCCTTTCTGATCTTCCCATGAAAGCGCAGTTTCATGGAGTTAATGATATTGATACATTTGAACAATTGAATTTTCTGGAACATGAAATTCATACTCAAATGTTTCGTCACAAATAAATAACCAATGCAGATTATCTTTACAATCAGTCTCTTTTAAAACCAAAGTATTTTTACCATCTTCAATAAATACACTGTCACTCATTCTTGCTTCATGCTTTGATTTTACTCCATTTTGGTCTATCCAGAAATATACCATGTCGGTGTCATTAATTGATCCAGACCCCAAAAAGAAGTGCGCATTAATTTCTGAATTATTATATCCGGCATATAAGGGAATATTATTTTCCGAATATGTATCACAAGAAATAACTCCTAAAGTAATTTCTCCCGCAATGAGCAATACTCCCACTACTAAAGATAATATTCCTAACCATTTTTTATTCCAGCCTTCAAACGCCGCACAAGACAAAGCAATTGTACCAATAAGTGTTACAAATCCAACTACTACAATCATTTCATTCTCCTTTTATTATATTTATACTACACCATGAAAGCCAGATTTCATGTGGTAGTTAGTCTTTCTTTTCAACCTTTTGAGGTTGTACATAACCAGAATTGACTAGCCGTTTGAAATCATTCCTGCTATCAAATAACTTCTTCATAATACAACTCATCACACCAACTTCTTTTACAAATTGTTCATCTTCAGCGCAATGAACCATTTCTTTACTACCATCTTTAAAATAGCAAACAGTGGTTTTGTCATTGTAAATAATCTTTGTTGGAACCAAATCTGATTTCTTAAATTGTTGTGTAGATGTCCCATAACTATATAAAGTACTAAAAATCGGTGTGTATTCCATTTTTTTATAAATCTCCTTTTCTAATTCTAATTTGAAATTTGATTGTAATTCTTTTTGCCATTCATCATTTAATTGCTTTGCATAAATTGCTACATGATCTATATAACCATCCATTCATTATCCTCTCTTTTATACCACATGAAATAAGTTTTTCATGGGGATTAAAACTTAACACACTCAAAATCTTTACCTTCAGCGACATATCGACCAAGAATATAATCTGGTCTACGTCCATCTGGTTGAACACAGCAAGCAATAATTCTCCAACCTTGATTAACAATTTCTTGCAATTGCTCTGTACAATAATCAACAGCATAACCCAATTGATTAATATTTAATAGTCCTAAGTTGACAACATGTACATCACATTTTTGATTAAACTCAATTTGTTGATCAAACATTTTTAAAGCATTTTCAAATTTATCTTGAATACCAATAATTTGTTGAATCAAAGAAGAATAATCCTGTGTTGCATTTGGAGGAGTTCCACGTAATCCCACTTTTAATTCTGGATGTTTTGATAAAAATAAATCTAAATCAACGATATATTCTTTTGAAGAACCAATCTCATATAAATCAACAAAAGTTACTAACTTTTTCTTACCAGATTTTACTTCTTCGCTTTCGGGATCATCAGAATACCTCCATGTATTATAAGAGGTAATTCGTCCTTCTGGATCTTTGCACATTTGCGATTTATCTAATTGGTCTGCAATAGTTTTTTCAATTTCTTGAATTCTCTTTAATGTAAATTGTTGTCCATTATTGAATGTTATTCTCGCATACATAATATTTTCTCCTTTCTATATTTATACACCTATTCTTGATTTTTGTCAAGTGCCAATTTCACATGAAATGTTCCATTCATTGAAACTAATTCTTCCCTGCCCAATCACCGTAATATTTCAATCTCATCTCTTCCGCGAACCTGCCTGCTTCGTCTACATCGTCAAAAGTTCCTAACGTTTTCTGTTTTCCATCAACTTGTAATGTGACAATATATTTATCATGCGAAAAAGAAACATTCCGATACCCTGTTTTATTATTACTATTTCGTGACTTCCTGTTCCTATGATTTTGTCTATGATCGCTTATTCTTAAATTATTTTTTGTATTATTCAGACTATTGTTATCAATATGATCTATACCATATGGGTCAAAATAATTTAAAACAAATTGGTGCAATAAAACATTTTTATGTATTCCATCAAAATAAGTATTGCATTGGATGTAATAATTATTTAAATATTTTCTATATCTTGCATACCAATGATAACCTAAACTGATTAATTTCTGTAAATCTTCGGTGTCAATAATTGTCCACAATGTAAGTTGTTTATAACTAACTTTTATTTTAGTTGTGTCACCTTCGATCACATATTCATTAAATTCTTTTTTCTTTGCCATTTTCTCCTTTATTTAACAAACTCTAACCAACCAGCTTTATCACATTCCCATAACAAATAACCATCCATAAAATCATAATGCCAATATTGTTTATGTTTGCCAAAGAATTTGATAGCAATATGATCTTCGTCATAATTATCTAAGACATGCAACAAGCGTTCGCCATTTTGAACATTCCATCGGTTGATTCTAAATTTTACACCTGTTTTAAATTGATGACAGAAATCATAATATTCTTGTGGTAGTTCCATCTAATTCTCCTAATAACTCTTCAATTCGAATCCTGGTTTTTTCATGTAATATCAAATTACCTTTTTCTTTATCATACCATTCTTGCGGAGTAGATTTACTAGAATACGCCTTCCCTGCTCCAATCCAATCAGCAATCATTTCTCTCACATAAATATCTGGAATCTGCATCGGGCTTATGACACTATCATTCCCAATTATACACCAATATCCAAAATGATGTTTGTTATGATTTTGATGGTGTAACCAAGCGTATCTAAAACTGTCAGCTTGCTTTGCAGGATCGTATGATCCATGAGCATTTCTAATTTGATTAGACTCTCCTTTTTTATTATAAAAATATTTTGCGTAAGGAACAAATTCAACTGAACTAAATTTTGAAATGTCATGGAGTACCGCTAAATAAAACGGTACTCCTAAATTTAGACAAGCCAAAAACACAAACCATTTATGCGTCAATACTTTCTTAAGATATACAATATATCTTTTCAATGTGCCCTAACCCCAAAGATTATTTCTAATTTCTGCCAGAGTAAAATCTTTTGTCAACTTTCCATCCAAAAATACAGTTTTTAATTCGCCTTGTTTTTCTTCATCCCAAGTTACATTTTCTTTCAACACAAATTCTCTATTACCATCTTTTACAACTTCTAACAAACCAGTTGCAGAAAACTTGGTTCCATCGTCTGTAACAGGATGTTTAAAAATTGCCATACCAATATTTTTAATTTCAACATAAGTTGACTTCATTGCTGTTCCAAAAGTATCACGAGTATTGTATTGGTAAGTATAACTACCAATTCCTAAAACCGCCTGAGAAGCAAAACCTTTTTTCTCTAAACGTGAGCAAATTTCTTCACAACGTTCTCGTGTAATACTATCGCCATAAATGGTTCCAATATGAGAATCAAGCAGTTTATAGCCGGTAGAAGTAAGAGTTCCACCAAACACTTCCCAAAGAAGCTCAACAACACCTTTACGCTCTTCTTCAGTTTTTCCAGCAGGATTTCCACAAATAATTAAAACAGGATCTCCACTATCAGGACGAATAACAATTTTACCATCACGAGACATAATGTCATTCTTAAGCCTTGGCATAAAATCAGTTAATACATCCCAAAGATTCCAGGTGTCACTAACAATAGCAAGCATACCATTTGGATAGATTTCCGTAATCAATCGTTTGTATGTATCGAATTGATTTTCAAATCCACCGGCACTCATTACAGAATGCTCCGTAGCAGAAATACTAGCACCTACAAGTTCTTTTTCAACATTTGCATTATAGTACTGTTCAAGTCTTGCAATAGCAGGGATACCATCGGTTCCAGTAAAGGAAAGCAAATGAGCCATACCACTAGTCGCAGCACTTTCAGGACTGCTCATTCCACGAAATGAGAAATCATGTCCTTGCCATTGAACTGTATCTGGAGACATTCCTGTAATTGTGCCATACTTATTCAAAATCTTACGATATTCGTAAGCAATAGTGGCACTTGTACAGGGTTGCCAAATAACAGAAGAAATCAAAGATTCAATAAAATTAGTTAACCAATAAAATTCTGGTTTAGTATTTACAATCGTAAGAAAAGGAATACGCATAGAGACTGTTGATCCTTCTGGTAATGCTTTAATTTCGATTGGCAAAAATCCTAAATCATGGATTTTAGCAATATGTTCATAGGATGGCAAATCACCACCCAATGTATAAAAAATCATACGTTTGTATTCAGCCATAACTTCTTCTTTCGGACGATTGAAGAAATTCTCATTAAAATATTCTAATAAGTATCGTTTAATAAACCACTGAATACCAAAAACCACCATCTTATCAACACCTTTTAAGCGTGATTGCCTTGGTGTCATATTTGAATAAACAAGGGTAGTTCCTTTTGGATATTGAAACACATGTCCAACCTTATAGAAGTCGGTAAGTAAAAATGGATTAATTTCTTTCATATTATATTTCTCCTTTTCTTTTTTATTATGATACCCTGATCATTTTTAAATTTTTATATTTTTCTTGTAAGTCAAAACAGGCATAACTATTGGTAGTAATAATTTCATCAAAATATTCAAATAATATGTCTAACCCTTTTGAAAAAATTCCATGGGTCACAGCAAGCGTTAAATGATTTGGATTAATTTGTTCGGCTATTGCAATAAATGTTCCTCCTCCATCGCAAATGTCATCAACAATAATACAATTTCTACCCCACGCTTTTTCTGGAGTATTTACTTTGAGTGTAATTTTTCCTGTTGATAAATCCCTAGACTTTTCGCAATAAATCACTTCTACATCTTTTGGGACTCTGTTAATTGCTCCCTTGTCTGGGCAAATATATAAAGGGTTTTCTTTATCATATTTTTCTAATAAGTTAGGAACAATATTTTTAGAGTTTTTGATTAGTTTTGTTGCAACTTCAGAATGAACATCACATAACAAAACTTCTTCAAAATCGCAAAGATTAATTAATATCGCCATTACTTCCAAATCAAAACTATCACCTTCCAACATATGCCTATCTGATCTTGCGCACATAAGATATGGAATACTCAAACAAGTTCTTTTTGTTTTTAGGTATTGTAATGCATTTGACAATTCTAATAATTGCAAAAGTTTTGATGGTGATGTGATTGAACAAACTACCATAGCCTCATCTGGAGGATCAAAATCAATAACCTGGATATGAGGTTGTCCGTCTGGGAATGTGGTTAGTTTTAAATTTGCTCCATTATCTATTGCGAATATTTTCATAATGCTCCTTTTTTATAATATTATCATATTTATTGCAAAAAGTCAAGTAATTTCCCATGAAATACATAATTTATGGGGTGTTTTTCTGATATAATTCATCACAATGCAGAGCGAATTTATGATGATAGTCAATGTGACCCATGTTATATAGGTCAAGTCGTTTAATATCTTTGATTGTAGAATTGGGAATATTATTAGACAAATCCTTATACATTTCTAGAAGCCAATCTTCATTAGCGTTCAGAAATTTATGAGCATCTAAATGCTTTCCAATAATTTCAAAAAATACTTCATACATTTTTGTTTTCATTTTTTCTCCATGAAACCATTATTTTATGGTGTCAAAACTTCTTTTTTCAATAAATTTCCGTTTACAAAAGTAAATAATAATCGAACCATTAATTGTTTTTCTTCAACATATGCATGGCATTCTATTTCGCCAGTATAGTCAACCACAACAGTTTTATCTACTATTCGTTTTTGTGATCCTATTAATTTATAAAAATCATCTTTATCCCACTCCGGTTCTCCATAGAATGTTCTTTCTTGCTCTGGGACATCTTCATAATGACACAATTCTTTATAAATATGATCATTGTCAATATAATATTGATCCATATGTCTACCAAGGCTTTTTGTCTGCCACCAACCTTTTCTATATGGTTCAATATTTTCTGGCAAATTACATTCTAAACCAACACTATCAAACATTCCCATAAAATCCTCGTTTCATTGGGTTATTATTCCACATTATCCGAAGTACCATAAATATCTTCAGGCAACCACATATCTTCATCGGCATCTATATTTCTATTACTGTTAAGTAAGCTGTCCACACCATCCAACCAAACACGAAGGTTATGAATATCACCATTGAAAATATATGTGCCTTCAATAAAGATTGTGTTCTGACTTAATTCGACTGTTAAGTCGCCCTGTGTTGATATAAATTTTTTCATAACTGTCCTTTCCACCAACCACATGAATCTACTCTTTCATGGTAGATTTTTTAAAAGTTTCTTCTTCATCTATTCCACCATGAGTATTAATAAAATCTTCAACTAAACTACTAAGAATATAACCATAAACACTCCTTGTTGCATTATCTTCCAAAGAAAGAATATCTTTAATCTTCCACTTGCCTAATCCCTTCAAATTTTTCAAGGAATAGAAAATGTTAGACCTTTCTTTCCAAACTCTTTTAATCCATCCAATAATTCCTACTTGTTGCCATTCACCATCAAAATATTGTTTCCATGTTTCAGGTGGTCTTATTGATGGATATCCAACTTCTACTTCATAATAATTGGCATAATCATTAATGCGCGGTTGGCAATAATGTGTTTCGCTTCCTTGAACAGATAATGAAACACCATCCCGACAAATTATTCTAGGTCTAATTTCTTGAAAACGATAATGTGAATTTTCAAGATCAATAACTTTATTTGTTTTACTAAAAAAATCTTGTAAATTCATAATTATCCCCAACTTCTATGGGACTCATGAATTGATTCCATTCCGTCATATTCATCAATTTCATAATTAACACCATTAGGTATTTCTACAATCTCTAAAGACGCGCAAGCACCATTAGCTTTTTCACCTAAACTTTTCACAGTAGCTACCAAATCAGGATCATCTCTTTGATCAGGTCTTGAATCTGCCCACAAATCATTGTGGTTTTCAGGCCAATTATCAAATGAATCTCCAAGGTCTTCAAAGACACTATTGATAAAAAGTCCATCGTTCGTATTTTCATCAACTTTTACATAATGGTCTTTGCCGGTATTGAAACGATATTCCGTCTGTTTATAAAAATAAACTTTTTTCCCTTTTCTCCCGTAATACTCAATCATTCCTTTTGGAGATAAACTAAATCCACCAAAACATTTATTAATCACAACTTCCATTTTATTCTCCTTTTCTGTTATACAACCCAATGAAATTCAGGTTTCATGGGGTAAAACTGTATACAATACTTATAACCCCAAATAAAATTCCCAATAAATCCCATTTTGATTTAGTATACATATATAGGCGCAAACTTCTTATAGCATATGCCATTCCAAACAATCCAAGCAAAATACTTTTTTGAATATTTATATCCATTTAAATCTCCTTTTCTTTACTAATACTATCATATTTATTTCAAACTGTCAATACCCAATTACTTACAACCCGCAAACAAAATCAATATCACAATCCAGAAAAATAGCATTTAATCTCCTATAATGTAAATTTTAATTTGCCCAATCCCACGAAATACTAATTTCATGAAAACATCAGTTCAAAGCCAATGGCAATAAGGAAAATCGCCGTAAAAACTGTACTTAATGCTTTGGCATAAAGATCCCATCCAAGGGAAAATGACAAAAAGGTTAAAGTCCCTAAAACTACCAAAATTAGTAAACGCCCAAAAATCGCTTTCCAATTGATTTTCATCTTACCCTCCAACCACATATTTTGCAACATAGTCAGCATAACTAATACCCTGTGCCTTTGCACGAGCATGACGGATCTGGTCTTTGCGTGACATCGTGATCGACTTTTTGGTTGCTGTTACAACATCTTCTTTATAATTCTTCATAGCGTCCAGAGCAAGAGACTTATTGGTGAAGTGACCAGTCACAACCAAACCAGTGATTGTGTTAATGACGTTCCACTTACGTTGTGAATCCTGTGTGAGTTTTAAGTTTTTCATTTTTATATTCTCCTTTTGATTTAATAGATTAATGTTACTTTATCAGCACCAGTACCAGAAGTTTCTACTTCACTAATATCTGCGTTCCATGCTCTTTCTTCCAAAGTAATTTCATCGGTACAAGACTGTGGTAATACTACTTCCATATCACCATTATCAACGGCAATTTGTTCTAACTTCTCGATCAATTCTGTAATTTTCATATTAATCTCCTTTTTTATTTATCATGGTTCTATTAATATCGCTTCAACTACTTGACCATAACTATATTGTGGACTTGCTGTCAATTGGTCTATCCAATAAGCGTATCCATCATACGTTATAGCTCCACCACGATCCTTACATATCCATTCTATATTATCAACAATTATTTTTGATTCAAATGGTATTTCTGGAGGGCAAGCAATAGCCTTATTCATCCAATCCTGCCATCGTTCTCCATTTGACATTTTGCTAACACATTCACCATTTACAAAATTGAAACAATTAATTCCACCAACCCAAGGCGTATAGTGCGATATTCTCACTAATATTTTTGTGCCAGTTGAAACGTTTTCTTGTGATTGTTCTATGTTACTAGAAACCGGTTCAATTAATTGTTGCTCAACTGGCTGGTTGCTAAATTTGATTGTCCAGTGTTAATAATAACATCACCTTTTAAGATAAGGTCAAGAGTTCCATCACCATTTACGTCTGCAAAAACTTGTTCTACATGAGTCACGGTTTGTTGATTTAATGATCTACCATAAGACAAACCAATAACTCCCGCTCCAATAACAGCCATAACAACAATTATTACAATTACAACTTTTTGAGATTTAGACATTTTCTACCACCTTTCTTGATTTTTTAGGTTTCTCATCACACCTATTATCGAACCATAATTCCAATCCGTAATGGTACATCAGCACTTTGTAACCTGCGACCATATCCATGTAGTCGCTCCAATCCAATTTATATAATCGTAGTAGGTTATTTTGTTTTGCGTATTGCCTCATTGCGTTGTAGTCGTAGAAGTTTACCTTCTTTGATTTCTTTGCTTCTTCGTATTCTAGGAAAGCCTTTTTTGGTATTAGTTTGATTACTTCGGCATCTGTTAATGGCATTGTGTTATATCTCCTTTCAATAATTTTACCTAGCGCCCTTGGCGTGGCTCGAACACGCGACCTATTCTTTAGAAGAGAATTGCTCTTAATCCAACTGAGCTACAAGGGCAAAATTCTCAACGAAATGCGAATTTCATGGAAATTTTATAGCGGTGTAGCCAACCATAAACTAATGTAACAAGGAATTATTGCAAGGCAACAAACTGACCCAATGATTTTCAATATTACCAATCCTAACGTATTGTCAGTGTCAATCCATGCCTTCATCATACCATAAAATGCTAATAAAATTGCAAATCCAACAACAATATTTACAGAAACCATAAAAATTAACATATTTTCTCCTTTTATTCTAATAAAATAGTGATTTCATCGTGTTTTTATAAGTATTTCATCAATCTTTCTAAAAATATTTAGAATTAAGTCATCTTCTTCATGAGTCAGACCTAATTTGGTGGCATCTGATCTACTCATACTGCCCAATAATTTTACTAGAACTTTTAATTCTTCTAGTGTTATAGCAAAATTTAATCTAGATTTGATTAGTTCCATTTTATCCTACCTTTCTACTACATGAAATGAACGTTTTATTAGGAATTAATTCTCTGGTTCATGTTTTGTTAAAATAATCTTTCCTTCACTAAAAATTTCTTCCACAGGATCATAAACCTGATACATTTCATATTTATAAATTATACCAACTTTTATTACATTACCTTGATCGTCAATTTCAATATCGTTGGTCAACAAAGGCGCTTCTGTTAAAGCTCCAATATCTTCCGCATTAACCCAATCCCAACCGTTACACAAAAAGTCTTCAATAAGTTCCATAAATCTTTGGTCACTATGATAATCTTTTGTATCATCTAAAAATTCTTTTCTTGATTTTTTAGTGATATTTTTATTTAAAGAAATAACTAAATCCTTATCATTGTCAAGACTGAAAGTTACATATTCACCAGTTTCTTTCATTATTATCTCCTTTTTACGTGCTTTATTTAATTCCTTGTATATAGTATAGCACGATAAAATACGAAAGTCAAGCGTTTTGAGATTTTTTAAGGTTGGATATTATATTCCCAAAGTTTGATTATAGATCAATAAATTTACTGTGTTGATCATGCTTGCTATTTCAGGATTATTTGATATTAACCATTTATTATTTCCAATATATGTTTTGTCTTTATCGGTAACCCAATCACAACCGGCATCATCAAAACTATTATCAAGTTTCAATTTTTTACGCACTATGTCCATAAGAGCATAAGCCAATTCTCTTTCAGTAATTTCTACTTCAACTATTTGCTTTCCTTTTATTTTCATTTTATCCTTTCCACATGAAAGCGTTGTTTTATGGGGTTAAATTCGATTACCATAATCATCATAACGAGCATTTTCAAACGGCATACAAGTTCCTGCGCTGGCAATAACTTCATCCTCTAAAGTAATATCCACTTGAAGATCGCCATCATTGATAAAAACTGTCACGCCTAAGTTATTGCGTAAATATTCTTTCAATTCTTTTTTGTCCATTTCATTATCCTTTCTTTATTCCCATGAATGTCTCATTTCATGGGGATTATTTTTCATTTTTTAAATCATTTGATATTTGTTTTTCTAATAGTTCTATAAAATCTTTTCCAACATCTTCTTTTAATTCAAAATACTCTCTAGGCGAAATACTATAAATTGCTTCAAAAAGATACGCACGAGTACTTTTATTCTCTAAAGAGTCTTGTGTTCCTTCTTTTTGTAAATCCCACAAACCACCAGCATAATGATCGCCTACTGCGAAACGAGCGACTTTCCCATTATCCGTGACAACCCAATTATAACCCGAACCGTAACTTTTTTCCATTTTATCTCCTTCTTTGTATATTTAAAATTTTATTTACTACCCAATGAAAAACCTTATTTCATGGGAATTATGGACAAACATCTGCTAAACGTTCCTCTGTAATGCCCAATCTTTTTGCTAATGCCTCAAAAACATCTCCTGGTAATTGATTATATATTAGCCCCAATAAAACATTTACTTGTTCTTCGGGGTTATAATCACCCATATCAATAGTGTTTTCATGCCATTCTACACTATATGACTCACTTGACCACAATTTTAATGTTTTAATTTTATCTGTCATATTTCATCTCCTTTTCTAGCAATAGTATACCACGAGAAAAACACAATTACAATAGTTTTTTTAGAAATTTTAAGAATTCTAATGTTTTCAATAAAAGAGCAATTTCATGGGGTTATTTGTGTCGTCTTTTCAATAATTTTTAATTCGTGCATATAAGGAATCCACTTAACATCTGATTCAAAAAATACATTTTTACCAATTACGTTTAAAACTTTTCCTTCGCAATAATTATATGTGCCTCCACCTGTATCAATATGTTCCTTCCAAGACACAGTTTCCCCTATTAAATATTCATATTTGCTCATTTTTTCAACCTCTTTATTAAAAATCAAATGCCATTGATAGAAAACATAAAACCCATAAACCAATCATAATAAATACTCCTAATCCTCCACCTGCACTAAAGTCATTTATAATCATTCCTGTTGCTATTCCAAGAACGAGTGGACTTAAAAAAGATGCAAGCATTAACATAGGAACATGATCGCTTATTTTTGTTTCTGCATTTTTATTATACATATCTTTTTCTCCTTTTCTAATGAAACGGTAAATTCATGGGTACTATTTTTCTACCCATCTTATAATATTGGCTCTTGCATATTTTTTACCATTTTCTTCAAAGAAAGATTTTTGCGAAGTAAAACTGTCTCGTAATTCCCAAGTTTCAGGCATTTGTTGAATTGCAAAGTCATGAGCATCTTGTTTGGTAGGATAGTTAATTTCTTCAGGGAACTTTACAATTAATGTATCCATTTCCCTTGTTTTTCCAACGTTTTTTAAATCATGTGTTGTTATTTCACATTCCACATGAGCCAATCCAAGTAATGCTTCGGCAATTTCTTCCAGACTTAAATTAATTTCAGCAAAATCAATATTGGCATCTGTGTCTGTAATAGTAATACGAACTGGCCTTGGATTGTCATAATTGCCATAAGTTTTTGAAATAGTAATTTTACCTTTCATTTTTTCTCCTATTCTTTAAGTTTCATTATAAAAATGTTCAGTATCAATTTCATCTCTGATCAAATCTGTAAACACATTTAATTCATATTCCGTGATATTATATTTTTTAATTAGGTCTGCTTGAAAAATAAGTTTATCGTATTTAGCACGATACATATATGAATTTCCAGTAACTCCATCGTTATATTCTACCAAACAATTTAATAAATCCATATCATTAGGTTCTTTACCACGAAAGGGTGTAATATCTTGAATTTTTAAGATTTTCATTTTAATCCTTTCTTATAACACCATGAAATAGAACTTTCATGGGTGAATTAAGCTTCATGAAGTTCGGTTTTAAAAACAATAAATCCTGATTTTTCTAATTCTGTTTTTACATACTTTGCTAATTTTATAGCAAATTGTTTATTGAAAGTTCCAAAATCATGATCGTCTTTGTCGGTACAAAATCCAAATTCTTTGTAAACAGACATATCAAAATTAGAAATATACTCTGGATAGAAATAATTGTCAAATTCAGACAAATTTTCAGGATTGCCTTTTTCATCATAACCATCATATAATTTTATAGAAACGGTGTAAAAATTTCTGTTATAAAATTTTGGTGGGAAGTAATCTTCAACTTCATCCCAAGGCCATTTTGTTATTTGGATTGAACATTTTTGAATACATGGAAAAATCTGAGGATCAATAAATTGTAAAGGTTCCTCCCAGTTATTAGGCAAATAAGTAAAGGTACTCCAGTAACTATCACTTACAACCGTATAAGACCCATCTTCATTGTCTGTAATTTTTGATTCTCCGCATGATCTATTTAGAAAATCTTTTCTTTCAATAGCGTCACGCCAAGGATTAAAGGACTGTGTACATTGACCATATTTTTCATGAGTTATCATTTTTTATTCCTTTCTTATTTATTTATACTAATAGTATACAGTCCTAATTTTTTAATTACAATAGAACATTACCTTAAATTAATCTAAAATTATTTTCAATGAAACAATAGTTTCATGGTTGTAAACTGTTTACTCCTTTAAATTAAAAGCATTAAAAATTTGTGTTCATAAATCAAAAAGGCGCTCTTGGTTTTTGCCTTTTTGATTTTGATTGATTATTTATTAGTATTTATTTAACTACTTAGTAGTTATTAATACTTAGTAATTATTCGGGTTCAAACCGTGAACCACCCCTCCTTCACTATTTGAACTACCTAAACTCACTATTTGAACTAGGTGGGTCAAATAGTGAGTTTAGACAAGATTTTTTAGTCAAATCCATCCTCACTTATTGTATCTTTTGACCGTTTTACACTTCTAAATTCCTTCAATTTTACCATGTTTTCAATAAGGTTTTCAGGGTTTTCGTCCATATAATAAAGATTTGATCTATTCATTCCAGTCTCTTTATCATATATTTTTTCAATTTTAGAGATAAACCCTAATATATTTAATTCTTTGATACACTTCCTGATAGTGTTTTTAGATAGCCCAGTACCGGCTACAATGCTGTTTATAGACGGTTTGACATAATCATTGATGCGTTCACCCTTATCCTTCTTATTGAACCAATAGGTATTCAAACATAACCATACCAGGGTTGTTTGTGGGGATAGGTATTTGGCGCAATGGATATAGGTATCGTTTATGTTTACATATCTTGTAAGGTCATTCATAAGGTTAATATAGCTTTCATAATTATTTCCTTTTTATTATTTTTCATAAAACGAAGAATTTACGAAGCAAAAAATCACTTCTTTATTATCTAGATTACTAGCTTAATTGGGTGTAAATCACACCCTCTAATCCCTCTGCTAAACATTTCTGTAAAAGCGTTTGGGTATACTTTCTTAACAATTTGATATGCACCATTAACATCGGAATTAATAACTGCGCCATTGTTAGATTTAAATAAACCTCTTTTAATCCTACGCTTAATATTATAGTTTTCCTCAATAGGTAATTCATTATCAAGAAAACTTGTACCAGATGTAAAGTTTTCTTCATTCATAATAAATCTTATTCCAATGTTTTCACATTTATATTGTAACTGAAGAATAAATTTATCATAAGGAATACATACAAAATTTTGATTATTAACGTGTCCTAGATTAATTCCATCCTTCCATTCTTTAGTAAGCCCAACAATAAGTGTATCTATATTATTTTCTAAACAATATTCTATAATTCTTTTGCTAACTGTATGGGTGTAAGTATCTAATTTTTTCAAATGTTTATCTGTTAATCTCCTCATTCTATTATTCCAGACCATTCCAGTTGATCTAGATATTTCAGCACGTTCTTTATTATAATACTGATTCATAGATTTAATAATATTACCCTTAACAAAAATTGGTCTAAGACCGATATTGTTTACAATAGTGGCAAAATTATTAACGCCTAAATCTATTCCTGCAATGCGATTATTAAATTTCTTTTGGTCAGGAATGTTTATTTGATAAACTATCTCCATATAATAACATGATCCTTTTGGAACAAAACGCACTTGCATTAATTTTCCTGTTGCTTTTGTGGGAATACCACTAAATTTTCTTAATGGTAGCCAAGAAAAAATAAGTTTATTCCCTTCTATTCTACATTGAATATTTTTTATCATTAAAACACTTCTACCATTTTTCTTTTTATAGAAAGGCATTTCTGGTTTACCAAAAAATCCTTCTCCTTTCTTTTTAGACCATTGTTTGATTCCTTTAAAAAATGAACGCCAGTCTCTATCAAGTAAAACCAATGTGTTCTGCGCAGCCTGAGAACCTAATCGTTTGTATTGTAAAGTACTTTGCATCATATTGTCAAGACTATAATATCTAATCCACTTTCCAGTAGATTTAAATTCTTGTGTGATAATATAATTAGCACAATTATATAAACTTTTGGCTTCCCAACATTTTTGATCTATAACTTTCCATAATGGAGTGTTCCTTTTAATGCAATGTTTTTCAATGCGATTAACAATCAATTGACCTCCTTTCTTTTTATTTTTCCCATGAATGATATAATTTATTGGAGCAATTTCACTCCTTTGTTTGAATTTATTCAAACTGATTGTAAATCGCAATCTCTAGACCCTGATCTATTTATAATAGATGTTTGGGTTTACTTCACCATGAAATATAAATTTTATTGAGTGTTACTCATCAATAACTTCATCTAATTGCCATTTACTTTCACAATCAACTCCACGATCATTGACTTCTTTCGTTGCCAATTCTTCCGCCTCTTCCACACTATCTGCTTCTACTGTTACATAAGCATCTTTTACAAACGAAACTGTATAAGTTGTCATTCTATTCTCCTTTTCTGTTAACCACATGAAAGTGGTATTTCGTTGACTGTTATTCTGATTTGGGCTTTCTTACGACTTTACCACAAGCTAGGCAAGTATATTCTTTCTTGACTTCTCCTATACCGGCGCTGAAGTTGATTGAACGCCCATTCATATCTACCCATCTACTAAAAATTTCTTTGGTTGGATGTTTACATCTCATTTTATTTTTCCCTTTCTGTTAATACTCAATCGGCTTTTCATCATAAAACGTCCAGCCATAAGTCTTTTTGCAATCATCATTACTAATCATACCACCTTTGAAGAAAAACTCCAATTCACCATCTCCATCCCAAAAATATTTCATAATAATTTCTTGACCATTCACCACTTTCTTGAATACATGGTACGAACCATCTTCAGGATATCCTTCGTCTAGCAACTCGTCAGGCAGTGGTGTTACATCGTCTTTGAGTTCAAATGTATCATAGCACCCTAATTGACGGTAATCACCATATCTAGTATGTTTGAGTTCTTGTTTGAAAAATTCATCACGTAGGGTTTCACCTAAGAGATCAGGGTTAGTTTTAGGGTTAATGTTGAGTTTCATTGTTATAGTCCTTTCTGTTAAGCCAACATCATTTCATAATTAAGCACATAACCTTTTGAGTCAATATAAACCCTATCAAATACTGCCACAGGTTTATTATCTTTTGTTACAATGGTTTGAATAAGTTCTGAACCATCGTCTTTATATTTGCTATGGATAAAAGAAAACTTTGGAGCAATACCTTGACGAGTGAGTATTTGATAAAAGTAGTGTTCGAGTAGATTCTTTTGTTTGCAGGTCATTGTTGAGTGTCCTTTCTGTTATAGTTCAGGGAAAACATTAGAAGAATGTAATCTCATAAATATTGCATCTTCAGGAACATCTCTTAATAAAGTAGGATAAGTATTTTTGTCAAAATGCACATCAAAATTCGCTTGATGACCAGTAACATAAACTGGACTTCCTTTTATCCAATCTGGTCTCCAATAAATGTAATTGCCAGCGTGTTCTATTTCGTATTTGTTTAAAAATTTCATTTTATTCTCCTTTCTAATGAAAGTTACATTTCATGGGTTTAGTTTGTTACTTGATCGTATCCGAGCAAAATTAGTAAAGTGTTCAATGCGCCATTTTCTCTGGTTTTAGTCCACTCAATAATAGAATCCCTATCAAGTTGAGCAAGATCGGCGTTATCCCATTTTCCGTCAGGGGTCATAGCACGAATATAAATTCCAGTTACGCTTTCCATATCACGATTATTCCATCTATCAGCGTTAATTTTTAGTTCCATTATTATCTCCTTTTTGTTTTCCAATGAAAGTAGAATTTCATGGTTCTTTATAACTATCCAGAATCGCACTCAACTGTTTTTCGTCAACTGTTATATCAAATATTGCATTGTAAATTTCATCGGCTTCATGCAACGATAAAAAATGTTCTAATACCACCATTAATTTATCTTCTTCATTCTCTGTCATTTTTAATCCCTTCTAATTCTGCACACTTAAGATGATAATACTTTCTATTTTGACCACGACCATTACTGACTAGGATCACTTCGCTTAATTTTTCAATATTAGAATTACATTTGTGACATAATTGAGAACTCCTAATTTGAGTTTTTCTAATAACAATTTTAGTGTTTTTGGGCAATCTTCTTCTCATTTTATTTATGTCCTTTCATTGCCATGAAAATTGTATTTCATGTGGTTGTTACTTTAAGTTGTTTTCAAGTTCCATCGCATCAAATCCACAATTAGGACAAATCAAATCGTCAGTCCATTTTACTCTTTCTTCGCAAGAGGGGCAATAAGCCTCTGGATTTTCCATAATTTCATTATAATCAATTTGTAATACATTCTTAATGCTTTTGGGGGCATAAAATAATTCTGTAATTAATCCCTGATCCACTGTAATAATAATAGTGTCTTTTTTACTATATTTTTTCATGTTATTCCTCTTCTTCTGGATTAATAACTTCATAGTCTAAAATTTCAGTATCTACAATTTCCGCCCCAGTGATAAATTTATTTGAAAAGTCATAATCCATATTGTCAATAATTTCATCAAGATCAGTATCATGATTGATCACGAGTCTTACTGTAACATTTACTAAAGTTTGTTTCATAATATTATCTCCTTTTCTTTATTCGTTATAGTAATATTATACAGTTATAAAATTGAAAAGTCAAGCATTTTCAGTTAATTTAAGAATTCTAATCCAATTCTAATGTTCAATCACAATCCCTTTTGGAACATTATTTGCCCACCACCATTCACCATGAAGTAAATGTCTTTCTGATGGCTCTGTAACGATTACACGGTGTATAACTGACATCTCATAGTGTAGATCGTCATTGATATATGTATCACCATCCTCTGCTGGACAAATAGCGGCACAAAAGATTCTACCATTTTGTCTTATTCGTAGTGCCATAATTCATTTCCTTTCAATGAAATCATTGTTTCATGGCAATAGCCCAAGCCGCATCAATGCCACCGACTCTTACATGTTCAGATAATGGTGTTCCAAGAAGTCTATGACAACAAGGACATTCATTACCTCCATCGAAAAATACTTCTCTGCCTGATCCCATCCTTGCATTATCTTCAATCCAAATAATTGTTCTTACTACACTTTCTTCACCCTCAAAAAAATCAGTAGTAATTTTATCACCAGCTTTTAATTTTTCTGTGTGCTTATTGATTCTCATTTTTATTTTCCTTTCTAATATATATTATTGCACGACATTTTATTAAAGTCAATAGGGAGTTTTAAATTCTGCGTAATAATTCTTGATAAACTTCATATCTACTAAAAGGAATTAGACCAAATTTACAATCTGGATCGTCGCCTCTGGCTTTATCTAGCATTCTTTTCCATAAGTCTAATGTATCATCTGTGACTTTGGTTATATCAGTTTGTGACCAATCGCCTTTTTCTTCCATTGTAATCTCCTTTTAAAAAATCAATGAAATTGCTGTTTCATGGGGTAATTGTTTTACTTTAATCCCAAATAAATTACAACTATTTTCAAACATTTCTTTATCAACGAAAAACATAAAACCATTATCAATTTCAAACCATCCAATAGACTTACTGCCAAAAGATTCTTTTGTTGGAAGTAAAGCGTCTTTTAGTCCACACCATTCTTTTAATCTAAAACTATATTCATCTTGTCTCAGTCTTTCAATGCGTACCTTTACTTCTTGCTCATAAGGTTTAGGAGTAATATAATAAACATTTCCTACACTTCCAGCAACAAGGTTCTTAGCGTGCGCTTGTTTTGCCATAAATCTAAAAGCGGTTGGGATTGCACCAAATTCAAATTCTGCCGATCCCATATAATCAAAACGATAAATAGTTTTTAATATTGTTTTTGCTTCCGTTGATAACCCATCAACTGATATAGTGTTAGAAAAGTCAATATCACTAGGAACACCATAAGGCTTTTCAATTCTTTGAATAAGGTGTGAACCACACATTTCTTTTCGTAAAATCATTTCTTCGCTCATCTATTTGTCTCCTTCTGTTATATAGTCTAATGAAATGGAAATTTCATGGGGTACTACCAGTGATAATCAACTGTTACCAAAAAGCCGGTAGTAATATTATTTTTAGTTAAAAATTCTTTTACGTTTCCGTTAAAATCTTTGTTTGGTTTGAATTTTTTATTGTCATAATCCCATTCTTCATTTTCCCAATAATCACCATTGAAAAAGATAGTGCCACAATCTAATTTTTCGTCAATTTCTTCAATCGGAATAATATTACTTTCATGATTGAACCAATCAGTAGGCCACTTCAAGGCCATTCCGACACCAAAGAATCCTGGCTCATCCACTCCGGTATCTCTGTTATAATGATAGCATCCGTTACATTTGTAATCAGGATTTTCTTGTCTGTGTTTTAGTCCAATTTCATCATTGCGTAATCCTGTACCATCACAAAGTCTACACTTCTCATAATTCCTAATATCTTCTTCAGGATTATAATTGCCATGTGATCCAGTCCATCTACCACCAATTTCATACCAATCAAAAATTCCGTTAGGGTTGCACCAATAAAGGTTGCCATCTTCATCTTTTTCTTCTTGAATTTCTAAATTTGCATCATACTGTGACAAAATATCTTCGACCTGTTCTTGCCAATTTTCGTTGCTTTCCAAGTAAATCTCTGCATGTGTGTGCATTATTTTCTCCTTTTATTTAAATATGATTATCTGTTAAGTGCCATGAAATAGATGTTTTATTGGTGTGGTCAATCTGGTGATACTACAACTTTTTGCCACTCCACATTAAAATTTCCACAAGTCCGTATCGCTCCATCTTTTTCTGTTATGTGAAGACTAAAATATTTTTCTGTTGTACCTACTTCAACGGTAAAAGATTCAACGTTAGTATAGACTGCTTCGGTTTCATAATGACCGTCTTCATCTGTTGTTTGCCAAAGTTCAACCTTCATATTATTAGTCCTTTCTGTTATAGGTTATTAATTAACATCCAATTTTTATAATCCTTCCAACGTTTTGTTGCCTTGTCTCCAAGACTAGCGGAGTCTGCAAACTTTTCAGCCAACAACCACCGGAGTTCAATACCATCCCAATTTTCGGGGATATCGCCATCTGATAAGTGACCAAGAATATCATCCAGAATGTTTTGGGTTAAATCTTTGAGAAATTGTTCTTGTTCGGTTTTGTTATTCATAGGGTTATCCTTTCTTATTCATTAAACTGATTTTTGTTCAACGACTTTCATATTAGAATCAATCATTGTGTGCTTATGTAATGGTAGAATATTTTCATCAGGATTACCAATTTCAAATTCAAAGGCATCAACAGGCATAATTCTAATGAATGAAAGGAATGAGTCAATAATGTTTTCGCCTTTTCTCCATGATTCAATAAGATCATAAAAACGTTGAGGATTTTTAGCAAACCATGTTTTTGTGCAATCCTGCAACCAATAAACAATATCTTTTTCTGATACATATTCCGCATCATAACTTGCAATATTGCCACAAATAACCTTTAGGTCATTGATTTTATTATCTGATTTTTGATACCAGCCTTTTGCATATAAGACCAAGTGATATTCTTTATTCATTTTTATATCTCCTTTCGTTATTCATAATAGCACGACTGTTAAGTAATGTCAAGCACCAAATTTATTAGCGATGGCCTGAAAAATATCTTTTACAATTTCTGGATTTTTACTAGGGTCTTCCCAATAAAAATCACTAATAGCACAACCGTTATCTGCAACAAATTCACCGCTAGTTTGGCATATAAGATATCGTTTACCATTGATTCTAGCCCAAAGACCGCCTGGATGTTCGTCAAATTCGATTGTAAATTTTTGTTTATTCATAGTCATCCTCCTGTTATTGTCTGTTATAGAATTTCTGTTCTATCTACACCATGAAAGAAAAGTTTCATGGGGATTACATCTTTGTCAATTGATCAATTACACCATTTCTCAAAATTTCTTTTGCTTGTTGGATTACTTTTCTTCCACATTCACCACCAACAAAGATACATAATTTTTCGTTGAGGATAATCCTGTCACTTGCTGTTATATGTGATTGTTTACATTCGTCACAAATATAAGTTTTATGTTTTGATAGGGTGTAGTGGAGTTGATATTTTAAGCATTCAAGCCTGCGAAGTAGTTTCATAAATTAAACCTTTTGTCCAGGTTTATAAAAACTAGGCAAGTCCCCACGTTCCATTGTATGAGTAATTCTACCACCAACCGATTTATATTGAATAGCGGTTGCGTTATGGTTAGTCCAGAATAACTCCTCGCACCAATTCTTGACCGTGTTAAGTGTTCCTGTTATACCTGAATAGGGTTGTTCAGGCGTTTGGTGAAATTCGTTATAGGGTAGGAGCCAAAATTCGTATGATTTTTTCATGGTTATCCTTTCTAATCTTTGAAAATATCAATTTGAATAAATCCGATTCTTATGATTGTTCTATAAGAGTATAATCCAGTCATGCTAAATCCGGTTTTATAAAATCGGAATTGCTTAGAAAAACCTATTAGTATAACGTTTTTACCTATTCTCATCTGTTTATACCCTTCTGTTAAGAATAAATACCCATTTTTGCTTGAATATATCCATCATTGACTAATTCAAGAAGAAAATCATTTAATTTCTTTTTGTTCTTGAAAATTGCAATATCAAAGAAGTCGCTACCGTCACTATGCTTTTTGATACCACCACAATAATTCACTACATATTTGGCATGACCGATATTAGACATTGTGTTATATCGTTTTTTTGAGGGTTTTGTTATTTGAAAATCAAATACAACTCCGTCTACTTTCATTCCACAATAATTAGATACTAGGTATTCTGTATATCCATTACCAAGTCTAATATTTGTGATCTTTGAGGTGTAGGTTATTGGGTCTGTTTGCACCGTATATGAAATTATGTCATCAACTTTGTAATCGGTCATTTATATCTCCTTTTCTGTTAATCTAGTTTCTCAATTTTGTTAGTTCTGTAAAAACATCATACCAGAATTTTGCTTCCTCTTTATTGTCACGATATACAAATGCAATTTGATTAATAATTGCTGTTGATTTTTCATATCCATAACTATCATAAAATAATTTTGCTGTTTGTTCGATTCGTGTTATCATTTTTATCCTTTCTGTTCTAATAAAATTGACATTTCATGGTGTAAGTGTTCTATGACTCTTTCCAGAAAATCTCATCCAAAGGATTATCCACATTGTTTTTGATGTATTCCAAAATATCCAATAACGCGTGAAGTTTTTCTGTTTTAATTTTGTTATGATAAGTTTCTGGATTTTCTGTCTCATCAACAAGACGATCATAAACATTATCTATTCTGTTTAATAGTTGTTCGGTTTCCAATAATTCGATTACACGGTGTTCGTTATGTTCAGCCATTTTATTTTCTCCTTTTTTGTAAACTGTTTTTGATTACATAACCATTATACAGTCAAGTATATTCAAAAGTCAAGTGTTTTTGGATATTGGTTAGATTTTTTAAGTTTTCTAATGTTCAACTTTATTATCATCATAAACTTTATCCCACAGGAAGCCCTACAAACGATTTAAATAGTTATAGTGTATATTTGTCCAATTTGATGTATAAATCGCGCCATGAGGCTCTGGAGTGCCTTAAATAGGGTATGTGGTGAGGGTTTGCAACCAAGTGTCAATATTTAATGTTGATTCACCATGAAACCACTCTTTCATGGAACAGATGTTCTATGCTCTTTCATAAGCTACTCCGGCACAATCCCTTTTGACTATTATTTTCTTATTCAATAGTTCCTTAAATGCTTTAAGACGGTCTTCACAATTCATTTCTGGAATATCTGCATTTAAGGGCATAAATCCATTTTTATCAATATAACTCAACCATATCTTAGCATTTTTACTTATTTTCATTGTATCATCCTTTCTATGCTAATTCAGACTCAATACTTGCCAGTAACCAATTGCTATACCACATGTCCGTTAAAGCTGGCTCAAAACCTTGCCATTCAATTACGTTATGCCATGAGGTTGTAATACCGCCTATAATATCATGAACCTGCCAAGAATCGGTATCGGCATGGAATACTCCAACATGAGTAATACAGTTTTGATCACGGTATTTAATTTTCTGACCAAGTTCGGGTATAAAGATGTTTGACTTCCACATTTTAAACCTCCTAGTTTTAATTACTTCCAGATAGGTAATGCCGTGAAATAGAGTCCGCCAATAGGGAGTTTGTGTTCTCCAGTAATGCGCCAACATCTCATACATTCTTTAGCGTCTTCTGGCGAGTCAAAAGAAAAATCAGGTTCATAGCGGATTGTTTGACCGTTTTCATAAATTACAAAAATTCCGTATTCCATTTTAAGCCTCCTGTTTTTTAGAAAATATGTTCCATGAAAGGATTATTTCATTAGAAAGTTTGTTCTGTTATACGTTTGATTGTTTTGCGCCGATTGCCGTATAATAATCATTATCTGTTAACCCAGTGTGTAATAATACCATTCTCTTTTTATAGGTGTATGAGTATTCTCTTTTTTCTTTTGGTGGAAGAACAATACTATTCTTTTTTGTATATTCGATCACAAATACTTCGGGAGTCATACTTTCATACCCTTCGGGAAGTCCTTCGGGTTTATTGTTACCAAAACCACCAACAATTGTTTGAGTCATTTTATTTTATCCTTTCGCTAATTATGATAGTATTTCAATTTTCCATAAGTCGGCGGTATAATCGCTATTTATTTGTTCACCGGCATACCATGAACCACCGTTTTCAAAGGTTATTTTCCACTTATCAATTGTTTTTACTTTTCCCATATTATCATAATTGTAACCGGTTTGTTGAGGTCATTTTTGGTCTTCGGTATATCGAAGCAAATTGATACGTTTGTTTAATAATGATTGAGGTTTGATGCCTTGATCTTTGAGCCATTGATATAGTGTCATGCGTTAAGTCTCCTATATTGTAATGTGGATATTATAATATTCAATAATCATCCAAAAAATATTGTGAATTGCCGGATAGCACCAATATAAAGCGATAAACCATTTTGTGTATTGGATTACTGTTTTGATAATTGGATATTTGTTAAAAAGATTCTGGTAATAATTGAAATGATTTTCTGATACTGTTTCCATTAGTATTGCAAACAAGGCTGTAAAGACGGTTTGTAGTAATATAAACGTCATCCATCCGTATTGGTAGGGGATAGGATTGCCTTCAGAACCACCTAAAGATAAAAACCATGCGGTAGTGAGCCAGTCACCAATTTGACCAGCAATAAGAATAATAGTTGTTGTTTGCAATTTTAGTTTTAGTTTTTTGTTGGTTAAGTTAGCAGTTGTCATTTTAGGTATCCTTTCTGATTTGATTATACTACACTGTTAAGGGATGTGTCAAGTGCCAATTTTCTGTTAAGACTAGGATATTTATACCCCATATTTTCAAGTTCTTTGAGTTGAAATTCAGATATATAACCGCGTTCTATAATTCTCAATGCCCATCTAGCAAGTTGTATCTGTTTAGTGTTGTTGGATGGTTTGACCAATTGGAGTAAGTAACCACGAATGTGAGGGTTTAGTCTCATAGTGGATTACTCTCATTCTGTTCGGGGTAAAATTTTCGATATTCTTGATCACAATGTTCAGAACAAAAAACGGAGTCCAGGGATTCATCTAATACGATTTTATCACCTTTGAAAAATGGTTCACCACAATATAAACATCCTGCGGGGTCATCGTCTGGAGCCGTTGTATGGATTAGTTTAGCCATGATTGTTAATTCCTTTCGTGTTATAGGGATAATGTTTTTATTTACCAGCCGTAAATATTTCTAACATTTTTTTCAATGCTTTTTGTATAGTAATTCAACATATTTTTTGTTATAGGTTTTTTGTTATAAATCATATCGGTAAAATAATCAATGTTTCTATCATTTCTGACCATTCTAAAAAGGATATGATTAGTACCGTCATGGTGTGATGATTCTTTACGGATATTATAACCATCACTATAAATTTTAATATAATCATGGTTGCCAAAACTCATTATTTCATTCAGATTGTCTCCAATAATTTTATAGCCTGAAAATCTGCCGTTCCATAATCCTAAGTCTGCAATAGCGATAATGTTCCCGTCTAATTGTTTATTAAGGTTTTCTTGTTCGTCTGAAAACCAAAAATCAAGTTGTTCTCCCCATTCATCATAGACCATTTGTTCTGTTACTTCTTCAATAGGAATTTCTTGATGTTCGGCTATTTGTTGTTTGGTGTTATCCATTGTATCAAAATCTTCGTAGTTGTCATAAATTATGTGCTTCATTTTATTTATCCTTTCAGTATTTGAATTGGTTACAATGTTATTCTACTTTTGTGAAAATAAGGTATCCATTTTCTTGTAATTTTTCTGTTAATGATTCTACCATATAATTAGGATACCACCAGACATTATCAATAAATTCAACAATACCATCATCGTTATAAACTACATCGTCTGACAAGATAGGGGCTTCTGTTAATGCTCCAATATCTTCCGGCTGTACCCATGTCCAGCCGTTACATAATTGATGTTCTATAATTTCACGGAACATTATTTCATCTGACCATTGTTCTTTGTATTGTTCTTGAATTTCTGTTAATTCAATTTTCCCTTCAGGGATTAATGATATTTTTAAATTTCCGTTTGGTAGAATTTCAAAATTTGCGTAGTTTCCGTTTGACATTTTTAATCCTTTCTTTTATCTAATTAAACCATCGAAAATTTCAACGTCATTTTGATCATTCACTGTTAACCAAATTTGTCCGGTTGTTATGGTTTGAAGAATCATGGTTTTGATAGTGTTAAAGTGATATTCTTCAGGGGTGAAAATAAATTCTTTGATTATACCACCATTAGAAAGAACGTGAGCAATATACATTTTTAATCTCCTATTTAGTAGATTTTTATTAGCGGTTTGTATTCCACACCGTAACCATTTGATTTTTCAGTTTTTTTGTTGATGAAAATTAATTCCATTTGGTATTTATGATAATTTTTATCCATCCAATTTTGCGCCTGTTCTTGTGTTTTGAAGTATTTTGTTTGCCACATTTTTAATCCCTTTCGTTATCTGTTTTTGATTACAATACCATTATAAACGATAGTTCAAAAAATTACAATAGAACAAAATAGAACAAAACCTTAAAAGATTCTACGAATATCTTTTAAGGTTTCGGTTGATTCACAATTTGATACAGCAAAGGGTAAAAGGTTGTAGTATGTACCGTCATCAACGGTAGGCGGTTTATTATTGGTTGTAGTGGCTAGTCTGCCGGTTGTGTTGTGCTTATAGTATTGATAATTTGGAGAGGTATAGAGAAGTGTCCAGTTATTCATTTTGTTAGTCCTGTTTTATTGTTTCTTGGGTAGTATGTTCAAATTGAATATCCCAGTTAATCAATCTAATCATATAATAATCCCAAATATCATTATAATCATTAGACAATGATTCGTTTAGTTGCCAATATATAACCCCTGTTCCGGTCATCCAATTGGAGTATACTCTTAATGCCCGTTCTTCAGAATGTAAGCCAAAGGTATGATCTAAATTGTATTTAATGTCAGGATCGGAACCATCCAGAGCGCCATGATATTTAATGAAAGTGAAAGTGCTTATTAGAACAATGATTATTGTAATGATGATAATTAATTTTTTCATTTGTTTTATCCCTTCTGTTATAGAAAATGTGTTCTAATGAAAAGGTTATTTCATGGGACAAGTGTTCTATTCAATATTATTTTTCTTTTTGTATTGTTTTACAGCATCAACTATAAAGCAATTTGTAACATGGTCAGGGCATCGGTATATAATACTATATGCCAATTCAGGATTATTATTTTTTAATGCTTCATTGGCTAAAACCATAAAATATTCGCATTGTTTGCGTAGTTTGTCCATTTTTGCATCAGTTCTTTTATAGTCTGCAATTAATTTTTGTTCGTCCATGATCTTTTAATCCTTTCATTGTCTGACTGATATTTGACCGGCTGTTAAAGGTCATTAGGATTGTAGCAATTCACAATCGAACCGCTGTTATATTCTACCACCAATAAAATAGATGATGGGGCGCATGGAAGTTTTAAATTAATTCCTTCTTTTTGTTCAATGTCACCGTTTGAGTAAAAATATTGTGTATAGGTTTGCATGTTATTTTAAATCCTTTCCGGTTATCAGTTTATACAATCCGGCAACTGCCAGCAACGAACTAAAGAGGATGAACCCGAAGATTATAACGTCCATGATGAATTACTCCTTTTTAATGAGATTGGATATAACAAGCCATTGATATTAACATTCTGTCATCAAAAATATTGTTATTATCATCCCTGACCGTTATTAGTTCGTTGTTATTTATAAACTCTTTGAAAGTATATCCTATGATATTTCTTTTTTCATTTCTGATAGGGCATTGAATAAAAATTCTACCAAAGGGGGATTTTTTCACTTTAAAATCTTTCATGGTTTGATGAAAAAATTTTAAAGTTTTGCGATCAAAAAAGAATGGTTGTTTTTCTTGTGTTCTATATTTTATATCGTAAATTGTCGGTTTATTGTTGGTCATTGTTAACCTCTTTTCTGTTATTTAAATTTTATACTCATTCTATAAGACAAGTGATTAAACTTGTCTTATATGGTCAGGATAAAATCTATTTTGTTAGTGGTGAGAGAATTTCAAGAACACGTTTAAAAAGTGCCGGTAATTCTTCTTCATTAATCCATTTTCTCATTTCAGGGTTTAATGTTTTATGTTTTGTATTAGATGTTAGATGATCAGTTCCCTGATGTAAAATGTCTGCCATTTTACGCATAGTATAAAATCGTTGCATGAGGTCTGATAATTCCCACGCTTCCGAGTCTGTTAAAACCGTTGCTGTTAAGCGTGATCCTTTGTCATTAAGAGTATGAATATATTCTTTTTTGACTTCGCATTTTTTATCAAAATTGTATTCAAACATTTGACCAACAAAACCGTTAAAATGTTGATGGCTATCAATATCTCTTGCCCTGTTTGGTGTTGCGTTGTTTTGGTAAGTTTCAATATAACCAAAACCCCAATACCAGCCACAATCCCATACTGGAGCCTCTAACCAATAGTTAATCCCTTCCTCATCTTGTCCGATGAGGTAAACATCTTTGTTAAAAGCGTGTGATTTTCTTTTTTCTAGCATTGTTAGCCTCTTTCCTGTTATATGGTTTGATTATGATTTTATTCTTATTTTAGCATACTATCCTTTATAATATGCCATTTATAAGAGTAAAATCTATCTAATTTCTGATAAGTCTTCAATTTCTTGTTCAGTAAAAAATTTATTAAGTTTTCTACCAAATGACGCTATACGTTCTGCGTCATCATAAAATTCATAACCAAATTCACTTATAACGTCTTCTTTATCTGTAAAGCTACAATCGCCAGAAATGCAAGCCAAAACATCATAAGCGTTCGGAGTAATTTGATTTTCCATATCGTTAACAGAACCCCAAAAATCAAATGTTATTTGTTTTCTTGGGTTCTTTTTTGTTAATTGTACAATAAAGTGTTCGCCTGATGGCTCCCATCTAGCATTTTTTGTATTACTACAATCAATTGAAAATTTGATCTGGTATTTGCTCAAAAAATCATTAGCTTGTTTTTCGTATTCGTTCTCATTTTCAGTCATTTTATTTTCTCCTGTTTGTCTAGTGGTTTGTTTTCTTGATTAAGTTAAGTATACCACGACTTGATTATTAATACTAGAACATAAGTTAAGAGTTTGTAGAACATTAGATTAGAGTATTAGGGAAGTTTTGATCCTTGCATAGTGACAAAATCGCCGTTATACTCTTTAATCGTCCAGCCTAATTTGAGAAGTTTTGAACCTTCCAAATATCCGGCATAAGTTTTGCAATTAAAAGTTTTAAAGTATAGCATTTTAGAATTTCCTTTCTAGAACAAAAGTTCTAATGAAAGATAGATTTCATTGAACAGATGTTCTATAATGTTATGACTCTTCAATGGCTTTGTAAAAATCAGCCAATGCTTTTTTAAGGCTTTTCCCAACATATACAGGGTATTCCAGTTGATCATCATCGTTCATACGGTCATCAGTGACCCAATAATAACCATCATCGCCAGCCCAAAGTGAAAAATTATTACTTTTAATCCAGACGCCAGACTCAAGAATTTGTTTTACGGTTTTCATTTTTTCTCCTTTTTGAATGTCTGATTAATTACTTGATTAAGTTAATCATACCATAAAATTTGATTAATAGTAGAACATTACATTAGAGTTTATAGAACACTTCCTTAAATTAATCGTTGATGAAATGAGTATTTTATTAGGATATATTTTTTAATTTTGGTTTGCAATTTTCGTTAGTTGTCCGGCATACTTACCAATAATTTTTTGAGCGGATTTTAATTGCTTATCTGTTAGGAATTTATTTTTTTGAATAAAAATAGCAAGTGAGGTTAAAAATTTTGCGTCTATTCCATTAAAACCAGCGTTATTTTTTTCTTTAGTTTCGTGATCGAGTTTTTCGGATGATGTTTGCAATTTATACAATGCTAGAATAGCCTTATACGTCCAGTTTTTTTCAGTTGTAATTTTAGACCTGATAAAATCTTTAGTATAGTTATTCATGGTTTGACCTTTTTTATAATTGTTTTGAATTATTGACGCTGTAATTATATGCTGTTTCAAATTCATTAAATTTTAAAAATGCACAATATATATCATTTTGTTTTGTTAATTCGTTATAATAAGGTTCTGGATTGATTGAGACTTCACAAGCTCCACCAATAACCGGAAGTATAGCGTTATCGCTGTTACAATCACAATAGTAAACAGAATATATAACCTCTGTTTCGGGCGGTTCTGATTGAGTTGCAACGGCTTTAAAAATATCCTGTATTGAGGGGAATTTTGTATACTCACATATTGGATTAGTACTGTTATCATCCGAAGTGTTATAATGCGCGTATTGTCTGTTAAAGTCACGGCTTGCATGGTCGGGAATTGATTCTAGCTTGTCAATTGGTATTATCATTATTTTATACCCCTTCCAATATTTTTTGCCATTTTATCAATAGATTGTAAGTATGTTATAGGATTGATAAAAATAAAACAAAGATAATATAATCCAGGGTATTCTTTAGATGATTGCTGCCCTTTAGAAAATATATCCTTATTATCAGCATTAGTTAAATTACCTTTTAATGCTTTGTTAAGCATAGTCTGACAATAATTATCATTAATTTTATCCCCTAACATGAGTTTAAATTTTTTGTTTATTTTTAAACCATATTGATTTTCAAGTGATTTATAAGTGATCATCTGTTAAGCTCCCACTGTTAAGGATAATTTTATATCTTTTTGTCTATGCCAAACACCACCAGCCAAATATCGAAAATAACCGTTATTATTTTCGCATTCTTTAATGATTGAGATTGTGCCGGTCTTAAATACATCAGTATTCAGACTCTCAATTTTATCGCCGGTTTTAAAGGCTTGTTTTTCTTTGCCTGATGGGATTTTATCCCACTTGCCGCGAATATCCATTATATCAGCAATGATTTTAACTCTATTGGTATTGTCGAATGATATCCCGTTCAGTTTGTTTAGTTCCATTTTAAGCGCTCCCTGTTATCTATATTGTGTTATCTGTTAATGATTTTAGCACGTTTGTTAAGACTTGTCAAGTATTTTTAAGGTTCTGTTATAAAAATACTCTTATATTGATTAAATTGAGATTCAGAACATAACCAACGGCCTGATAATGGCATACCTGTTATAATATCGTATGCACTGGTATTATCCGCTTGCATGGTGTATATTTCATGCGTTACCGGATGTTTAAAATACATGGTGTTATTATTGGTTAAAAATGGTTTAATCGGTTCTGTTATGGTCTGATGTTCCATTAGATTATACCTGTTATCATACATAAATTATGATTAGTTATATTTTCTTTTTTTCTACGATCAAAAAATACAACCTTGCAATAACTTGTATAATTAGCTTGCTGTATGGCTTCTGACTTTGTTTTATATCCGCCTGTTAGATATTTATATATGTTACCATGCGTTAATTGTGTTGGCTTTGTTTTAGAGTAAAATACTTCTGTCAATTTGTCGTTTTTAAGTGTTCCAAAATAATACATTTTTAGTCTCCAATTGGTATCTATTTATGATTGTCTGTTAAGTGATTCTAGAATTGTTATACATTTTTTGCATGTTATTATTTGATCATCATATTCAGACCAAGATGATTTTTTGTTAGGGTTATTACCACATAATGAATTGTTATTAATTACCACGTGCGTTATATATCCCGTTAAGTCTATACCAGACCGGCACGAACCTGTTTTATGGGTTATTCTATACTCTAGATTTTTATTTGCAACCATGTTAACCCCTTGCAATATTCTTTAAATTGGTTTGCGTATGTACCTGTTATTTTGCATGATGGATTATCATTAAGACAACACGCCGCTGTTAAGTATAGGTCTTCTGGTTTATAAGCAATTCCCCCGCCTGACTCATGTTCGATATTAATATATGTATTGTCTTCTGATTTTTTGGCAGTGTAAACTATTCGATTTTTTGAATTAATTAATTGTAATATCATTTTTTACTCCAGGTTATGAATTTTTTTAAATTCTTGATCGAATTCTTGAGGGGTTAAGATATTCCATTTTTTAATTATATCATCATGGTTTATATATTGGTATCTATTTTTACCAGTGAATAAAATATGATAGCATGTTACTATTAACCAATTGGTGTTTTCTCCATTATGTTTAAAAGATTCACATATACATGCTATTGAACCTGATTTTTTATTTTTAATTCCAGTTCCATGTTTTAAGTCTTCCATTTTTTAATCCTGTTATTCAAATTTTGTTTTCTGTTAAGTATTATAACCGAATTTTTTAATTTTATACTCATTTTGCCGGTCTATACTATTATTAAACCGGCATGATCAGGATAAAATTAATGAAGTATTCCATTATAAACAGGATGAAATTTATCATTAAAGGGCAGTGATTCTAGATTCGTATTCCATTCGCTGTTAATGATATTGCCGGCCATATTGCAACCGGCAGAAGTGATTTTAAATCCGGCATATTTTAAACCATTTGCGAATGATTCGCACGTGTTAAAATCACTTTGCAAAATTCTTTTTGCGTTTCTTCCAAAATTGCACATATTGAAACATTCAACTTCAAAAACGTTTGCAATTCCTGCCTGATAAACTAATACTGCGCGTTTTTCTTCCATTTTAAACCATCCTTTTTAATTTTTTAATTTTACTTCCGCGCTTGTAATTCAATTGTACCATGCTGTTAACTGAATTACAAGAGTCAAAATAAAATTAGTTGATTAGTCGGAAGTGATATCCGTTTTCATGCCAGATTACATTAAAACCGACTAGCCTGTTATTAATTCCTATTAATGATTGTAGTAATTCAGGCGCATAGTGCCAGCCAAAAAACCATTTTTTAAATTTTGTTGACATGATTATACATCCAACCGTGTTAAAAATTCAATACGTGCAGCCTTGTTTTTTCGTGCGACTTTCAGGTTAAATTTTTTAACTTGTCTGGTATCCATCATCCATTTTTTGTTAATGATTTTTTTCATTCTGTTATACTCCATTATATACCGGTTACCTTATTATAACCTTATGTTATAACCGGATTCTGTTATATAATCCGGTTATATGATAAGAGTATAATCTATTTATTATCAGGATAGCAAGCATTAATAAATCTTGTTTTATTGAATGTCGGATTATCTTTTTTTAAGACTTCCATTAAATCAGATTGAATTTTATTAATGATCATATTTGCACTAATTTTTGCAGCATCGTTAAAAAATGGTTGTGTATTTGTATGTTCTCTAGCATTTTTTAAAATTTTTGCAAATTGGATGTAATCTTTTTTAGTCATTTTTAACCTTTCTTGAAATTTGAATTATTTTCTAATCTGTAATCATTGTATCAAAACAAAATAGAACATACAATAGAACAACCTTAAAAAATCTTATAGAACAACCTTAAAATTTTATTTTAAAATCAATCTTATTTTTTAATTCTAATACCAAAATTATATTCAACTTTTGTTAAGATTAGGTTCTAAAATGATACATTTTATAGTCAAAACATAGAACATTATCTTAACGAATTATAGAACAACCTTAAATCGGTTCGTGGGAATGCCTGTAATCGTTTTATATATCATTTATGGTATTTTATACCTTGCAATAATAAAATCGCTAAAAATGGCTTCTGGATGCCTTAAATTGGGTGTATTGTATTTATGGGTTATTCTACTATATAAGGCTAGAAATGATCAAATTTATTATTATATTAGAATTCTTAAAAAATGTTTTAAAATGGATTTTTTAAGGTTTAAGGTATTGTATTTTGTTTTTTATATGGTAGAATGATTTTACAATTCAATATAAAAAAGGATAAATATCATGAAAAACAAAAAATTAACAGTTGCTCAGAAGTGGGAACAAGAAAATGAAAAAAGAGAATTAGAACGAAAAAACAAGATTAATAAGTATTTTCAAGAATTAGAATATAGAAAAACTCATACTGTATTGCATGATGCGAATTATTACGAGGGCCAAATTAATCAATCAAATTTGAATTATTGTAGTAATATTATTTAAAAAAAGGATAAAATAAAATGACAACCATGACTTCAGAACAAGCTACACAATTTAACAGATTCTCAATATACAATGCCTTAACCGTTGCGAATGCGTTACCATGCGGATGTATTCCTTATCAGGATGTATATACTTTTAACCGTTGGAAATCGCAAGGATATATAGTTAAAAAAGGCGAGCGTGGTATTAAAATTCCAGTGATCGGAAGTAGTGTTAAACATGATGATAATACCGGTCAGGATGTTGTAAAGAAATATACCACTACATCCGCAGTATTTTGTCGGTGTCAGGTTGTAAAGTTGGAATAAAAATAAATAATAATTACACGGATAAAAATAGTCTAGTATTTTTATACTGGACTATTTTTTATTTAAATTAGAATTCTTAAAATATTAGATTTTTTAAGGTTAAAAGGATTGACTTTTATATTTTAATTGCTTATAATAGACTTAATAAAGTAATTAATCAATCATTCAAAAAAGAGGAAAAAATGAAAATTAACTTATTGGATTCAAAATTTGAGAATAATCAATTTTCAGATAATGCAATTTTAGCCAAAGCCAAAGCAATTAAACTTGCTAAAAAAATTGGTATTGACTGGTATTCTAATATCGAATATCATGAAGAGTATAATTATTTCAATTTTACAATTGAAAATAAAGGTTATAGACTGGAATTCCAGATTACAATTAAAGAAAAAGAATTGTATTATCGCTATTCTCAAAATGAGAATAATCCGGTATTGTCAGTCTCTACATCCGAATTAATAGGTTTTTTGGATAATCAAAATTACAAAGCTAATAAATTTTACTCATTGGAAGCAATAGGTTATTATCTGATTATGATTGATCATTCATTAGCCAGATAATAAAATAATTCAATTGACAATCGAATAGAGTATAAAAAGACTAGAGTAAAATCTAGTCTTTTTGTTTTAAGTTTAGTTGAGGATTAGTGTATAGTGATTAGTGATTAGTAATTAGATTAGTTTCTGGAATGGATTAGATAAATAGATTGATTAATTGATTGATTGATTGAGAATATATAGATTAGTATATGATTAGTTTTATATATCGGATAACGATATACTATGTATAATACAGTATAATGTATATAAGTATAGTGTTAGGGTTATAATAGTATGATTGGTATGGTATGGTATGGTATGGTGTTAGTTTATTATCTTATACTATACAGTGTAATATAATATATTTATATGTATAGTGTTAGTATAATGTTTATAGTGTATCATTGTATTATTGTATCATTGTATAGTATAATACTTCTCTTATAAGTTGCTTGTTACTCGAATCCGGTAAAATCAGCCTAACCCTATATTATAGAACATTTATCCTATAAAATCTTCATTTCATTACAGATCCGCCAGGATAATCAGGATCCTGCTATTGTCATATAGATTATTACTTATAATCACTATGTAAAATATAAATAAGGTGGGGGTACTTTACAAATTCAGACTAGAACACATGTCCTATAACCGTGATAGCACTTCCACTCACACACCCTTACCCTATACCTATTCCCATTCCATCATAAATCCCTACAAATATCTCACTCCTATCCTCATAACCCTATATCCACAATATCCCTAACCAGACATCATATTTCTCAGGATTTCGATATTATTCCTATCCCTATCCCTATACCAATACCTTACATATACTTTTCTCGATAACCTCATGTATCGAATAGATTTAGTGTATTTCTCGACCCTATATCTATAAAAATATGATAAAATTAAATAAATTTAAATAAAAAATACCCTACCCCTATTTTACAACTTTAGGATAGAGTATATAGTATTAGATTCTATGTATAGGTATAGGCTTACATCTCTTACTACTACTACAAATAAAAAAATAACATATTAACTAAAAATAAAAAACGACGCTCTTGCTCTTTGTCGTTTTTTATTTTAAAATTAAAACGAATGGCAGGTTTTTCGCCATTCGTTTTAATTAAGTGGTAAGCGTTTCCGTTAGGAAACTATGGTGATTTAATAGGGATAGTCTTTTAAATTTGTCATGTTTTTCCGTATTTCCTTATATAGAGCTTTTACGTAATTTAATGACATATTTATAAAAATATGGGAGAACCAGTTAATTAGTGTGTACACTTGTTATCATGGCAGACTTTTAAAAATTGTATTATTTCTACTAATAATTATTTATTCTTCCATTACCTCTATTGGAGGAATAGATTTATTTACAATCCAATATTTCTTTCCTTTGTGTTGACTATGTGCCTCTCTATCTAAAATAGTGGTAATATAATAAGGAAGATTATCATCTTGTAAAATATTATTCATAGTATTATATCCTCTACTTCTATAGTCCAATCTTCTTTTTGGATCAAATAATTTATTAAAGAATTTCTCTTTAAATGCTTCTTGAATTTCTCCCTTATAAATTCTCTTACCTATATATTGTTCTAGAATATCAGACAAACATTCTTTCTCATAATACTCTTCTGCTATTTTTATATTATCAAAATCAATCTCTAATTTCTTAGATATAAATCTTTTGTATCCATCAGTATCTTTATTAGAAATCATATCTAAAGAAATAGATCGAATATATTTATAGTAAATCATTTTGGCTTCATTGATTTCAAAGTTATTTCTAATAACAGAATCAAATGCAGATCTAGCATATTTCTTTTGGAATTCTTCTTTGCCCAAATCTTCCAATTCTTGTACTTGTTTTAATTTATCATCTATTCTTTGTATCCTTGGATAAATTTCTCCGCCATGATAATTTTTTATATATAGATTAATTTTATCATTAACACCAGTGACACGCTTTCTCCCCAAGCATTGGATGACATCTATAGGATCAAACAAATCAATAATTATATGTTTTAACTGAGCATCTATAATATTGACACCATTGTCAATAACTTTTGTTGTAAATAACATTCTTGGTTTAAAATATGAATTTTCTCCAATATCTTGACTTACAGTTTTGGATGATTTTCTATAGAATTCTCTATTATTTTCAGAACACATGAATGCAGAATCATTAAACAATAAACTAAGTTCTAAAGATTCTAAGGCTGTCCCAAAATATATAACTTTCTCTTCATAAGGAATTTTTTCTAAAATATTATTGAGGGTTTCTGCTTTAGAATAAAAATATAAATTTTCAATATAGGAATAATCTTTTGGAATGATATATGTAAAATCAAAAGTATCTTCATATGTTAGAATAGCATCTGTCGTAGCACTTAAAAAGATATATATTTTATCTGATAAAGGATTCTTAAGTTGAGACAAAAGAATGTCGGTTGTATTACTGAAGTTACTATCAGATGTTATATAATGGCATTCGTCAAAAATTATAAAATCATAAGGTTCAAATAAAGATGCGATTTCTGATCCTGACAATACCATGGCTTCAATATTTTGATAGTTTTTTAAAGCAATAACATCTAATTTATTTTCTTTTAATTCCTCATTATTCTGACTTCTTAGAGCATTACGATTTGAAAGAAGTAATATTTTTTTATCATTCTTTTTACAATAATTATATAATTCGTTCTTAACAAATTGAGATTTACCAAAGCCAGTTTGAGCGTCTATTAATATTCTATCCTTGGGAGACCACCTAGAGATTTCTTCTTGATTTATTATATCTGATATATATTGTCGTGTCATGAATTATTCTTTTAGCCATGGATAACAGGTATAAACATCATATTTTTTATCATTAACAATTTGAAGAGTTAAACGATTTGTTTCTTCTTTTATTCTTTCTAATGCTTTCTTTGCATCAACTTCAGAAGAATAACACGTATCATTCCACAACTCAACCATAGGCTTTCCTTTCCAATTTAAATCTTCAAACAATACTTCACCAATATAATACATAATTATTTTCTCCTTTACTTAAATAATAAATCATCTCCAAGAATAAAATACTGGACTTGGCGCGGAGACAACACCAGTTTGTCATTATATCCATAGATGCACCCATAGACATAATCTAGTCCAGTTTTTGTAAGAGTAGTATAACACACTTTTAAGAATTTGTCAAGGTCTACAGACATTACAGTTTATTGAACATAGAAAATTGGTTCTATTTAACCCTTGACAAAAACGCAAAAGTGTGATAGACTTATAGAAATAACAAAGTAATTCTTTTGTTATATTTCTATATAGAAAGGGATAAGGTAAATAATTATGTGGGTAATAGCTTTAATAATTTTTATAGGCGCATCAATCTTGTTCAATAATCCTAATAACAATAGTAGTAAACGTACTGGGCGCAGTTCGATGAGTGGTGGTATTCCTTATCGGTTTAGAAAACAAATCCGTCACAATATTCGTAAGTAATATATTATAGAAAGGAAGGAGGATATATTTTAGATAGTTTTATTTATTTCTAAGAAAAATATTTAATGGAAAATTATAATGGCGTAAGTAGCAATTTAGAGAGTAATAGTAACACAGATTATGTAGTTTGTCAAGAGGGTGATTTGGAAGATTGTAATTGTTGTGAAGGGAAACAGGAATGTAAGTTTTGGGATTGTGAATTAGAAGAATGTAATTATGATGAGTTTGAATTTACGTGGGCTGAGATGTCATACAGAAAATTCATTCAAAGAAGCGTAAATTTTAAACACTCCGAATTACAATAACTTAAAATAAATCAATAAAAAATACAATACAGAGAGGTGAGCTATTAAGAAAATCCAGAGCTTCTTCGTTCTCAAGTTTAGTTCATCCAGACTTCGAGATACCGGATATAAAATAGAAAAATTAACTCTAGACCAAGCAAGACAAAATGGGGAAGTAATTCGCTTATCAAATTCAGAATTATTACGCGCAATTCAACGAATACGCAATATAACTTACAATCAATCAGAAGTTGATGATCTAATTCGTAAAAAGAAAAAACGTAAGTCAAATTCTTTTATTAATGAACAATTAGATAAATTACTTTATATAGAAGATATTATTAGTATAGAATTTGATGATTCCAGACATTATAAAACAATTATAGGCAAAGGTGGTATTTGGATTAATGGCAAAAAATATGTTCGTCTTTTAGTTGGGGCGGGAATGGCACGCCGTAGCACCGTTCTTTTTTGTACGGAAGAAATTTTTTCTGATTTGCATAAATTTTTAAATTGCGGAAGAGACGAAACAATTCCATTAGTCCCAAATAAATATTCTGCATATTTGGCTTTAGCTAGTTCTTCTACACTTCGAGTGTCAGTTCCAAAATTTGTTGTAATACCAGATTGTGAAATTGAAAAAATAATTGAAGTAGACTTTTTACATGATGATGGAAATAAAAGCAAAGATCCTTTAGTATATCCTGAAAAACAAAATACAAAATTTAATTTGTTTGATGGACAGGGATTAGTGAGTCCCGAAAGATCAAAACAGTGGGGGGCGGAATTACAACTTGACTATACTCCATCAGAGTTTATTATAAGAGACGGTTTTCTAAAGGGTTTGTTAGTTACATTTGACTTTCACGAATTAGCAAGAAGAAATAATATTGAAACAATTAAAGATGTTTACGGAAATCAATATCCTATTGAAAGTATTGACACAATTATTTCTGTCTCACAATTTAAAATGTATCAATCTTATAAAAGCACAGAAGAATATATTGAAAAATGTAAAGAGTTAGACTATTCGTTTGGAATATCACGCTGTAGCATTAAGCCATCTTCCGAGAAGGGGCACTGTTTTTCCACCTATCAATATTTACAGAATCTAAATATACAAACAAAAGAACAAGTCGAAGGATTGTGTAAAAAAACAGTTGATTGGTTTAATAATGTAACTGGAAATGATTGGATTTATACAACTCTTTTCCTTATGGGAGATATTGATAAAAGCAGAATTGGCGAAGATTGGTTTAACAAATTAGACAATCCATTACTTCAATCTTTATTATTAGAACCTAAACTTATTAATGACAAACAAATTCAAAATAAGATACAACGATTAATAAATAAAAAAATAAAAGAAAGTTATTTGGGAGTTTTGCTTTTAAATGGTAATTACCAATTCCTCGTCAGCGACCCTTTTGCTCAAGCGGAATGGGCGCTAGGTTTACAAACTAAAGGTATTTTGAGTGATGGAGAAAGCTTTTGCCAATTCTGGAACGAAAAAAATATTTCTAAAGTTTGTGCAATACGAAGTCCTATGACGTGGCGTTCGGAATCAAATTTATTAAATATAAAAAATAATGAAGATTTAAAGTATTGGTACAAGTATCTTGATACGGGCATAGTATTTAATATTTATGGCATAGATGCTCTAAAGATGAGCAATTGTGATTTCGACGGTGATATTTTATTGACTACAGATCAGAAAGAATTTTTGGAATGCGCTTATGCTGAAAAAGATTTTCTTCCTCCTATGTATAATAGGAAAACCGCAGAAAAGAAAATTATAGTAGAATCCGAACTATGGGAATACGATATAAAAACCTTCAAAGGTCGGATAGGTCTCTATACTAATTTTGGTACAGAATTCTTTGCTATGCTATCTCAATTTGAAGAAGGCTCGGAAGAATACAACGAAATTTTAAACCGTCTAAAAATTTGTAATTGTCTTCAATCTATGGAAATAGATCGTGCAAAAGGAATCCAAACCATGGATGTTCCTAAATATTGGACAAAATGGGAAAAGATAACCGGAGACGAAACACCAGAAGAATTACATTTAAAAGAATTACATCATCGTACTATTTGTGATAAACGACCTTATTTCTTTAGATACTTATATCCAAATTATGAAAAAGAGTACAAAGAACGCTTAGATACTTATAATAATTATTGTGAATCAAAATTCGATGGAGACTTAAACCATATCATAAATAAAGAAAACAAAAATGAAGAAGAATCACGAATTGTTAGTAACTATTATCGTTTTGGTACATTACTAGACTCTGATTGTGTTATGAATAAAATTTGTCACTACATGGAATCACAAGTAAAAGAACTAAAAAAGAATAATCAATTAAAATCTTTTGATTTTAAGAGTTTAGTAGATAACAATATCGAATATAAAGAAAAGAATAAAGTGGTTCTTGAAAACCTATATCAAAAGTACAGACAATTCAAACAGCAGATCAACTATAAGTCAAGTTCATCTGGTTTCCAAGAAATGATGAAGTGGTTACGCGAACAATCAGATTCTATTGTAACTTCTTCAGACGAAATAGTTTATTGGGGAAGTGAATTTGGTTCATCATTTTTATTGGATGTTTTTGGTGATGATTTGGTTGAAGTGTTGAAAGAATATTCTAATAGAAAATTCATAATGCCTGTAAAATCTAATGATGGATATATAGATTATATGGGATCAAAATATGAGATTGTGAGGGTTGATTTGTGGCATCTCATCGAAAAATAACCTTTGATGAATTGGCAAAAGCACAGGATATTTTAAAGAATGGATTTGAGTCTGGAACGATAACTAGATATGAAATAGCGACACTTGCAAAATATTATTTTTCTATTGGTATTACAGGCATAAAATTAAAAAAAGAATTAATTAATTTCTGCAAGGAACATAGTTCTAATTTTAATGAGGTAATCCATAGAGAAACCATAGCATATGCTTTAAGGTCAGCAGAGAAGTATAATCTAAAAACTTGTAATGACGTTATTGTAACTGTTGCAGAAATGGATATTATTAGAAATCTTCCATATAAGTATGCTAAAGTTTTATTTGTGATGTTGGTTCTTGCAAAACATTCGAAAGAAAATAAAGTATATAAAAAAAATAAGGTACAAGTAGAAAGTCAAAAATATTATTGTTATCAGACTATGCGAGAGATAACAAGAATTGCAAAAGTAGGAGTCACAAATGATGGAATAAAAATTATGAAACATTTCCTAGATGCTGAATCTGGTTATATTTCGGCAACAGAAATAAATACTAGAACATGGGAAGTGTGTATTATAAATAACGATTCTGATATCGAAATGATTATAGATGATATAAATATTTTATCAGAATACCTTCCAATTTTTTGTGAGAAGTGTAAGAAAACATTAGAAAAAGATGAAAAATCTAAAATGCATAATCTTTGTAAAGAATGCTATAAAGAAAAAAGAGAAGACGCAATAAGGGAAAATTCTAAAAAATATTGGCAAGAAAACCATTGATAAGATATACTTATACAGAGTAAGGTACTTTTCTACTTTAATGGTAATATATACCAATTATATCTAAAACTAAAAAAGGAACAATAAAAGGAACCCAAAATGCAAAAAGAAGAATTTATAACCGCCCTCTCCGAAAAATCAGGGTATACAAAAGAGGGATGTAACGATATACTAAACTCACTAATAGAAGTACTACACGATATTATAAAAAAAAGAGTAGATTTGTCCATTCGTGGATTTGGTCAACTCCAATACTCCACCACCCCAGAACATGAGGGGAACAAACCAACCCCAGGAATCAAGGGGGCAAAAACAAAAATTTTAATTCCAGAAACAGAAAGTGTTAGTTTTAAGTTAGCTTCTAATTTGAGGGGTATTGTAAAGAGGGGTTATAGTAATAACGAAGAAGAAAGCGAATAGAAATAAGATAAAAAAATTTGAACAATAACAATATCATGAGCAAGAAAAGGAGGATATTATGACAGCTATTTCACATGTAACAAAAACTTTTGCTGTTGGGCAATCACAATCTGCATCTCTTATGTTGAATCAATGGATGCTTTCGGGTATGCAAATTTCTGGAAGCCATCTCACGGCAACGTCTATTACCTTTTTAGTATCAGACAAAGGGGACACTTATTATCCGTTGTATGATAGTACAAGCACAGAAGTTAGTATAACCACAGGATCTTATGCCAGAGCATATTCTTTAAAACCTACAGATTTTTATCCATGGAATTATGTAATAGCAAGAGAAGGAACGAGTGCATCTCCTGTATTGCAAACTGATGTTGCTCAAGACTTTGATTTTGTGATTAGGTCAACATAGGAATTTTTATGAACATTTTAGATATGCTATTATTGATGAATAGTGAAACTTCGAAACCTCCTGAGTGGTATCTGGCTAATGGAGTATCGAAGGATGATGTTCTTGGAGCATGGTTAGCGAAGGGCGCAGTCGATTTGACCACATCATATAATTCGTTAGTTGGAGACAAAATTCTAACAACTACCGCTGCTCCTAGCTTTAACGGGACACTGGGCTGGTTTTTTAATGGTGAAACTCACTTATTGGCAGATATAACACCAGATGATAATACTACCGTGATTATTTCCTATGAACTATTTTCAGGAGGAGACAAAGTCTTGTTCGGAGCCATGAACACGTATCTTGTGGAAGAAGAAGATATTACGGAGTTCCTCATGCTGACAACAACAAGCTCAGGTTATTCTTCCTTTTTCGTATCAGAGGCAGTTTCTATGGAAGAGGCTCCTCCGGCTTCAGGTGTTTTTGCTCTGAATTCTGAGGGGATGTATTTAGATGGAGAAATAAAACAACCCTTTATAAGTACTCCGACATTTACAAACGCCCCAGCAGCCTTTGCTATTGGCGGTTTAGATGTTTACGAGGAGGGTGAATTTGTTGAGGTAACGCAAACTTCTACTTGCATTATCAGGGCTATTGTAGCATATAATAAGAAATTGTCGGCAACCCAGATAGCATCAATATCTGCAAAGATGGCATTGATTTAGATGATGATTCAACACCATGAAAGAGAAATTTTATTGGGTTAGGTAGAACGAGTTTTCTATTTACCCTTGACAAAAATAGGAAAGTATGATAGACTATTGACATAATCTAGTTGAGAACTAAGAAGCGTCCCCACCAATTTATTTCAATTTTATTGATTTTTATTAAGGGAGCGGGTAAAACTCTCGCCAGTTAGATTATAATCTTATATAAGGAGAACTAAGCTTGAATCTTAAAAAACTAGACGATAAGGTTTTTAATGAATGTTTGGAAGCAAAAATAAAATCTCAAGGGAAAATACCATTTTGGGAAAATAAATTCAAAAAGTTTTCTGACAAAGGTTATGATGTAAAAGATAGAGAAGATTTACGTGATAAATTTCGCAAATGGTGTAAAAAACGAGGGATTATTGTAAATTTTGACAATGAAAATCCTAATATAAATATTGAAGTAAAACAAAGTCCTAGAGTTGCAGTATGCGACATTGAGACATTGCCCATTGTTTCTTATAATTGGGGAATTTGGGATCAAAATATTGGATTAGATCAAATTATATCTGATGGGTGTCTATTGGGCTGGGCAGGAAAGTTCCTCAATGAACCTGAAATGTACTCCGATATCCTTACAAGTAAAGAAGCGAAATCTCGTGATACACTAAGAATTACTAAATCTATTTGGGAATTTTTATCTAAAGCTGATGTGGTAATCGGACATAATTACTCGCAATTTGACGTAAAATATATCAACACAGAATTCCTTCGTCATGGACTACCTCCTCTAAAATATACAATTGTAGATACTTTGCTTGTAGCCAAACAGAATTTCCGTTTTAGCAGTAACAAGATGAAATTTCTAAATGATCAACTTGGTATAAGAAATAAAATTGACAATTCTGGGTTCCTTCTTTGGAAGGGATGTGATCAGGGTGATGAGGAATCATTAAAGACAATGTTAGAATATAATATTGGAGATATTGGCGCGACGGAGGAGTTGTTTTATAAGGTTCGTCCTTATGTCAGAAACTTTAATGTTGCTCTCTATAACACTTTAGAAACAGAACAATGTCCTGTGTGCGGATCTACAAATCTCGTGAAAGAGGGACATTATTATACTCAGGCGGGAATGTGGGATTCGATTCGTTGCCAAGATTGTAAATGTATTTCTAGAGCAAAAGAGAATCTTTTGTCTAAAAATAAGAAAAAAGCATTGTTGGTAAATTCGTAATAATTTGTAACATAAAATAAATCATCTTGGAGGTGTCTCTCTGAACAACGGAATAAAAACAATCACATTGGAAGACGAACAGATTGCCGCGTTTTATGAAGGACGATATAATATAGATATGGAAATAAATCAATATCTATATATAAAAAATAACGAAGGTGAAATTATAGAAAAAAGAAAGTGGGATGGGAAAAATCTTGTTCCACTTAAATTCAAACCAATTGATAACTATAGGTTTGGTAAAGTAAAACCCATCAACGATGAGCAATTTGCACTCTTTGATTTGTTGCAAGATGAAACTATTACGGTCAAGGAAATTACAGGGGTAGTAGGAGCCGGTAAAAATTATAGTGCTTTTACATACGCATTAGATGCAATAGACAAAGGAGAAAAGGGGAAATCGCCTTATCATAAACTTGTACTAATAAGAAATAACGTAGAAGTAAAGGATTCTGTTCCACTAGGGGCGCTCCCTCAAGGAGCGAACGAAAAACTCCTCCCTTATGCTATGCCTGCCGCAGATTTATTAGGAAGTTCAATTGAATTAATGAGATTGATAGACGATGGCAAAATTGAACTTTTGCATCTAGGCTTTGCTCGCGGTAGAAGTTTTGATAACACTATTATTATGGTAGATGAATCAGAAAATTTAACCTCAGAACATATGGCGCTTCTGGTCTCGCGAGTAGGAAAAAATTCTATTATTATGTTTTTAGGTGACACTAATCAAACAGATAAAGTCGTATTTGAAAAGAATTCAGGATTAGAAAGACTAAATACTAGATTATTTGGAAATAGATTATTTGGCTGTGTCCACCTAATTAAAACCGAAAGATCTGAAACTGCCGCATTAGCTGCTTTATTACAATAAATTTAGGTGGAGATAAATAAATTGTATTTATATGAGATAGAGTTTTCAATTAAAGAAAAAGTAGAAATTCCAGAAGACATGCTTGAAGAATATGGATTACCAGATGATGTTGATATTAATGATCTGCATCAACATGTTTCTAGGACTATTCATTTGGGTGGTAATAACTTTTTTGATGTTCAGGACGAGGCAATTGATTTAATTACAGAAGTCTTTTTTGAAGGTGTTCCCGAAGAAGAAATAGATTATGAAATTATCGGAATTAAACAAGTTGAAAATATATTTATTGCGAATTGGCCTTCAGTTGAAGATCCTTTTGATAAAGCAAAAAATATGGCAGACGAAGACGTTATGTTAGTAAAATGCCCTGAATGTGAAGAAGTCTTTCGTATTGCTGAAGATGGATGGGATTGGCTTGTTTGTAAAAAATGTGGTTTTAAGATTATGAAAGATCAACTTTTAAAATTGGGGAAACATTGGGTTGTGGTAAAAATAGGTAAAGATACACATAAATAATAACAAATATCCCAATAAAACGGATATTTCATGTGGTTTAACCCTTGACAAATATTAATATCTATGATATAAATATAGAGTAACAACAAACAACGGTGCGCTAACACCTTATCAATCTGAAAAGCTCTACGGAGCGTCAGCAAGACTTAATGGCTTGCGTCGTTGATGGGACAACAGAAAAACCCAGATTTGGATAGATACGGAACTATCCTAGTTGGCAGACAACGAAAAAATTAGTGTAATATGAGTTACAGATCTCACCAAATACTGTTGTAAAATCACTATGCTTAGAAATGCTCAGGGTTAGTCCGAAAGCCAAAACTAAGCGGTAAGACCCCTCTTACTTACTAGTTAAAGGTGAGAGGGGTAATGATATAGCGCAGTAATTCAATTTGGCAGAAGTCAGACTTTGGGAGTCTGAGGTTGCGCGTTCAAATCGCGCTTGCGCTACTGATAAATCTCCAATAAAACACACATTTCATGGAAATATAATAATCAAATATTTATGTAACGCAGAAAACTATCATCGGATTGATGATAGTTTTTTATATTATATAAAATCATCATCATAGATTCATTATAAACAAATAAAAAATTAAAAAGGAGGATCTATGACTGTAACATTTATAAACTCAAATACTATGCCTGCATACTTGGCATTGTCTACAGATATATCTGGAAGTAAAATAAGTGGAGCGGCAAATATTGGTAAAACAATCTATTTAACTGATACAAATAGTTGGTTAATTATAAATAAAGATTTAACAGTATCCCCATTCCAAATTAATATGAATTCTACTATTTGTGGATCTTCTATTAGTATAGACGCTGTTGCACTTAAAGATACAACAACTGATGCTCGTGCTAAAATTGTAGCAGGTACATCTATTGTTGGGACTGATGTTGCTTTGGCTGTACATGATGCTAATCCTATTAGTGGGAGTATGAATATTTTGAATTTTCCTACGACATATAGTGGAAGTATAACAAATTTCCCAACATCTATTGATTCTGTAATATATGATACTTCCGGTTGCGCAATAGAATCACATACCGATGCGGATGGTCAAAAATATTTAGGTGTTGCAGCTATCCAAGCAGTACATGCAGATACAAATAATAGCAGTACTACAAATTTAGATTCTACAAATTCATATACATTTACAGGTTCTCCAACTTCAACTCTAGGAATTGTTGGGCTTCAATGGAATTTGAAAACAGATCAAAATGCTACAGTCTATATTGAACAGTCTGACGATGGAACAAATTGGGATATATCTGATTCTTTTGCTTATTATTATTCAAAAGGTGCAATGGGGAATACCGTACAGGCAATTACTGGTTATTGGAGAGTTAGAGTTATATTAACAGGAACAACTGACACAACATATTTTAGATTAGCAAGTTATCTTTGCCCAATTGCAGATCCTTTGCCTAGGTCGTTGAATTCATATGGAAGGCTTAGTGTATCTTCTGGAATTGAAGATTTAGAAACAGGTGCACGTGTTGAAGTTGATCCATTAGGGTCTTTAAAAACAATAACCCCAGTGAGATTAGTCGGGACAGCTTTTAGTGGATCAACATTGGATACTAATTTTTGGACTGCTGTTGCAACTGGCACTGGTAGTGCTTCCCAAGCAGGGGAATTAACTGTATCTACTGGAACAACAGCTAATTCAACTATAAAAGTTACAAGTGTTCGAAAGGCAAGAAAAGTTACAGGTGCAGCTAATCAGTTTAGATGCGTCGCTAGACTTGTAACAGCGCCACAAGCTAACAATATCAGACGTGCAGGTGCATACGATGACAATAATGGGTATTTTTTCCAAGTTGATGGGACTACATTTGGAGTTGGATATAGAAGAGCGGGCGTTGATACAATTGTAACTTCTGGAAGTTTTAATGGGAATTTTGGTAAAGAAGTTGCTATAGATACTTTAATGAAAAGAATAGTTATTAATATTTCTGAGGTTTCAGCAAAGTATTTTGTAAATGATATTTTATTACATACAATTACAGATGTAAGTGGATTACAATCACCTCAGACATTGGATTTACAAGCAAGAGTTGAAAATATTAATAGTGGTGGAAATACTACTGATAATTCAATTTTGATAAAAGTCTTAACCATATTAAGGCTTGGTGAACTTACTACCCTTCCACAATATTTTTATTCTGGTACAAACGCTACAACTGTTCTCAAGTATAGTGCAGGGACTTTACAAAAAGTTATAAATTTGGATAACACCGGTACATTTACAATCTATGATAGTGTTTCGGCAACAGGAACACAGATAGCTGTAATAGATGCCAGTAAAGTAGTCGGAGAAATGGAATTTAACGCCCCATTTAGTAATGGATTAACTGTTGTTAACAATGGTGCTAAATGTACTTTAATATATGAATAGGTAATATGTTTGGATATAGTAGCCGTGACTACGCATTGTGCCTACTATAATATTATAGTATTAATACCATGAAATCGCAATTTTATGGGGTTGGATAACAAATTTGGCTGGTGTAGCTCAGTTGGTAGAGCGATCCCTTTGTAGGGGATATGTGGAGAGTTCGAAACTTTTCATCGGCTCCTTGTAACAAATGTAGTGAAATGCAAAAAAATAAATAAACAATCAGGTTGGGCGCGTTGCCCATACAATTATATCTTTTAAGGAGAATAATAAATAAGATGGCAACAAGCGTGACTAAGAAAAAGGTTTTGGTTAAGAAAGTTAAAGATTTAGATGCAAAAGAAAATTATTGTAGAATTTGTATGAAAATGAGACCAGCGAAAGATTTTTATTCTTCGCCAGATTTAGAATTAGATAGGTCTGGATTATTATCCGTGTGTAAAGAACATTGCGCTGAAATATATACTAATTCTTATAATATGGAGCATAGTATAGAAAAAGCATTATTGCGAACTTGTAGAATATTGAATATTGCATACATGACAAATGCCGTTGAAGCTGCAAAAAAACAAATTATCAACTTTCAGAACGAAGGGAAACAAGACGTTCAAAGTTTTGGAATATATAAAAGCAAATTGTCTACTCTATCTAATCTGAGCGATGATACAAATTTAACTTTTCATAGCTCTGGAAATAATGTTCAAGTGTCATCTTCTAATGAAACGTTAACTGAAGATGTTGATTTTAATAAATATTTAAAAGACTTTTGGGGGCCGGATTTAGTTTTTGAAGACTATGAGTTTCTAGAGTCAGAATTGGCGAGATACAAAAAAACTCATAAGTGTGATACGGCTACAGAAGAATCTTTGCTTCGTCAGATATGCTTTGCTGAATTAGATATTAGAAAAAGCAGAATGGGTAAAGGTAATGGAGATGCTTCGGCGGTAAAGCGACTACAAGAACTTATGAGAACTGCGAGTGTAGACCCTGCAAAAGCTGCTACTGCTAATTCCGGCAAGGCTCAAGATACTTTTTCGTCTTTTATAAAAATAATAGAAGAAAATGAACCCGCCGAATATTATTCTGGCAAAGATAAAGATTTGTTCAAGGATTTTGATAATATTGATTTTTATTTTAAAAAATATGTTACTCGTCCTCTTAAAAATTTTATTACGCAAAGTAGAGATTTTAATGTGGATACAGAAGACGATGTTGATGATGTTGTGGACGTGAGTGAGGAATAAAATGTCAACGTCTCCTCGCCCATATAAAAACAAAGAGCTTAAAAGCTTATCTTCACAAAATGAATTTTTACGTCCAAAATCTATGACTAGAAGCTCAACATTAGAAGGTGAAAGAAAAGATAGATTGAAACGATGGATAACTATGTTTCGTCGCAACCCAGTAAGGTTGATCCAGGATTACTTTGGTATTCATTTGCATCCTTATCAAATATTAATGATATGGATATTGCAAAGAAGTAATTTGGCTTATATAGTGGCTAGTCGTGCTGCCGCAAAAACATGGATTATTGCTGTGTGGACACTTACTTTATGCGTTTTATATCCTGGGATTAAGATTATTGTGTGTTCAAAAACACTCGCTCAAGGAGGAATTCTTCTTTCTGAAAAAATGAAAGAATTGCAAAGTAGATATCCTAATGTTGCCAGAGAAATTGATCACATAACAACAAATTCTAATACATATGAATGTATTTTTCATTGCGGTAGTACTATTAAAGTTGTTCCTAGTTCCGATTCGGCAAGAGGGAATAGATGTCACTATATCGTCATAGAAGAGGCGAGATTGGTTCCAAGAGAAATACTTGAAAAAGTAATAAAACCTTTTCTTGAAGTTAGAACCCCACCCTATAGGTTGAAACCAGAATATGGATCAGATAAAGATTTAATAGAAGATGGTAGAATATCTTATATTACTTCGGCGTGGTATACGGCAGAATATTGGTATACTTATGTAAAGTCATGTATAAGAAGAATGGTAAATGGAGATGAAACTGCTAATTTTCTAGCGCTTGATTATTTTATCACATTATTTCATGGAATAAAAACAGAAGATATGATAAAAAATGAAACAGGCGATATGGATGAGATAGGGTTTCAACTTGAATATCTCAACATACCATCTGGCAGTAGTGGAAAAAGTTTTTTTGCGTCATCTTTATTTAAAAGGAATCTTAAACAAGCTTTTTATCCTCAAAGAGATGATAATTTTAATGCTAAAAAAAATCCTTATGCCATTGAAAAAGTGGAAGGTGAAATTAGATTTATTACTTGTGATGTTGCTATGCGAGCAAATAAGAAAAATGATAATTCTATTATGGCGTGCATAAGACTTATTCCCATAAAGGGGGAAGGGTATGAACGTCATTGTTCTTATATGGAAAGTCATAAAGGCGAGCATACTGGGGTTCAAGCTAAAAGAATAAAGGAACTTTATCACGATTTTGAAGCAGATTATGTTTGTTTAGATCTTCAGAATGCAGGTATCAGTATTTTTGATTCCTTGAGTGAGAATACCATGGATGAAGAAAGAGGAGAAACATATCCTCCTTTTACAGTTGTAGATGAAAATTTCTTATCTGTCAAAGATGATGTTAGAGAAGAGCTTAGGCGTAGAGCAAGAGGGATTAATGCTTTGCCTGTAATTTTTCCCATGTCAGCTAGCCAAGATTTAAATAGCCAAATCGCAAATCTATTTAGATCTTCTTTGCAGAAAAAATTATGGAAATTCTTAATTCTAGATGGTGATGCTGAAGAATTTTTGATTAAATCTAAAAATAAAGAATTTTTAAGTAATCCTGCTGATTCATCAATTTATGCCTTTTATTTAAATCCATATGTCCAGACAGGGCTTACGATTTCAGAATGCATTAACTTAGACTTAGCATTGGTTAGTGGTAAAGTGAAATTGGTTGAAAAAGCTGGATGTAACAAAGACCGTTATAGTGCGCTCAGTTATGTTAATTTTTTTATTTCACAAGAGTTTGATACAGCTTTATTAAAAGAAGAGGATACAAGTAATGATTGGGATATTATATCGGGCTTATTTCAAATGTATTAATCTCCAAAGAAAGGAGGTAAAATTAATTGCCTAAAACAAAAAAAATGACTACTCAAACTGATCCAGATTTAATTTCAGAAGATCAAGTTTGGACTGCTCTAGAATTTGCACAATCTTTAGGTGGACTTTATCCAGGAACTTATTCGCCTATGCTCATCAATCAGCGCCTTAAAGATATGTCCCTTCTTTCTTCTTCAGACATAACTCAAGAAAAAGCAGAAAAAGCACTTGCAAATCCCAAAGATAGCGAACGGGAACTTTTGTCAATTTCTGAAAATCTTGAAGTTACATCTACGACATATAGAAGAATTATAGATTATATGTCTAATCTTCCTTCTTGGGATTGGACTTATGCTGTAATGAATATGGATGATATCAATGAATTTAAAAGTCCTGCATATAAAAAAGATTTAAAAGTGTTAAAGGACTTTTTCTATAAGTTCGACCATAAGAAAGAATTTTCTACCGCATTGAAACAAATGCTTCGTGAAGAAGTTTTCTTCTGCTCATTCAGAAACGAGGGGGATCGCTGGCTTCTCCAACAACTCCCTTCGGATAGGTGTATGATTACTGGAAAATGGGATTATGGAACACTTTTTAGTTTTGATTATACTTTCTTTCTTCAAGGTGGTGTCCCAATAGATGGTTTTGCGCCATCATTCAAAACGGGATTTCAGAATTTATTTGGTGAAGGTAGTAAAATTATAGACTATATCCCCATGCGAAGTGTAGATACAAGAGATCAAAACGTTTATGCTTATTGGGGAGATATAAGCCCAGAAGATGGTGGGTGGGCATTTAAAATGCAACCCGAAAAGAATTTCAGAACGCAATATTTTAGCGGCATGTTCCCAGATTTAGCATTGCAACCCACAATTCGTAATTTACAAAAGAACAATTATTTAGCAGAAGCAGTTAAGCTTATCATGGGAGAAGTAGGGACACTTAATAAAGATGCAAAAAGTGCTGTTCTTAGAGATCAATTTAACTTATCTCCAGAAATGGCTGCTAAATTTATGCAACTTGTAAAATCCGCTATTAATAATAGCGCGGTCAGTGTCGCCAGCGCACCTTTGGGAAATATGAAAGCTTTTCAATTCGAGGGGAATAATAGTTTATATCAAAGCTATTTGACTAATCTTCTCGGATTGTCTGGTGTAAATTCAAATATATTATTTAGTTCATCCCAAAAACAAAATGTTACAGAAACTTTATTGGGTGTTGATGTTGACCAACATATCGTAGAGAATCTTTATCCTGTATTTGAAAACTTTTTAGAGTATCAAATTAATAAACTTACAAAAAAATATAAATTTAAAATTACTTTAGAGGGCACAAGATTTTATGTTGATAGGGAAAGAAGATTAGATCGTCAAACTGCACTGATGGATAAAGGAATTATCAATTTCCCGAAAATCTGCTCTGCACTTGGAGTCAATCCGTTTGAGTTTCAAACGCAGTTAGATGAAACTAGAATTAACGGTTGGGTCGATAACTTAACTCCAATCATATCTTCGTTCCAACAATCAGGGGCAACTTCTTCTGGAACGGGTAGACCAAGAAAATCAGATAGTGATTTAGAAGATTCTGGTGCGGAAACAAGGGGACAAGGTTCAAACATCGGTAAAGGTGGTAAAAATTAATGTAGAATAAAAACGGCTAAAGCATTAAGCGCATAACGGGACACACATCCTGGCTCCGTGCGCTATATAAATATATCATATAAAAATAGAAAAATGGAGGAATATAAAAATGACTAGAATGACTTCGAAAGAAATTTCACAACTGAATAAAATGAATCGTGCTGCACAGAACGCGACTTTGGGTACTCGTTTAAATACGCTTGAAGGCGTTGTAACTGGTAGTCTTGTTGTAAGTTCTGCTCAAGCTACGGCTTCTGCAATTGTTATTCAAACTATTATTAATCCTATTGTTGGGAAAATTGTTCAAGCATCTCGTTCTGGTAGTGCCATTCCTAATGTAAAATGCACAACTAGTGGAAGTAACTTGAATATCACTTCGGCATCTCCTGCTTGGGTAATTGCCGCTGACGACGCATTAAATTATATAGTGTGGTAAATCTCCAATATTATCCTAAAAGAAAGGAGGAATATTGAGATCATTAATACCTGAAAATGTAAATAAAAAATTAGATGAAATTGTAACAATGTGCTTTTTAGGAAATAGAATTGCTGACCGAGCAATGAGTGTGATGGATGTAAAATTTTCTATGAATAAGTCAAGTGAATTGCTTCATCAAAAATTGGCGCATTTGTTTCCTTTGATTGGCGATATTGCATCTTCATATCAGTCGGCAAGAAATTGCCTCACTTTCTACGGGGATACTCCTGCTGATGGCACAGATTATAATAGCCCTCAAGAATTCTTTGAAAAACTATTAGATTACATGACTGACTTAGAATCATTGTGTTATGAATCATGTCAGCTCGCGAAAGAAGAATCAGATTTCACAACTTCGGCATTTTTGCATAAATTTATTCGTATGCTAATCCCTATAACTAATCAATGTATTCTACTTGCGGATAAAGGCAAGGCGTATAATGGTGATTGGATGAGATTTGATCACGACGTTGATGATTTTGTGATTCTAGGAGAATTCAATAAAGGTTGGGTAAAATAATGTATGTATTAAATCCAGAAAAAATTGAGCACAAGATAGGATTCAAAAAAAACATATCTGATTATTTGCAATCACATGGTGTCCCCCTTTTGGCAACAGAAGGGGACATTTATTATTTTGCGAGTACTGATAGACTAAGAGATGCTTTAAAAAGTGCTCCTTTATGGGTAAAAATTACGACATGGTTTGTATAATCCCATGAAACGTGAATTTTATGGGGTAAAATATTGAAAAATTTTCAAAGAAGAAATTATTTTTCCTTTGAGGAAAGGAGGAAATGATTGAGTGAAGAAAGAAAACCTTTAGTATTTAGTGTTGATTCAGCAGAAATAATTGAAGATAATCCTGATTCTAGATTTATAACTTGTAGAATTCATGCATTTTCATCTGGGAAAAATTATCATAAGTTGTATTGCTCCGAAGAGACCCTTAAAAGAACTGCATCTACTATCTATAACATGCCTATTGTGTATAATCTTATAAATAGTGGACGAGATTTCGGTTCACACGTTGAAGTAGACAAAAGCCTAATCTGTGGCTTCGCAATTCCAGATACGGGTTCTTTTGAAAAAGGCGTAGATGAATTTGGTAATGAAATTCTAAAATTCTATGTGGACGCAAAAATTTGGAAAATCTATGTCCCTGCCGTTTCTGAGATTCTTGAGAAAAGAGATGGTAAGGTAGGTATTAGTGTTGAGATGTGGCTTTATGAATCTCATATTAGAGAAGATAATGGTATTGAAGAAATGGATGACTTCTGCTATTTTGGTATATGTCTTCTCGGCAAAGCGATTCAGAGTGCCATTCAAAATGCGGAATTACAAGTATTATCTTTTTCTCAAATTAATGAAAAATACCATGAGGATTATTTGAAAGAATTTTCTAAATATTCTTCAATTGATTTCTCTATTTCTCAAGAGATTAAAAATAATTCTAATAAAGGATTAGACTTGTATAAGCAATATGGGACAGGTGGAAATTCTGTTGCATTATCTATTGCTAGACATTTCTCTAAAAACGATAAAGCTAGTCCTGAAAAAATAAAATCTACTCATAAATATTTGTCTTATCATCAAAATGATATTCGAAAGAAATCTCCGCCAAATGGAAGTTATATTAGTTGGATGTTGTATGGGGGAAATGAAGGCTTGGAATGGTCTAAAGAAATGGTAAAACAAATGAAAGAGATAGAAGATAAACCAATGTCTTATTTTGATAATGGTGAAGTTATTACTTTCCCATATTCTAAGATAGAAGACGTTCCTGAAAATATGAAGAAACTGGATGGAATTGCTTTAACTCTTGACCAGATTAATCAAATAAGCAAAGTTGCTGATGCGATAGGCGTAGATGAAAAGAAAAATGGATATGCTATTGCGAAATCACAATTTAAGAAAGATCATCACATTGATGGGGGTCATTGGATAAAGAACAAGTCTGTAAAAAAGGAGGAACTTAGTGTGAAAGATGAAAATGATAAAGAATTAGAACCCAAAGAAGAAACTATGGCAGAAGAAAAACTTCCTGAATCTGAAACTCAGCCAGAAGAAGAAAAAATGGCTGTAGAAACAGAAGAAATGGCAGTAGAAGAAAAACCTGAAACTTCTGAAGAAGAAAAAAAAGAAGATGAAGAAAAAGAAACTCTTGCTGAAGAAGTTAAGGAAGAAGAACCCAAAGAAGAAAAAATGTCTTTAGACGCCAACCTAGATATGGCTGCGCTTATGGCTATGCTTGCAGACGAAACTGAAGATTATAAAGCTTTGGTTGCCAAACATGAAGCAGGTGAAGAAATGGATTATGCAATGCTTTGCTCTAAGATGTATGGCAAAATGAAAGCGATGCAAGCTGAATCTGATGCTGCCAAAGAAGATAAAGATGTGTATATGGCTAAAAATGCTGATCTTCAGGAATACAAAGATAAAATTGAAAAGCAACAGTTTGATTATGCTGTTGAAAAAACTATTCAAGAAGTATCTGACGTATTTACCAAAGAAGAGATTGAAAATGCTAGAGAAGAAGTAAGATCTTTTAGTATTGAAAATCTTCCTGCATGGCAAAGTAGCATCAAGAGTGCTGCTTATGAACGCATCAAAGATGCCCCCAAGAAAAAGGAAAGCTTTACTCGTATGGCTACCGTACATTCTTGGTTAAATAGAGATGACAAACCCGAAGACGTGACGAAAGAATATGCGAAAAAGGGTTGGTTGTAAAAATTATTTCAATAAAAATGGAGGATAAATAAAAATATGACTTATCATGCTGTTACAAATTTAGCAAGTGTGGCTGCACAGGATGTTAACGCTTACAGTTCAAATTTTGTGAGTGCATCTAACCTTGACAATGGCTTTGTTTGCCAATTGTTAACTGTGTCTGCTAGTGAAGTGTTTACTGCTACTTCACCTAGCTCTGCTTCTCCCACCGGTGTCTTTATGGTTGACACCCCTGTTTTGCCTTTCTTGGTAAATGGTGCTGGAGAAAAAGTTAATGGTCTCGGAACTGCTCGTGACTTCTATACTATTGCTGGTGAAACTGGTGTTGCAAGACGCTTACAGCTTGGTGATGTTTTTGAGGTTAGCGCTGAGGCTCTTGATAGCTCTACCACCGCTACTTATGCTATTGCTGACGATAGTGGGAATTTCAAACTAAAATGGTCTGCCGTAACTGTTAGTGGCTTCTATGCCAAATATCTTGCTACCAAATACATATCTCTTCCCGATGGTAGTATCGGAACTGGTCGCGTTACAACTTATCAGTTTAGAGTTGAACACATCTAATTTAGTCATGTTCTTACCTGACTTTACAATAAAAATAAAAAAAATGGAGGATAAATAAAAATATGACTATATTACCCGCAAACGTTTTGCATTTTGCTGCCGATGTGGATATGAAAACCATTCTGGAAAGTGCAGTTGATTTCTGGAATCATTATCAATCCGAAAATTCTCATGGTAAAGCTAATTTCAGTTATGCTCGTAAAGATACTGAAGGACGCGAAGTTACTTTAACCCAAAAATCAGAAGCCTTGAGTGATATGATTTTGACCTATGCCGCAAAGAAAGTTGGTATTACCGACTTATCTCCTGCTACTGCTGCTGGATATCAAAATCATCCCACTCTTCGTTGGGCTATCGGAAATATTGGTACACAGATAATTGATAGCGTGCTCCCAGATACGGTTCAAAAGGGGAACAGTGCTTTCGCGTCTATTCAATCGGTAGGCTGGGGCGAAACGGCAATTTTTGATATTCGGTCTCGTGATTTGTTTGCTGTAACTAAAGCTGCAAATTTTGGAAAGAAACAATCGAATCGCCAAACGCAATTCACTGGACAGAAATTCTTGACTCCAGAAATGCGACAAGTTACTGTTAGTTTGAATTTGTGGAGAGTCCTTACCGGCAAAGACAGCCTTGCCAACTTTATTGCCAAAGCACTTTTGTCCGTTGAAACAGAGATGAGCCGTGATATTTACACCGCAATGGCTACTGCTATGGCTGCATTGAGCACTACCGCATCTACTGGTCTTCGTGTTGTTGGTTGGGATCAGGATGATTTCATTGGGCTTGCAGACAAGGTTTCTAGTTGGTCTGGTGGCGCTGAACCTATTGCTATTGGCACAAAAATTGCTCTTAATAAAATCTTTCCAAACGATGCAAATTTTCGTTACGATTTGGAAAGTGAATATGTTAAATTGGGCTATTTGAGACAAATTTCTGGGATTAGAACTTATGAACTTCCTCAGATTGCAGACTTTGCTACTGGCCCATTTGCTACATTCCTTAACAATGACAGAATCTGGATCATTGCTCCTGGAACTGATAAACCCGTTAAATGTGTTATTGGTGGCACTCTTATGAGTAATATGGATGACACCTTTACCAACGCAGATATGAGTCAATCATCTAGCATGTTCAAGGCTTGGTCTGTGGGTGTGGTCACTTCGAGCGTTGCAGCAGAGATTACTGTAGCATAGTTTTAAAGTTTTTGATATATATATGGAGGGTGTAAAAACCCTCCATATATAAAATAATATTATATAAAAAAAGGAAAAATAAAAAATGGCTACCGCTAAGTCTTTAGACAAAGTAACAAATTCTTCTCAGAATGGAGAAGTAGCAAAAAAAGTTTTAAAACAGGTTGTAAGAAAGCCAATTGATGAAACAAAAAATGAAGGATTTTCCGAACTTGAATATTGGAAAAACAAAGCATTGGAGTTAGAAAAACAACAAGAAAAAGATGGATATAATCCACTTTCGCCTAACGATATGGTTGAAGTTGTTAGTTTATGTAATGATAAGCTTAACTTAAATACTAAAAATCGTGGCGAAGGCAATAGATATAGTTTTGATTATTTTGGCGAAACAAAAAATATTATGTTTTCCGAACTTGCTCAAATCAAAGAAACACAAAAAAATTTTGCTAGAAAAGGCTATTTTTTTATAAATAACTCTTCGGCAGTAAGACAATTAGGGCTTGAACAAGATTATAAAAGTATTTTAAGCTTAGAAAAAATAAATCAAATTATATCAAATTCACCTGATGCTGAAAATTTATTTAAATCAACAAATCAAGGACAACAAGGTATACTCGCCAATATGATTGTGTCTATGATAATGGAGGGAAAGCCTGTGGATATGAATGTTGTTCATAAGATTTCAGAAATTTCGGGTATTGATATTAATCAAAGAGTGACCGAACAAAAAGAAAGTTTGGAAAGAAATAAATTGGAGGATTAAAAAATAACGTAGTTTTTACTATATGGCAATAAAGGGAATGAATATTTATTTAACCCTTGACAAAAATAAAAAAGTGTGATAATATAAATGTAGTGAGCGAATAGGCAAATCTTGCTAATTTGTTTATAAGAATACAACCCTTAAGTATTTTTTCGCTCACTTTGTATTATTGAGGGTATTTATTAAAATTGGGAGATAAAATTGAGAAAAAAAAGATTTAAAAGAAATAAAACAATTGATATTTGAAAAATTTGGAAGTGATATTACAGTATTAGAATATACAAAAATGAGTGCAAAGGGAAAGTTCAGATGTAATCTTCATAACATTGATTTTTATACAATGCCGAGAGATATAATTGGAAGAGGAACTGGGTGTTCTCAATGTGCCAATGAAGGTAGGCGCAAGAAACATTCATTTTCTTTTGATTATGTAAAAACTTTTATTGAGAGTAGAAATTGTATTTTAATTTCAACAGAATATATAAATTGTGATTTAAAATTAGAAGTTATTTTCGAATGTGGACATAGAGGGAATATAACTTTTTGGAGTTTTAAAGAAGGTCACAGATGCCCCGAATGTGGGCAAAGAATGGGTGGAGAATCGAAACGTTTATTGAAGGAAGACGTTGAAAGTCGTTTAAAAATAAAAGGACTTGATGTTATAGAATTTATAGATGGATATCTAAATACTAGTTCTATGGTAAAAACAAAGTGCGAAAATGGTCATATTGAAATTCATAGCATTTCTAGTTTATTATATTCTTGTAAATGTAATCAATGCACAAAAGAAAAAATGTCTTTAGAAAAAAGAGGAGATGGGGGAAGTAATTGGCAAGGTGGTAAAACATTGATTTTTAGTTATTTACAAAAGAAAATGAAAAAATGGAGATATGAATCTTTAAATATATCAAATCATAAATGCTTAATCTGTGGAGAAACAAAGCATCTTCACGTTCATCATCTTTATAATTTTTATAGTATAGTTCATGATGCGTTTAGAGAATTGGGGATAAAAAGAAGATTAAGAATTTCAGAATATAATGTGGAAGAATTAGATATTATAGTCAATAAAACTTTAGAAATACATTATAGACATTTGTTGGGTGTGGCGATTTGTAAAAAACATCATGATGAATTCCATAGTTGGTATGGGCAATACAATAATAATTTGAATCAATTCGAAGATTTTTTGCAATATAAAGAAGAACAACGCATCGCATCCGGCGAACTGAAAATCCCAGACTAAACAAAAAAACAACTAAAACAAAAAACAAAATATCCTAATATTAAAAAATCTATCTTTATATCAAAGGTAGATTTTTTAATATTAACTATATTAATTAACATAAAAACTTAACATAAACCATAACAAACAAAGAAAGGAGGGCTATGGGAACAAGCGCAAGTAGTGTTGTGGACAGGTTCATGCTACAGATAAAAAATGACGATGCTTTAAATACTCTTTATAGCACAAGTGGTAGTGTAATAATGGTCAACTATGTTGAATATTGGCTTCTCGCCGCAATTGATGATTTTTCAAGAGTAACAACTTTCGATATGAGTTATACTGAAGGATCTGGATCGTCTGTTGGATATTTTACGAGAGACTTAACAAGTAGAGAGATTAATATTTTGTCACGAGCGATGGTCAAACAATGGCTGCAACAACAAGTATCAGACAAAAACGCTCTTGGAAGATATTTTGTTGATAGAGAATTTAAAATGTCTGCTCCCATGCTTCCGTCAATGAAAGCATATTTGATTGAAGTTATTGAAGGTGTAGATAAATTATTGGGAGATTATGCTTGGGATAATGATGTGTCTTGGGATAATTGGTTCAATCAGAATTTTTATAGCACATAAAGGAGGAGTAAGATATGATGAGATTCGCACTTACTCAAACCTCTTCTGCTAGTCAAATAAAAATTAATGAATATAAATATGCGGGTCATTCCTTATTTAAGAATAGCACTGACATATTCACCATTCAACGTGAAACCTCTTTTGCAAGTCAAACCTATCAAAATATTGACGTGCGTGTAACACCAGTAATAAATCTAAGCACAGGTGAAAAGCGTAGTGATGATTGGAAACAGTTAATTTTTGATCCTTATGAAACATTCGTCCCTACAATTGGGAGTATGTTCTACTTCGATGATAATTTCTGGCTCTGTGTCTTTACAGACAACATTAAATCAACACTATTAAATATTATTATTAGACGTTGTAATGAACAATTACGATGGATAAGCGATAATGGTATCTACTATGCGGAGCCAATTTGTGTGGATTACGATATCACCGGAACTAGGGACTTGCTCAGACAAGACGATCTGGCACTCCCCCAAGGATATTGCGACTGTTTTCTACAATTAAATGAACGTACAGAATTGGTTCAACCTAATCAACGATTCTTATTTGGTAGACCAAAACAACGTGTATGTTGGAAATTGTTTGGTAACGGGATAATGAATTCACAGAATCAACAAACATTGACGGATACAACCGCAAGACTGATGACATTAACTATGGGTGGATATCAATATAATACTCAAACAGACAACCTAGAATTAGGCGTGGCAGACTACTACAAAAACATCTACACCATAAACCTATCCTCATCTTCAATATCCGGCAACGTAGGCGAAACCTATCAACTTGGTGCAACCTTACTCATGAACAACATGCCAACTACCGGAAGTTTAACATACTCAATTAGTTCATCGTCAATAGCCACAATCTCCACTTCCGGTCTCCTAACCCTATCCTCATCCGGTTCAACCATAGCAACAGCCTATATGGGAGGTAATCCTACCGTATCCGCATCCGCTTTGGTCTCAGTAACCGCATCAGGAACAACCACAAACGAGATCCGTGTAACTCCATCAGATAACGTAGAAATACTTGAAGGTGACACACAAGTATTTACAACCTATCTCTATACAAACGGTGTACAACAAGCAGATGTATTTACATTTGCACCCGTAAACTCAAATGTGCCTACTGATCATTACATACTAACCCCATCATCAAACGGATTCTCACTACAAAACATAGAACGCTACCTCGACCTACCTCTACTCATAACCGCAACATCAGGCTCACACACAAAACAAATTTCAATAACGCTTAACGGCGCATTCTAAAAAAGGAGATAGACTGAAAATGACAGCAACCCAAATTTTAGATGATATACAACAAGCTTATAATAAATATTCTGGTTTACAAGAAGTTCCCTATAACATCACCTCATACCTTATGAAATATGATGATTTTATTTGGAGACTACTCAAATATCCTGTAAATACTGCGTGGAATGAAAATATCAATGATAATCTAACATCCGCAGAAAAGGGGGCATTAATATATCAAGGTAATGGGGAAATGACAGATTATAGGGTTTTTTTTGATGCAGGAATGAGTGCCGCGTGGACAAAAGTAGCTACAGTATTGAGAATAACGCCTGTAACCGTTGTCCCAAAAACTTACGTAACGGGAACACAATCAATTAGATTTGAGGTGTATTCCCACGAAACTATAAACATAATGAGCAATAAAAATCCTCGTTCCTTATCTATAATTCAACGTTTGATAGAAGTATTAAATGGCGCTGATATTAAAGGTGTTGGTAGAATATTTTTTGATTATAAGGCGTCACAGTATTGTAGAATGACGGGCATAAATGTAGGTAATAGTGTTTATAAAGGTTTTGAGTTGATTATGTGCAATCAGAATCTAGGATAACGGAGGATATGTGGATGAAGAATTAGCAAAATTATATATCCCCAATAATGATGTTTTTGGCTTACCTCAAATTTATAAAAATATAAAATTTTATCCTATTAAAATATCTGAATCAAAGACGTTGGAATCTTTTTATACGCTGATGATGTATCCAAAACTTTTTGGAGCGACAAAAGAAATTATAAAAATGAGCTATATAAAGTTTATGATATATAAAGAAAATTCAAAAGAAGGTGTGATAAAAATACAAGAAGAATTTGAAGCTTTTTTAAGTTATATATCAAAAACAAAAGTTAGGTTATCTACAGGCATAAAAGACGACACTAAACCCAAATCATTAGAAAATGTTTATGTAAATATTTATTTTGGAGATATAATTTTAAATGAATGGGATTTTGAAGAAGCAAGAGAATTTATTCTAAAACAAAACACCTTCAGCGCAGAATGGGTAAATCAATATCATCCAGAATTAGAACAGAAATTACAAAAAATATATGAAAAAAATCCTATAAATTTGGAAGATCAAGTTTTTACTATAATTGCTACAAGAGGATTACCAATGTTAGAAGTGCTTAATTATACTTTATATCAATTCAAAGGAATATTCAATAGAATTATAGTGAAAGAAAATTATGATTTATATCAACCTTTAATATTAACATATGGTTCTAAAACTGGTGATATGAAACATTGGTTATATCACTCAGAAGAAGAAAATGGAAGATATGGAAGCATTCTTATTCCTGTAGAAAAATTTGCGGGAAATAGCAAGGATGCTTTTGGAAAAAATATCGCTGAACGATAAAACAATTATTAGAAAAGGAGAAATAATCTATGTCAAATAAAGAATTTCTTGTAAGTACGGGCAAAGCGGTTCTCCGCGATCCCAATACAAAAGCAGGTTTAGGATATGGTACTTTTAATCTTGAAACTGCTTTAACTGTAACTACTGAAGAAGCCGTGGTACGTGGTGGCATCGGGAATCCTATTTTGTTTGTGTATAAACATTCTAGAAAAGTAGATGCCAAGATTACTGATACAACTTTTTCACCAACTATTTTATCACTTAATGCAGGGACAACTATTTTTAATGGTTCTGTAACAGCACTTGCTACAGATTGTAAAACGCTTTCTGCAAGTGGTAGTGCTACATTAGATCATACACCAACTAGTGATACTGTAGAAGTTTATTTTGAAGCAGATGGAACTATTCAAAGTGTTGTGCCTACTGGAGATACTATTACGGTATCTGGTGGTGCAAATCTTAAAGTTACTGCATTTTATGATTATACTACAACTGCCGATAGAGTTCGTATTGAAACTAATACTCCGCCTTCTGTAATTGATCTTTTATTGATTGCTGAGGTTAGAGATGACACTGGGACATTGACAAACAATCTTAACATCCATATTCCTAGATTCCAAGTTAGCGGTAATTATACTTTGGGTATGACTGCAAATGGTGTTTCTACTCAGGCGCTTGAAGGAACTGCCTTGGAAATGGCTTCTTCAGATTGCACAGGAAATCCATATTACGCCGATGTTATTTGGATTCCTGCTAGTGGTGGAAATCCTGCGGTATACGCTTTGGCACTAACTCCTGATTTGACTTTTTCTGCTGCTAGTGTACCTGCCAACAAACAATTAACATTGAATGGTTTACGTGGTGGAAATTATATTCCTGCTGACCTTACCACCTCCGCTTCCTATGCTGTGACTAGTGGATCAACCACTCTTGCTGCTTATGTGAATGTTGGTTTGCATACTGGATTGGTTACTTGTGGTTCGTCTATGGTCGCAGGTAATTATGGGACTATTACAGCGTCATATGTTGACACAACCCATGGTCTATTGCACGATTATATCACATTTACCGTCACTGCTTAACCCTAAGCATTGCTATCTAGGGGAGACTAACCCTCTCCCCTATTTTTAAAAAGGAGGCAGTGCTTGGATATTATATCAGAAATATTACGGTATATAATTATTTTTGGTGGTTTTGTATTAGGAGTTGTAAATACTATTGATGCCATTAAACAATCTTATAAACGACGTATAAGTGACGCTCCATGGTCTAAATGGGCATATGCCTTATTGGGATTTTATTGGTGTGTCACGTATACTATTTTGATGTTTATTCCTATGGAAAAGAAATATGAATTTACATCTTCTTGGATACGACCATCATTATCGTTTTTAGTAATGTTATTGTTGTTAGGAAAACAAAAATCGGTTTATTTGCCCGACTTAATAAAAGAAAAAATACAAAAAATAAAACTGAGAAGGGGGCAAACAATGCATGGAAAACTTTAGCATTGCAGATGTCGCTACACTAGTTGGAATATTCATCCTTCTTTGGACTAAATTCTTCTCTAAAAGTGATAGACAAAAACTTATAGGTGAAAATGTAAAATTAAAAGCGGAAGCTATTAAAGTTGAGGCAGAAACAAATAAAATTGAAGTAGAAACTGCTGATAAGTATGAAGATGTTTTTAATAAATTGACAGTAAGAAATGAAAAGTTAATGTTGATGAATGAAAACCTTAACAACATTATAACTTCATATGATGAAAAATTTGTAAAGATAAATAAGAGAGTTGCGGAACTCGAAAGAGATAATCGAAAACTCAAACTTCAAATAGCAAAAAGGGATGCAATTATTGATTGCTTAGAAATTGAGCATCGTGAATTGGCGCAAAAAGCTATTGATGCTGGTCTACAAAATATATCTCTTGACACGAATTGTTTTAGTGTTTGTGATGATGAAGACGAATAATAATTAAATTATAAAAATTTACAAAAAAGGAAAAGATGAAAGAAAAAAAAGTTGATTTTAAATTTCCAGAAAGAGAAACTGTTGAAGTTGTTTTTGGAGGACAAAAGGTACAAGTAAAATTATATTTGGACATTACAGATAGACAAGCCATTTTAGATGCTTACTTTGCAGAACGTGACTTATCTCCAGTTGATTCACAAATAGAAGCGGAATTCAATTTGATTCTCAATGTTATTAATTTGATGACAGATATTCGTGTTGAAATATCTAGTAATAAAAAAGCAATTAAATTTGTAAATAATCTTTTAAATACTGGAACATGGTATCGAGTAAAAGATTGTATTACTAATTTTTCTGAATTGCAACGAGATATTGAAAGAATATCACAGCAAAAAAATTTGGAAGGAAAGTTAAATAAAATGATTGATAAAGTAGGATTATTTATTGATAATATTTCAAAATTAGATTGGTCTGTTGATGGAGTTCAGAAAATAGCCACTGTGCTTGCTCCAGAATTAAAACAACTTGCAACTTTTTTCCCTAATGGCATTGATAAACCTATTGAACCAATACAGCCAATTCAATAAAATCAAGATTTCATGGACATGATAGAGAGATTATGACTGTAAAAGAGAAGTTTAGAAAGTGGGTTAAACATAGATGCCCTGATTGTGATTGTGATGATATGAAAATTATTGACGTAGTAAACGATGAAAATGGAGCGAGCTATGTTGAAACATTCAGGATTTGTGACGAATGTGGTTATAGGGAGGATATAACAGACAAAAGAAATAATAATAAGGTTGAAATAAAGGAGGTTGTCGATGTCAGACCAATTTATAACAAACGACGCGATGCTCCTAAAAATAATTGGTGAAGACTTAAAAAAAGTTATTGATGATATGTCTCAGTGGGTAGTTGAAAGAGTCCAAGAGTCTATTTTTAAAAATGTATATAGATATCCAGAAACAGATGCCTATAAACGTCTTGGTTTTGATGGTGGTTTTATAGGAGCTTGGGCGAAAGAAGTTACTGATCTTGTAGGAAATATAATCACCAATAATATATCCATGGTTCCTTCAATGATGGAATATAATCCTGATGAGCATCAGCATGGTAATAGTGTTGAAGATCGTAGAGAATACATGGATAAATTTATTGCGGAAGCAAATACGGGAAGTTATGATTTTGGGGGAGCAGCCTCTGTGCGTAGAGATTATTGGACTGAGGTGGAAAACGCAATAAATAATGGAGAATTTGATAATCAGTTAGAGAAGATAATGATTTTACATGGAATCTCGTTTATACGAGGTTAATAATTTAATTTTATATTTTAAGAAGGAGAATAATAAAAATGGCAAGTTTATTGAAATCACGTAAGTTTTGGTTGGCAATTTTGGCGATGGCACAAACGATTTTGTTTCAGTTTGTACCTGAGTTTCCTGCGACTGTTTGGCAATCAATTGATGGTGTTTTAATTGTGCTTATTGGCGCTATTGCAGCCGAAGATGCTGCGGAAAAACGTGCTGGTTAAGCAATATTTGTATTAATTTATGGAATGAGGCAGACATATTCATTTATGTCTGCCTAACTTTTTAAGATGGATTGAAAGGATTTTATGGAGTATATATTTGGGTTAGACCCTTCTTTAAGCAATTTTGGAATTTGTATTTTTGATATTAATGGAAATCCGATTGAAGCAATTAGCGTAGCCACTTCTCAAAAAGACGGAGAACATGGCAAGAGGCTGAAAATAATAGCAGATGTATTATTGGATTTAAGAAAGAAATATGAAACACATCTGATTGCGTTAGAATCTGGGTTTTCAAGACACATGGTATCGACACAAGTTTTGTACAGGGTTCGCGGCCTATGCGATTACATTTTTTATGATTGTGAAGTCAGGGCATTCGCACCGTCTAGCGTCAAGAAAATTGTTGGTGGTAGTGGGAAAACAAGTAAAACACAATTGCAAGAAATAATTTCAAAAAAATTCCCAACGTTAAAGTTTGATGACGAAGATCAATCGGATGCGTGTTGCATAGGCACTTGTCTACTAATTGAGAAAAATCTAATGAAACTATGATTTCATTGGCGTGAGTTTTTTATTTAGTATCTATATGGGGAGATTTGAAAGAAGAAAGGAATAATAAATAAATGTCAAGGCATACAGATAAAAATATAATTACTTCTCCTGAAAAATGGGAGAAGGTAAGTGAAAAAAATAAGAGATTAATGGAATCATTTTTAGATGAAAAAGATACAAGATGCTCTTCTGAAACCGTAAGCGGATATCGCTCAGATTTGACGATATTTTTTTCATATGTTTTAGATACTTTAGATAATAAATTTTTTATTGATATTCGCAAGATGGAATTTTCACAATTCTTTTCCTTCTGTGTCAACAAGTTAGAATGGAAAGGATCTGCTAGATTTAATAGGATGAGAAGTGTATTATCAAGTTTATCCAATTATATCGAGCGCGTGATGGATGATGAATATCCGACATATAAAAATATTATTTTAAAAGCAGTTCAAACGATGCCTAAAGCTATTGCTAGAGAAAAAACGGTATTGTCGGGAGAACAAATAAATAAATTATTGAAACAACTAGTGGAAGAAAAAAGATTCCAAGAAAGTTGTGTCATTGCGCTTGCTATCGCTAGTGGAGCAAGGATAAGCGAATTATTACGGATTACTACGGATTTGATTGATCCTACACATTTGGCTTACTCTGATATTTTTATCGAGACACTTAAACAAATTAAAACAAAAGGCAGAACAAAAACTGGTGATATGAAGTTTAAATATATTATCAAAGATTTATTTATGCCTTATTACGAATTATGGCTTCCTGAACGTGAAAAAATAATGAAAGAAAATAGTAAAGAACATAATTGTATTTTTATTGATCAAAATGGTGATGCGGCGAGTATAGATAATATCAGATATTGGATTCCTCTGTGGGAAAAATTTTTAGGTATTGATATTTACATGCATTCAATGAGACATTATACGGTTACATTTTTGACTAGAATTGGATTACCTACTGACTTAATAATTGAAATTATGGGATGGAAGTCTGGAGAAGCCATGTACAAAATTTATAATGATCTGGATGGAAAGTCACGTGAATGGAAAGAATTAAGTAAACTAAAAGATCATCTGGACAAACAAGATAAAGTGGAGTAATAATTCAACAAACTAAATAACTAATATGCGCTTTCTTGCGCAAGAAGGAGGTGTATATAAAATATGAGTGAATATAGTATTCTTTTAAAAGCGAAATTAGACGCAGAGTCTACAAAAGGCTCTGTTCAAAATTCTATTAATAGTATCCAAAAATCTATTGTTTTAAATATTAGTAATGTAAAAATAGATCCAACTGCTTTGAATAATATTAAGATGCAGATAAGTGCTGCTATTAGTAGTGGTATGAGTGGAGCAGGAACTTCAAGTACGAGTGGAACATCTAGTGGGGGAACTCCTAGTGGGGGAAGCGCAAGCAATGGAAAATATGTTATGTCTGCTGCTGAATTGGCGAGAGTCAATACTGCTGTTGGAACTCTTACCACTAAGCTTCAAACTTTAAGAGCGACTAATGTTGATGCATTTAAAACAGAAGGAATTATTGCGCAAGAAGCACATATGCAAAATCTTGTCGGTGCTCTTGCTACTGGCAAAACAGGATTTGCGAACGTTTCATCTGAAATGAATAAGTTTGAAGGGAATATTCGCAAAACAAATGAAGGTCTTAGAACCACAACAACCTCGACTGATAATTTTGTTTCTAGTATTGGTAAAGCTATAGGTAAAATTGCTCTTTGGGGTGTTGCAACTGGCATATTGTATGGAAGTTTAAAGAAAATTCAAGAAGGCATACAATATATTAAAGATTTAAATGAAGAAATGACTAATATTGGTGTGGTAACTGGGCAAACGACGGATCAATTGTCTGGGATGGCGACTGAATTTAATGCAATGGCTAAAGAATATGGAGTCACCACATTAGAAGTGACAAAAGGTAGTTTGGAGTTTATCAGACAAGGCAAAACGGTACAAGAAACAAATAAGCTTATTGCCGACTCTATGATGATGAGCAAACTTGCAAATATGGAATCGGCCCAAGCATCAGAATATTTAACTGCTATTATGGCAGGATTTAAACTATCAGCCGAAGATATGATAGGCGTTCTCGATAAATTAACGGTTGTTGACAACAACTCAGCAACGTCGGTAGCTGAATTAGCAGAAGGAATGAAGCGTTCTGCAAACTCCGCACAACAAGTTGGTGTGAGTTTGGAAGAATTAATTTCTTACATTGGAACCGTTTCAAGCGTGACCCGTAAATCCTCTATGTTTTGTTAAGGTTCAAACCCTTGACAAATTTGGAGCATTGTGGTATAATAAATAAACCATAATGAAAATTCTCTTTAATGATTCTTGTCTCCCATAAAGGCAAGATGTTTCGAAAACCCTAAAACTGGGCAACGAAGCGGAAGTAATATAATCATATAAAAATAAAAAATAAAAGGAATATAGATGGAAGAAGAGACTAGAAATTGTAAATATTGCAATAAAGAATTTACAACAACGAATAATAAGAAAATATATTGCTCTAAAAATTGTGGGGCATACTATGTTCGAGATCACAAAAACGAATTGTATAAATTTAATTGTAAAAATTGTAATATAGAATTTGAATCTAGGGATCAAACAAAAGTTTTTTGTAGCCCGAATTGTAATCGAAAGTATTATGCAAAAAATCCTATAAAGCATGAATATAATTTGATTTGTAATAATTGCGGTAAGCCGTTTACAAAAATATTATCAGACAATCCTAATTTAAATGATGAAAATCATTACTGTAGCCAATCTTGTGTTGTCCTTCATAAAAATAAAATAGGGATAGGAATAAAATATAGTTGTAAACAGTGTAATAAAGAGTTTGATCAAATTCACAAAAGACATTTTTTCTGTACATTGGAATGTAAAAGAATATATAATACTGTTAATGGGCCGAGGAAAATAGTGAATTGTTCTTTTTGTAATAAAGAAATAGAAAGACCTAGAAGTTTAAAACGAGATAACTTTTTTTGCTCAATAGAATGTGAAAGTAATTTTAGAATAGAGCAAGCCAACGATACTAGAAACTGCGAAACTTGCAATAAAGAATTTTATTGTAAAAAAGGTGATAAATTAAGATTTTGTTCTTATGAATGTCAGGCAATATGGCAAAGAATATATCGAAGTGGGAAAAATCATCCATCATATAAATTTGATATAACAGACGAGGAAAGAATAAAACTTTGTGAAACTTGTGGCAATCCAATGATTGGCACTCCAAAATCTTTCGAGATTCAAAAATATTGTTCTAGAAAATGTAAATTTATAGGGCAAAAGGCATCTTTAACAAAACCACATAGAGATATTTGTTCAATCCTTGATAAAAACGATATTGACTTTGATATAGAAAAGCCGATGGGAAGATTTTCTCTTGATTGTTTTATAGAAAATACTTGTTTGGCTATAGAGGTAATGGGAACATTTTATCACATGGACATAAGAAAATATGATAAGGTGGTAAGCGAAATTCAAGAGAACACGATAGATAGAGATAAAAGAAAGAAATATAAAGCAATAGAAAAAGGTATTTTTATATTATATTTATGGGAATATGATATATGCAAGAATCCTTTTTTGTGTGAGAAATTAATTAAGTTGTTTATAGAAAAGAATGGAGATATTAATAATTTTCATTCTATGAATTATAATTTACAGGATAATTCTTTAAATATAAACCAAGATTTATTAATTCCTTACTTTGAAATAATATGATTATATTACACCGTTAACGACTGAAACAAGAGAATCCCATTTTAAAAGATGGGAGTGAAACAGTCTGAACACGCACAATAGTTTATAAATAAAATGCGTGAGAAAAGGTCAAGTGTAAAGACACTTATAGAAGAACCTTTTCCGCTATTCTATTTAATAGGATAGTCATAAAAGTAACAGTCTGGAATCAATCGGGGAAAGTTTTAAAACCATGTTCGCCAGGTATAGCAATATTAAACTTGGAAAAATGTTTGAGGACGATGCAACAAACATTAATGATGTTGAAAAAGCACTATCGTTAGTAAATGTAAAAATACGAGATACTGCTACTAGTTTTAGACCAATGGGAGATGTTTTCGATGAAGTTGCATCTAAGTGGTCTACGTATAATGAACTAGAACAGTCGGCAATTGCCAACGCATTAGCGGGGGTTCGGCAAAGAGAAAACTTTCTTACCTTGATGTCAAACTACAATGTAGTTCTTGAACAACAAACAATGCAAACAACTGCTGCGGGACAAGCAACCGAAAGATATCAAATTTATTTAGAGTCAATCGAAGCCGCTGCAAATAAATCAAAAGCATCATGGGAAGCCGTATGGCAAAAAACCATCAATAATGATGTCATAAAATTTTTCTATAATTTATCAGCAGCAATAGCTAATAGCATAGACAAAATTGGAGGATTAATTCCACTTGTGCTAGTGTTGGGTGGTGCTTTTGTTTCTCTTAATTTTAAATCTATTGTTGGTGGGATTTCTAGTGTTGTTTCTAGTTTAAGACTTATGTTTACTGTAATATCAACGGGAGCGGCTGCAACCGCAGCAGAAGTAGCTGTTGCAACAGCAGGTTTAAGTCTAATTATTGCAGGAATTGTATTAGCTATTTCTTCTATGGGCAATGCATCAAGTCGTTTAGAAAATACGATGCAAAAAATATCTGATACTACTGCTAGACTAGAGGAATTAAAATCTAATACTCAATTGATTAAAGATTTGTCTGAAGAATTTAAAAAGTTAGAAGAAAATTCTAATCGTACAACAGAAGAACAACAAAAATTCTTAGATGTTCAAAACCAATTAAAAGATTTATTGCCACAAATTGCAGGATATTATGATCAATCTGGTAATTTTATCATATCTGATGAAGCATTATCTAGTAATCAATCATATCTTGATTTGCTTCAACAACAAATAGATGCGGAACAAGAACTTTTATTTTTGCAAACTAAGAAAGAAATCAAGCAAGGTGCAACAGCATATGAACAGAATGCAACAGATATAAATCTTTATAGTGGTATATTAAGTTCTGGAAGAAGTGCCGTAGCTGGTGGTGGAGCGCTTACTTCTGAGCAAATAGATAATTATAAAGAAAAAATAGCAACATTAAAATCAGAAAATTCAAAGTTTTTAACAGATGTCGCTGCAAATTGGGGTAATTTTACTGAAGATCAGCAATCTGAATTAATGAAAATTCTTGCCAATACGGGAGATTTTGGCGAAGAACTTACTAATTTGTTTGAGTCTTCGCAAAGAGACGTAGAGAGATCAAGGACTGATGCAATATTTGCCCAAAGAGATACAATTTCAGAAAATGAAGAAGAAATTCAATCAACAGATGACCTCGTCGCTTCTTCCGAATCCCTAACCTCATCCATGGATGCTGTGGCAAAAGCAGCAGAAGAACAAGCAAAAAATGGACAAATATCTAATGCAACTGCTTTAGATTTAATTTCTTCAAATGCTGATTTGGCTATGTATTTAATACAAACAGCAGATGGATATATTTTTGATGCTGAAGCTGCAAGAGCAGCGACTCAAGCAGAAATGATAAATGAGTTTACAAAATATGGTTTAGCAAGTGCTGCTGTTGCTGCCGCAAATGGAAATTATATTCTTGCAAATTCTATGATAGTAACTGCTAATTTAGCGTCAGAAGAAACAGCAAGATTGCAAGGGTTACTAAGAACATTCGCTGCTATGAGTGTTAATGTTTCTATTCCTTCTGTTGGTGGAGGTTCGGGGGTATCTGCTCAAGAAAAGCTAAATAATGCAAAAAAAGAATCATATGAATTAGAAATAAAGGCATATAATGCCCAAAAAAAATCAGCACAAGCGGAAATAGATGCTCTTGAAGCCCGAAAAGATGCTTATAATGACCTTATAGATGCAAAAAAAGAATCTCTTCGTTTAACAAAAGAAGAAGATGACTATCAAAAAGAACTTGCTGACAAAAATAAAGAACTTGCAGATATTGACAATGAACTCCTACAACTTCAGTTTGATAATAGTGAAGAAGCGAATGCTCGTCGTCTTGAACTTGAAGAAGAACGTGCAGAAAAAACAGCGGATATTGCAGAATATCAAGCTGACAGGACTTATGATATCCAAATTGAAGCATTAGATCGTGAAGCTGAAGCATTTGAAAAAATGATAGATATGCAAATATCTGGAATAAATACTATGATTTCTGGCTTTGACGCTATGATTGCAAAAATCAATGAAATGATTGATGCTTTGGGGAAAATGTCTAATGCTAGTGGCGGGAGTGGAGGATATACACAACCCACAGGGGGAACAAGTGTGATTGGCCCAACAGGATATAATTATTCCAGAACCACTATTGGTGCCGCTGAAAGTGCAGCAAAAAGAGATTTAAATGGAAATGGAGTAATCGGTCTTGCTTCTGGTGGTTCATTTGAGGTGTTAGGAACTTCTTCTAATGCTGATTCTAGATTATTACCCGTTGCCCCAGGTGAATTAGGTATCGCCATTAATCGATCACAACAAAATTCAATTGCTCCTCTTGCTTCATTATTCTCTAGTATCATGAAGAATACTAATACTTCACCGTTATCTTTTGAAAATAAGGGTGTTGGCGGTAATGGAGATATATCTGTAAGTATTGGCGATATTATTGTTCAAGGTTCTTTAGACAAAAATGCTATTCCTGCTATGAAAGATATGATAATGCAAACGACTGTTGATGCACTTCGTAGAACTGGTATAACTCGTAATGCGAGTAGTTTTATAACATAAATTTAATACCACATGAAATTGGTATTTTATGAGGAAATGGTGAAGAGAAACTATTACCTCACATAATAGTTTCTCTTTTGTCAATATGGAGAAAAATGTGAATTTTTGATAAAAATGATAAAAAATACTGAATATAGTATAAAAACAAGAAAGGAGGGATAATTGTCACAATTTACGACCTTAGATTTCGAATTCGATTCGATCCCTTCCCAAACTTATAAATTAAGTATTGTCAATTTTGATAGCGGTGGACTATATAGTGGCATAGGTTCTTCAGACCCAACTATACATACCCAAAAAGTTTATCGTCATGATAAGGTATATGACTTAGGTGTTTCACAAGATCAAGTGCTTTCGTTTCCATTAACTTTTGTCACTGATGTTCCTTTATCTGGAATGGAACGCAACATAATAAGCAACTGGCTTTTTGGACGTTCATCTCGCAAGAAATTGAAAATATTACAAGACGACTTAAATGGCGCATGGTTCAATGTATTTTTAACAAAACCAGAGCCTTATTATGTTGGCAATGTAAATATTGGGTTTAAGTGTGTGGCAGTTTGTGATTCTGCTTTCGCCTATAGCCCCATGAAAACTGTAACTAGAACATATACTGGAGATAATGTTATTACAGATGACCTGGTTATCTATAACGATAGTGCTAATGATGACTATTTATATACAAATTTTTCTTTTGCGCTCAACTCTGTTGGTAATAGTTTTAGTATAACCAACGCAGATGATATTGAAACTATTTCTGGGAGTTCTGTGGCAAGAGAATTTTTGTTTTCGGGATTGCTTTCAAATGAAGAAATTGTTATAAATGGTGAGACACAAACAATTGTTTCAAGTACTGGATTGCGTAGGTTATCTAATTTTAATAAAAAATGGTTTAGGTTAGTTCCTCGTGCAAATCATTTGCATGTTGAATCGGGTATCGGAACATTCACAATTACTTATTATTCTAGAATTAAAATAGGTGGTTAAAGGAGGTTATAAGAATGGGAATTATTAATTTTGATGCTTTTAACCTCTATGAAACTCCAAATTATATTTTATGCAATCCATCAGGAGAACAGTTATACGCACTCAGCGCTATATCAGACAGAAAATATTCACCTCGTTTCAACACCCTATCAGAATTATCCTTCTCGGCAAGAGAATATATCAATGGTGAACAAATGCCATATTACGATTATCTTGTCAATAGAAGATTAGTATATGTTGAGAATCTTGGATATTTTCAAATTGTTGGGAATACTGAAAAAGGCGATGGTATTCAAACTTATAAAGAAATAAAATGTCAATCTATTGAAGTACAACTTATTTATAAAAAAATAGGTGTGTTTAAAGGAACATATAAACTTTATGATCCAATTACTCCTGTCGGAACATTAATGCAAACAATTATAGATTTGCTTCCCGATTGGTCAATAGGAACAATAGGTGCTGATGTTGCAATAAAATATAGAACATTCGATGTTACTGATACGACTGTATATAATTTTCTTATGACAAAAGTTGAAGAAGCATATGAATGTGTATTTCAATTCGATACTATAAACAAAACAATATCTGCTTATTCTTTGTCTGATTCCACCACCGAAACAAGCATATATCTTTCTTATAATAATGTTATAGAAAGTATTCAATTAGATGAAATATCAGATGAGCTAATAACATCTTTAACGGTTTTAGGTGGTGGGGATTTATCTATTAATCAAGTGAATCCTTTGGGAACGAATGAAATTTATGACTTTACATATTTTAAAACAACCGAATGGATGGGTCAAGGATTGGTAGATGCAATCACAGCATGGGAAGTATTAGTGGATGCTAATCAACCAACTTATGCCACAACTCTTACTGCTTTGCTAGATGCCAATGAAACATTGATTTCATTGAATTCTGATTTGGTTACTTTGCAGGGAGAATATAGTGCTATAGATAATGTTCGTCTTGTAAGAATACAGCAAGGATTAGATTTGACTAGTGTTAATGCGGATTTGGCTGCAAAACAAATTGAAATAGATGACAAAAGTTCAGATATAGATGGTATCGAAGGCGCAATAACAACTTTGGTTTCACAATTAACTGATATTAACACTTTACTTTCTTTTTCGTCCAATTTTACTGAAGCGCAAATCATAGAACTACAACCTTTCATTATTCAATCTGGTTATGTTAATGAAAATTTTATACAAACAAGCACAATGACTAATCCTGAAATACAAGAGCAAGCTCAAGGCTTATATGATCAGGCAGTAGGGTTGTTGTCAAGAGCATCCGAACCTCGATATAATTTTGATGTGGATAGTATTAATTTCCCATTAATAAAATTATTTGAAAGTTTTACAGACGAATTGGTTATGGGTTCTATTATCAATCTTGAAATAAAACCAAATATTATTAGCTATCCTATATTGTTGGGATATGATTTAAATTACGATAATCCTGATGATTTTAAATTAATATTTGGAAATAGATTAAGGTTAGATGATGCTGCTTATCAATATAGTGATTTAATGAATAACCCAATTAGTTCTGCGACCACCACAAAAGTGAATTCTACTAGTTGGAATACAAGTGCATCTTATACTAATAATGAGGTTAACACTTTTATTACAAGTGCTTTAAATGCTGCGACTAATAATGTGATTAGCGGTAGTGCTCAAAATATTATATTAAGTGAGAATGGGTTAAGGGGGAGGCAAGACATTGGTGGTGGTCTTTATAATCCAGAGCAATTTTGGATGGTAAATAATATGCTTGCTTTTACTGATGATAATTGGGCAACATCAAAATTAGCACTAGGCAAAATTTCTCTTCCAGGGGGAGGATACGGTTTTGGTTTAGTTTCGAATTATTTAATCGGGAACATGATTGCCGGAAACCAACTTACTATTACAAATGAAAATAATAAATTCTTATTAGACGGTTCTGGTGCAACCCTAATAGATGCAACCCTAAACATAACCAACTCTACCAACACCAACCAAATACTTCTCGATACTTCAAATGGCATAAAAATTCGTAGTCAAATAGGTGGAACTTGGACAGATACCTTTTATGCTGACACTGCGGGTAATTTACATTTTACTGGTGATTTGAGTGGTGCTACAGGTACGTTTAGTGGGGCAATAACAGGGGCAACTATTACCGGTGGAGTTATTAGTGGCGCAACTATAAATGCAGGTGTAATAAATGGTGCTACGGGTTATTTTAGCGGAAATATTTATGCCAATAATTTACAAGGATTGATTTATGATAGCCAGATTGATAGTATTAGTGCTAATAAAATTACTGCGGGGGTTATGAGTGCCGATAGAATTTATGGAGGAACAATAAACTGGGGTGGAGGTAGTCTTGGCACTAGCGGAACAGGAGTTCCTAAAATAACGGCTTTTGGTGGGGGGACGTTTGAAATAAATGCAGGGACTACTGTGATTTATGGAACCCTAGGCGTTGTTGGGAATATCTATATGGGAAGTGCTGCTGCTTTAGTTGCAACTCAGTCTTGGGTAAACTCTCAAGGCTTTTATAATTCTGGGGATAATCCTTCTTTTGGGGCAATTTATTCTAACAATTATTACGCGTTAGGTTCTGCTGGTATATCGGCAACTCGTACTGTTAGAAACTCAACAAACACAGGGACATCAACTTTGCAATTTGTGAGAGGAATTTATGTTGGAGGGTCATAATAAATGAAAGAAAAATTAATTAGAATTTATCAACTTTTAAATGTTTTATCGGTTTCTGGTCATCAAAATATTTTAGCATTGGGAGAATCTATTAATACAATACAAAATATAATTAATGATATAAGTACTCAAGAAGAAATAGAGAATCAGAATAAACCTGCAATAATAGATAATACAAAAGAAAATATACCAAAAAAGGAGGATAAATAAATAATGTGACTACATCTTCTTTTGAATGTATTAATGCAAATACTCTTCCCATTATACAAATGATAGCGGGAGATGAACAAGATTTTACGGGCAATGTATATGATAGCGGGAGTAGTTTAATTGATTTAAATGCTGCAACTACCAGTATTCAAATTTTCCCATATGGTGATCCTACTTATAATGTTATTACATTAGAAGGTCAAATTACGGGTAGCCCATTAGGAGAGTATACCGCGACGTTTGCTAGTGCTTGTAGTATTAATTTGTCAGGAACATATATTTATATGCCTGTCATTGTGGATTATTTAGGGAAAGTTCATAAACCTGCACAAGGTAAATTAGTGATATTTCCTAGTCCGAACGTTTAATTAAAATAAGGAGGAATAATTAATGAGTGGCGTAACTGTAGCTGAAAACGCAACATTAGATGCTTGGTTTGGAGCGGTGACTTTAACCCCACCTTCTTCATGGTACTGCGCATTATCAACAACAACACCTACAGAGGCTGGGACATCCTTTACCGAACCCAGTTCAGGAGCATATGCTCGTGTAGCAATAACAAACAATGCAACAAATTTTCCAGCAGCATCATCTGGAGCAAAAACAAATGGAACGGCAATAACATTCCCTGAATCAACTGCATCATGGGGAACAATTACACATATTGGTTTTTATAATCAAGCATCAGGTGGGGCATTATATTTTTGGGAAGCTTTGCCCACATCAAAAGCTGTAGCCGCCAACACTACTGTTTATTTTTCAGTTGGTTCATTAACTATATCAAATCTTAATGCTGGATAAAAAGGAGTGTGACCTATGAGCGGTCGCCATACATTTAATGTAAAATTAACTCCTGCTAGAGTATTTGAAATTATTCTTGATAATTTTAGTTTTTCTGCTGCATGGTATCAAACTTTAAAAATAAAGAGAATAAAGTTTGTTATCACTCAAACTAGTTTATTATTAAGGTTTATTGATACTTTAGTTGTTAAAAAAATAAAATTTGCAATCTCTACGGGATTCCCAAAATTACTTCAAAATCTACCTGTAACTTTATCTCTAAAAAAGATAAAGTTAACAGCGGTATGGAGAGAATTATATAACATTATTCAAACCGTATCTATAAAAAAGATAAAATTTATTGGGGGTTTAAGACAATTATTGAGAATAACAACGGCAAACTTGATTATTAAAAAAATAAAAATTATAGCAACAGCAACCGTAGCCGTATTCTATACACTATCTTATTGGGATACATATTATTTATCGGATTTAGATGATTATTATTTATCAGAAATGGACTTTGTGGTTTAATCCCCATAAAGAGAGGAGGAAAGAAATATGACAACTTCAACTTTGGGGTTAAGCGGAACAACTCAAGCCGCTGGAAGTGCGGTAAAGTTTCTTGATTGGCGTTTAGCACAAGATAATATTACAGATTCTAATATGACAAAAATAGATTTATTTGCGACTAATATTAGTGCATCTGTCGTGTCTTTACAAGGCAGTACACCTTTCTTGACAAATGCGACAGAAGCAGCAACTAATAATTATATTGCAACAGTTTCTAATTTTGGCGCTTACACAGATGGTAAAATTATTAATTTGGTTTTAGATGTGACTAGTACCGGAACAACTACACTAAACATTAATTCTTTAGGAATAAAATCTTTATATAAGATTGCAAGTAATGGAATCGCGGGGAACCTAACTTCTGGCGATTTAGTTGCCGGAAGACCTCACTTTTTTATGTATAATTTAGTAGGTGGGTATTGGCTGTGGGTTGATGGAACCAGTGCAGATCAAGTTAATGTTACAACAACAGTTGCCACAGAAATCTTACTTGGATCTGCTAGTGGTATTGTAGGTAGTGGAATTTCTGCATCTAGTTTGTCCACCAATGATGGTTATTTTTTGGTAACTCAACTTAGTTCAAATTTAAGAAATGAGACCCAAATTATTGCCGGAAGTGGTATTGGTTTAGTTGGTAATACTGGTGCATCCACTATTGCGGTTACTGCCAATCTTATTGCTGGAACCAATATTACACTGTCTGCTAATAGTTCATCTTCGGCTGTGACTATTAATTCTGAAACAGCAGCTTCTTCTATTGCTCCCTCTACTGCTAATTATGTCGTGTTTGGAAGTCTTGATTCAACATTAACAAATGACAAATTGATAACTGCTGGTAGTGGAATGGCAATTGAAAATAACATCGCAGCTTCTAAAATTTATTTACATACAAAATTGATTACAGGTAGTGGAACAACCATAACGACTGATACCACTGCATCGACTTTAGCGGTAAATGTGAATGCATCTTCCCCTCTTAGTGCTTCTGGCACTTATGTAACGCATAATACTTCTGGAGTAGTTGCAGGAACATATACTTTGTCGAGTACTACGATTGATGCGACAGGGCATATAACTTCTGCATCTAGTGGATTAATAGCCTCTGCTACTCAAGTGTCTTCTGGATCATCTGCCACGGCTTTAGTTTCGGCAAGTGGTTTGTCCCAATCAAATTATGGTGTTAAAACAGTTTGTATACCTTTGGTGACAGGGACAACCACTCTAGCTGGCGGAGAAGAACAATATGTTCGTATTCCAAAATATATGAATGGGTGGAAGCTTGCAGATGGAGCTGCGTCTTGTGGCGCTTCTAATGGTAGCGGAAGTTCTACATCTGGTTCTCCTAGTTTCAATATATTAAGAAGCAGCGCTTCATCAATGACTAGAGTTAGTATGCTTACCAATTTAGTTACAATAGATGCTTCTGAATTTGATTCTTCAACATCGGCATCTCCAATGACGATAGCTGCTTTAAATACTGTTTTTACTGGAGACAAAGTATGGGCTATTACTAGTGCGTCCGGAACGGGAGTTCTCAATGTGCAAGTATCTCCTACATTTAGGAATATGCCATGAGAAACATAGTAAACGCACTCCATGAAATGGAGCTTTTATGTATTTAATAAAAATAAATTTATTTGTAATTAGGTGGCATAAATGACAGCTATTTCTGGAACGTCTATAGGGATTGATGTGGTTCAAAGGCAAGCAATGCCGTATGGGAATAGTACTGTTTCTTTTACAATTGCTAATTATCCTAATCGGGTAGTGTATGTATCTGCTCATAGCGACGGTAGTGGTTTTGATGTTGGTGAACCTGTTGGATGGACAGAATTAGCAGCAATAGGAAATGTAAATGATCGTGGTTTTACTAGGTTATATCAATTAATAAATCCGCCTATAGGTGCAAATTCTTATACTTTTTCTTCTGATTCTACGAATGGAGAATCTTTTCTTGTAGTTTCATTTTATAATGTAAATCAAAGCACCCCACATCGAACTGTTTATACTGATGGCGCAACTAGTAGTATCCCCAATATAACAGTTGCCGATTCTGCCAGCGGAGACCTTGTTGTTGATTGGAATTCTTATTATCTCGTTTCTGATTCTACTCCAGGCGTAGGGCAAACTGATGTTTATTCTGGGAATTACACTTTTTGTTCTTATAAGGTAGCCACGGGGATTAACACAACAATGACGTGGAATCATAGTGGCGACCATGCGCATATAGGGATGGCTTTAGTTCCTATTTTATCAAGTATATTGTCTCCAATGTGGTTTTTTTAATACCTAATAAAATCAACATTTCATGGGAAATTAATTGTAATTTAGGAAGAGAAATCAATATTTAATGTCGCTTTCGGAAGTATATTTTATTATTTATTTCCGAAACGGAAAGAGTAATATGCGCATAATAAGACATAATAATGGATTATGCGCATTTATAGTAATAAAGGGCTATAACTTAACATTATAGCCCTTTTGTCTATAATTGGCGAATATAGCTTATATGGCTATATTTTGTTCTTATTTATTATAAAGTTGTGAAGGTGCAAATAGCAAGTCTTCTTTTGCTATTATATTTGTTTAGTATAACACAAAGGAGGAAAGTTGTCAAGTCAAATAATACAAGATATTAGTAGATATCAACAATATGTTGATTTTAAACTTATGAAAAGTTTAGGTCAGAATTATATTGTTGCAAAATGTGCAAGTGGTAATGGTAGAGTTGATTCTATGTGGGAATCTCATTATAAAAATGGAATTGATGCGGGGATGATAGTGATTCCTTATTTTTGGGAAGACCCAATTGATGATGCAATTACACAAGCAAAATCTTTTGTAAATATTATTAAGAACAAAAAAGTTCCGTGTATTGTTATAGACGTAGAACAAAATTGGAAAAGTTGGGATGACTGGTCTAAAAAAATAAATCCACTTCCTTCTTTTTCAAAAGATTATTTATTTACACACTTTAAAACAGTTTACGAATACTTAACCAAAAATACAACCCTTCCTATAATCGTGTACACAGCTAATTGGTTTGTAAAAGCTTATCTTCCTAAAGAAGCATGGACTTATTTAGAAAGTATTTATACATGGTGGGCAGATTATACATTTTATAATACAACTAAAGTTAAAAAAACTTGGGCAGAGATTGAAACATTAATCCCCACAACTGATATCATTCCTACCTTGCCTAGATTTTATAAAACAGATAGGGCGCTTTTATGGCAAGTATCAGGAGACAAGTTTTATGCGGATGGAGTGTATGCTAATATTGAAAGAACACGATTGTCTGAATTAGATTTGAACAAATGGATTAATAAAAATATTTCAATAGATAAAATTTTTGGAGGATCAAATGTAGTAGTTGTTCCTCCGTTGGAGGAAGAACTTGTGATTGCGACTTTTAAAAAATCAACAAAATTTGTGAATGTTTTAAATGTTCCTTATATTTCTCAATTAGGAGAGGGTGCTCTTAAGCACAATAACGATTGTGGAGCAGCTTGTGGATGCATGATCGTTGGAGGATATAAAGACGTAATCCCAACTGTAGATGAATTTTATGATAAAGCACAATCTAGTGGAGATGTATATCTAAGTGCCACTCAAATTATTAATGTATTAAAATCTTATGGAATTTCTTCTACTTGGTATATCTCTGACATGAAACCTTTGATGTCTACATTATCTTCTGGTAAACCAGTTATTTGTCTTATTTTATACAAAACATTAGTAGATGCGGGGATTGTGGATAGCACATTTAAGGGTTATCATTTTGTATTGGCAACAGGATATGACACTAAAAATATTTATATTAACGATCCTCTAAATGGTGGTGAATATTTAGAAGTTCCTATTGAAACTTTCAATCAGTGTTGGAAAGATGCAGGGATTGATCCAAATGCCAATCCTTCTTATGGTTGTATTGTTCCCAATAATCCTATTGGTGGAGATGTGATATCTTATCCTAAATATAAAGTAACAGCAAATTCTTTATATATTCGTAGTGGCCAAGGAACTTCTTATTCTGCTATTGGATCTTTAAAATATGGTGACATTGTTGAAGTTTTAAATATTTCTAATGGTTGGGCAAAGCTTGCTACACAGGCAGGATATAGTTCGGCGCAATATTTGGTTAAGGTTTAGGGTTGATTTTAGGTTGGTGGTAGATATGAATAAAGGTGGCTATTTAAGCCACCTTTATTTTTTATTGTTTTAGGATTCTAGAATTGTACGTTCTTTCTTCAAATCCCTATTTGTAGCATGATGTGTTGTGAATTTGTCAGGATAACGCGACTGAAGTTTAGCTATATTAATATCTAGAATCTCTTCTGGATCTAAATCATTAGTATAGCATAAATTGCTCCAATACCACATAATATCACCAAGTTCTTCTTTTATATTTACCCAATCCAAATCTTTATTATATGCCAATTCTTTTTTGAACGTATCTGCTAATTCTCCAATTTCTGTCATCATGCCTAAAATCATATGCAAATCATTTAGTTGCCATGTTTCAAGATTGGCATTTGTTCTGTTAGCTTTTTCGCAATATTCTTTTAATTGCATATTTTATCCTTTTATAAATCATAAGATGGTGATGTGGTTTGCTCAATTTCTGATTTACACCCAAGGCATTTCTTTTTACCATCAATGTCTACAAGCTCATTGCCACAAACAGGACATTTGTCTTTTTTAAGAGCTTTGGGAGTAAGAACTTGAACTTTCCTAGATTCATTTCTGTACATGGCAACTCCCTTACAACCCAACTCCCATGCCAACATCCCTGCTTTAGCCATTGTCTCACGATGGGTCATTTTTGGGAAATTAATTGTTTTACTGACACCTGAATCTACATGCCTTTGTGCCGCTGCTAAAGTTTTGATATGCTCTTCCCAAGTAACTTCTGTGCCACCATTTGATGATACTGCACAACGGAAATATTCTTTTCCCGC
>Ga0105099_10000008_pt1 | contig 168491 bp, 166 predicted proteins | sample PPLLak3cmMay2015_2_FD_79138 | JGI IMG/M metagenome (GOLD analysis project Ga0105099, IMG submission 79138) | Freshwater sediment microbial communities from Prairie Pothole Lake near Jamestown, North Dakota, USA - PPLs Lake P8 Core (1) Depth... | ecosystem: Environmental > Aquatic > Freshwater... | reverse complement strand
CGGGGAGCGCCTCTCCAATTACAAAACCTTGGGCAAACCCCCTTTGTCGGCGAGTTTCTCTCGCCAGGTCTTCTTTCTGGATGTCATTCTGACTCCTTTCTATTGAGATCCGTGTATCGAAAAAACGATCTGGCATCACGCCCACGGGCTGAGCAGAAGGCCGCATCCCATTCTGCTCCAGCGGATTGTTCCCGAGGTGCAGAAATGCACGAAATGGGCTGGGTTGAGGGTTCTAGTGTGATTGAATTCAAATCACATAAGTGTCTTCCCAAGTTCGTAAAAACGGTATCAAAAAAAAAACAATTCACCAGTCTACCCTCTTGACTCTATTCTTTTAATGGGCGTTCCCAAGGCCCCCTGATGGGTTTATTCCACATCAGAAAATTAAAGATTAAAAGCACCGTCCCTTGACCCCTTTTTAGCCGCTATTCTTGTTTTATCGGTGAAGACTTGACGATCTCAAGCAACTCGCCATGCAGATGCGACTTTGCTGCGAGCACTGAAACTTTGGACGAAGATTTGTACGACAGGGGTGCGCCGGAGATTGTTGTGACGGTGCCTCCGCATGCTCGAACGAGACATTCTCCGGCTGCGACGTCCCAGGGATTGGTGATGATATTGAGAAAGCCGCCAAGAGCGCCACGAGATACTTCTGCCATCGCGAGAAGCCCTGAATTCAGGGCATAGATGCCGCCAGTGTGCTCGATAAGCAGCTCAAACACACTCTTTTCCTCACCGTCGCGAGGGCGAAGAAACTGCTTGAGCGCATCGGGATTGGTGCGAGTGAAATGAGTGCCAAGTGCCTCTTTCTTTAACGGGAGCAGCTTATGATTGCTGCATTCGCGAATTAAGTTGATTCGATTTCCAGAAGATACCGGCCAAGCGGACGCGCTCGCTGTTGCTTCAGGCTCTTTGTACGGACCGGAAAGTACCGCTGAATACACAAGGTGGTGAATGGGATCGTAGATCGCGGATACGCGAACTTGGTCATCAATTAAAACTGCGACCGCCGAGCAAAAGAGTGGCATACCGCGGTTGAAGTTAGCAGTGCCATCAATACCATCGAAAATAGCGCGTATGATGTTGCTGGAGTTGCCAAAGAATCGCTCCGGTGAGTGCTTGCGCTTCATTACTTCATCACTCAAGGATGCCTTCAGCAATTCGTCGTATTGCGACTCCTCTCCGAGGTAACTGATGCCACAACCCAATGTGCCGGCTATTGGAGACAGAAGTGTGTGGCAACTCTGAAGGATCGCTGCGGTGGCTTGAACGTCGGCAATTGTCGATGGGTTTTTTCGGTCGTCGGCGAGTACCTCCTGCTGGCTCCATGCGTCGCGGTAGTAACCCATCGAAGCCATTCCACCGGTGGTGACGATTTGAATTGCGGCCTGTTCGAGTACAGTCCAGAGCTTCAACTGCTCGTTGCTAATCAGATCGCAAAGCTTCATGAGTAACTCCAATCGGATTGAACGTGAGGTAGCGAAATCTGCAGCTAACAGTTTCTTTTATCTCTATTCTATTCATTTCAATATAAAGATACCTAAGAGAACTTGAGAAGTCAATTATGGTCAAGCGTGTTTTCGATTGTTATCATTTCTTTGATCTTCCCAAGGAGGAGCCGCTTATCTCTGACCAAAAGGCCCGTTACCTTGCCTATCTGGCCAAAAGCCATGAGGATGGGTATCTGAATAAAGAATCAGGGAAGTGGAAGTCAAGATAAGGAAAGGGGATGGCGCATCTAATTTTGTATTCAAAGCAGTGGCGGGTTCCGTGCGGCCGACCGGGTAAAATGCAAAAATACTTGCACCGTCCCCAAGGCCCTTCAAACCTCCATGGTTCTTCAAATCCATTTGATTTCCCAAAAAGATCCGCTCCCTGCCATGGCCGCGGTTCATGCCATGATGAAACGCCCCGGTGTCAGTGATCCTCGCTCTCCTCATGCCATCACCTTATCCTATCCAATGCACAAATACCTGCACCGTACCCCTTAACCCGATGTTTCATTTTGGGCGGAGGCGGAGCAACCATTTTTGGGCAGGATTCACACTGTAATCCTCGGCCTCGATCCAGAAGCATTCTCCATCCCATGCTAAGGTGCTCCCTATGATCCACTCTTTATCCGCTGGCAGGGTGATGCGGAAGGCGGAGGTGGGGCGTCCGCTCGAATCGTACCCGACGATCATTTTATTTGGGTAGAGTGCACAGACCAATTGGCCGTTGTGAGCAATGCTGTGGATATACTGATAGCATCCCCATTGTCTGATAACTACACCCCGGCGAGTGAGCTCATATATTTCACCAGCATACATTTTGGTGGCGTAAAAAACGCCGGGGGCACAGGTAAAGTTTCCAACTTCAAATGGGATGCCCACCTCGTCCTTGGGTTTTCCGGTCGAAGCCGAGTGCACGAGGATATGCTTCCCCTGCTGAGGGTTGAAGATGGAGTCCCCCTCCGCCGCGATGCCCTCACCGAAGCTTATATTTGGCAATTGCCAATCGGAGAGATGAATCCTGTTCAAGATATTGCCGTTGAGGTCTATGGTATACACGTCGGAGCTGGTGACGTCGCCGACCAGGATGTTTTTACCATCAAAGGCCAAGCGCCAATAGGTTGGAATCGGCGGATTGAGTTGAGCCGCGATCTCCAAGGGCTGCGTGGGCAGCTTTTCCGCGGTCCAGGTCCCCTTTTTGCCAAAGTAATTAATCACCCCCTCCAGGATCGTGCCCCCCTCCACCATTCCCGTGAAGCGATGATTGGTGTCGGATGAATCCATCCAGAAGTTGATATCGCTTCCGGATACGCTGCCCTTAATATCAGTTCCGACGTTGGCTGTTGAAGGCGGGTCGTTATAGAGGTAGATGGAGCCCTCAAGCTTGGACCCCTCCTGGATCAGGTTGAGCATCAGTTTCCCCGCCTCGGAGTGGTTCTCCCCCACCCATGAGCCGAGCCAGACCGAGGTCACGTCGACGGAAGGCGCCTCGTTCCCGAGCTTGCAGCCACCCGAGCCGAATGCGATTACTCCCACGGTTAATGTCATTATTGTTAAAAATATATTTTTCATCTTTTTCTATTTCTCCTTATTCAAAGCACTGCATCACACATGATTACATATCCGCCATCAACCGTGCATCGTTGCCATCATCTTGACCTCCTACTGAGTACAACATCATACTCAAGGCAAGGGTTATGCCAGGATCGGCACTGAGGTAAAAAGCCACTGTGTACAAGGTTTTCAAGATAAATACTGTCCCTCAGGCAGTTGGTTAATATGATCCTAGAGGTATACTCAATACTCCTCAGGGTATGAGTTAATCAATGATCAAGCTCAAAGAGGGATGGTGCTTGCAATTTTATATAACTCGTGAAAATCACTTGTTCCTCTTTTCATACCGATACAATGATCCAAGCGCATTCATTTTCAAAATAGCGAACTCCGTCAGTTTTCCGATTTCCCGATATTTCAATCCGCCACTGTTTTTCAGATGGATCAGCAATTCCCGGCGCAGTCGTTTTCCTGTTGCCGTGAATTCCAAATCAGAAAATAAAGGTTCAAAGGCACCGTCCCTGGCTTTTAGTTCACTCGTGAATCATTGCCTGAAAGAGAAACGGCTCCTGGGTTGACTGGGTGTTGCCGACTGCAACGCCTCCAAGAGGCTTCCAGCCTTCCTGGATTGCTTGATCAACAAGTGTTGAAAGGTCTACCCCGGCTTTATCGAAGTTCGTACCCAAGCCAGAAACAGCACCTACAGAGAGGATTTTGTAGCGCATGTGAATCTCCTTACATTATTTGATTTTCCGATTTTCATCCCCCCGCCTGAATGGCTGTAGGGGCAAATTCCAAACCCATCCGCAATGGTTCCAGGGGACATGTCTCCCGGTTTTTCCGGAGACTCGGCCTTTTTTGGATCCCGGATCGGAAAAATAAAAGAATAAAGGCACCGCCCCCTTGACCCTGTATCAAAAACAAGAAAACAAGAACCGTCCCCCTTGGTCTTTGTCGATTCCTCGCTTTCTGCAATAGCCAGACTGAAGCCAAACAGAGAGATCTTTCGTGCCTTTGGATGAATTGCAGGCCACGCAACACCTGGCAATGTTTCCACGGCTGATGATGTCAGCGTCGTTGATGATGTGCTCCCAGGTTGCGGCAGCCTTCCTTGGGCCTCTTGAAGGCACGCGCTCGATCATTTCTACTCCACAATAAACGCAGGTTTTATCTCTTTTCCGGACCTCTTCCTCAAGCCAATTCGGAATCCCCCAATGGTTCATTTGTCTTCTTGTTCGTAAAGTCGGGTGCAGGCCTACATACCCCTACAACAGCTTTTTCATGGGCGATTCTGCGTTCCAGAGAAAGGATTGATTGCACCGTCACCAAGGCCCTCCGTTCTGTTGCGCCGAGCTGGGCTTGTCGTGAAGCAACTCAGAACAGAGCTTCTTCAAGTGCACGACGAGCAGATCCCGTACCTCCGTTAGTATCCGGCCTTCACTGGCCAGGGCCTTTGCTCGCTTGGCAAGCTCTTGGGCGTGCTTCATCCCCTCGGCTGTTCGTCCTGAAGTTAGCAGTGTTTGAACTTCACGGAGATGTCCTGTCATCTCCTCCGTGGATGACGGAGAGTCGAGCCAGCCCAGCTGCCCCATTTGCTGTATTGTCCCGACTAGAGACTGGAGCCTCTGCTGTGGCTGTGAGGGCGTCTCAATTGGCCCGATGGTCATTCCTGCAGCAAACGTAATTTTGGGGACGAGGCGATCGATAATCACCCCAATGACCTCCGGCACACCGTCTTCCTGGCCGGTGTCGCTTGCCCATTCCGCGTCGGCGGCGTAGCCGATTGCGAAGCAGCGGACGAGCCCTGGGAGTCCGCGACTCTCTACGGCGAAACCTGTGAAAATGTCGCCACTTGGGCGCAGTACCGGTTCTTCCGCAACCCAACGCCAACCAGGCAACGTCGGATCAAAACCGAACCCTCCTGGCTTGAGAAGACGAGAATCCCAGCCCGAAACAACTCCGGTGCCTCGTAAATTGGATTTGTTGGTTACGAGTCCCCAAATTGCAGCAGCGCGTTGTGAGGTTGCTAGGGTTGCCAGAGAGTAGACATAGAGAATCCGATCATTGTCAGTGGACAGGGAAGCTCTTGCCGAGATGATCACGTCAAGCTGTCCACGCACAGGCTCAGTGCGATATCGCAACGTGCCGTCAAGCTCGGACCAACGAAGCTCGACTGCGCGGTCCGCAGAATCCACCTTGAATGACGGGGCACGGAGACCCTGTGCCCTTTCGCTGCCTAGCTGCTGGGTCGCTTCAGCTGTGGCGTGTTTGATGGTGGCCGCAGTCTCCGTTCGGACTGAGGGCTTCACTAATGCCGACCTTGTCGCCTGTCGCTGCTCTGCTGCTATCGCACTGCCCACGAGCGCCCAAATGAGTCCACAAGCCACAGGTCCTCGAATGCTCATGTGGACCTCCTACTGATTGAGGAAAGGCCGGAAACGGGTCTTTTATTCTTGTTTTCTTCCATTCTAATACTGCTGGTGAGGATGGGCTACCGCCGGTGGACTCTTTTTGGTCCGATTACCCGCATACAATTGATATTGCTTCTCTTCCATCACGCCGGGAGTTTCTTTCCATTTACTCCCGCATCTGCTTCAATTATATGGAACCACTACAGCGAAAATCAATAGATGAATTCTAAAGGTCACTTTTTTTACAGGGATGGAGAAGGTGTTGGGAATCGGAAAACCGTTTTCGGGTCATCCGGCCTTTCCTATTACACTTTCCGCCCGACAAAGACCGTCATGGGATAGGCCCCCTCGCCCAGGAGGTTTTGATCGTAAACGCCGTCCAAAACAGCCTTCCGCATGGTCAGACCGGCCTTGTGGAAGACCTCGTCCCAGACCGAGCGGGGGATTCGGCTTGTTCCAGCCATTCATCGGTTAAGGCCAGGTCATTGTAGGCGATCCAGTTCGAAGCCATTTTCTATCCTTTATCGAGGAGTGTTCACACCGGCAGTTCGATGATGAAGCGGGCGCCTTTGGGCTGGTTGTCGACGATCGAGATGAGGCCGTTGTGCTCCTCGATGATGTTGTGGGCGATGGCCAGCCCCAGTCCGGTCCCGGTCGACTTTTTGGAGAAGTAGGGGATGAAAAGCTTGAGCTTGTCCTCGTCCGAAATCCCCGGTCCGTTGTCGGCGATCTCGATGGCGACGAACTTGCTCTGTTCGTTGTAGCGGGTCTGGATCTCGACCAGGCCCTCCTTTTCCACCGCCTCGATGGCGTTGTCGATCAGGTTGACAAAGACGCGTTTGATCTGTTCGGCATCGACCTTGAGAAGGGAGGGGAGATTGACGTCCAGCTTGACATTGAGGATCAGGTTTTTATAGATAGAATTGTAGACCGAAACCAGGTTTTCCAGGATCAGGTTGATGTCGCCCTGGCCGAATTTCATTTCGGGCAGGCGGGCGAAATTGGAAAACTCGTCGGCCAGTTTCTTGATCGAGTCGAGTTCCTGGGAGATGATGTTGAGGCTGTCTTCGACGATGGCGCGGAACTTGTCGTCGGGTTGTTCAAAGGAGCGGAGAATCCGCTGCGAGGAGATCTGGATGGGGGTCAGGGGATTCTTGATCTCGTGGGCCACCCGCTTGGCCACTTCGCGCCATACCAGCAGGCGCTGGGCGCGGATCAGTTCGGTCAATTCGGTGAGGACCACCAGCAGGCCGGAAAAGCGGTTGTTGATCGGGTTGCGCAACTGGGTGATCTTGACCGCCAGGTTGCTGACCGTCCCCTTTACTTTGATATCAACTTCTTTTTCGATCTTCTTGAAGCGGGTTTCGTAGGCGCGGGAGATGAGGCTGTGGATATCAGGGTAGAGAGTTTCGGAGATACTTGCCGAAAAGTGCTTTTTGCGGCTGGCGGCTGCATCGAGCGACAGCATGCGGGCGGCTTCGGGATTCATCTCGATGATCTCTCCCTGGGAATTGAGGGCCATTACCCCGGTGGTGATGTTTTTCAGGATGTGTTCGAAAACGCTGCGGCGGTGCTTCAACTCAACCGTCCGGCGGGTCAGTTTGTCCCGGTTTTCCTTCAGATCAAGGGCCATGCGGTTGAACTCGGTGATCAGCAAACTGAATTCATCATGGGTCGGATAGTCGATCTGGACGTCGAGGTTCCCTTTGACGATTTCGGAGGTCGCGGCAGCCAGCTTTTCGATCGGGACTGTGATCCCCTTGGCGAGAAAGTACCCGAGCCAAGAGGCGGCGAAGACGATCAGGATGGTGATGAACAGGAACAGAAGAATGTAGGTGTTCCGGACCGGGTCTTTCAATTCCTTCTGCTGGGTATAGTTGGCGACCATCGTCGATAGGGAATTGAGAACCGAGGAGTAATTTTCCGGCAGGTAGCGGCCGATGATCGTCAATATCCGTTCCTGCGGATTGATGCCGGTGGAGGTGCCGACGTAGATGAGTTCGCCCTTGCTCATGGTGATGAAATTGCGTACACCCGACTCGGACAGGCCCTGGTAGAGGATCTCCAATGGAAAATCCTTGTATTCCTGGATCAGTAGAGGGTTGATGACCGAAACAAGTTCGTCGGATCCCCGGTAAACCGATACCATATCCAGCTTGTATTCGACCATTTTTTCTTTTAGCTTGTTGCTCAGGTAGACACGGTTGTCGTCGGTGTACATCCGCTTTTCCTGGATCATGGCGGAGATCTGTTTGGCGAAGTGGTCCAGGTTGGTCCAGATGGTGTTATAGTAGTTGTCTTTTACCACGCCGACATTCTGGATGATCATCTCAATCTGGGGTTTGAACAGGGGCTCGATACTCCGGGAGATCATGTCGGTGGCGAAGAAGAAGAGGAGGATCGAGGGGACGATTGAAAATGCGGTGAAGAAGAAGACTAACCGGTTCTTGAACCCACGGCCGACATGTTCGCGATTTTTTTCATAATAGATTTTCAACAGGTTGCGCAACAGGATGAACAACAGTGTCAGGCTGAAGAGGATGATCAGGATCCAGAGCACAAAGATAAGAGCATTGCTCTTCACGGAAACGGGGGATATGCGGATGCTCTCCTCAAAGAAGATGCGGAAAAAAATGAAGACGATGAAGAGGAGAAGCGTCAGAGCGATGATGAGCCGCGCTCCGCGGTGGTCTTTTTTCCTCTGTTCTGGGGATTCGCTCTGCATGAGCTCATTAAACACGGTTGCCCTGGAAAAGTCAATGGCGATCGCTTTGCAGGAGGGTCCGGAATTGACACTTCCTGGGAAAAATGCTATCTTACTCTTCCCCCATGCGCCTGTAGCTCAAAGGATAGAGCGTGGGATTCCTAATCCCAAGGTTGGATGTTCGAATCATCTCAGGCGCGGGTTCCTTACCAGGTACCTGGGAGCGGGGAAGGAGGGGCGCATGATGCACGCCAAAGTGTTTTCCAACACCGATCATGCCACACTTGAGGAAGCCATCAACCATTGGTTGAAAGTGCAGAAAAATGTGGAGGTCCGGACGATCCTCCACTATGCCAGTACTGTTTCCAAAGGAACCTCGGAAGTTCTCATGCATTTTGCCTGGATCTATTTTGATCTGACCGAGCCTCCGGTGCTCGAAAAATGAGGTGGGTGCCGAAGTCCCCCTGTCTTCAAGAGGAACGGACGAGGGGACGCAGATGGATAGAGATTGGTCATGGGTGAGCGGATAAAAATCGGAATCAGTCGCTGCCTATTGGGGGAAAAAGTCCGCTATGATGGCGGTCACAAATATGATCCTTTTTTGAATGAAATCCTGGGGGTACATGTCGAGTTTATCCCCGTTTGCCCCGAGGTGGAAGCTGGGTTCCCCATCCCCCGGGAAGCGTTTCGTCTGGTCGGCGATCCGGATCGACCGCGTTTGCTGACGCAAAAAACAAAGATAGACCAGACCGAGCGGATGGAATCCTGGTCCCGCCGGCGGTTGGCCGAATTGGCTGGTGAGAATCTGGCCGGATTTGTCTTCAAAGCGAATTCCCCGTCCAGCGGGATGGAGCGGGTGAAGGTGTACAACGAGGCGGGTGTCGCCGTCAAGACCGGGAGGGGGATATTCGCCCGCATGCTCATGGAGCGGTTTCCTCTGCTGCCGGTCGAGGAGGAGGGGCGGTTGCATGATCTGCGATTGCGGGAAAACTTCATCATCCGTATTTTTGCCTATCATCGCTGGCTCCGGTTTTTTCAGGGGACGCTTGGCAAGGGTGAACTGATCGAGTTCCACAGCCGTCACAAATACCTGCTCATGTCCCACCATCCGAAGCTGATGAGAGAAATGGGCCGCTTATTGGCCCATCCGACTGGTACTTTCGATGAATTGAAAACCGGCTATGTGTCGATGTTTATGGCCGTCCTGAAAACGCCTGCTACGGTCAAGAAACATGTCGATGTCTTGCAACATATCATGGGCTATTTCAAGCGACAATTGACCGCCGCTGAAAAAAAGGAACTGTTGGAGGTAATCGACCTGTATCACCGGGAATCGTTCCCGCTGATCGTTCCCATCACCCTGATCGCCCATTACCAGAGAAAGTATCTAAATGTTTATCTGGGCGGCCAGTATTACTTGGACCCGCACCCGATTGAATTGAAGCTACGGAACCATGCCTGATAAGGTTATTGGATATAGGAGCAAAATGGACGAGGCAACTAAAATTGGAATTGACTATTAAACAAGTGTGTGATATTAAACAATATCAGTTAATTTTTATAATAATTTAACAGGAGTCAATCATGAGTGGAATTCACAATCCAAACAAAAAAGAGGGGAAATACCGGATCGCCTGGCTTCCCGGCGACGGTATCGGCATCGAAGTGCTCGATGCGGCCCAGATCGTCCTGGATAAGTTGAAATTTAAAGCCGATTACATCCACGGAGATATCGGATGGGAATACTGGTGCAAGGAAGGCGATGCTTTTCCAGCGCGGACCATTGACCTGCTGAAGAATGTCGATGCGGCACTTTTTGGAGCCATCACCTCGAAACCGGTGAAAGCCGCCGAGGCTGAATTGACACCCGAACTGAAAGGAAAAGGATTGACCTACCGGTCTCCCATCGTGCGGATGCGGCAACTCTTTGACCTCTACATCTGCCTTCGCCCATTAAAAGCTTATCCGGGAAATCCCTTGAACTTCAAGGAAAACATCGATCTGGTAGTCTTCCGGGAAAACACCGAAGATCTTTACTCCGGGGTGGAATTCAATCCAGTCCCCCGTGAGTTGGCCGACACCCTCCTAAAACTGGCCAAACCTTTCGGGGCGTTCAAGGATGTTCCCCTGGACAAGTATGCCATCAGTTGCAAGATCAACACCAAGAAGGGATCGGAACGGATCATCCGCGCCGCTTTCGAATTTGCCAAGAAATTTGGTCGGAAAAAGGTGACCTGCATCCACAAGGCCAATGTCGTCCGGGCCACCGATGGACTCTTTTTAGAAACTTTCAAGGAGATTGCCAAGGAGTATCCGGGGATCACCACTGACGATGCCAACATCGACGCCATCTGCATGTGGTTGCTCAAGAACCCGTTCAATTATGATGTTCTGGTCGCTCCCAACTTGTATGGAGACATCATTTCCGATCTTTGCGCGCAGATGGTGGGGGGTCTCGGTTTCGGTTGTTCGGGTAACATCGGTGAAAAACTGGCGGTCTTCGAACCGACCCACGGGTCCGCACCCAAGTATGCCGGCCAGTACAAGGTGAATCCGATCGCCACCATTCTGGCCGTCAAGATGTTGCTGGACTGGCTGGGCGAAAAAGAAAAAGGGGTGGCCCTGGAATCGGCTGTTGCCACGGTGATCGCTGCGGGGAAGGTCCGCACCTACGATATAGGCGGAGACGCCAAGACCCTGGAACTGGCCGAAGCGATCGCCGCTCAACTATAGGAAAACGGAAGCGGTTGGAAAAGCATGGATATCCATATTCATGAGGTAGGCCCCCGGGACGGTCTGCAGGTGGAGAAAACTGTGGTTCCCTTGGCGGAGAAAACCGCCTGGATCGAAGCCTTGTTGGGCAGCGGCCTGGACATAATTCAGCTGGGATCGTTCGTCAACCCTGAAAAAGTTCCGCAAATGGCCGATACCGATGAGTTGTTCCGTCATTTTTCTGCCTCCGCCGAAAGACTAAGCGGGGCTATTCTGTCGGGATTGGTCCTGAATGAGAAGGGGTTGGAAAGGGGCATGGCCTGCGGCGTCGAGATGTTCTGCATGGGGGTGTCGGCGAGCGAAACCCACAGTCGTAAGAACACCGGCATGAGCCCCGAAGAAGCTCTGAGGCGGATCATCCCCATGGCCCAACAGGTCCAATCCTCCGGAAAACGCGTGCAAGTGTCGGTACAGTCGGCGTTCGGATGCGGGTTCGAGGGGCCGATTGCTAGCGATAAGGTCATTGGGATCGTCAAGGAATACCTGGCGGCCGGCATCCGAAATGTCAGCTTGGCCGATACGGCCGGCCACGCTTACCCGGGCCAGGTAGAGGACCTCTTTTCCCGGATCGCTGATCTGGCTCCCGATGTCGACTTGGCCTGTCATTTTCACAACACATATGGATTGGGACTCGCCAATTGTTTCGCGGCATTGCGCTCCGGGGTCACCTATTTCGAAGCGGCTTTCGGCGGATTGGGCGGTTGTCCCTTTACCAAGGTTCCAGCCGGGAATGTCAGTACCGAGGACATGGTGCACTCCCTGCAGCGGATGGGCTTGCGTCCCGATATCAAACTCGATGATTTGTTGAGTGTCGCCCGGCAGGTGGGGTCCTTTTTCAATCGGGAATTACCTGGTTTCATTCTAAGGTCTGGGTCTTTGATTGGAAAGTCTTTTTCTGCCGGATAAGGAGTCAAGATGAAGATACTGGAAAAGATCCGCGTTCTGGATATGACGAATGTGTTGTCAGGACCATTCTCAACTATGCACCTCGCCCTCCTGGGCGCGGAGGTGATCAAGATCGAGAATCCCGACGGCGGCGATCTGGCCCGCAAACTCGGCAATACGCCGAAGCTGAATAAAGAATTGATGGGGACGAGCTTTCTGGCACAGAATGCCAACAAGAAATCGTTGACCCTCAATCTGAAAACCGATGAAGGCAAGGAGATTTTCCGTAAACTGATCCCTACCGCCGATGTGCTGGTGGAGAATTTCCGGCCCGGAGTCATGGGCCGCCTCGGATTTTCTTACGATGCGATGAAAAAATTAAATGGCCGTTTGATCTACTGTGCAATCTCTGGATTCGGCCAAACCGGCCCCGATGCTTTCAAACCGGCCTATGATCAGATCATCCAGGGCCTTTCCGGCGTCATGGATGTCAATGGAGACGAACGCCTCCATCCGTTGCGGGCCGGGTTTCCGGTTTGTGATACGGTAGGTGGATTGAACGCCGCCTTTGCGATCATGGCGGCGTTGTATCACCGGGAACGAACCGGCAAGGGGCAGTTCATCGATATTGCACTGCTCGATTCGATCATGCCGCTCATGGGCTGGGTGGCCGCCAATCTGTTGATCGGCGGGCAGGCCCCGGTGCCGATGGGGAATGACAATTTCACCGCCGCGCCCTCGGGAAGTTTCCGCACCAAGGATGGGAACATCAATATCGCTGCCAACCAGCAGAAACAGTGGGAAGACCTGGCTCAAACCCTGGGGGTTCCTGAATTGATCACCGATCCCCGGTTCCAGGAACGCGATACCCGCAAAGCCAACCGCAAGCTGCTGACTCCACTTCTCGAAGAAAAGTTGATGACCAATACCACCACGCACTGGGTCGATATTCTCAATAATAAAGGAATCCCAGCGGGGGATATAGTCAGTCTGGAAAATGCACTCAATTCCCAACAAATCGAGCACCGCCAGACGATCGTCTCTGTCCGCGAACCGCAGATCGGTGATATCAAGGTGTTTACTCTCTCAGCCAAGTTCTCTGAAACACCCGGGGCGGTAGATGCTCCCCCGCCCCGCCTTTCGGCCAACACCGCCGAAATACTCGCAGGGCTTGGCTACAAACCCGCCGATATCGCCGCCTTTAAAGAAAAATTGGCGATCTGAGTAAAATGGCTTCTATGTCACAGTAAGGAGATAAACAAATGGGAATGACAATGGTGGAAAAGATACTGGCCAAGTCCTCCGGTCAAAAGGTTATCAAGGCCGGAGATGTCGTCGAACCCAAGGTCGACCTGGCCATGTCTCACGAGAACGGAGCCCTGGTTATCAATCAATTCAATGAAATCTTCAAAGATACGGGACTGGAACCGAAAGTCTGGGATCCGCGGAAGATCGTCCTTCTCTTCGATCACCGGGTACCGGCGGAAAGCTCGAAAACCGCGACCAACCAGGAGAAGATCCGCTGTTTCGTCAAAAAGCAAAAAATCGAAAAATTCCACGATATCCGCGGCGATGAGGGGGGGATCTGTCATCAGCTTCTCCCAGAAAACGGCTATGTACTTCCGGGCAGTTTAGTGGTCGGCACCGACAGCCATACCACCAGCCACGGAGCATTGGGCGCATTTTCGTTCGGGATCGGCGCTACTGAAATGGCTTCGGTCTGGGCATTAGGCCAGGTGTTGAATGTCGAAGTTCCCGGGACCATCCGTGTCGATGTCAGCGGAGAATTCCCGACCCAGGTCGGCCCGAAGGATTTGATCCTGCATCTGATCGGGCTTTTAACCGCCGAGGGAGCCAATTTCAAGGTCATCGAGTTCCATGGCCCCACCATCCGCAAAATGTCGGTTTCAGGCCGTCTGGTTATATGCAATATGACCGTGGAGGCCGGTGCCACGTCGGGTATTGTCCCGCCCGACGAGGAGACGGCGAAGTATCTGCGCGAGGAGGCCGGCCTGAAGGGCCCCTTCGACATGATCTCCCCCGATGCAGACGCCGTCTACGACCGGGTGATCGCCATCGATGTGGCGAAGCTGGCACCCCAGATCGCCTGCCCCCATACCGTCGATCACGTAAAACCGATCGATGAGGTGGTCGGAACCAAGGTGAATCAGATCGTGATCGGCTCCTGTACCAATGGCCGGTTGGATGACCTCGAAGCTGCCTGGAAGATCCTGCGCGGGAAAAAAGTGGCTCGAAACACCCGGATGCTGATCTTCCCCGCCTCCTACCGGATCATGATGAAAGCTCTGGAAAAAGGCTATGTGACCGATTTTCTCAAAGCCGGTGCGGTGGTGATGAATCCGGGCTGCGGGCCATGCCTGGGCATCCATCAGGGAGCACTGGCCGATGGGGATGTGGCCCTGGCGACTACCAACCGGAATTTTAAGGGGCGGATGGGGAATCCCAACGCTGAGGTATATCTCTGCTCACCTGAGGTGGCAGCTGCGAGCGCCATCACCGGGGTCATTACCGATCCCCGGAAAGGAGGATAACGATCATGGCCAAAGTTGTATTCAAAGTCGGAGACGATATCTCCACCGATATCATTTATCCGGGCCGTTTTATGGCCACGGTTTTGCCCGCCGAAACTCCGCAGTTCGCTTTTGCCGATTATCCGGAATTCAATACAAAAATCAAACAAAAAAACTTGCCGGCGGAAAGTGCGGTTGTAGCCGGCAAGAATTTCGGTTGCGGATCGTCCCGGGAGCAGGCCACATCTTGCCTAAAAGGACCCGATTTTTATGTGGTGGCAAGGGATTTCGCCCGCATCTTTCTGCAGAATTCGATCAACCTCGGCCTCAAAACGGTGATATGCCCTGGGATCGAAGCCGATGAGGGAGATGAGCTGGAGATCACCTCCACCGAAGTGATCAACAAGACCAAGAACAAGCGGTTTCTTGTAACGCCGCTCCCCAAAGCGCGTCAGGCGATCATCGATGCTGGAGGATTGATCCCCTATACTCGAAAAAAAGTATTGGAAGAGAGAAAATAACTTCCGCCGATCCGGCCTCCCAAGTGGGAGGTCGGACCGGTTGATCGATTCGCTCTGCAGCGGATTCTCCGCTTCAAGCGGTTTTCCCCCCTTCGCAAATCTGCTATAATACAAAGAAGATGTTGCACCTTATACTCAATAAAATTTTCGGCACCCGCAACGAACGTGAACTGAAAAAAATGATCCCCCTGGTCGAAGCGATCAATTCATGGGAAGCGAAGATGGAGAAGCTTTCCGATGCGGAATTGAAAACCTTGACGTCAAGGTTTCGGGATCGTTTGGCCGTCGGAGAGACACTCGACGACCTCTTACCCGAAGCATTCGCCGCTGTACGCGAGGCATCGAAGCGAACCCTGCGGATGCGCCATTTCGATGTCCAGTTAATGGGCGGCATTGTTCTTCACCGCGGTATGATATCGGAGATGAAGACAGGTGAGGGAAAAACCCTGGTGGCGACTCTTCCAGCCTACCTCAATTCTCTGGACGGAAAAGGGGTTCACATTGTCACGGTAAACGATTATCTGGCCCGGCGCGATTCCGAGTGGATGGGGCAGATATATCGGTTCCTCGGTCTCACTGTCGGAGTGGTCCAGCATGAACTGGACGACGCCCAACGTCGGGATGCCTATGCCTGTGATATTACTTACGGAACCAATAACGAGTTGGGATTCGACTATCTTCGGGACAACATGAAATTCGAAGTCGGAGCCCTGACGCAGCGGGAATTCAATTTTGCCATCGTCGACGAGGTCGATTCGATTCTCATCGACGAAGCCCGGACGCCATTGATCATTTCCGGCCCGACCGAAGAATCGACTTCCCTCTATTACCGGGTAAACGACTTTGTTGTACGCATCCGCCGCAACAACGACTCGTTCTCCCATGATGAAAAGTCGAAAACTGTAGTATTGACCGAAAAAGGGATCACAGACGCTGAGTCTTTTTTCCATATTGAGAATCTCTATGATCTTACCAATATGGATCTGCTGCATCAGATCAACCAGTCGCTCAAGGCCCATTTCATTTTCAACCGCGATGTCGACTACTTGGTCAAGGACGGGCAGGTGTTGATTGTCGATGAATTCACCGGCCGTATCATGCCCGGGCGAAGATACTCGGATGGCCTACATCAGGCATTGGAGGCGAAGGAAAACGTCAAGATTGAGCAGGAATACCAAACTCTGGCTTCGATCACCTTCCAGAATTACTTTCGGATGTATAAGAAACTGGCTGGGATGACCGGAACAGCTCTCACTGAAGCCCAGGAATTTGGCCACATATACAAGCTCGATGTCATGGAAATCCCTACCAATCGGACAATGATTCGCACCAGTTTTCCCGATGTCATTTATGGGAGTATAGAAGAGAAGTGGACGGCGGTGGTTAATGAAATTAAGGAACTCAATGAACGTCGTCAGCCCGTGCTGGTGGGGACGATATCCATCGAGAACTCGGAACTGTTGTCCAGACGGCTGCATCGGGAGAAGGTCAAACACGTTGTTTTGAATGCCAAATACCACGAGATGGAAGCCCAGATCGTCGCCCAAGCAGGGCGATTGGGAGCGGTCACTATCGCCACCAATATGGCCGGCCGCGGCACCGATATCCTTTTGGGTGGCAATCCCGATTTCCTTCTGCGTGAGGAGTTGAAAAAGCGCAATATAACACAGGAATCGGGCGATCCCGCTTTTCTGAAGCAGGTTCGCGAGCAAATCGAGGAGCAGGTTCGCCTTGAGCATGAAGAGGTCCTCAAACAGGGCGGTTTGCATATCCTGGGTACGGAACGACATGAAGCCCGGCGCATTGATAACCAGTTGCGGGGACGATCGGGCCGCCAGGGAGATCCGGGTTCATCCCGCTTTTATATTTCACTGGATGATGATCTGATGAAAATCCTCGGCTCCGACCGGATCCGCGGATTGCTGGTCCGTGCCGGGATGAGCAACGGTATCCCCATCGAAAACCGTCTGGTTTCGCGGACCATCGAGAACGCTCAGAAACAGATCGAATCGCAGCATTTTTCCCTCCGAAAACATCTACTCGAGTACGACGATGTCATGAACAAGCAGCGCCAGTTCATTTACTCCATGCGTCGGGATATCCTTTTCGGCAAGGATTTCAAGGAATATGTCCGGGAGTTGGTCGAGTCGATCGCCGAGGAACTGTGTACCGCGCATTGCCCGGCCGAGAAGGATGCTAGCGAGTGGGACACACAGGCGCTGCAGCAGGAGATTCTCGCCCAATTCGGGCTGGATGTTACTGCCCAGATCGGCCAGTCGGCCGCCTCCGGTCCTTTCGATCTGCTCGTTGAACAGATCAAGGAAACCCTCAGCCGTCATTACATCGAAAAAGAGCGGATCGTCGGGGAACTCCAATTGCGCGAACTGGAGCGGATCGTTCTGCTCCAGGTCATTGATAGCCAATGGAAGGACCACCTGCTCAACGTCGATCACTTGAAAGAGGGAATCGGTCTGCGTGGGTATGCCCAGAAAGATCCGCTGATCGAATATAAAAAAGAGAGCTATGAACTCTTCGAATCTCTACAGCGCCGCATCGAGGAAGAGGTGATTCGCTTCCTGTTCCTTTTCCGCCCGGTCAGCGAGCAGGAAATGGAAACTTTCCGGGAAAAGAAAAAAAGCAGCAAAGTGCTCTCCCCGATCTTCAAGATGCCGGGAAAAAAGAAAAAAAGGAGATGATCGGATGACCAGCGATAAAATCCTTCCCCATGAGGGGCTCACATTCGATGATGTTCTGCTCGTCCCTTCCTATTCAGAGGTGATTGCCCGCGAAGTGAAAACTGAAAGTCGTTTTTCCCGGAATATTTCTCTTGAAGTACCTTTGGTTTCGGCTGCCATGGACACCGTATCCGAGTCTCGTATGGCGATTGCCATGGCCCAGTTGGGCGGGATTTCGATCATCCATAAAAACCTGTCGATCGCCGATCAGGCCAATGAGGTTCGCCAGGTCAAGCGTTCGGAAGCGGGAATGATCGTCAATCCCATCACCCTGCGCCCTCACAATACGATCGGGGACGCCTTACAATTGGTGAAGGAGAAAGGGATATCGGGACTGCCCATCGTTGATGACGGGGGGACATTGGTCGGTATTCTGACCAATCGGGATCTACGATTCGCTACCAACATTCAGGAAAAAATATCGACAGCCATGAAGTCCGAGCACCTGATCACCGCTCCCCCGACCATTACCATGGAGGAGGCCAAACGTCTTCTCCACATCAATCGCATCGAAAAACTGCCGGTGGTGGACGAGCAGAATCGGCTGGTCGGTCTGATCACCTTCAAGGACATCCTCAAGGCTGAGAAATTTCCCCATGCTTCCAAGGATAAGCGTGGCCAGCTGATGGTCGGTGCGGCCGTGGGAACCGGAGTTGAAACGATGGACCGAGTGGCAGCACTGGTGGAAGCCCAGGTCGATGCGATCGTCCTGGACACATCCCATGGCCATTCCCGCAAGGTAATGGAAATGGCTGAAAAAATACGGGCACGCTTCAGCGGCTTTGACCTGATCGTCGGCAACATCGCCACCGCAGCAGCGGCGAAAGACTTGCTGCAACTGGGAGTCGATGCTGTCAAGGTGGGAATCGGTCCCGGCTCGATCTGTACGACCCGAGTGGTCACTGGAGCCGGAATTCCGCAGGTCACGGCGATCATGGAGGTCAGCCGGGAGATCGGCGACCGAGTTCCGGTGATCGCCGACGGAGGGATCAAGTATTCGGGGGATATTTCCAAGGCGATTGCCGTCGGAGCCGATTGTATTATGCTGGGCTCTTTGCTGGCCGGCACCGATGAAAGCCCGGGGGAATTGGTGATGTACCAGGGGCGAACCTACAAGAATTATCGGGGCATGGGATCGCTCGGAGCGATGCGTTCGGGGAGCCGTGACCGGTATTTTCAGGATGGCGAGGTCCCTGAATCGAAACTGGTGCCAGAGGGAATCGAAGGCCGTGTCCCCTACCGGGGATCGGTGATGAACCTTGTTCCCCTCCTGATCGGAGGACTTCGGGCCGGAATGGGATTGACCGGTTGCCGGACGATTTCTGAAATGCGCAAGCAGAGCCGGTTGATCAGGATCACCGGAGCCGGATTGCGCGAAAGCCATGCCCACGATGTAATCATCACCGAGGAAGCTCCCAATTACCGATTGGAATAGCATGAGCTCATGTCAATACCCGATAAGCTGACCTACAAACGTAAAGAGGTCATCCAGTTGACGAAACTGGACGGTCGGGTCCTAGATTATTGGGAAAACGAGTTTTCCGCCTTTAAACCGGTCGTCAATCAGAGCGGAGAGAAATTTTACAGCCGAAGCGATCTCGAAGCGATCCTGCAGATCAAGCATTTCCTGATGGTGGAAAAGCTGGACAAGGAGCAGGTGAAAAAAATGGTTGGACCGGCGGCTGCACCACCGGTTGCCAGCCCATCAGAAAGTTCACCGGGGGATTCTCAGCGGGAACATGGTCTTTGGAGCCGACTGCGGGGGGAGTTGGAGGCAATATTGACAATCCTCGATAAAAATGATAAAAAGTGAGGGTCTTACCTGGATTTCTGAGTCGGGGCGTAGCGCAGCCTGGTTAGCGTACACGCTTGGGGTGCGTGTGGTCGGTGGTTCGAATCCACTCGCCCCGACCATCTTTTTTCCTTTTTCCTGGTCGATTGATAATGAAAACAATATTACTGACCAATGATGATGGAGTATTTTCCCGGGGATTGTCTGAATTGAAACGATCCTTAGAGGACCGGTACTCGGTTTATGTGGTCGCCCCGGATCGCGAGCGGAGCGCCGTCAGCATGGCCCTGACCTTGAACCATCCCCTGCGGGTGAAGGAATTGGCGGAGCGAGTATATGCCGTGGATGGGACCACGGCCGATTGTGTGAATTTAGCCATGCAAAAGCTTCTCCCTATCCGCCCCGATTTTGTCCTATCGGGGATGAACATCGGCGAAAATCTGGCCGAGGATATCTTTTTTTCGGGGACGGTAGGTGGCGCTTTCTCGGCTGTCCTCTATGGAATTCCAGCTATGGCCGTTTCCCTGATGTCGGGACCGGGATCGGCCGATGAATTGCTGATTGATTTTGGCCAAGGAGCAGATTTGTCGCGGCGGATCATGGAGATCATGCTCGCTCAGGCCGATCCGCATGTCATCTACAACGTCAATATTCCCTTTCCCAACCGGGAGATCGTGCGTGTCACAACTTTAGGGAAAAAAAGGTATACACCCGATGTGATCGAACGGGAAGATCCGCGCGGCCGGAATTACTTCTGGATTGGTACCGGAATGCCTGATTATATCGGTGACGAGGGAACCGATATCCAGACCGTGAACCGTGGGGAAATATCATTGAGCCCATTGAAATATGCTTTTTCCATGCAGGCAGAGATCGACCGGCTCCGTCCTTGCTTCGAATAAAGTTGAGTCAGGAATCGTCTGGGCCTGTTTCAGATGAATCGAAAGAGTTTACGCTGATCAGTTCGATCGCTTTTTGATGATTTGCCGGTGATACAAAAACCTTTACTTTTCCCAGGCCGTTCATGGTAATCCCGAAGATGTGCCCAGCCGACTCGAAGCGGAGGTGGGCGTGGATACCGTTGCTCTCCAATTTACCTTTGATAATCTCGGCTTCGATCATTCCTTCGACAATGATCAACTCAACTAGTTCAGAGTTACTCATGGACGATTCCAAATATGCGAAAGGTTAAAACCGGAGCACGATGCCCGCCCAGGTGAATCCGGCTCCGAAGGAGGAGAGAAGTACATTCGCGCCATCTTTGATTCGGCCATCTTTTCGCCCCTGATCGAGAGCGATGGGGATAGTCCCAGCCGAAACATTGGCGATCTTGTCGATATTGACAATGGTTTTTTCAAGGGGGATTTTGGCACGCTTGATGGTCGCTTCGATAATTCGGATATTGGCCTGATGGGGAATGTAGATGTCGATATCAGATCCGCTCATGCCGGCACCTTCAAGCGCTTTCATAGCCGCTTCCTGCATGCGCAGGACAGCGTGCTTGAATACCTCGTTGCCCTTCATTTGCACGGTGTGGAGTTTTTTTTGGACGGTTTCCAGACTGGCAGGCATTGCCGATCCCCCGGCGGGCTGCATGAGAAGTTCACCGAGGTTTCCGTCGGCGCCCCAATAGGATGAGAGAATCCCCTTTTCTTCGATAGTGTCGGTCAGGACGACGGCTCCGGCGCCATCGCCGAATAGGACAGCCGTGTTGCGGTCTTCCCAATTCATGACTTTGGTCATACATTCGGCCCCGGCCACCAGGATTTTCTTGGCCAAGCCTGAAACGATAAAGGAGTTAGCAGTGATAAGACTATAAAGAAATCCTGAGCAAGCGGCGCTAATATCAAACGAGGGGATGGGACGCAGTCCCAGTTTTTTTTGCACCCAGTTGGCTGTGGATGGATATGCGGTATCAGGAGTGATGGTGCCGACGATCATCATGTCAATTTCGCCCGGGTCGATATTGGCGTCGGTGATGGCATTCTTGGCTGCTTCCACCACCAGGTCAGAAGTGGCTTGGTTGGGTGCGGCGACATGTCGCTCCCGGATTCCGGTTCGGGCAACAATCCACTCGTCACTTGTTTCGACCATCTTTTCCCAATCGGCGTTGGTCAAAACCCGTTCCGGCAGATAAGAGCCAGTACCGATAATCTTTGCGCGTTTCATTAAATCTTTTCCCTGATATATATAAAAAATACCTGGATTCCCAATTCCCGTTCATCGGTGGCCTGGGTGTCAACACGGGCGGGAATGAAGGCTTGATCAGTTTCAATTTTCAACTGAAATTCTTCTAGGTTGCCCATCATCTCCGAGCTGATGGTGTATTCCTTTGAAAAAACGTTCTCTTCAGGTACAAATTCATCGAGCAAAATGTCGTTGATCTTGAAAATGATTTTTTGATTGGGGATAAAGTTCTTGTTCACGGCCGCTTTGATGATAAGCGTGCAGGGAGTATGGGTGTTGTCAATGATACAAACGGCGGACTGCTTTGTCCAGCGCCAGCTTTTCAAGAAAGGATCGTTCGCTTTCAGGTCCAGTTCCTCTTCATGCCATCCGGTATGAAAGACAATCTCGGGGGAATTGGTAGAAAAAGGCTCGATCCGGAGTTTCTTCTCGAAGAGGGATATTTTTTCTTCTTCCATGTTTTCCGGATTGTATAGTCCTACCGAGAGGCGGATCTCTTCATAGCCGGCAAAATCGATATCAAACTCATTCAGGAATTTAGGAATGTACAGAGTCCGCTTGTAGGAAATGATATCGCCAGCCTTCCATTGCGTGACTGGTTTTTCCGGCATATGATCGTCGACCAGGAGCATCTCCTTGGTCGTAGTTCTCCAAAGGTGGGTGTAAATTTTGTAATTCTTTCCGATCGGTGAAAAATCATTCGCGAATTTATAAGTATAATCCATATTCACGAACAAATTATCGGTCAGAGTGGCTGGCTTCAATTCAACATTGAGATTCATTCCCTTCAAGCCTAGTTTTTTTCCGCATCCTGGTAGAAGCGCGATCAACATCAGCAAAGAAATTGGTAGAATCATCCGTTTGATCATAACTCCTCCTAAACATTTGTTTAAACAGATTAATTTATCACAAAAGATCGAAATAGGCAAATGAGGAACATTAGATTGGAACAAGAGATGAGGAACAATAAAACGGCCTGATTCTCTTCCCGAATCAGGCCGCTTTCTTTATTTGTTTTTTTCAATATCTTCATACTCGGCGTCGATCACTTCCCCTTCTTGTGTCTGACCAGCGGGAGGTTCGGTTGAAGCGGTCTCGTCTGATCCGGAAGTTCCCGACTGCTGGGTGCTGGCGTTCTTGTACATTTCAGTGGATATTTTTGTGGACAGTTTGTTTAGATTTTCGATCTCCTGCAGGATCCGCTGTTGATCATTGGATTCGACAGCCTGCCTGGATTTCTTGATCGCCTCTTCAACCTCGGAAAGCATAGCGGCGGGAATCTTCTCCCGGTTCTCCTTGACCAGTTTGTCCAGAGCATAGGAAAGCTGGTCGAGCTTGTTTCGGTTCTCAACTGAATCTTTGTTCTTTCGGTCTTCATCCTGGTTTTTTTCGGCGTCCTTGACCATCTTCTCAATTTCCTGCTCGCTCAAGCCGCTCGATGACGTGATAGTGATGGCCTGCTGCTTTCCTGTCGCTGTGTCCTTGGCCGATACATTTAAAATACCATTGGCGTCGATATCGAAGGTGACTTCGATTTGCGGGATGTTCCGCGGCGCAGGCGGAATACCCGACAGGTGGAATTTTCCCAAGGTACGATTGTCGCGGGCCATTTCTCTTTCACCCTGTAGGATATGGATCTCCACAGTGGATTGGTTGTCTTCGGCGGTGGTGAAGATGTCGGTTTTTTTAGTCGGGATGGTGGTGTTGCGTTCGATCAATTTGTGGCAGATTCCCCCCAACGTTTCGATGCCGAGTGAAAGCGGGGTGACGTCGAGGAGGAGAATGTCTTTGGATTCTCCGGAGAGAACTCCACCTTGAACCGCGGCGCCGGCGGCGACGACTTCATCGGGATTGACGCTCTTGTTGCCATCTTTTCCGAAGAATTTACGAACCAGTTCCTGGATATATGGCATGCGGGTCATCCCGCCGACCAGAATGACCTCTTGGATGTCGTTGATGGAGACGCCCGCATCCTTGATCGCCTGTTTGCAGGGGGCGATGGATCGATCGATGATTTCGCCGACGAGTTGCTCCAACCGTGGGCGGGTTAATTTCATGACCAGGTGCTTGGGGCCGGAGGCATCGGCGGTGATGAAGGGAAGGTTGATCTCGGTCTCCTGAGTGGTGGAGAGTTCGATTTTGGCTTTTTCAGCCGCTTCTTTCAGCCTCTGGGCAGCCATTTTATCCTTGGCTATGTCGATGCCCTGGTCTTTTTTGAATTCTTCCCCCATCCAATTCATGATGCGCTGATCGATGTTATCGCCGCCAAGGTGAGTGTCGCCATTGGTCGCCTTGACTTCGACGATGTTTTCACCGATTTCCAATATGGAGATGTCGAAGGTGCCACCACCGAAGTCATAAACGGCAATCAGTTGATCCTTCTTTTTATCCATGCCGTATGCCAGGGCGGCAGCGGTCGGTTCATTGATGATGCGCTTGACATCGAGGCCGGCGATCCGTCCGGCATCCTTTGTGGCCTGTCTTTGGGCATCGTTGAAATAAGCGGGAACGGTAATGACCGCTTCGGTCACTTTTTCGCCCAGATAATCTTCGGCGGCTTCTTTTAATTTCTGTAAGACCAGGGCCGATAACTCCGGTGGGGAATACTGCTTACCGGCAATCTCCACTCGGGCGTCATCCTTCGGTCCGCTGATGACTTTGTATGGGACCATTTTGCTCTCTTCACTGATTTCGTTGTAGCGCCTCCCCATAAACCTCTTGATTGAATAGATTGTCTGTTCAGGATTTGTAATGGATTGCCGCTTGGCCACCTGTCCAACCAGGCGATTGCCATCCTTGGTGAAAGCGACGACGGATGGAGTCGTGCGTCCTCCCTCGGAGTTGGTGATGATTTTCGGTTCGCCTTTCTCCATAATGGCGACGACCGAATTGGTTGTCCCCAAATCAATACCTATTATCTTGCCCATTGCATACTCCTTTATAAGTAAATTTTTATATCAATACTATATATGAGAATAGAGTAAAATTCAACCTTTAATATCTTTGCTATTAATTATTGTTGAGTGTTGTATTGTCATATTGATGATTTCTGCAATCTTTTTGTTTTTGAAATCCCTTGTATATTTTTAAAGAAAATCTTGTTTTTTTTCCAGGATCTATGATTTCTTGTTCAGCTCCCTAAGAGTTTTTTAGAATAAATTTGCTTTCCTTGAATTTTATTTATTTACAAGCGGGTTGAAAAATGGTATATTGCACTTCTTTAAATTACAACAAGGAGGCTGGATGTAGCCAAGAAAATGATGCAAAGTCTCGGAAATCATTTAATTGTGGAGTTGTATGATTGTGATGCCGGTCTGCTCAACAATGTCGGGTTCGTCGAACAGACATTGGTGAAGGCTGTCAAGATTTCCGGTGCGAAGATGGTACAATCGGTCGTTCACGAGTTCAATCCGCACGGCGTGAGTGGCGTGGTTGTCATAGAGGAGTCACATTTTACAGTGCACACATGGCCCGAATACGGCTATTGTGCGCTGGACATATTCACGTGTGGCAATACCATCGACAATTACTCGGCTTTGCATTATCTCAAGGAAACATTCCAGGCGCAAAGCTTTTCCGTCAGTGAGATCAAACGGGGTATCCTTGATCTCCCGGTCAAGCTTCTGCATAAGCCTGAGCTACAGGAGGCCTCCCATGCAACTCAATAGCATTCCCGCCAACCTGCGGGAAACCTTTCAGAAAGAAAATTCCTGGGGACTGTTGACCAGTTTGGATATACACGGATGCGACCCCGATCTGATCCGTAACGCGGACGCTATTCGTCGGTTTGTGGTCGAACTCTGCGAACTGATTGAAATGAGGCGATTCGGTGACACCCTGGTGGTCGATTTTGGAGAAAATCCCCGTGTATCTGGATTTTCGATGACTCAACTGATCGAAACCTCTCTCATTTCAGCCCATTTTGCCAATCAGACCAACACTGTTTACCTCGATATCTTCTCATGCCAATATTACGAACCCAAAGATGCGGCTGAATTCGCCAAACGATTTTTCAAGGGCAATGGGTACAATATCCATATCGCTTTGAGAAAGTAACTGCGTCTGATTTTTCCGACTGATTAGTGGAGGTTCCATGAGCCAATGGTTCGAAGAACAGCTCGACGTTTCTCTGGGCAGAATTTTCAAGGTCGCCTACAGTGATAAACTGGAATCGGTTCGATCGCCTTTTCAAAAGATCGAGGTTTTTCAGACTCTTTCCTTTGGTAAGATGCTCGTTCACGACGATGTCATCATGGTGACCGAGAAGGATGAAGCCCATTATCACGAGATGATCGCTCATGTGGCGCTGACCATCCACCCGAACCCGGAGAAGGTGCTGGTGATCGGCGGCGGGGATGGTGGCACCATGCGGGAGGTCCTGCGCCATCGGCAGGTTAAAACCGCGCATCTCTGCGAGATCGATGAAATGGTGGTGCGGGTCTGCCAGAAGCACTTTCCCAACCTCGCTTCCAGTTTTACCGATCGCCGTGTCGGCTTGTTTTTCGAAGACGGTGCCACCTTCATCCTTGCCCATCCCCACGAATACGATGTGATCATCGTCGATTCGTCTGATCCGATCGGACCGGCCGAGGTTCTCTTCCGTCGCGAATTCTACCAGGGCATGGCCGATGCATTGAAACCGGACGGAATCGCTGTCACTCAATCGGAATCTCTTCATTATCATGGCTCGATCATTGGCAAGCTGGCTTCGTTCTGCCGGGAGATCTTCCCGATCTATCGGTACTATTATGCCCTGGTCCCCACCTATCCCTCCGGATTGATCGGTTTTTCGTTCTGTTCCCGCCAATACGATCCCCTCGTTGATTTTGATGAACGGCGAGCGGAACGGCTCGGACACCTCCGCTACTACACCCCGGCTATTCATCGGGCGGCCTTCACTCTGCCGGCATTCTGCCGTGATTTCCTGGGGGAGTGATCGGGAGGCGATCAGCCCGGAAAATCTTTTCTTGGAGGTTTTTCCGGATTTTGGTCGAGCTAACCATTATGCTAAAATGATGCCAATAAAAGGTCGGGCTTTTAGTGGAGAAGGATGCCAAGGAAAAGATCAGGAAAAAAAAGGTGCTCCCGGTTCGGTTTGTCCCTCTGGTTCGACGGAAACCCGGAGAGTAGTGGGCTCCAATTGCTTTTTCCAAACCCGGATTGGCTCGAAACGTAAGAAAATCTGGTACAATAGCATCATGGTACGTCTCTTCGGATTGATTCTCGTGGTCGGCTTGGCAGTGTTTCTGGATTCCCAGACCTCTTCAGAAAAACTATTCACCGCCAGGCGGGAAAAGATGACCAAAGAGCAGATCATCACCAAGGGGATCACCGATCCTTTTATCGTCGCCGCGTTTCTGAAAGTGAAACGTCATCTGTTTGTCATCCCAGAACTCTACAGCGTCGCATACGAAGACCGGACCCTGCCGATCGCCGATGGCCAGGAGATCAACCGTCCTTATGATGTGGCCTTGATGACCTCGATTATCGCCTCCAGAGGAGCCAAACGGGTGCTGGAAATCGGCACCGGTTCGGGGTATCAGGCTGCTTTGCTGGCCGAGGTGACCGGCGAGGTTTTTACCATTGAATTTCACGCGGAACTGGCCGATACCGCGAAGAAGAGACTTCAATTGATGGGGTACCGGAATATCCGCTTCAAGGTAGGCGACGGCAAAATCGGGTGGGCGGAGTTCGCTCCCTTTGACGGGATTATAGTCACCTGCTCCCCGGAGGATATCCCGCAACCGCTGATCGATCAACTGGCAAAGGGTGGCCGTATGGTCATCCCCATTACCTATTCGCTGCTTGTCCAGGAACTGGTGATGGTTGAGAAAGATACCAAGGGAAAACTGAAAAAACGGAACTTGATTCCCGTTTCGATTTCTCCCATGATCCGTGGGGACCATGGGAATTGATCTTTTGGCAAACCTCAATGAAGAGCAGCGCCAGGCGGTTATCCATTTCGACTCTCCCCTACTAATCGTCGCTGGAGCCGGTTCTGGAAAAACGCGGGTGATCACCCACAAAATCGCCTATCTGATGCAGGAATATGGCATATCCCCGACTCAGATCCTGGGGGTTACCTTCACCAACCGGGCCGCAGATGAGATGAAGCTGCGGATCGAAGCACTAACCGATATCCAGGGGCGGTTCTTTCAGATTTCCACTTTCCACTCGTTCGGGTTGCGTGTGTTGCGTGAAGCGGGAGCTGCTGCCGGTTTCGACTCCGGTTGGAAGGTGATCGACGATGATGAGCAGAGGCGGATTATCGAGCGGCTGGCCAAGGAATTTTACCCCAACCTTTCCTCCGATGACCGGAATGCCATCGTCCGGCGGATCGGCATGGCCAAGATGAACATGATCTATCCAAACCGGCCCGACCTGCTGCAGGAGAAGGGATTAAACGAAGAGGATATCGATCTGTTCGATCGCTACTATGAATATCAGCAGGCGCAACGACTGTGGGACTACGAGGACCTGATCTCGCTGACGGTGAAATTACTGGAAAACGTCGAAACTGCCCTAATCAAATATCAGGATCGGTTCCGCTATATCCTGATCGATGAGTTCCAGGACATCAATCCCAACCAGTACGAACTGATCCGCCTGATCGGCAGGAATTGCCGCAATGTCACCGCCGTCGGCGACGACGATCAGGCCATCTATTCCTGGCGCGGCGCCAGCATCCGTTTCCTGTTGAACTACGAGCGCGATTTTCCCGGCACCTGCATCATCAAGCTGGAACAGAATTACCGATCCTCGCAGAACATTCTCGAGTTCGCCAACCAGTTGATCGCATTCAACTCCATGCGCAAGGGAAAAAAGATGTGGACCGAGCTTGAGCATGGTCATCGGATCTTTCTGATGAAATCGAGGTCCAAGGAAGAAGAGGCGATGCGGGTGGCGCGACTGATCACCCTGTTGAAGGAGTCGCATCCCGAATTGTTCCCTCTGGCCGTTCTCTACCGGATCAATTCACAGTCCCTTCAGGTGGAAACGGAACTGCTCAAACAGGGGATCCCGTTTCAGATTCTCAAGGGGTTGCGCTTCTTTGAGCGCAAGGAGATCAAGGATACGCTAGCGCTGCTGAGGTTGGCCATCCAACCCGATGATAATCTGGCCTTCGAACGGGTTTGCGATTGCCTGCCACTGGGGATCGGCGAAAAAACCCTTGAAACTCTCCATCGACAGGCGATGGTCTCCGGCGCCTCCCTGTTCCGTACTCTGGAACGGGAATTTCCTGACCGCTTCCGGCAAAAAAAGATTTTCGGGGCGATCTCCCGCCTTCATGACGCAACCGCTGCTATGGCGATCTCCGATCTGTTTCAAACCCTGCTGACTGAGTCTGGCTATTCCGGGCAGCTTCAGGATCGGGGAGAGGAGGAGCGGCTGCTGAACATCGCCGAATTGGCCGATTTCATCGAGTCGTGGGAGCGTGATAATCCCGGCGAAACCTTTCAACAACTGCTGGACCGGATGTCATTGGAATCGGTGCGCAAAGGTGATGAGTCGCAGGAAAAGGTGTTTTTGCTGACCATGCACAATGCCAAGGGGCTTGAGTTCCAATCGGTGGTCGTGATCGGCGTCAATTCCGCCTATCTTCCATTTTTCCTGCGCAAGGAGCGGGCTGAAATCGAGGAGGAGCGTCGCTTGTTTTATGTCGCTTCGACCCGGGCTATGAAGTTGCTAGTGATGTCGACCGGATCCGAGCGAAGCTCTCCGTTTCTGCTGGCCATGAATCCAACCCTCTATTCCCGGGTCGAGGTTCCTCAGGAGATCCTCTCGACCATGTCTCCCCAGGAAGAAAGGGAATGGGTTTCAGAAGTGGAGCGGTACCTGCTTCACCCGATCTTCGGCCGGGGGCGGATCGTCGAGGAGTTGCCTGCTAATAAGTACCTGGTTAATTTCAGTGATCGCGGCAACAAGATGATCGATGCATCCGTGGTGCGGGTGGAAATCGAATAGCGATAGCTATCCTGAGGTGGGAGTGGAAACTGTTTTTGATGGGATTTTATAGGGCTGTATAGGTGTCGCCTTCGCGCAGGAGGGACTGAGTACCCTGACCAGTGCGGAACTTAACCGGGAACGACTTCCCTTCGAAGAAAGGGGAAACAATGGTAAAGACGCCGAAGTGGAGATGGGGGGAGCCGCTGTACCCGGTGTTGCCCGAATACCCGATCACCTGCCCCCGGGCAACCCACTGTCCAGGTTGTACGGTTGCGCCTCGCCATTTCAGGTGGACATAGATGGCCGTGGTCCGGTCCGCATGACGGATATGGATGAAATTGGCCATGTCCCGGAATCGCTCATGGTACCCGCCGCTGTTGAAAGAATCCTCGACCATTGCCACTGTCCCCTCACGGGCTGCGCATACGGGAGTCCCTTCGGGCATGACGAAATCGATGCAATAGGTGTCACCGAGTTTATGGGTGGAACTCCCATTGTAGGATTGAATAACCTTGAATCCGCTGCCACTGGGATAGGGAAGATCATAAGTCAAGATGGGATCGGGACGGGCATTTATGTTCCCCCAATAGGATTTGTAGGTGTAGCGGTAGGACCAGGCCTGATTGTCTCGGGGAGAAATGCGGAGAATGGGGGTTTCGGTGTGGGGGGCAATGACCGCTTTCAGGGGGATGGGGTGAGAGGTGTTGAAATTCGAACCGGTCACTTCGAGGAATACGGTGAGGTCTGACCAGGACCGGTTGCGGGCGATGATTGTATCGCCGTTTCTCCCTTTTTGTTGAACCAAATCGAGCCATTTCTGGCCGGGGGTCAGATGAATGAACCCGATCACAATTAGAATCACTCCCAGTCCAAGGAGGTCTTTGTTTTTCATCTGTCACTCCAGTAAGATTCCAAGACATTATAATTTATCGGGAAATAGAAAAGAATTGTTTACTTTAAAAATAGATCTTTGACAGGGCGAATATAGACTGCAATGATCTTCTGGTTTTTGATTGCTTTTCGATTGGAATACAATTAAAATTTAAATCGGGAATCATGAATTTCCATAAGGACAGGTATCAATGAGCGGGAACTTTTTTTCGGTTATCGTCGGCACCGGCAGTTATCTGCCGACCCGGCGCATCGTCAACGACCATTTTCTCCAAAGTGCATTCTACAATTCAGCCGGCGAACGGTTGCAGAATCCCAATGAAGAGATCATCAAAAAGTTTCAGGAGATCACCGGTATTTCCGAAAGACGGTATGTCAGCGATGATCTGGTGGCCTCCGATATCGCCCATCTGGCCGGGGTCGATGCCCTGGAATCATCCGGGATCGACAGAGAGAGCCTCGACTACATCATTGTTGCCCATAATTTCGCCGATGTGAAAGCCAACAATCGTCGCTCTGATTTCGTGCCGTCATTGGCAGCCCGGGTTAAAAACAAACTGGCTATCGTCAATCCCAAGACGGTCGCCTACGATTTACCGTTCGGTTGCCCGGGCTGGTTGCAGGGGGTCATTCAGGCCGATTGTTACATCCGTTCCGGAGACTGTAAGCGCGTTCTGGTAATTGGCGCGGAGACGCTTTCTCGGGTATCCGATCCCCATGACCGGGACAGCATGATCTATGCCGACGGCGCCGGTGCTGTCATCCTTGAAGCCAGGGAGAGCGGCCGGCCGGTTGGAATCCTGGCGCATTCGGCCCGATCGGATACGCTGGAACATGCCCGGATGCTTTGGATGGGGCCCTCATATGGTCCCAATTATAAGGGCAACGAGATTTACCTGAAAATGGATGGGCACAAACTGTACGAGTACGCACTCAAGACTGTGCCTCTGGTCGCGAAGGAATGCCTCGACAAGGCCGGAATCAGCATTGGTGAGGTTAAAAAAGTGCTCATTCATCAGGCAAATGAAAAAATGGATGATGCGATTCTAAAACGGTTGTTCAAGCTGGCCGGAGCCAGCAATCCACCGACCAAGGTCATGCCCATGACCATATCCTGGCTTGGCAACAGCTCGGTGGCCACCCTGCCGACTCTGCTTGACCTGCTCTTGAAGGGGAAACTGGATGATCAACAGGTGGGCAGCGGGTCAATCCTCGTCTTCGCTTCGGTGGGGGCGGGGATGAACATCAACTCGGTCGTTTATCGGATGGAGTGATTCCCGATTTTACTTCTTCGGGCGCAGGGTTTCGATAAATTTGGCGTCGACCCAGTAGATAGAGGTATTTTCCACTCCCGGTTCGACGTGCAGGCGGTGCAGGTAGGCGGCGGTGAGCTTTTTCGGCCACTGGTCCGGCGGGGGGACGTGAGTGGCCATGAAGAACAGGTATTTCCCATCCGGTGTCACGCTGGCGGAATATTCGTTGCCTCCGGGAGTGTTGATCTTCGGCCCCATGTTGACCGGTTCCGACCAGGAGTCGTCGGGGTTGCGGAAGCAGATGTAGTAGTCGGTGGCTCCGATTGTATCTTTGCGGCCGTAAACCGGCACGATGATGTAACTTTCATCGGTGGCGATGAAGGCGTTGAAACGAGTCTGACCCGAGTTGACCTGGACCGGGAGTTTTTCCGGCTCTTGGTAATTGCCGTCTTTCACCCGAGAACGAAAGATATGCTCAATCCCTGAGTCTTCGCGGCGGGTAAAGTAGATGGTGTTGTCCCGGGTGACCGAGGGAAAAAATTCGGGACTCTCGGAGTTCACCGGCATACCCAGGTTGTAGGGTTCACCCCAACCGTCGCCGCTGCGGTCCATCACCCAGATGTCCTGATCGCCCTTGGGTTGGTTCTTGTTTTTATCGGGGCGGCTAGACATAAAAAAGAATTTTTTTCCATCGGGGGCGATGCAGGGCTCGATGTTCGCATAATGCGGATCCTCCATGTATTCCATCACCTCTGGTTCGGTCCAGACGCCGTTTTTCTGCCGGGTGACCATGATGGTAGTAAAGGTGTAACTGGCCAAACTGACGCAGAAATATATTTCCTTGCCGTCGGGAGTGATGGCCATGTCCCGGGTGTTCAACCCGGTGGAAACGATCCCGGGAGCGAAGAGGACCGGGTCCATCCCTGGAGGAGTCTGGCCGAGGTATGGTCCCTTCAGGACCGGGAAAGTTCTTGTTGTATCCTGACCGGTGATAAACAAGATCGACAGGCCTATGCCCGTGATCACCAACATCGTTTTTTTCATGAATGCTCCTATATAAGAATCGTATGGATGCAAGACCAATCGACTACTTCAGTGCAGGTGCGAATCCACAAGGGGAATCTGTCTTTCCGATTCCTCTCAACGGCTGATGTTTTCCAGCAGCAACTTCAGGGAGTGGTAATCGACGGTGCGGCAGATTTCCTGAACATGGCCGGTGAGAGTGGCGTTGTGGCTGATCAAACCGTCCTCGAGCATGAAGGTGTTGTACTCCAGGTCCAGGGCGCCGTAATAGGTGGAAATGACACAGCCGACAGCGCTGAGCCCGCAGAGAAACAGAGTGTTGCAGCCTTTTTCCCGCAATAGATTGTCGAGCTCGGTCTTCTTGAACGCGCTGGGAAAATTCTTGATGATTTTGGGATCATCGGGTTTGATGGCCGTCGTTTTCGGGAATTCGAACGCCTCGCTGTCAGGCGCCGGCCCCGTTTTGGGATCGGTGTGATAGACGCGTATGACCGGAAATCCATTGGCGCGGAACAGGGCAATGTAATATTTGATCATCTCCAGGCCCGACTTGATATCCTTTTGGTCCATCATCGGCAGGTATTCGTTCTGAATGTCGATCACCAGCAGAGCCGGTTTCATTTTGACCTTGTCCGGCTGGGTATTGGCATTCGCCATGATGGCGGCCAGGAAAAACACCGACAGGAATGTGACCGCTTTTTTCATTGTTCCTCCAAAATACTGTAAAACCAGTAAAAAGATCTCTTGATATTAGCCGATCTGATTTTCATATTCAATGATCTCCAGTTCTGGCGTCCCCCCATTTTTTTTCAACCAGGGAGTGTGGCGCTTCCTCTCATTCCCGGACGCGGCCTGCGAAGGTTATTTTATCAAAAAATGGCCTGAGCGGCTTCCCGCTGAACAACAGCGGGATTTAGTGGAAGGGAATGAAGGAAAAAGCCACACAGTCTACATTTTAAGGAAAATCAAAAGATAAAATGGAGGGATGGCAGTCTCCAGTTTTGGATCATGTTCGACGGGTTTTCGAGATCGATCGGTATGACCTCTTGGTGAAGTTCAAGTTCACCATACGCTCTGCAGCAGTCTATAATTGACCCGGTCGGCACATTCACGGCAGCCGTCCAATTGCTCCTTTAGGAATCGGTACTACAGACGTGTACAGATCTCCAATACGATCATGCTTTTACTTGTTGGCTATTGAATATATTTTAAAAAGCGAAACCGAGGGTGATGCCGGAAGAGAAATACCTGAATATATCGGTGAAGGGGGTGATGAAATAAAAGGTCAGGCTGAGGCTGCCGGCGTTGAATCCGGCGTTTGCTTTCATGGAGAAATTGTCGTTCGAAATAGCGCTTCCCGCCAAGCGTACGAATTTCCCCACACCGCCTCCGATGAAGAACGGGCCGGTGGTGATATTCAACATCCCGGCTGGGAATATCCAGAAATTTTCAAAGTGGCTGTCGGCATAGACCGTACCCTCGGCCCGGATGATCAGAAATTTACCGAGATGAAAATCGAGCCCCAGGCCGCCGCTGAAATAGATAGGGTTGAAGCGCAAGTCGCCGTCGGAGAGGATGCCGAAATTCATCTGAGTGCCCAATTGCTGGGCGGACAGGGCTGATCCCGCGATCAACAGGGACATGATCAGATATGTGGTTTTTTTCATGATTCACCTTCCGGGGAATTTTATGGGATCGAAATAAGAAAAAGTCAACAAAAAAAATCAGGAATCTGTATGGCGATTTCCCCTTTTTTGTTCTCAATCAAGCCAAAACAGATTCCCTCTGAGCATAAGCCTCTATTTGATAGTAAAACCATTTCCAGTCGCCAGCAAAATCGTATACCCAAAATTTTTTCTTTTTGGATCGTGTTTCATCCAGATTGAACTTGATCGCCGCACGGAACCACTCTTCCTTGTTGTATTTAAATCTGATATCGGGATACACTTCCTCGGGATTTCCGAATTTGAGGCAGTTTTTGATCTGAGTGCGAATGTCTTTAAAATCGGGTCCGGTTTTGGTAAACCCAACCAGTTTCAAGTATATTTTTTCGGCACAATCCAGGAATCGATCGAGGTTATCCTTGACTATGTAAATGGAATCGCCTGGATTTTTATATCGCCATTTTACTGTCACATCTGGCGCACTGCTGAGGGCATGGCCGATTTCAACTGTTCCAAGGGAGACATCCTGCTTCCAAGTACCCTCATGCCAGATATCGTTCTCTAGTTTGTGGTTCCGCGCATCATGAATCCCCGAGAAATCATCGTGAGCCCAGGAATCGGCAAATGCATGTAAGGCGATGCCAAGCTTGATCAGCGCCCGGGTATGGTCGGGATTGGGGTTCGTGGTCGCTTCGAGTTGCCTGATCGCCTCATCAACCAGTTGATTGACCTTTTTCCCGTTTTCCTTGGTGATATAGCTTTTGAGTTTGACTTCTGGATTGGTCGTTCGAGCAATTCTGTCGTTTGGCACCATATGGAATCCTGTCCACACCTCTTGGCAGATTTTTGGATCGAGGTCTCTCAGGATATCAAATGTATCGTGGCTCGTTTGCACCGGGCAAAAGACGTCGTCAGACATTTTCAGTGATTTGTACTCGGCCCACCCTGGAAAACCATTCAGGTGAAGCTTATTGTAGAAGAAGCTGTCGTCGACATACTGTGTTGCATAGGCGAGGATCTGAGCGTCCTTGCTGGTCAATCCAGCCTTTTCTGCCAACACTTTGGTCAAGTAATAATGAAACAGTTTTTTCATTTTATTCCTCCGTATATTCAAGTGTGAAAAAAGGTGGCCGATTGGCCGACAACGGCTTTATTCTTTTTATTTCCGACTTCTCCCCGGTTGGGATATCAGGAACCTCAGGTGAACTCTTGCAGACAATTGATTTTGTCTTTATCATGTGCCGGAAGCGGTAGAGAGGGCGACAGCAAATTCAACTAGTCATTATTTCTCAAGTACAGAAAATAATATCTGCAATCCTCAGCATATGAATCATGAAACTTGGTAAACCCGATATCTTCTGCTTCATGTTCTATTTGATCATGACCAAAAGGAGTAAATGTCAATTTTTTTTCGTAGGTATTCATCTTCTTTCCATCAGATTCAATGAAGACAATACTGACAAAAGCTTTTTCATTTAAATTGATTTGATTCCAGATGTATATCGGGATATATTTTTTCCCTCTGTAGTTCCGTTCTTCAAGTATTTCATATTGACATCCAATCATTCTCTCCCAATTGCGTGAATCAATCACTAACACACCGCCATTATTCAAGCACTTCTTCAAAGCAACAAGATTATTTTTTCTCTCCTCTGAATCGAGCGAATGAGATATTGAATTGCCGGAACAAAATATCAAATCATACTGTTCGCCCCTTGCGGGAAGTTGACTCCAGCTCGAAACGAATGTATTCAGGCTGATATGATCCAATTTCGAGTTGTTAATTGCTATTTCGACCATTTTCTCGCTGATATCAGACATAGAAACATGATAGCCTTGTTTTGCCAGAGCAATGGCTTGAATGCCATTTCCACAGGCAGCATCATGGATTTTGAAATTTTTTGATAACAGCCGACGATGGTTTTCGAAAAACAAACCTTCCCAGAAAAAGGTATCATGTCCAGCATAGAGTACTTCATACAGCCAATCAAGATCGTCATATTCAAACATAGCCTCTCCTCGGCCCGAACTGTCTGTCCAACGTTTCTGCTCAGCCCCCGTGTTTAGTATACGTTTGGATGGCCTGGTTGGGTTTCTATTAGTTCCGTCTTACCGAAACTCTCGCTCCTGCGCCCACTTCCAGTATCCGATTGGAAGTTCTAGCTTGCATGGTGAGATATCTATGGCTTCTACTTCGTTTCCGTTTGCATCATGGACACGGACCCTTAGAACGAGTTCTAGGTTGTATTTGGAACCTGCCTCCAGTTTCCAGAACCCCTCAAGCATGTCGACAACGTTGTGCAGTGCTATGTCCACCGCTTTCTCTACCTTGGTTTTAGTCTCTGTGGTTACATCCGAGGAAAGAGTGGCCATCGCCTCGTCCCGACAATGGCCGATAAGGTGGTACCCCAAAACGTTGGCTGCGTCCTTTTCGCGATTTTCTGATTCGGTTCGCCACTCTTCGTATGGTCTGGGGTCCGTATTTGTTTTCATTACTCAACTCCGCAAATCTTCAAGGCTCAACTTCTATCCATATATGGTTTTTTGAATCAATCTCAACGCCCAAGCTACCGCCGGTGAACCTTGCCGGTTCTGATGCAATTGAAACAGGATTTTCCTTTTCTCTGCCACGAAACCCGGCCGTGATTGCTTTCTCTTTCCGGTGTTAGGGTTTGATGAATCGAACCCTTCACCTTCCGCCTGCGGCCTTGAGTCTATTATAGTCCTTTAAAAAAAAGAAATTCAATTATCTATTATCAAAGGTCATACTATTTTTTCGTAATTTTCTTTCATCAACTTTATCTTGACAGAGTATCCTTTACCTACCGAATTCCTGCTTTATTGGTTTTCTGAACTTTCAACTTTGAAATTGGAACTCTTGCCCCGGGAATAATTTGCCTGCTCGGGCGTTTTAGGCGTATGATGCAGAGTGAAATGGCGATCGAAAGAGAATGGGCAAGCGCTGATGACCCTTGCGCTGAATTGGCCCGAGCGGATCTGCAGGCGCGTGTGCTGGAACATCGCCAGGGGGTTTTTCATTTCTGCCTGGGATTCGCCCGCAACCGGGCCGAAGCCCAGGACCTGACCCAGGAAACTTTCCTGCGTGCCTTCATCCATCTGAACCGGGTCCCGACCGGCCATATCCGCCCCTGGTTGCTGCGCATCGCCCGCAATGCCTGCATCGACAGTGAACGCCGCCAACGGGTACGGCGCCTCTTCATGCCCTGGATAGTGGAGAGCGAGATCGATCTTTCCACCCCCGAGGGCCTCCACGACCGGGAAGAGGAGATTGCGCGCGTGCGCCGGGCCATCCACCGCCTGCCTCTGCATCTGCGTGAAGTGCTGGTCCTGCGCGAATATAATGACTTAAGTTACCAGGAGATCGCTGCCATTCTCAATTTAAAAGCCGGAACGGTCATGTCCAGGCTCAACCGCGCCCGGCAGCTGGTGCTGCACCATCTTCAGGAGAAGAATCATGAAAGAAATTGAAGAGAGGCAATGGGCGCCTGTCCACGGCCTGATCGAGGCCGAAAAAACGGCTGCCTGGGATGAGATGGGCAGCCGGCCACTCCGCACCGTACCAAGGGTCGAACACCGGCCATTGCGGCGATTGCGTCCGGCATTCGTTGCTGCTTCATTATTGGCGGTGATCGGAATCATAATCGCCCTGAAATTGTCTCACCGCTCCCAACCCACCGATATTGGTTCGACGCTCTTGACTTTGGCCGACCTGCCCCTGTTCCAGGCCCAGCCGGCTGCAAAACCTGGAGCGGCTATGGTTCCCGAATCCGAGCTGGGCAGGCAGTGGGCGCGCATGTTCGCTTCGCTTGCGGAGACGGTCGAACCCCCCCCCGTCGATGGTTCCCAACACGAGGTCGAACGGGGTGATCGGCTCGAAACCAGGGAAAACATCCGCAGGATCATCCGGGATAATTTGCTCGAGCGGTTCATCACCCGGTTATCGCAAATAAACCAGGAGGTTTGATCATGAAAAGAGTCATTTTCATTTTGTCTCTGTTGTTGGTATGGACATGTGCGATCCGGGCCGAAACCGAAAGTGAGGGCACGGTCGCCAGCGGCAAGGTCAAGGACGGGTATGCCCTGCTCAATGACCTGACCAAGATCTTTGAGGAGATTGCCGGCACCGGGAAGGGGCTGGGGAGCGCTAATGAACGTCTCAGTGCGGTGATCGCCGATACTCGCGCCACCTTTGCCGCCGGGCAGATCGATGCTGTTTTCCACCATCGTTTTCGCCGCTTGTTACTGGTATTCAAACTGATCCTGACTCCCGTCGATGTCAACAATGATGTCTGGGAACCGGTCATTAAAAAAGAGTTGAGTGAATTCGTACTCGATACTCTTGGCGAGGTCTGGGTATGGAGGGTGAAAGGACTGGACAGCATCGAACGGATGGCTGCGGCAGTGGAAGAGGAATTCGTCAACCTCTGGCTCTATCTCGACACCCGGTCCCAGCGGCAAGAGCTCAAGAAGAAATTCGCCGGTAGCATGCTGCCGCCCCCCCCTGCAAAAAAGAAGGAATAGAATCCTTACTCCCTCGGACCCCGTCCCGGGTACTGGGGCGGGGTCCGGCTTTTCACCCTCATCGCTCCGTTTGACAATGATTTTGAAACCCATTAAGATGGGGGCGATGATAGCGGCCTCTCTGCTCAGTTTCGTTCAACCCTTCAAACGGGTGATCACTCCCGAGGTTTTTCGGTATTTCCTGTTTACAGCGCTCCTGGCTCTGGTGGTAATCTTGGTCTTCCTGGTTTTTGAAAAGCGGGAAAAGTACCGCGCCAAGAAACGCTTCCAGGAGATCTCGAAAAGCTCACTGTTGCCGGCCGACCGTACCCGTTCCCTGCCCCGCTACTCGATCCCGACCCAATTGGATGTGACCCTGAACGGCCTGGTGGATGGGGATCGGTCCTTCAAGGCCCGGTTGATCAATATTTCTCCGGCCGGATTCTGCGTCCAGTCCGCAAATACAGCGGACCGGTTGGCGCTCAACACATCAATGGTCAATGGAGTCGTCCAAACCCCGGTCAACCGCCTTATCATCAGTGAAATCAAATGCATGTGGATTCTCGAACAGATGGGTCGGAAGCTGTATGGATTCCAGATCGTCGAAATGGATGAGAGTGAATTCCAGCGCATGAATGAGTTCATGATCTATTTGAAAGAATACTTACTGCATATATCTTGACCATGAGCAAACTGTTTGCCGAGCAGGATTTTTTTGTTAAGATCTTCGGCGATCGTGTCTTTCTGGTCGGGGGGAGTGTCCGTGATTGGGTGATGGCCGGTCACCTCCATCCCCATCGGGATATCGACCTGGTGGTGACTGGGACCGATTACGAGGAGATCGAGACCAAACTGCAACCGTACGGCAAGTCCAATACGGTCGGAAAGAGCTTCGCGGTTATCAAATTCACTTATGCCGGGAAGAGCTTCGATATTTCCGTCCCCCGGCGCGATGCGCGAGAGTCGGATCAGGCCCATTCCCACCGCAACTTCGCCATCGAATCGGGAGCCCACATTTCGCTGGAGGAAGACCTGTCCAGGCGGGATTTCACCTGCAACTCGATCGCTGTCCGCCTCGAAGATGAGACATTCATCGATCCTTTTTTTGGCTTGGATGCCATCCGCATGCGACAGATCCGCATGACCAATTTCGAGCACTTTGCCGAAGACCCTCTCCGGGTTTTGCGGGCAGCCCGGTTTGCATCGGTGTTGGGCTTTTCCGTTGACCTGGCCATATATCCGCATGCCGCTTCGGTCCCTTTGAATGAGTTGAGTGCCGAACGCATTTGCGAAGAGCTCGTTCGCCTGTTGTTGGAGTCGCCTCAGCCGGCACAGGGGATGGCCGAATACTTCCGATTGACGGTGCTGGAAAAGTTGTTCCCCGAATTAGCACGATTAACGCTTACGATTCAGGATGCCCAGTTTCATCCGGAGATCGATGAGCAGGGGCACCACACGGTTTGGGCGCACACTTTGTTCGCACTTGACGCTGCCGCCCGACTGGGAAAGCAGTATGAGTTGTCGGAAGAACAGCGCTTGACCTTGTTGCTGGGCACTCTCCTCCACGATATCGGCAAGCCCGGAACGACAAGATGGGAGTACAAGCGGGGGCGGATGACCATCACCAGCATCTATCATGACACCCAGGGAGTCGCCCTGGCGGACGGGTTGCTGGAGCGCCTGAAGGTGGAAACCCGGCGGGGGTTCCGAGTCAGATATTTCGTCCTGAAGTTGATCCAGAATCATCATCGGATCTATGACCTGTACCGGAACAAGGAATCGGTCTCCTTCAAGGCAATGGCGCGGTTGATCAAGGATATGGAGGGGGAAGAGTTTCTCCTAATCCTGATGGATTTGGCTGACCGGATGTCCCGGGAAAAAATTGCGCCGCTCACCTTGGAAACGGATCCGATTAGCAGTTGGTTTCTGGCAAAGCAAAACGAGTTTCAAATCTCCCAAAAAACCATCCAGCCTTTGCTATTGGGGCGTGACCTACTGGCTCTGGGAGTGGAGCCGGGCCGGAAGATGGGGTTGTTTCTAAAGGCGTTGTATGAGCAGCAATTGGAGGGGATTTTCAAGTCGAAGGCGGAAGGGATCCGACTGCTGAAACAATGGCTGGCCGAGGGGAAAAAGCTATGAAATTGCACCTGCGTGACCGATGTCTGGAAAAACCGGCGCCATTGATCATGGGGATTCTGAATGTCACCCCCGATTCCTTTTCGGACGGCGGCCGCTTCCTGTCCTTCGATGATGCACTCCGGCAGGCCCGGGCTATGGCCGAGGCCGGGGCCGATATCCTCGACATCGGTGGGGAGAGCACCCGTCCCGGTGCACTCGAAGTCTCTCTTCAGGAGCAGGTTGACCGCATTCTTCCGGTGATCCAGGCGATTAAACGGGAAATGGATATCCTGATCTCGGTGGACACCTACCAGTGCTCCGTGGCGGAAACGGCGGTCCGCGAGGGCGGAGCCGACCTCATCAACGATATATCGGCACTGCGGTTTTCTGCGGGGATGGCTGAGTTGGCGGCCTCCCTGGGCGTTCCGGTGGTTTTGATGCATATTCAGGGAACGCCACGCACCATGCAGGACAATCCGGTTTACACGGATGTCGTGGCCGAGGTATCAGCTTATTTCCAGGAAAGGATCGATTTTGCCGTAGCCGGCGGGATCGCCCGGGAGAGGCTTTGGTTAGATCCGGGGATCGGTTTCGGCAAGAATCTGGAGGACAATATCACCTTGATCCGGCATCTGAATGAGTTCCAGACCTTTCATCTGCCGATCGTCCTCGGGGTGTCGCGGAAATCTTTTCTGGGGAAGATCGCCGGGGAAACTCGCGCCGATCGCCGTGACGCGGAGACGATCAGCGCCAATCTGGTCGGCTTGCTTCGTGGTGCGGCCGTTCTACGGGTGCATGATGTCAAGGCCACCGTAGCAGCCATTCGGGTCTTTTCGCGGTTATGGCCATGGGAGACGGAGCGACCCGGGTAATTGAAAATCGTTCCCATCTATTGATATAATAAACTGTTTCATATGGAGGCCAAATGACCCGAAACCAAGATTCAATCAATCGGCGAGTGTTTCTGAAAACCGGCATCAGCGGCATGGCCGGGATTTCGCTTCTCAATCAACTCCCGGGCTCTCCCAGGTTGGCACCGGAGGAAACGAAGGCGAAATTCATCTTCCGCACTCTGGGGAAAACCGGCATCAAACTGCCGATTGTCTCGATGGGGGTAATGAATGCCGACAATCCGAACCTGGTTAAAGCGGCCCTGGATGCCGGGATGGTTATGCTGGATACGGCGCATGGGTATCAACGGGGGCGGAATGAGGAGATGCTCGGCCAGGTGATCAAGGATCGGTCCCGCGATTCCTACATCATCGCCACCAAGGTGGTCGGTACCCCTATGGATCGTCAGACCGGACTGTTTACGGCTGAGACAAAGGGAGAAGCCCTACTGGAAAAATTCGATATCAGCCTGCAGCGCCTGGGTCTCGATCATGTTGATATTTTTTATCTGCATAATATCACCAAACGAGATGCGGCCCTCTTCGAGCCGTTGCTGAACGCTCTGGTCAAGGCAAAAAAGTTGGGGAAGACCAGGTTCATCGGGCTGTCCACCCATCAGAATGAACCGGAAGTGATCGACGCTGCCATCGAAAGCAAATTGTACGATGTTGTCCTGACGGCTTACAACTTCCGCCAGGATCACCATTTGGAAGTCAAGAAGGCGATCGCCCGGGCGGCCCAGGCTGGACTCGGGGTTGTCGCCATGAAGACGCAGGCGGGAGTGTATTGGGACAAGGAAAAACAGTTCCCGATCAATATGAAGGCGGCCCTGAAGTGGGTTCTTCATGATCCCAACGTTCATACGGCAATTCCGGGTTTCACCGCCTTTGACCAGATGGCGGAAGATCTGTCGGTAATGGAGAACCTGGAGTTCACCGAGCAGGAAAAAGCGGACTTGGTTCCGCCTGCCACCAAGTTATCCGGCTTGTATTGTCAGCAATGCCGGCAGTGCCTGCCGCAGTGCCCGGCTAACCTCCCCATCCCCGACCTGATGCGGGCTCACATGTATGCCCGCGCCTATAAAAATTACGGGGAATCGCAGGACCTGATCCGGTCGCTCCAGCTTTCCACCTCACCCTGCGGGAGTTGTTCCACCTGTTCCGTGCGCTGCACCAAGAATATTGATATCCGTAGAGGGATTCATGAGATAGCCGCTATCGGGCGAATCGATCCGACGCTTTTCGCTTAGGGCTTCCCGATCCTGTTGGATACGCATAGGAGTAAACATGATGAGAAATCAGATTTTTCTTTTTTTTATAGGAATGGCATGGATTTTCTATGGAGTTCAGGGAGCCTCTGACCAGAACGAGATGGGGGGTTTTTTTCCTGAGTTTTCTGGATTCCAAAAATCGGATGCAGTATCCTGGTATTTTCCGGAGAGCTTGTACGAGTACATCAATGGCGCTGCCGAGAATTACCTGAATTATGAATTTCAACAGCTCGGTGTGCAGAATTATCGGAACGGCAAGAGCCAGACCCTGACGGTGGAGATCTACCGGCACAGCAATAGTCGCAATGGCTTTGGGATCTACAGTTCGGAGAAACCACTGCTTGGCGAGTACCTGCCGGTTGGCAGCCAGGGATACCAGGAAGAGGGAGTGCTCAATTTTTTTTATGGCCAGTACTATGTTAAAATGTCCGGCTATGATGTCGATGTCGCTGATCAGAAGCGGTTTCCGGAAATTGCCAACAAGATCGCGGAGAAGATCGGCGGCCAACCGGGGATTCCCCGCGAGACGACCATTTTTCCTGATGAAGGGAAAACGAGAAATTCGGAACGGTTCATCCTGAATAACCTCTTCGGCCATCCGTTCCTGAAGTCGGGGTTTGTCGCCGATTACTCGTTTGAAGGAAGTAAATTCCGTGCCTTTCTGGTCTGTGGGAAGGATCAGGCCGACAGCGACCGGATGCTTCAGTCTTGGCTAGAAATGGCTGTATCGCCAGTAAAAACCGAAAACCTGGAAGCTCCAGTCGTGTTTCAGGATAAGTACAATGGCCTGGTGATGCTTTTCCGGCTCGATAATCGACTGGTCGGCACGGTGAACGCTCCGGAAAAGTTAGCCTTGGAACTGCTGAAGAATCTCAAGGATAATCTGCAGAGAAAGTAAAAAAAAGGGCGCGCCGGAGCGCGCCCCAATGGAAATGGCCGGTTCAGGCCTCGAGGTAATGCTTCTTTAATCTCTCTGCTTCTGCTCGCCCGGTATCGGTGATGATCACAGATTTGCTCTCCTTGGATTGCCGGATGAACTTGTCGTTGGCGAGTTCATTCAATACGTCGAATTTATACCCTTTCCAGGAGCGATACAGCCTTTCCCCAGGGTTATTTCTCGACTCCTCTTCCCAGCTGGACAGATAGAGCAGCAGCAGATTGAGTTCTTTAACCTGTTTGTCCATTTTTCCCAGGTTCGACTCAGATGGCGATTTGATCTTTCAGTTGATCATAGATCTTCTGGCCGATCCCCTTTACTTTCATCAGATCTTGCAGCTTTTTGAACCCGCCGTTGGTCTTGCGAAACTCAATGATCCGTTGGGCCATTTTCGGACCCACTCGGGGTAGTTTCTCCAATTGAACGGTGTCGGCGGTATTGATGTTCACCAACTGCTTTTCAGGGTTCCCTGCTTTTTGCTGCATGGCGGCGATGGGAGCCACCATCCCGGCGATGATCCCGATGGTAATCAGGATGAACACAAAGTTTCTTTGACTTGTCATGATTGACCTCCAGCCTGGGAAATCAATATCGGTGCCAAATCCAGTATTTGCCGGAAATTGAAGTGGGGCTGGTGTTTTCCTGGGATCGGCCCGCGGGGATAGAGATTTGGAAGTATAGTTTTTTATACGATTCAATTCAGACCGGTATAGTTCTTTTTACCTCTGGAATGCTTGTTCCCTCTGAAATTAAGGAGAATGATCGGTTCGGGTTTGGCATAAAAAATGATTGGGATCGACGGAGGGACCATGGAGCGAGGGACATCTTTTATTGAAGCGATGGTGATGCTGGTTCTCAGTTTGATTGTTTTAGGTGGGATTTCGTCAGCGCTGATGGGTGGATTCCACCAGCAGAGGAAAATCAGAGGGGGGTTTCGCCTGTTTCAGGATCTCGATTCGGGGCGGGACTATCTCCTGGCAGAACCGTTTGACTCACCTTTGTTGACGACGGGTGTGCATCAGTCGCAAACCGACTTCCCCTGTGAAGAATGGATTGTGAGTGATCTGGGAACGGACCTGAAGGAAATTGTTTTTCCATATATGTTGAATCGCGGTCCGCGCCGTTTCCGCTTTTTCAAATCTAGGTTCGTCCAGGAGGTTTGCCTTGACTAGAGGATTCACTTTGATCGAAACCATTTTGACCCTGACGCTGACGGTGTGCATTTCCGGAGTGGTGTTGAACGCCATCGCCCAATCGACGAAATTGACAAAAAAAATTGTCCAATCCCAGGATCGTCTGGAGGGGATTTTTCACACCGTGGAGATGATGAAATCGGATCTGTTGAAATGCGGGATGCGCTTGCAGGAAGCGGCTTCCCGCTATGGATTTCCACTCTTCGCCGAACTGGATGACGGATATCAGATCGTCATGGGGACCGATCTGGATTTCACGGCTGCGCAGGTTTTTGCCGGAACGAAAACGCTCCCGGCCTTTCTGGGCCAGATCATCGCCAAGGGAAGAAAACTGCTGATCTACAATCTGGACCAGGATGCCTGCCAATGGTCGGAAAGTATGTCTCAGGACAAGAGCGGGATCACGCTCAAGGACCGGCTGAGCCATGACTTCAAGCCGAGCAGCCTGGTCATCCCGACCCGGGAGATCGAGTACCGGTATTTCCGGGCGCAAAAAGTCTTGAAACGGAGAGTCGACAAAGGGACCTTTCAGCCCTTGCTGGAGAATGTAACCGACTTTTCGGTGAAATTCAATTTGGCCAATCATTCGGCGCTGTATCGGATCGAAATCGAAAAGAAAGAGCAGGTCCGGGGATTCATTTTCCTGGCCAATACGGTTGACCCATGAACCAAAAGGGAACGATCGTGATTGGCCTGATCATCATGTTGATCCTGGGAATACTGCTTTCCGGATTGGTTCAGCAGACCTATATTCATATTCTCAATGACCGGGCCGTTCGCCGCCACCGCCAGGTGGTAAACGAACTGCAGACTCTCTGCTGCCGGGAGCTGCACGACCTCCGTGCTGCGATGCTGCAGTCCCGGGAGTTGCCTGGAAGTGAAATCAAACCGGGTAGAATTCTTGTCAACAGATCGTTTCGGACAATCCTGCTGAACGATTTCGGGCAATGGCGTAAGCAACGGACCTACTGCCAGGTCGAAGTGGCGAATACCCGTTTCCCTTTTTCGGTACGAGCGGAAGGTTCGGTGGATGTACTTTCCGGGTTGGTTCCGCTTGACCGACTGGATCGGTTGATCGGATCGGAAACCACCGTGCAGCATCCGAAAAGTGCCAAGATCGGTCGAGCTGGATCATTGAGTGAACCGACAGCTGACTGGCGATTTGACTCGGATGGATATATCCGCAGGCAACTTCGCCTGGAGTCGGTGGAGAACCCCTGGAATGGGTTGCGGGGATACGTGCACCTGGAAGCCAACGGGTTGCCTCTAATACAGGGAATTTATTTGCTGGTGTCCCAAGGAGAGCTGCTCGGCGTTTGGGTCGAAGGTGATTTGGATTCCCTGCGGATTTCCTGTGCCCATCATACCCAGGAGCTTTGTTTCCAGCAGGGATCGAGAGCGGTTTCAGTGGCCTATGTCCCGGAACTTCCTGGCAGTTGCCGGGTCGATCGGGCTGAAGGGGGATTGACCTTCGGTGAGCGGATTTTCGTCGACGGGAGTATTGCCAACCTGCAGGAGAGTTCATCACCGTCACTTCTCCAGCTGTCGAATCTAGTCGTGATCGCTTCCGGTATCATCCACGTCCAGTCATGTATTGGTCAAACGCCGCGACTCCCCGATCAACGGAAGAAAACTAGTCTGAACCTGATTGCCTGCCGGAAGCGGTTCTTTCGGGATGAAAAGGTCGATGCGTCGGTCGTCATCGATATTCCCGAATTCTGTTCGATTGCCGCCAGGGTGTTGGTTCAGGGGGCGTTGGTCATTCTCGATTCGGGGATGAATCTGGTAGGAGGCCTGGCGGCCGAAACCGTGAAGGGTTCCGCTCCATTTGCCGTTCAGGGGTTGGAATCAGCTCTGGGCGTCGATGAGTTCTTTATAATACCTCATTCCCGATTGCCCACCCGGTTTCAGGTCCATTACCTGATGGAGGGAGACGATGAAACATAGGGGATTCACTCTCATGGAGGCGGTGGTCACGGTCCTCCTGATGACAATGATATATATGGCGTCTATTTCAGCGGTTCGGGGGTTTTACAACCATCTGCAGGTGCAGCAGGCATTGCGTACGGCCACATCCACTCTTTATTGGGCGCGGTTTCAAGCCCTGGAGAAAAACAAGCCGATTCGGTTGAGTCGGGCGGAACAAAACTGGGAGATTGCCATCCGGAGTGGCGGTAAGTGGATGTTGATCAGGGTCGTGAAATACACCCGAGAGGTCGTGACCAAGTTCAGCGCTGAACCCGTTTTCTATCCCCAAGGAAACGTGGCGCCGACCTCCAGCATCGATCTGATGGTCAAAAACAGGCACTATCAGATTACTCTGGCGATTACCGGCCGGATCAAAGTAAAACGGATCGTGTAAAGGTTGTGGGACTCAATCCAGTTTTGCTTTGACCGCTTTGATTTTCTCCTGCATGGTGAGAGGTTTGTCTCTCCGGTCATCGATGGAGATACGGGTGGTCACCCGGGATGCCTTCATGGCAAACGGGATCTGGTGAATACGGTGGATCAGATCCATGACATCGTTCCATTCCCCTTCCAGTACGGTCGACATGGGGGTGAGCAGTGATTTCACCTTTGTTTCCTGGCGGATTTCCTTTTCTATGGCTGCGATGTAGGTGCTGAGTGAGGTGGATTGGGTACCTAACGGGATGACACTGATTTCAGCAATGATTGTATTCATCAAGCTTTCCTGGTCGGATTAAAAATCAGCGTTCTTGGTGGTTCTGGGGTAAGGAATCACATCGCGGATATTTTCCATGCCACTCAAGTACATGATCAACCGCTCGAATCCCAGCCCGAATCCGGAGTGAGGGGTACCTCCGTATCGCCTCAAGTCGAGATACCATTGATAGATTTGCAGCGGCAGGTTCAACTCCAGTATTCGCTTTTGGAGAATATCAAGTCTCTCCTCGCGTTGGCTCCCGCCGATGATTTCTCCGACTTCCGGAACCAGAAGATCCATGGCCGCCACGGTTCGATCGTCGTCGTTCAACCGCATGTAAAACGCCTTGATCCGCTTGGGGTAATCGGTGACAAATACCGGTTTTTGAAAATGGGATTCGGTCAGATACCGTTCGTGTTCAGTCTGCAGATCCATTCCCCACTCGGGCTTGAATTGAAAGGAAACGGTGGCGTTCTGCAGGATTTGAATGGCCTCGGTATAGGTGACATGTTCGAAACGGACATCGCGGACCAGAAGCAATCGTTCCATCAGGTGTGGGTCGATGAAGCGGTTGAAAAACTCCATCTCTTCGGGAAGTTTTTCCAAAGCCTCACGGATCAGGTACTTGATCATCTCTTCGGCCAGTTTCATGTTTTCGGTCAGTCCGGCAAAGGCGATTTCGGGCTCGATCATCCAGAATTCGGCAGCGTGCCTTTGCGTGTAGGAATTTTCGGCTCGGAAGGTCGGTCCGAACGTATAGACCTTGTCGAAGGCCATGCAGAAGGCTTCGACATTCAACTGACCACTGACAGTCAGAAACGTCTCTTTGCCGAAAAAATCCTTGGAGAAATCGATCGTTCCCTGCTCGGTCCGGGGGGGATTAGAGGAGTCGAGCGTCGTTACCCGAAACATCTGTCCAGCTCCTTCGCAATCACTGCCGGTGACTATCGGCGTGTGGATGTAGACAAAGTTCCGGTCATGAAAGAATCGATGCAGAGCCTGGGCGAGGAAACTGCGCAGCCGGAAAACGGCTAGGAAAGTGTTTGTCCTTGGCCGCAAGTGGGCAATGGTGCGCAGAAACTCGAATGAGTGTCGCTTCTTCTGCAGCGGATAATCGAGGCTGGAGGTGCCGGTAATCATTGCCGTAGCAATCTTCATTTCGACCGATTGTCCGGATCCGGGCGAAACGACGATTTGGCCGGTCAGTGTCAGTGCTGAGCCGATGGGAAGTTTTCCGACCTCGGTAAAGTTTGTCAGAGTCTCATCATAAACGGTTTGCAGGTTACGGAAAAAACTGCCGTCGTTGATCTCGATAAAGCTCAGATTTTTGGATTGGCGTGTGGTTCGAATCCATCCCTGCAGCAGAACATCTTGCTGGAGGTAGGCATCGGGTTGCAGGAGAATCTGCTTGATGGTCGTTCTTGTCATGGGTACCTCTTCCGGTTCTTGATTGTAGCGGAAAAGAGCTTCCATGGCAATAAGTATGGAAGAGCCGATCGGATTTGGGGATCAATCGAAACGTCTGGGATCGGTCATGGCTTCAGTTTTCCCCGAATTTCAGTCAAATCGGTTATATGATACGCTCTGGCAAGCTCGTGTAACTCGTTCAGTATCCGCACCGAAGCGGCCGGTTCGATCAGGTTGATGGTTCCGGTTTGGATCGCATGGGCTCCAGCCAAAATGTACTCGAGAACATCCTGACCGGAAACGATTCCCCCGATGCCGATCACCGGAATCGATACGGCACGGGTGACCTCCCAGACCAGTTTCAAGATCAAAGGTTTGATTGCCGGTCCCGAATACCCGGCGTAGAAATTCTTGAACACGGGTTTGCGGCTGGCGACATCCACGGCCAATCCCAAGAGTGTATTGGCGACCGAAAGGCCGTCAGCTCCAGCCGACTCGGCGGCGGTGGCGACATCAACAACCTGGGGGGCGTTCGGTGACAGCTTGACCAGTAAGGGTTTTTTCACTGCATCGCGTATTTTTTTCACAAGCCGATAGGTGTGCCGATCGTCCAAGGCGGGGCATCGTCCGTTGGCTTTCACGTTTGGGCAGGAGATGTTCAGTTCGAGGGCGGCTACTTCGGGGAGGAGGTCGAAATACCCGGCGACGTTCAGGTACTCGTCGTCGTTGGCTCCGCAGACATTGATGATGATGGGGGTTGTGGTCTGGGCAGCCAATTGGCGGACGATCGGGGCCAGTTTTTCGGCTCCCGGGCCGGCGAGGCCGATCGAGTTTAGCAACCCGCCATGGGTTTCCCGGATTCGCGGAGGTGGGTTTCCCGGTCGGGGATCCCAGTAGACCCCTTTCAGCACCATGGCGCCCAGAAGGTTCAGATCGAAAAACCGGCCGAACTCGATTCCGTATCCGAATGTTCCGGATGCCGGGATGATTGGGTTTTTCAAGCGGAGGAAACCAAGGTCGGTGGTCAATTCGGCCATGCGATATCCGTAATGGGAAAAACGGGGCCGTCTTCGCAAACCTTTTGGTATTCGCCGGAGCTGGTCATGACTGCGCAGGAATGGCAGATACCGAATCCACATCCCATCAATGCTTCCAGGGAGACAAAGTGGCCGAGAGGCGTATCCGGAAGGATCTGGCTCAACCGGTGAAGCATGGCATCTGGGCCGCAGGAAATAGTGGCGTCCACTTTTTCCGATATGATGATATCGATCAGGTTGTCGGTCACGCGGCCTTTACGAGAAAAGGAACCGTCTTCGGTATAGAAAAACGTCTGGCGCAACGGCCATGGTTTCAATTCATCGATGAAGGTCAGATCAGATCGGCTGCGGGCGCCATAGGCAAGCAAGAGGTTGTTTTCAGCAGCATGTGTACGAAGATAAAAAAAGAGGGGAACGATCCCTCTCCCTCCAGCGATCAGGAGAATCGATTTTCCGGAAAATGGCGGGAATCCGTTTCCGAGAGGTCCCAATAGGTCGATTTCCTCGCCGGGATGGCGTTGTGAGAGGGCCAGTGTACCCCGGCCCCGCACTTGAAAATAGAGCCAGATGGAATCGTTTTCACAGTTCAGGATCCCGAGCGGTCTGCGTAACAGGGGTTCGTCGCTATCATGAATCCGGGCCATGACAAATTGTCCGGCTCGGGCTCCAGTTGCTATTTTCGGGGAGTTTAGTCCGACTAAAACAGAGTCGGGTCCGCGTTTTTCCAGAAATTCGATACGGGCGGTTTCGTCGACCACCGGCGGTCGTTTGGCGGTTCCGGGGATGCGGTTAGCTATTTTCAAGGCTGGTGAGCAGGGTTTGGGCTTCGTTCAGGTGATTGGAATCGGGGAAATCAGCGATCAATTGATTCAAATAAGTCTTGGCAGATTCGGTCTGGTTTTCATCGGTTTTCAGCTTGGCCAATTTCAACAAGAGGAAATCGTTGCCAAGGGTATTCTGGTTGTCATTGAGCAGAGACTGCAAGACTTTCTCTGCTTCCGCTCGTTTTTCCATCGCCGTATAAATGTCGGCCAGCAGAATTTGTTGAGCCGAGTTCAGGTATATGATATGGGAACCGGAAAAGCTTTTGACCACTTCTTCGGCTTTCGGCCAGTTCTGCTCCAGACAGTACGCCTGAGCGATATACAATTGGGCAACCGCGGCGATCCCCCGCTGCTTTCCAAGTTTGGACAAGCGCTCGACCTTTTCTGCTGTGGTCAATACAGTGTTGTTTTTGATTTTCACTGCAGCCGCGAATAATCGGTTGCTTCTGGTAACTCCCGCTGAGCGGATGACCAAGACGCTGAGTATCAATAAGACCAGAAGAACGGCGATTGTGGCGCCAATCGCGATCTGACGCAGGTTATCATGTACGAAGTGAAAAAACTTTTCCATGAATGAAATGAACGGGTCCTCTTTCAAATGGTGTTTTTCCTGCTTTTTCATTGTTCGCCTCGCTCGTTAGCTCAACCGAATTTTTCCGATTGAGATTGATTTCATTTTATAGCATGGAAACCGGCGAAATTCAAGATGAATGTCAATCTTGAAAAGGCCAGTAAAAGCCAGTATGATATGCACATGATTCATCGTCCGGCCAAAGATCAATATTATCTTGATATTGCCCGAGTGGTCTCCACCCGATCGACCTGTTTGAAGGTGTTGATCGGTTCGATCATCGTCAAGGAGGATCAGATCATCGCCACCGGGTATGTCGGTTCACCCCGGAACACAAAAAGCTCGATCGAGCATGGATTTTGCTTGAGACAGCACCTGAAGATTCCATCTGGAACCCAATATGAATTGTGTCGGTCGGTTCACGCTGAGCAGAATGCCATCATCAATGCTGCCCGGGCTGGAGTTTCGCTGCTGGGCGGCGACATGTACATTTTCGGGCAGAACCGGCAGACCGATGAAATCATCTTTGCCTTTCCCTGTTTCATCTGCAAGAAGATGATCATCAACTCCGGCTTGAGGCGGGTCGTTGTTTCAAATCCGAATCCCCCCGAATGGCGGGAATTTTCGGTGGCCGACTGGATTTCGGACTGGCAGACCCGAGATATTCTGGAAGATCGCGATCGGTACGGAGCATCCGGGGCGGATGGCGAATCATGAAACGGCGATTTTGTCTCGGTTTGACCGGCCCGATGGCCTCCGGTAAGGGGGAAGCGGTAAAATATTTCGTTTCCCGGGGTTTTGTTCCCCTCTCTCTCTCGGATCTGGTCCGGGAGGAGGCAGTCCGGCGTGGCGGCATCTCCACCCGTGAGCAGATGCAGAATCTGGGAAATGAGTTGCGGAAAACCGAAGGGGCCGGAGTTCTCGGCCGACGAGTGGTGGGAAAAATCGGCGTGAGCAGTCAGCGGCAATGGGTAATCGATGGAATCCGAAATCCGGCCGAAGTGAGTGAGCTAAGGACCCTTGACCGCTTTTTATTGATCGGGATCACGGCACCGGTTGCCATTTTGATCGAGCGGATGAAAAAGCGGGCAAGGGGAACCGATTCGGCCCACGAAGAACTGATCCGGAAAAGCTTGGAGCGGGAATGGGGGACCGGAGAGCCGCTGGATGGACAGCAGGTTGGGCGTTGCCTGGAACTGTGCGACTGGGTCATCGAGAACACCGGTACGTTACAAGCCCTGTATGACCAACTCAAGGGAATTCTCCAAAACGAGGGCATCCAATGATAAAACCAAGGACAGCTGTATTTCCGGGATCGTATGATCCGCCTACAAACGGACACATAGATATCATTCGTCGTGGGGTCAAGATGTTCGACCAGGTGGTCGTCGCGGTTTTGAAGAACCCCTCGAAAACCTATCTGTTTTCCCTTGAGGAGAGGCTGGAGATGCTGAAAACTATTTTCGGGTCCCATGCCCGGATCCGACTGGATTCCCATGAAGGTCTGCTCGTCGATTACCTGCGCCGGAATCGATTTCAGACGGTTGTCCGAGGCCTCCGGGCGATTTCTGATTTCGAGATCGAATTCCAGATGGCCCTGATGAACCGGAAAATCGATGCGAAAATTGAAACCATTTTTTTTGTCCCCTCAGTTGAATATTCCTTTTTATCTTCAAAACTGGTGAAAGAGGTCTATCAATTGGGCGGGGAAGCTACCTCGATGGTGCCGGCGATCGTCAACCAGAAATTGAAAGAAAAATTCGGATCACCCGCCGGCCGGTCGAAACCCGGATCCCCTGCGAAAATACCATGAGCGAAGGACCGATCAATCTGAAGTCGCTGAAAGAGCAGGTCTATATCTATCTGAGTGATTTGATTCAGAAGAAAGAATTGCGGGCCGGTTCGATGATCAATATGGAGGAATTTTCCCGAAAGCTCGGGATCTCCAAGACACCGCTGCGGGATGCCTTGATCCAATTGGAAATGGACGGATTCGTCACTATTGCCCCGCGCAAGGGGATATATGTCAATTCGCTTTCGCTCGGGGAGATCAAGGAGTTCTACCAGATCCTCGGCGCTTTGGAAGCTACCGCGCTTGAGGCGTTTTTCCCGTTGAGAAAACATGGGGACTGGCAGCGCATGGAGAATCTCAATAGCGACATGGGGCGGGCGATTGAAAATGGGGATTTCGACCGTTTCCATCTGTTGAATCTCGAATTCCACCGGGTTTATCTCGGGGGTTGCGGCAATAAATCGCTGTTCCGGATCGTCGAAAACTTGAAAAAACGACTGTATGATTTTCCCAAGCAATCGAACTGGGTGAAGGAATGGGAGGTCGCTTCGATCGCCGAGCATGCGACCCTTGTCAATTTGCTCAAAGAAAACCAAATCGTTGCCGCCTGTCGCCATATCCGGGATATCCACTGGTCATTCCAGGTTCAGGCCAGGTTCATTCAAGCCTATTATTTCCCCGACCGAAAAGCCGATCACACTCATCCTTGAACCGGCCTGAAGAGATTGGAGCGATTTGGACAAGTTGATTTTCAACCATTTTGGTCCTATAATTAGGACCGGAGTTGTGAACATGGACCGCATCTATTTGGACAACAATGCGACGACGATCGTCGATCCGCTGGTGAAGGATGCCATGGATCCCTTTTTTTGCCGGATGTATGGGAATCCGAATTCACTGCATGATTTCGGCACTGAAGTGCATCCCTATATGCGGATCGCCATGGATCGGTTGTACGCCGGGATTGGCGCCGCCGACGAGGACGACATCATCATCAACGGTTGTGCCTGCGAAGGGAACAACACAGTTCTCAAGGGAGTTTGGTTCGATTGGATCCGCACCGGTAAAAAGAAAGCGATCATCACCACGTCGGTCGAACATCCGTGCGTCAAGAATACATGTGAATTTCTTCAGTCCCAAGGAGCGGAGATTATTTATCTCCCGGTGAATCGGGATGGGATCGTCACTCCGGAAATCCTCAAAGAGCATCTGGATGCGGGCCGGACAGCGCTGGTTTCGATCATGTGGGCCAACAACGAGACCGGCCTGGTTTTTCCGATCGCTGAATTGGCTTCCTTGTGCAAGGAAAACGGTGTCTTTTTCCATACTGATGCGGTCCAGGCGATCGGCAAGTTGCCGGTCGATGTCGCTTCCGTTCCGGTCGATTTTCTGACGTTTAGCGCGCACAAATTCCATGGCCCCAAGGGGATCGGAGGACTCTTCATCCGCAAAGGGGTCAACCTGACGCCACTTTTCCACGGCGGCGAGCAAATGGGAGGGAAGCGGTCCGGGACCATCAATGTCCCCTATTTGATCGGTATGGGATTGGCCATGGAGTTAGCGGTGTCCCATCTTGATTTTGAGCAGACCCAGGTCCGGCGTCTGCGTGACCGGCTGGAGGACGCCATCCTACGGATTCCCGACAGCGAGATCATCGGTCGCCGGGAGCTTCGCACCCCAAATACGATTTTGGCCGGATTCAAAGGAGTGGAAGGGGAAGCGATGATCTGGGATCTGAACCATTATGGCATCGCCGCTTCCACCGGCAGCGCCTGTGCCTCCGAAAGCCTCGAACCCAATCCCACCTTTGTGGCTATGGGGCTCGATAAAGAACTGGTTCACACCGCCGTGCGGTTGTCACTGTCGCGATTCACCACAGATGCGGAGATCGATCGGGCCGCCGCCGTCATCGTCAAATCGGTTGAGCGGTTACGATCCATTTCATTTACCTCAGATCGGTAAAGCCATCATAAGAAAGGAAAGAATCCATGGGAAAAAATGAATTGATTGGCGGAACCCTCTGGGAGCAGTACTCCCGGAAGGTGGCTGCGCGCATGAACGCTCCGGTCCATCGCGGGGAAATCACCGAAGAGGAAGCCAGGGTGAAAAATGCCAAGTTGATCGTTGTCGACTGGGGAGCCGAATCCTGCGGCGATGCGGTACGGTTGTATTGGGCCGTCGATCCGAAGACCAACCGTATTCTGGATGCCAAATTCAAGAGCTTTGGCTGCGGAACGGCGATCGCCTCTTCCGATATAATGGCTGAAATGTGCATCGGCCGCACCGTCGACGAAGCGGTGAAAATCACCAATATCGACGTGGAAAGATCGCTGCGGGACGAAGCGGATATACCTGCCATTCCTCCCCAGAAGATGCACTGCAGCGTCATGGCGTACGATGTCATCCGCAAGGCCGCCGCCCACTACAAGGGAGTGGACATGTCGAGCTTCGAGGAGGAGGAAATCGTCTGCCAGTGCGCCCGGGTGACCTTGGGCACCATCAAGGAGGTCATCCGTCTCAATGACCTGAAAACGGTCGAAGAGATAACCCAATACACCAAAGCCGGCGCATTCTGCAAGTCCTGCATCCGCCCCGGCGGCCACGAGAAACGACCCTATTACCTCGAAGACATTCTCAAGGAAACCCGGGATGAGATGGAAAAAGAGATGTTCCGTTCCCGCATCGGGAACCTGGATTTTGCCTCGATGTCGATCGTGCAGAAACTCAAGAGAATCGAAGCGGTCCTGGATCAAACCATCCGCCCTCACCTGCGCGCCGATGGCGGGAATATGGATGTGGTCGATATCCAGGAAACCGATGATGCCCTGACAGTCTATATCCGCTATTTCGGGGCGTGTCTCGGATGTGCCTCCAGTTCACAGGGGACCTTGTATGCCATCGAGAATGAACTGAAAAAACAATTGGATCCGAAAATACGCGTTGTTCCGGTCTCTTGAGCTTGATTCCCGCGGCGGACGGTTGCTGCGGTCGGATGATTCTGTTACAATTTTTGCATGAAAAACGGAGTGTTGATCCTCGATTTTGGTTCTCAATACACCCAGTTGATCGCCCGTCGGGTACGGGAATTACATGTCTATTCGGAGATTGTCCCCTTTCATATCGGGATCGATGAGATATCCCGAAGATCCCCCGCCGCCTTAATCTTCTCCGGAGGTCCCGCATCGGTGTATGCGGACAAAGCCCCCCGAATCGGCAAGGAGATCTTGGATTTGCAGATCCCGATCCTGGGTATCTGTTATGGATTGCAGTTGCTGGCCCTAATTTCGGGAATGAAGGTGCAGGCCGCCGCCGAACGTGAGTATGGATTGGCGAACCTGCAGGTGATCCAGCCTTCCCCCCTTCTTAAAGATTTCCCTGATGGTTGCCAGGTCTGGATGAGTCACGGCGACAAGATCACCGATTTTCCTAAGGATTTTCAAATCACCGGCCGGACCGCCAACAGTGAAATTGCTGTACTCGAATCGGTCGAACGACGGATATATGGAGTCCAATTCCATCCGGAAGTGGTTCATACGCCTTACGGAAAGGAGCTTCTGGCCAATTTTCTCTTCGGCATCGCCCGGATCACCGCCGATTGGAGCATGGAGAATTTCATTCAGAGTACCAAGCGAAATCTGCAGTCGCGAATCGGTTCTGAAAAGGTCATGCTCGGACTCAGCGGTGGTGTCGATTCGACCGTCCTGGCGTTGCTGTTGCGGGAAGCGATCGGCGAGCAGTCGATTCCGGTATTGATCGATACGGGATTGTTGCGGAAGAATGAATTCCGTGACTTGATGGAGATGTTCCGGACGAAACTGAAACTGCCGGTGATCGGTGAGGATGCTGGAAAACTCTTCTTGGCGAGTTTACGTGGTGTCCGCTCGCCGGAGCAGAAGCGGAAGATCATCGGGCATATTTTCATAGAGGCGTTCCAGGAGGTCGAAAAGCGGATCGGCGGAGTCCGTTTCTTCGCCCAGGGTACCTTGTATCCGGATGTTATCGAATCGGTGTCGGTCAAGGGTCCATCGGCCACTATCAAGAGCCACCATAATGTCGGCGGCCTGCCCAAATTCTTGAAATGGGAACTGATCGAACCCCTGCGCGAATTGTTCAAGGATGAGGTCCGTGAATTGGGGAAACAACTGCGATTGGATGAGGGGTTCCTCCACCGTCATCCCTTCCCGGGACCCGGATTGGCGGTGCGGATTCTGGGGCCGGTCAATGCGGCAAGAGTCCGGAAGCTCCAGGAGGCGGATCATATCCTGATCGAGGAGATCCGCCGGTTTGGCTTGTATGATTGTATTTGGCAGGCTTTTGCGGTATTGCTGCCGGTTCGTAGCGTGGGTGTCATGGGGGATGAGCGGACTTATGAGAACGCCGTGGTTCTGCGCCTGGTCGAAAGCCATGACGGCATGACCGCCGACTGGTTTCCGGCTCCGGTCGAATTCCTGAAAACCGTTTCCAGCCGTATTGTCAATGAAGTTAAAGGGATCAATCGAGTCACCTATGACCTGACTTCCAAACCTCCCGGCACCATCGAGTGGGAATGACCAAAAGTTTCGTTCACCTGCATGTTCACTCGGAGTTCAGCCTGCTTGACTCCAACCTGAAACTACCGCACCTGGTACGCAAGGCACGCGAATACAATATGCCCGCCGTCGCTTTGACCGATCATGGCTCCATTCTGGGGGCAGTCAACTTTTTCAAGGAGGCCAGGCAGAACGACATCAAACCGATCATCGGGTCCGAACTGTACCTGGCTCCCCAATCCCGATTTCAGAAACCCGATCGCAAGGAAGACGAAAGCAATTATTACCATCTCCTGGTCTTGCTCAAGAGCGAGCAGGGGTATAAAAACCTGTGTGAATTAATCACCGCCTCTTTCCTCGAAGGATTCTACCGGAAACCGAGAATCGACAAGGAGTTGCTCGAAAAGCATCATGAGGGTCTGATCGTGCTCAGCGCCTGTTTCCACGGCGAAATTCCCCGCTACCTCCTGCGTGGACGGCGAGACAAAGCCATGGCTGCGGCGCGCTGGTATCAGAAGATATTCAAAGATGATTTTTTCATCGAAATTCAAAATCATTATCTCTCCCAACAGCAGGAGGTCCTGCCGCAACTGGTCGAACTGGCTCAGGAGCTGTCTATCCCCCTGGTGGCCACCAATGATGTTCACTATCTGAATCGGGCCGATGCCGACGCCCGGGAAATTCTCATCTGCCTCCAGACTAATGAAGTTCTGTCCAACCCGGAAAGAGCCATGAAAAAAGAGACCGATGAAATGTATTTCAAGCCGACCGAGGAGATGAGTCACCTCTTTTCGGATTATCCTGAGGCGATTCAGAACACTCTGCTGGTCGCGGCGCGATGCGATTTTGGGTTTCGTTTGAAGCAGCATTTCCTTCCCGAGTTTCAGGTTCCGGGAAAGAGTTCCATCGCAGATTATTTTGAAAAAGTATGCCTGGAGGGATTCGAGCGGATCAAGCATCAATATCTGTCCAAATCCAAACGGTTGAAACACAGTGAAGAAAAATATATCGAACGATTGATCTACGAAATTCAAAAGATTAAACAGATGGGATTCCCCGGTTATTTCCTGATCGTCTGGGATATCATCCAGTTCGCCAAGGGGGTGGGTATCCCGGTCGGACCGGGACGCGGTTCAGTGGTCGGCAGCTTGGTTGCATTCGTGATGGGGATCACCAACATCGACCCGCTCGAATATGACTTGATTTTTGAGCGCTTTCTCAACCCCGAACGGGTCACTCTGCCCGATATCGACATCGATTTCGATGGTGAGCGGCGCGACGAGATCATCGAATATATCCGGACTAAATACGGAAGCGACAACGTTGCCCAGATTGTCACTTTCGGTCGGATGAAAGCAAAACTGGCTATCCGAGATATCGGCCGGGTACTGGAGATTCCCCTGGCCGAAGTCAACCGGCTGGCCAAGATGATCCCGGAAGGGCCGAAGGTGGAGTTGAAAAAGGAACTGGAGGAGAACAGCGATCTGATGAAAGAGATCCGGATGAAACCGGAACGGGAAACCCTGATCGATTTCGCCCTGAAACTGGAAAACAATGTCCGTCATACCTCTATGCATGCGGCCGGAGTCGTTATTGCCCCGAAAAAACTGACCGAATTCATGCCCCTGTACAAGACCCGGGATGATATCACCACCCACTTCGAGAAAGAGGAGGTGGAGGAGATCGGGCTGCTGAAAATGGATATCCTGGGGTTGAAGACTCTGACGATCATCAAGAACATCATCGCCGAGGTCGTGGAAAGGGAAGGGATTCAGATCGACCTGGAAAACATCAACCTCTACGATGCGAAGACCTTCAGGATCTTTCAGAAAGGCGATACCGATGGCATTTTCCAGTTTGAAAGTTCGGGGATGCGGGAATACCTCAAACGCTCGAAGCCGGGAAAGATCGAGGACTTGATCGTTCTCAACGCCCTATACCGCCCGGGCCCGCTGCAGTCGGGAATGGCCGACATCTACGTCAACCGCAAGATCGGCAAAGAACCGATATCCTTCCTCTTTCCCGAACTGGAGGAGATTCTTAGCGATACCTACGGCATCATCGTTTTTCAGGAGCAGGTGATGCAGATTTCAGTACGGATCGCCAGCTTCACCATGAGCGAAGCTGATGAACTGCGCAAGATCATGGGGAAAAAACAGGTGGATAAGGTTCCCGTCCAGGAAAAGAAGTTCACCGAACGGGCGCTCAAGAACGGATTCGACGAGGCCAAGGTGAAGGAACTCTTTGCACAAATGAAAACCTTTGCTGAGTACGGATTCAACAAATCCCATTCCACCGCCTACGCCTACTTGGCCTATCAGACCGCTTATCTGAAGGCCCATTATCCTGTCTATTTCATGACCGCCCATCTGACCTCCGAGGCGGAAAAGACCACCACTTCATCGAAAATTCTCCACTATATATCCGAAAGCAAAAAGATGGGGCTAGATATTCTCCCCCCCGATATCAATAAAAGCGCCGAGTCCTTCAGAGTCGAGTCCCCCTGTCAGATCCGGTTCGGTTTGATCGGATTGAAGAACGTTGGTTCGGCGGCATTAGGCAGCATTTTGCATATCCGCAAGGAAAAGACCGAATTTCACGATTATGCCGATTTCATTTCCTCTATCGATCAGAGCAAGGTGAACAAATCGGTTCTGGAAAGCCTGATCAAGGCGGGGGCGCTCGATTGCTTTGGGATCCGGCGCCGGATCCTCTTTGACAGCCTGAGTGATATAATCAAGCAGGCATCCCTGCTGGAAAAAAATCGCCAGAAGAATCAACGCTCGCTATTCGGAAAACAGGATGATTTCCACATCCGTATTCCCGAGGCGATAGTGAAATTGGAGGAGTGGCCGGAGCATGATATCATCCAAGGAGAAAGGGAGATCGCGGGGATTTATATCAGCCACAATCCGATCGAAAAATTCGCCACCGAGATCACCAAGGTGTCGAATACGAACGTATCCGCCATCCACAACCATGAATTCCAGGGGGAAACAGTGAAGCTGGGCGGAGTGGTGACGTCGATTGTGGAACGGAAGTCGAAAAAGGGCGATTCGTATGGAGAATTGTTTTTCGAGGATTTGACCGGCCGGATCAAGGTGTTGGCTTTCAAGGATCGGTGGGAAAAGGCCAAAGCGGATATCAAGGTCGACCAGCCCTATTTTTTGGAGGGACGGCTCCCGGATAATGAGGAACCCAATATCTATCTCGAATCGCTGATCGAGTTGGAAACCCTGCTGAAGAAAAAGGCGCGCAAGGTATTGATCTCCATCCCTTACTCGATGATCAACGAAACATTCAACGAGAAATTGCGCCAGAAACTTGAGAAGCACAAGGATTCCGTTCCCTATCTCCTGGCCGTGGTTCAGGCCGACGGCTACCGGGTGATCCTTAATTCGGAAACGGGAGAGGGGCTGAAGGCGACGACGACCATGAAGAAGGACATCGAGAAATTGACCGGTGAGAATTCGGTGGAAATTTTGTTCTGATATTTTTCCCGGTTTGCTGCAATGGTATATTTCATATATACATATATACAGGTCTATTTGATCGTAGATGTTTTCACGATCACTTCAGCTGGAGTAGACTGGAATAGAACGGCACCGTGACGATCGGTGCGCAGGAGAGGGATTCCCTGGCGGCGCAGGCGGTCGATCACCTCACGATGGGGAAAGGCAAAGGAATTCCCTTCCCCGACCGAGATGATCGCCCAGTCGGGTGCGACCATTTCCAGAAAAGCATTGCTGGAAGAGCTCCGTGAGCCATGGTGGGCGATCTTCAGAACATCGGTTTTGAGCTCCTTTTGAAAACGTTGGATGGCCTCATCTTCGACCGCCTCACTGATGTCACCGGTAAACAGGAAGGAATGAAACCGGTCGCTGATTTTCAGGACCACCGATTGATTATTTGTCGCCCGGAATTCCTCGGTTGCCTGGGCGGGATGGAGAACCAGGAATCGAACTCCATGCAGGGATCGATTCCAGCCGGCGCAAATCCGGTGCAGTTTGGTCGTATTGGGTTTGATTTGCAGGAACCTTTGCCATTCGCTCGATTGACAGGGAATCGAACCGATCCAGGTCTCTTCGGGACGAAGAACCGGCAGCAGGTCGATGATCCCGCCCACATGGTCGGCATGAAAATGAGTGACCATCATCCAACGGACATGGATCCGCTGGCGGAGCAGGAAGGGAAGGATCACGCGCCGACCGATGGGGAAATCGGAGATGATGCTCCCACCGCCATCGATCAGCAAACCGTCGCCGTTCGGGAACCGGATCACTTGGCTGTCACCCTGCCCCACATCGAGGGAATAGATTTCGAGATAAGGCCGGCGCCGCGACCGCCAATCGTACAGGGGAATCATCAGGAGCAGAACCAGAGCCGCCAGAAGGGGTTTTCGAAGAGTGGACCGGCGACGGAAGCGAGCGAGAAGGGCGAATGCGCTGAGTACGCCAACCGCCGGCAGTAAGGTGGGGACGAACCGGTAGAAGTTGGTAAATGGAATATGGGAAGTCAGGGATGCCAGTCCAAAGAAAAAAGAAAAAACCGGCTTCCCCGCTTGGACAAGCCAGCCAGAGATGGTCGAACCAATTAGGGCAATTGGAATGAGCAGGAGACCGATCCCGGTGATGATGGCGCTAAGAGGGATCAGGAAGAATCCGGCCAGGATTCCGGCCAGGGAGTAGCGTTGGAAAAAATAGAGTGACAATGGGAATGCGGCGATGGCCGCGGTCAGGCAGGAGACAAAGAATTCCCGGAAGAAGAGCGGCCATCTGGGAAACCAATGGGAGAACGCCTGGATTCCTGCAAAAATGGCAAAGGTGAGTCCGCAGGTGAGTATGTAGCCCGGATCTTGAAAATAAGCGGGATTCATGATCAGCAAGGCAAGGCCGGCCAGGGATATGGCCGCAGTTGGTGATGCGTCACGATAACAGAGCCGGGAGGTAAACAGGAACAGAGTCATGAGTACGGCACGATTGGCCGACACATCGAATCCGGAGATCATCAGGAAGAGGAGAAGGATGACCGAGGTCGACAGCAGTTTCCAGGTTCGCGGGCAACCGAGCCAGGCCAAAAGGGAGAGCATCATCCAGGTGATCATCCCGATATTGGCGCCGGAAATGGCGATCAGATGAAGTGCCCCCGATTGAATCAGAGTTTCCTCGATTTCATTTTCGAGGCGGCCGCGGTCCCCCAGAATGATTGCTTCCAAAAACACCCCCTCACGGGAGAGCCGATCATGTATCAGAAAATTTTCCTCGATGGTGGCTCTGATTTTCCTTCGCCAATCGCCGAGGGTCCGCCAGAAAAGATTTGCGGAAGACAGCTTTTCAATTAAATCGACCGACTTGGTATAACCGAGGGCATGAATGCGCCGAGAGAAATAGTATTGGCCCATCGGGTCGGGTGCAAAATTGGAGTAAAGGCGGATAGGATGGAGATGGCAGGCAAGCTTGATTTGATCGCCGCGGTTCAAACCCGGGTCTTTCCCTATGACTTTTACTCGTAGCCGCTGGAAGAATGTCATCACGCCAGTTTGAGGTCGTCTTTGCCAGGTGTTGATGATTAGGATGAAATATCCGTTTCCAATCTCCGGGTATTCACGGAGTTGCCCCTGGATTTCTGTATATTCGGGTGGATGGACAATTGAGCCTTTGACCATCTCGAAGTTTGATTTTTCCCGTTGATAATATCCAAGCAGAAGGAGTGCAATAGCTGTCACCAGAATGGCATAACTCAAACGATAGCGGGAGAACAAATAGGCGGAAACCGCCAGGGATAAGAGGATGAAGAATAGGGATAGGGATCCCTCTCCCAGCCATTGGCAGGATTCGCCCAGAAATAGAGCGCCGAGGGACGCACAAAAGAGAGGTGAAATCGGATCTCTCATCCCTTCTGAATATTATCCTTTCAGGTTCGGAAGGTCAATATCCCTTTGGAGAATTGCATTCGTTTTGAAAATGAGATATAGTTAGGTATTGATGCCAAACATCGAAAAGCGAGATTGACCAGATGAAACGTCGAGTTTTTCTCCGATCGGGGACTGTAGCGATTGCTGCGGCGCCTTTCTTCAATTGCCATTTCCGACCCGGATCGGAGAAACGGCTCCTTATCTTAGGGATTGACGGCATGGATCCGCAAATTGTTCACCGGCTAATTCGCAAGGGAGTGATGCCCAATACCGCCCGACTGGCTGAATCCGGTTCCTTTACCATGATGCGGTCGACGATCCCTCCGCAGAGCCCGGTCGCTTGGGCCTCGTTCATAACCGGAACTGACCCCGGTACCCACGGCATCTTTGATTTTGTCCACCGTGACCCGGCCACCTATTTGCCGCAGATTTCTTTCAGTGAAAACACCGCGCCTTCCATGTTCTTTTCCGTCGGAAAGTATCGGCTTCCGCTGAAGCCGGGGAAAGTTCTTCTGAAAAGGGGAGGAAAGGCTTTCTGGGAGCATTTGGAAGAGCATGACATCGGGGCGACTGTGGTCAAGATTCCCAGCAACTTCCCTCCCTCAGCCACCCGCCAGAGAGTCCTTTCAGGAATGGGAATCCCGGACCTGGCCGGCGGTTATGGCGTCTTTACCCTGTACACGACCGAGGAAGCCGAGTTTCTCCGCGACTTGACGCCCCATAATGTCTTTTATGCCGATTTCGATGAGTCGGGGAGAATGAAGGAGGGTAAAATCCAGGGGCCGGTCAACGATTTTGTCCGGGATAAGGAAACCCTCTCCGTTCCTTTTTCCCTGTACTGCGATCGCGATCATCATACGGTCCGTATCGATATCCAGAACCAAACCCTGTTACTGGCGGAAAAAGAGTACTCCCGCTGGGTGGAGATCGAATTTCCCCTTATTGGTCAGGTTCAAACCGTAAAGGGTATAGTAAAATTTTTTCTATTGGAGAATGGCGAGCGTTTTCGTTTGTACATTTCGCCAGTGCAGATCAACCCTCGCCACCCCGCCCTGCCGATTTCCACACCCGGAAAATACTCACGGGAATTGGCCGATCGGGTAGGTCTGTATCACACGCTGGGGCTTCCTGCCGATTTTTTAGCCATCAAGACTGAAGTCTTCTCGATGGAAAACTTCATCCAGCAGGCTGGTTCGGTCTTCCGCGAAAGCGAACGGCTGCTCGAATCAGAATTGGATCGGTTTTTACAGAGCCCGGAGCGGTTCTTTTTTTTCTACCTTTCATCCCTGGATCAGGGGCAACATATCTACTGGGGTCTCAATGATCCGGCCCATCCGTATTATCATGAGGAAGAGAGTCGCCGCTTCGGATCGACCACCGAGAGTTATTACCGTCGCGCCGACCGGATCATCGGGGAGACAATGAAAAAGCTCCCCCGAAACGCTTCTTTGATGGTCGTTTCTGATCATGGATTCGCTCCCTTTTACCGCCAGGTCAACCTGAACACCTGGCTCGCCCGGGAAGGGTATCTGCACCTGAAAAAAGGTGAACCTGCAGCGGGGGGGTCCATTTTTCATTCAGCCGATTGGGGGCGCTCCCGGGCTTATGGAATGGGCTTAAACGGGCTCTATCTGAACCTGAGTCAGCGGGAATCGCAAGGGATCGTCACCGCCCCCCAAAAGCAAGCGCTGCTGCGAGAATTGAAAACCCGGATTGAAGCGATAACCGATCCGGCCAATGGCGAACGAATCGTTTCCAATGCGTTCATTTCCGAGGATGTGTTTTCGTCTCCGGTTCATCCGCAGGCTCCCGACTTGATCATTGGATTCAACAGGGGGTATCGGAGCGGTGATTCCTTTGGCGAGGGCGGGATCAGCGCCGACATCGTTTCCGATAACCGGAACTGGTGGTCGGGCGATCATTGTATCGATCCGCTAAAGGTGCCGGCCACCTTTCTCGCCGATTTCAAGATTGGCCGGGACGTTCCCCATATCATCGACCTGGCTCCAACCATCCTCCAGTACTTTTCCATTCCGACTCCGACTTCGATGCGGGGCCGAAGCGTTATATAGGAGATCTATCGTGGCAACCAAAGTCAAATTGAGCAAGGAAAGTGAACAGAAAGCGGACGCGATCATCGCTTTTCACGGGTATTCCTCCCTGGAGGAATTGGTCGAGAATCTGATTCAAAAAGAGTTCGAACAGATCAAGAAAAAAGATGACAAAGAGGAGATCGCCAGCAAACTCAGCGGGCTCGGGTATATTTCCTAAAAGATGAGCAGACTCCCGGAATTTCTTACCAATGGGTTTTCAGTCTTGTTAAACCCATTCGGCTACCGCCATGCTCTTCCCGGTATCCTGATCGGAAGCCTGTTGTCGGCTTTTTTAATCCTTCTGGGATACAAACTTTTCGGCAGTCCTCAACGGGTTCGTCGGGCAAAAGATCGGATCAAGGCGCATCTGCTCTCCATGAGAATCTACAAGGATTATCCCCGGGTCGTGATGGTGGCCTTGTTGCGAAGCTTGCTCGATGTCGCCCGATATTTTTTCCTGAACCTGCTCCCCATGGCCGTTTTTTTACCGTTTTTGGTGCTGATATTCTTCCAAATGGATATCCGCTTCGGTCGCCGCCCATTTGTGGTCGGAGAAAGTATCCAATTGTATGTTCACTCCCAGAAGGGGATCGACCCGGCCGAAATCGGTCTGGAGACTGGTATGGGATTTGAAAAGGTTATGGCTCCGGTCGTCATGCCGGGAGAGAGTGAAACCGATTGGAAGATCAGGGCGAAGTCGGAAGGATTGGTTTTTGTAAAGGTTGTCCATCGTAATAAAGCTGATCAATTCGGGATATGGATCGGCCCAGGATTCCCTCCCCAGATCGGTTGGAAAGGTCCTTTATCAATGAAGAATTTTTTCCGACAACTGGTGGACCCGAGCATCGGGTTTCTCTTTCCTGATTCTCCGTATCGTTTCATCACTCTTGATTATTCCCGGCGGGCTCTCCGTTTCGGTTCCATCTCCTTATCCTGGATCTGGATATATCTGGTTGTTATTCTGATTCTGGTGTTGTTGGGAAAGAAACGGTTCGGAGTGGAGTTTTAGCTCAATATTCCCGCTTCACCTGGACCGGGGCACATCCGGAATTGATGCGCAGTGATTTCAACTGTCCGGTCAACTTTACGGGAATGGTTACTTCGGTTTGATCCACCAAAACTGATTGATCGATTATACCGTTTTCAGATTCGATCTCGATCCAAATCGGGAAAATAAAATCAGAATCAGTTTGATGAAAGTGAATTTGTAGAGTATCGCCTGATTGTGAGTAGGAATAGGTCATTTCCGGAATCTTCCGGACGGTCAGCCATCGATTCAGGAAACGCTCGGCCAAGGGGTGGTTCTTCCCCATGTGCCGAATCCACTGGCTGGTGGTGATGCTTTTAAACCTGAATTCGGTTAGAAGAGTACGGAGACGGGCATAAAATTCATCCGCTCCGAGAATTTCCCTGAGCATCATGATGATCAACGCTGCTTTGTTGTAGATGATCGTTTGGAATGCATCGTATGGTTCCAGATTGGCGATGCGTCGTCCATATATAACCGGTCCGGCCTCCTGATGTTTGAAAATCAATCGCTTCATCCGCTCGATGATTCCCTGGAATGATTTTTCGGAGATGTTCTCCTGCAGATAAGCAAGCACGGAATAGTGGGCCATCCCCTCGGTAATCCACTCGTCCCGATATCCCGACCAGGAAACTTTCCCTCCCCACCATTGATGAGCCAGTTCATGGATAAAAAAATCACGCATCTCCTGGGTGAGGATCACCGGGCTATCGCGCAGAAAAAAGCGGTTGGTCAACCGGACATCCTGGTTCAATTCGATGATGTTCATGATGATAAAGCCGCTGTTGCTGATACCACCGTCGTCCATCCAGCGGCGGAAAATGACATTGACCTCGGGTAGATCCAGCGGGCCATAAAGGGAATAGAGAAAGTTAGCCCCCTTTTTTATTTCATCGATATTGAAATAATTCCTGATACGGAGATCGGAGGTGTGGAAAACCCGCAGGGGGATCTCGCTGTCGATGGTGAATTGTTCCTTGAAATCACCGGAGATCAAAGATACTCCCTTGGTGCCCGGACTGGTGAAATGAAAGGTGTTACGGCTCAATTGGGGCTGACTGGATTCTTTCTTTCCCGAAGCGATGCAGTTCAGGTTGTCCGGGAGGCTGATCTTGAGGCTGGATTTGAGAAAGTGGATGCCGGTATTCGGAAAAAAATGGAGATTGCGTGACAACAGGTAATGCTCATCCACCCGCTTTTCAACTGTACGATCGGTCACGATTTTAACCAGGTCGGGAATATTCTCGTCTGAAGCGACTGTCCCATTGAAGTAGAAGGTTAACTTTTCGCTTTCCGGGAAATTGACGTAGTAACTATCGGCTTTGCGAAAAAAACTGACGGTCTTGTATTCTGCGGTTGTGGCACTGCGGATGTTCAGGTTGGCATTCAAGTTGAGCTTGACGAAGTTCATCTTGGTCGGGAGGGTCAATGTCGCGGTTCCGGAGAGGAATGATTTTTCCGGGTTGTAATACAGGTTCATCTTTACCTCTTGGATCTCCTCATTCTTTCCCAGGAGGAGGCGAGGCATTTTTTCGGCGTTGTAATTCAGAAATAGCTTGTTCTCATCGGTTGTACGCAATTGAGTGTCGGGGGAAGCATCCGGGTTGTAGTCAAAAACGTAAAAGGATTTCCGATCCTTTTCGAAAGCGATCAAACTCTCTTTTTCCAGGATGGAGAGAAACCAGGTCTCGTTGAATTCCTCCATCGGCAAGCCGAAATAATCGAGATAAAACCCGATCAATGAGTTCAACAATTGACTGGATGGGAGCGTGGAAAGCTCCTCGATAGGGGTCATCCCTGCGATAAGAGAATCGTCCGGAAGAATGAAAAAACCCGAGGTGTTGAGTTTTATGAAAGTATCGCTTTTGAAATGGCGGAGCAGTGTGAAGCGTTCTTCTGAATCGGAAGGAGTAATGGAGATATCCCATGCACCTTCAAAAAAGAAGATGCCGGAGTGATAAAAGGGAAGTATCTGGTAAAGGTTTCCGCTTCGCAATTGAATATCGGCTTCACCGATCTTGAATCGATGATTATTGATGGTATACTTGCGGATTTTTTCAATGAACACGAGCGGTTTGATCTGATTGGTGATCGACGTTTTGTGCAACCGGGTCCCCTCTTTTTCAAAGATGACGAACCCCATCTCGCCGTATCGGTCAAACTTGACTTTGTAGGTGAATTCCAGTTCCCCGACACGTTCAAAGTGCAACATTTTCGCCAAGCGGAAATAATCACCCAGCCTTTGAAAACTTTTGTCAGCGAAATAAGGGCTCAACTCGGACCAACGGCGTGATTCGAGAAGCTGGAGAATCGGATCGGTCTGGCCCAGGGTGATCGAAACCATTCCGATGATGATCAAGAGAAAAATGAACTTCTTTTTCATGATGGGAATAATATAGTACAAAACATCCCGAAAACCAAACCGGCCTGGAAGAAATCGGGTCGAGTCGCCGATTACTTGCTGACCCGCTCTATATATGAACCGTCTCGGGTATCGATGCGGATGACGCTCCCCGCTTCGATGAACGGGGGAACCATTACCTCGAGGCCATTTTCGAGCTTGGCGGGTTTGAATGAGGCTGCCACAGTCGATCCCTTGATATATTTATCGGCTTCGACAACGGTGAAATCCATCGAAATGGGCAGGCTGAGGTTGACCGGTTTATCCTTGAAAAATTCCATTTGATAGGTTTCGTTTTCCTTTAAATAGGGAGCCCGATCCCCGAGGAATTCGGCGGTGACACTCAACTGGTCATAGGTTTCATTGTCCATGAAGATGTAGGCGTCGCCGTCGTGATAGGAGTAGGTGAACTGCTTGGTATCGAGAGTGACCTTTTCAACCCGGTCGCTCGATCCGAATCGGAACTGGTACATGACCATATCGTTCAAATCCCGCATTTTGGCGTGGATGGTTGATTTGTACCGGCCCGGTGTGACATGATCCATATCTTCTACCCGGAACAGCTTATCATTCATGAAAATGATCATTCCCTTGCGGATTTGGGTGGCATTAATCATATATTCCTCCATTGATCATGGTGTTCATTGCTTCTCGCTGGTTGGTTCGGACATAAAACAGACGGTTTTTATCCTTGCGTAAAAAGAAGTAGTGACCGCTTCCTTGGCCGGCTTGAAAGATCTGCCCCCGCTCTTCCCCATATTGAAAGGAGAATTGAAATTCGGCTTCCAGGAAGCGGCGGAAATCATAAAAAAAACGGGACGCATCCGTTTCGGAGTCCCAGTGCGATTCCCAAATGAAAAAAAGTGATTCATCCTTGCGAAACAGATTGTAGCTGTCCCCTCCCCACCCCTTCGCAGCGTCTGGAGGTTCGTCTCCGGAGTTCAACAGTATATTCAGATAATATTCACCGACCACGCCGCTGAATGTCTTTCCCCAGACATGGGGATCAGGTTGACAATCGATCTGCACCGAGACAGGCATCTCCCGCTTGAAGTATTTTTCCGGGTGGAGAATCTGCTCACTAGAGACGGGCGGATTTTTCAACATTTGGTTCAATCCCTCCCATTTGCCCTTGCGATAGATGGCACTGGCGAACTTGACACCGTCTATATACGGCATCAGCAATTGCTTTTGCAGCAGGGGCGGGGAGTTCAAGATCGAGGATGTCCCCGGGAAGGAGATGAAAGAGGAGAGTGAATCGAGATGCACGGAATCGGCGGCGTTGACCGGTTCTACCTCGAAAAAACTCAACATGCAGAAATAAGCGTCGCCCTCGACCGCTGCAAGTGCCGCCAGGCGTGCATCATGAAAATCTGATTGGGTTCCCAGGATTCCCTTCAATGAGAAATGCTGGTCTTGAATGGCATGCCGGAATTCGTGGACCAGAGCCAATGCGGAAAACTGGTCGATCATGCGAAAGTCGGAAGGGATGAGCATTTCCTTGGAGGATTCATTGTAGAGTCCGCCGACATTGTCCAGAAGGATCTGCCGCCGCTGTTCCTTTATATCGATCGGTGTCTTAAAAAAACCCATCATCAGAGCGAAATCGGTCTCGTTTTTGGCCAGGTCATCGGGGTATTCCGCGGCGAAAACTCGGGCGACATAGGCATCCAATTCCGTTTTTGACAAATAGCGAATGGGAACCGCTTGTTTGAATTTCAGCTTCCCGATCTCCTCGGTTTTTTTCTTTAACTGGTCGATCGAATATTCCTGGGCCAATAGGCAATAGGCTATTGATACTATTATGAACAGGGGAAATCGGGATAATTTCATAGAGATGGTTATATCATAATCTCCGGTTCGAGTAAATTACCCAATCAATGCTTGGGTAAAGGGCCGACTCGGGCGGGAGGCCAATACCGGAAAACGGCTTTGCCGGTGATTAAGCGTGTGGGGATCGGTCCGAAGCTGCGGGAATCACGTGAATACCGTTGATTGTCTCCCAGCAGGAACAGGTGCCCGACCGGTATTATCCAGGCCTGGGGGGAAGGCAAGCCACACCCGCCTCCTATTGCCTGATCAGTGGGTTTACCGTTTATCCGCCATCTTCCATAGGCACAATCGACCCGATCTCCGGGCAGACCGAAAATCCGTTTGATGATGGGACGGTTCGTTTCGCCTTGCAGCTTGCAAACCACGATATCGAAACGGTTCAGGTTGCGGCGGGCGGCCAGGGTTTTAACGATGAAGAGCCGATCGCCCGGAAGCAAAGCTGGAGCCATCGATTCCCCCTCGATCCGATAGGCGGAAATTCCATAGCGGATCAGCAGCAATGACGAGACCCCGGCGATAACGACGTAGATTCCGATTTCCCAGAAAAACCGCTTGCACTTCGACCACATGGGAACCCGATTTTAAAGCAACTCATGGGGGTTGTCAAACTGAATTACCCTTTTTTTTAGCAGGCTTGACCGGCGTTTCTTTTCAGTCTATAATCTGCTCCTCTGGGCGATTAACTCAGCGGCTAGAGTGCTACCTTCACACGGTAGAAGTCAGAGGTTCAAATCCTCTATCGCCCATTCCCATGAAACAATTATGGAAAGTCGCAAATAAATGGCCTCTGCCTCCCGAGTTGATCGTCATTCCCAGTGCACCAAAAGGCTGGGAAGTCCCGCAAAAAAATTGTCAGCGTCGGATCGGGATTTTCGGAGCGGGCTTGTACATGTATCCCGGATATGCGATCCTGAACGGGTTCCTGGGTTACCCATATCTATACACTCTTTTGGAAACCTTGAATCTCGAATCAACCTCTGTCTTTTTCCTTGGAACCGCGGGAGCTCTCGATGTTGATTCACCACCTAAGGGAATCATTGCAGTCGACCGGGTATTCGCCGCTCCGCCGCTGGATTGTCTTGCGGATACCGATTCGTTTGCGCTGAGTGTGATCGCCGGCTGTCCGTTCCCGGCCGTTTCGATCGTTTCGGTCGACATCATTCAGAGAGAAACTCCAGCCTGGCTGGAGATCCAGAAGCAGAAGAATATCTTTGCTGTGGAAATGGAATTGTTTCCACTGGCCGCCTACCTCAATCGGCCGGTTGCGGCGCTTCTCGTCTTGACCGATCGGGTGACTACCGAGGGAATTTACCCCTTTACAGACAAGAAGCGGATAAGCGGGAATTTTTCCGGAGCCTTTCAGTGGCTTAAGGAGAACATGGGATGAAACCGAAAGTCATCTTGGCCCGACCCTTTCATGAAGAAATCATGAAACAGTTACAACGGGAATTTGACCTGATCGTCGGCGACGATCTCAATTATCCGTTTGCCTCCCTGTTGCTCCGCCATCCCGATACCCAAGCCATGATCAGTTTCCTCTCCGATGCAGTTGGGGAGAAGGAGATGAGGATGATGCCCGACTTGAAGGTGATCGCCAATTTCGCCGTCGGGTATAACAATGTCGACGTCGCCGCGGCGATCCGGCGAGGCATCTGGGTCACCCACACCCCCGATGTGCTGACCGCCGCTACCGCCGACCTGACTATGGCCCTCATACTGGCTGTCACCCGACGCCTTCCGGAAGCCGATCGCTTTACCAGGGAAAATCGGTTTTCGGGTTGGCAAGCCGACCTGTTCCTGGGGAAGGATCTGCAGGGGGCGATGCTCGGAATCGTTGGTATGGGGCGGATCGGGAGGGCCACCGCCCAGAGGGCGCAGGCGTTCGGTATGACCGTCCTCTATACTTCACATACCCGGAAGGCCGATTTGGAAGAGCGTCATGGATTCACCTGGACGCCTCTTCAGGAACTGGCCGAGCGGTCCGATATCGTCTCCCTCCATTTGCCCTATTCCCCGGAAGTCCATCATCTCTTCGACCGGGCTATGTTTGACCGGATGAAGCCCGATGCCGTTTTTATCAATGTGGCGCGAGGAAAATTGATGGACGAAGCGGTTCTCGCTGAAAAGCTTGCGAAGAGGGAGCTATTCGGGGCCGGCCTCGATGTCTATGAGATGGAGCCGCAGGTGACCGAAAAATTGAAAAAATTGGAGAATGTGATCCTGTTACCCCATATCGGCAGCGCCACCGAACGGACGCGGCGGACGATGGCCGACATGACCTGTCAGGCTGTTCGCCAGACCCTGGCCGGAGAGACTCCTGCTCATCTCATCCCCGAATGGAAAAACCGGTGAAGGTCCGATGACCTGCTCAGCCAAACTGGGTCAGAATTTCCTGTACGATCCCCGATTGGCCGGCCGCCTGGCGGATTTGCTCCCCCCTATAACAGAAAAAATTCTTGAAATCGGTCCGGGCCGGGGAATTCTCACCGAGAGAATATTGGAGAAATTTCCGCAGCAAATTCCCATTCTCGTTGAAATCGATCCCGATTTATATGCCGCTTTACTGGAGAGATTTTCCCGAAGGGTGGAGATAATCCAATCTGACATCCGGGCGGTCAGCCTGGCAGAGTGCTTTCCCGGCGGTCGCTTTTTTCTCATCGGAAATTTGCCCTATTATCTTTCCAGGGAGATCATTGACTGGACAATGGCTCAGGCCGACCTGATCCAGGGCGGATTGTTCATGCTGCAGAGAGAATTCGTCGGAAAGATACTGAACGGTGACAATCCAGCCAATGCCCAGGCGGCTTTTTTTCAGTTGCTGTTCGAGTCCCGAAGGGAATTCAACCTTGCTCCGGGATCGTTCCAACCCCGCCCCCGAGTCGTCTCCACCGTATTCCGATTCGAGCGGCGATCTGGTATCCTCAACTCCACTCCCCCTGGGTTGTATCCGTTCCTTAAAACCGCCTTTTCCCATCCCCGTAAGACTCTTGCGAACAACCTGGGAAACCTCATTCCTCGCGTACACTTGATTGAGTCTTTTCAAAAGTGTCGTGTCGATGGCCTGACTCGTCCGGCGCAACTGTCAGCAGAGAGGTATTTCGAGCTTTTTTCCGTAATCAATCCAGGGGATCTTCCCGAACGCTGAAGAACAATTCCAGATTCAGGATGGGTAATCAACGCAGATCAATTGTCTGGAAAAGAGTACACTTTTTGTTGGGTGAATGGCAACTGGTCTGCTTGAAGTATTCGGATTGAATCCATGTGCTTGAGGTGAATCATGAAAAGAATAAGTTGCGCGATTGTGATTGCTCACTTACTGCTGAGCGGGGCAGAATGGGCTGGGCAAGAACAGGGGAATACCCTTGATTTGTGAATGATTCTCGATCAGACAGCCGCCTATTGCGAGAAGCTAGTGACAACCGCTTTCAAATTCGTCTGCGATGAAACGGTCAGACAAACCGTATTCTGTAAAACCTTGGATACAAAGTTCGGTGTCTGGCGTCTAATTCCCTTTGTATCTCCTACTCCGGAATCCTTCCGCTATTCGTATAATTTGGAGCAGTATGGGCAAGTTATCAACGAGAATCGAACGCTTTTAATGAAGAATAATAAAAAGGCTTTCAAAGAGAAGGCTCGGCTGAACACTCGATTTCATCATCAATTGGTGGTGTTTGGACCGTTTGTATTCAATCGGGAGCGGCAGGCTCTCTATGATTATCAGATCGATCCGGTTCAACTGGAGCAAGACCCTCACTTGATTGCAATTCGTGTAACCACTAAAAAAACCGGTGTGATGCCGTTTGGTTCAGGGACATTCTGGATTGATAAAAGAGATTTCACCATTCGGAGAATCGAACTGTTGCAGGAGAATGTCAGCGGTTTCGAAGTGGTTGAGCGGATCGCAAAAAACCTGCGGGCGGTGCCGCGCTTCACCATTGTTCAGGAGTATGACCTGGTCAAAAGGGGAATCCGGTTTCCCAACCGGGCTTGGTTTCAGGAAGCGTATCTGGACCTACGTCAAATGACGAAAACCGTTTTTTCAGAAATCGAAGTGGTTTACGATAATTATCAGTTTTTCCAGGTCGGCACATCGGTGGAATTGACCGGTTTCGGCAAAGAAAACATCTGATCAATTCAGGTTTTTTTACTTGAGTCCGCATACTGGGGGTCTCGGTAAATCGTAGGCGATTGTAGCATAGGATCGATTTGGATGCAGAAGGATAGAGCCGTCTCATCCTGGAATCGTTCCCGAGGTGGTGAAATTGATTCATTCAGGGTACCAGTAAGTGGTTGACCTTTGCAATTTTTGCTTGTGTCTCCTGTTGGAATTCTCGGACCATGGCAACATTCACAGCTCCAATGGTTTGGACCAGTTCGAGGTTGCCCAGGTTCATGCCGCCTATGGCGACGACCGGGATACGGACCCTCTGTAAAACGGTTTGCACGGTTTCCAGGCCGATCGGGACATAGTTTTCTTTGGTCGGAGTGGCGAAAACCGGACCGATGCCGATATAATCGGCTCCATCACTTTCCGCAAGGAGGGCCTGTTCCAGGGAATGGGTCGATTTTCCGATGAAGAAACCGGGTGGTGAGATGGTTCGCGCCGCCGCGATCGGAATGTCATCCTGACCCAGGTGAACACCATCGGCGCCGCTGATCAGAGCGATATCGATATGATCGTTGACGATGAACAGTGTTCGGGAGTCCTGGGTGATGGCGCGGATGGCCATTGCGGCCTCCAACAAGGTTTGCGGGCTGGCCGATTTGTCTCGGTATTGAATCACTTTGACTCCGGCTGCGCAAGCCTCCCGGGCGACTATCAGATGGTCGCCGCTGGTGATCAGGTAGGCGCCGAAACGACCGGGGAATGCGCGATTGACGGGAGCGGCGGCTTTTTCGATCAAACGGATATGGCTTTGGAAGGCGATCGGCGGCAGGTCGGTCCAAGGGAAAAAACCAACTTCGGCGGCATCGTCGCCGGCCACCGGGGTCGTCGGCAGCGTTGAAATCCGATAGGCGATCACCATAACCTTTTTGTCGGCGACAACGGAACTCATCTCGATGCCCACAAAAGCATCGATCGTCCCTGCGAGGCCGGTTTCCTCGCGAAGCTCACGCAAAACCGACTCCTCCGGAGTTTCATCCGCCTCGATGAAACCGCCCGGCAGGCACCAAAATCCTTTTCCTGGATCAACCGCGCGTCTTACCAAAAGGAGGTGTCCGGCGGGATCGGTGACCAGGGCGGCAGTCGCCGGGACCGGATTCTCATAAATCGGAAGCCGGCAAACGGGGCAGTAGAGACGGTTTCGTTGTTCGATCCACTGCCTTTGCAGCGGTCCGCCGCACTCGGGGCAGTGGCGGATGATCATCCCCGTCTCCGGGAGCAACCTGGGGAAAAGGGGAAAACAATGGATCGATTCGGGTCAAACATTGTCGGTATAGGAGGCAATGATGATCTCTTCCAGGGACCGCTTGGGGACGTGGTGAACCTGTTGATCGTCCCGCCAATAGCGGATGTTGTTGTCCTGGACTGGATCGATCACCACCTGTTCGACCGGTTTGCCCAGGGCGATCACCAAAGTCACCTCTAGAGGGGCGGGGATTTTCAGCAATTTGGCTAGTTTCGGTTTGTCGCAGGAGGCGATAGCGCAACCGCCAAAGCCGTCACCGACGGCGGCGATGAGGATCGTCTGCAGGGCGATGCCGGCATCCATGGTGGTATAGGGGCCTTTTTCGCGTGGACTCAACATGATGATATAAGCCGAAGGGTGCTCTCCAGGCACCGGTCCGTCCCAGTCTGGGAGGTAGGCCGCCCAACGCAGCAGAGGAAAGATCCTTCCGTTCCAATCCCGATCGGTGACGGCGATATAGCGCACCGGCTGCAGGTTGGCTGCCGAGGGGGTGAGCCTCGCCAGATCGATCCACTCTCTGAGCTTCTTGAATGGAATCGCAACGGTTTCGTTGAACCGACGATAGGAGCGGTTTTTCGTGATCATTTCCGGAAATGTCATGGCTTCTTCTCCTCACGTTATCATACCAGAGGATTGCGATTTTTTCATGTTGGTTAGAAATCAATTGACATTTCAGGAGAAATGCCCTAATATCCAATATATAACCAAAGGAGGTGAGGATGTCCATCTACGATTTCGCCATGCAGATGGAGAAAGATGGGGAAGCGTATTATCGTAAACTCGCCGGCAGGGCCGAAAACACCGGGTTGCGGAGAATTCTGGAGATGTTGGCCGAAGACGAAGTCACCCATTTTAAAATTCTCCAGGAGATGAAGGATACTCATTCCGGTGTACTCACACCGACCTCAATACTAATCGACGCCAAGAATGTCTTCGCCCTGTTGCGGGAGGAGAAAAACTGGAAGGCGATTTCCGCCGATCAGGTCGTTCTCTACCGGAAAGCCCAGGAGATCGAGGAAAAAAGCCGGGCATTTTACGCCGATAAAGCGGCGGCGGCAATAAATCTGCAGGAGAAAGAGATCCTGTTTAAAATCGCCGCCGAGGAAAAGCGACACTATTTCCTTCTGGAAGAGATTATCCAGTTCGTTTCGCGTCCGCAGACCTGGCTGGAGAATGCCGAGTTCTTTCACCTGGATGAGTATTAGTAAGGAGAGTCGATGAAGCCATCATTAAAGTCATTTCTGGGGGTATATGCTTTGATCGGTTTGGTTAACATTACGGCCGCACGAGGGCCGAACGAGGAGGTAAGTAAGATGGAAAAGGCATTTGTCGCCAAGGATTTTTCGAATCTGATCGGGACTCCCGGATTCAGTGATACGTTGCTCACCAATCACTTCAAACTCTACCAGGGCTATGTCGCCAATACCAACACCCTTTTGGAAAAAATGGCCGGGTTGATCGGTGAGGGGAGAGAAAAAACACCCGAATTTGCAGAGATGAAACGACGGTTCGGCTGGGAATTCAATGGCATGCGCCTGCACGAGTATTTCTTCGCCAATCTCGGGGGGAAGTCGCTGTTGACTGCGACCGATCCGCTCCATGATAAACTGGCCAAAGTATTTGGTTCGGTGGAGAACTGGCAGAGAGATTTCAAGGCGGCTGCTTCCATGCGCGGTATCGGCTGGGTGATCCTCTATCAGGATACACTTACCGGCCATCTCTTCAACACCTGGATCAATGAACACGATGTCGGCCATCCGGCCGGTGCCAACCCGCTTTTGGTTATGGATGTTTTCGAACACGCCTTCATCACCGATTATCAGCTCGACCGCGCCCGGTACATCGAGGCGTTTTTCGCCGCCATCAATTGGGCCGAGGTCGGAAAACGAGTCAAATAGCTGCCGGAACCCTTTCGCCAGAATAGTACTACTCATCATGCCGGAATTGCCGGAAGTGGAGACGATCGTCCGGGGAGTCGGCCCGAAGCTGATCGGGCGGACGATTCGCTCAATTTCATTGCCGTTTCCCGGTTGCCTGTCGGGAGACCGGGAAGAGTGCATCGAAAGGCTGTGCGGGCGTCTCATCCATACGGTGGCGCGCCGGGGGAAATACATCCTGTTGTACTTGGATGACGGGACCGTCCTTTCCATCCACCTGCGGATGACCGGGAAACTCGTCTTTGAACCGGCTGAACACGATCGCCCCTACATCCGGTTGGTCATGCACCTGGATGATGAAACTGTCCTGTTTTTCATCGATACCAGAAAATTCGGCCGGATCAGGCTTTGGCGGGAGACCGAAGAGATGCTTCCCGACCTTGGACCGGAACCCCTGGGGGACCTCGAGGTGTTCGCCGCACTCCATGGTGTCCGGTCCAACCGCGCGATCAAGACGATCCTTCTCGATCAGAGAATACTGGCTGGGATCGGTAACATATATGCCGATGAAGCACTTTTTGCCGCCCGCATCCATCCGGAAGCTCCGCAGTCCAGACTCACCCGGAGCCAGTTGTCGGCTCTTGCCGAGCACATTCCCCTCCTGCTCATGGAAGCGGTGGCGCGGCGGGGGACAACTTTGCGTAATTACCGGACCGCTGACGATGCGGCGGGTGAGAATCGTCCTTACCTTTCTGCCTACGGGCGGGAGGGTCTTCCTTGCTGCCGTTGTCGCACACCGATCCGACGCATCCGTATCGCCGGCCGGAGCAGTTACTTTTGCCCGAAATGCCAAAGACGGGGGGTGGGCCGGGAGAAACCTGGCTGAAAATTTGCAACGTTTGCAGAATCCGGATAGAATAACCGCATCTGTACAATGAGGTACACATGAATATTCGCCCATCTATTTTCCGCAGATCCATATGGATGATTCCGGTTTTTTCTTTTTTGCTTATGGTTGCAGATTCCTCCTCACCCGCATTCCCATTTGGATCAGGCAGTAAACCTTCGCGTTTCCGGGCGGGCCAAGCACTTGTTAAAATCGATCCCGATCGGATCGATTCCCGTTTGTTTCAGGAAACCCGGATCATAAAGGAGTACCCGTTTTTTTCCCGTATCACGGGAAAAAAATATTTGCTTTTATCGAGCGATGAACCAGATAGCGATCTTCTGATGAATAAACTGGCGTCATTTTCAGGTGTAGAACTGGTCAGCCCCAATTTCATCCGTCGCAAGACGGCTATCCCCAATGACCCTCGTTGGGGGAAACTGTGGAATATGCCGAAGATTCAAGCCCCGGAAGCCTGGGATATCAGTACCGGGACCGGCACGGTCGTGGTCGGCGTCATCGACTCGGGAATCGATTATCGACACGATGATCTCGCCGCCAATATCTGGGTAAACCCCGGGGAAACCCCAGGGAACGGCAATGATGACGATGGAAATGGGTATGTCGATGACGTCTATGGATTTGATTTTACCAGCACCGACCGCCGCTCCGGCTCCGACCCCATGGATGTGAATTCCCATGGTACCCATGTAGCCGGCATCATCGGCGCCGTCGGCAGTAACTTAACCGGTATCACCGGGGTAAACTGGAAAACGCAGCTCATGGCCCTGCGTATCATGGACGAGGATGGATATCTGAGCGACAGTGACGCCATCGAGGCGATTGAATACGCAGTGATGATGAAGACCGAACACAATATCCCCGTTGTCGCCTTGAACGCATCATGGGGCGGAGGAGGCGGAAATCCCATCATGAAGGAGGTAATCGATGAAACGGAAAAGGCGGCCATCGTCTTCATCGCCGCCGCCGGCAACGGCGGAGATGACGAGGTCGGTGACGACAACGACCGGACTCCCTTTTATCCTGCCTCCTTTACCAGTACCAATATCCTTTCCGTTGCCTCGTCCGATGAAGTCGACCAGATGAGCGACTTTTCCAATTACGGAGCTGTATCGGTCGATATTGTAGCACCCGGTTCGGTGATCCTTTCCACCTATCCACGCAATAGGGGCGAGGAAGCCATGATTGTAGCAAATGGGGAGACCATTCCCGCCTTTCCCCTTGAATTTTCCGGGAGAACATCGGTCACCGGGATAGCGGCGGTTCTGGTCGATTGTGGACAGGGGTTGACTGCCGCCGCATTTCCCCCCCAGGTCACCGGAGCGATCGCCTTGATCGAGCGGGGAGAAACCTATTTCCGGGAAAAGGTCCGCCTAGCCATGGACGCCGGGGCGCAAGCAGCGGTGATCTACAACAACATTCCCGGTAGTTTCACCGGCACTTTGACCGAGGACGGGAGTTGGATCCCGGCCCTCACTATCTCACGGGAGGATGGTCTGGAATTGAAAAACCAGACCCCGCTCCCGGTAACGATCTACAATATCATGTCCGATTATGCATATGAGAGCGGTACCTCGATGGCCGCTCCCCATGTCAGCGGCGCCATTTCACTGATCGCCGGCTTGTTCCCCCAGGAGACCATTTCCCAATGGATGGGGCGGGTATTGGCCTCGGCCGATCCGGTTCCGGTTATGGCCGACAAGGTGCGATGCGGGGGTCGCCTGAATCTCTATCGGGCACTGCGATCGAACCTGATCGTCACGCTCTTTGTCGTTCGCAAGGAGGGGAGCGGCTGGCTGCTGACCCGAGACGCCGGCATTATCAAAATCTACCTGCCGGAAAACCCGCCGACTGCACTGCAGGGATATCAATTCGTCCTGCAGAAGCGGGAAATGGGAGGGGGATTTGGGAATTTTAAAATCATCCGCTTTGTCGATTTCCAAAACGGTGTTTACGAATGCCTGGACAAATATCTCGATCATGATAAAACCTACACCTATAAGGTTCTGGTGATGGATGAATCGAACGAGTTGATCGGGAGCTCCAGTCCGCAAACGATATGAGGAATGGCTCATGAAAAAAATCTGGATCGTTTCACTTTTTCTGCTGACGGTTGGGAGTCTGGCCGCAGCCGATCGGTTTTCCCTGTCGCTGCAGGGTCAGGGGATCTTGCCGCACGATCAGAACTACACCGAAGTCTATGGTCGGGTTACCGCCGGCCTGGATGCCCGGTTTACCTGGCAATTCCTTTCCACTCTGCACCTCTGGCTGGGAACCGGTTGGACTCCTGGATTCGGCCGTATCCCCGATCTGGATGATCTCTCCTTTTCCAGCCAGCTCTCTCTTCTGGCCGGATTCGGTTGGCGGCCGCGGCTATGGAAGCGTTTGATCATTGATCTCCATATGGGCGTCGCCTGGATTTTCTACTCGGAGCGGGCCATGGGAATTTCGACGGCTGGCGGAGCCCCGGGTTTGCTTGGCGGTTTGGAATTCGAGTGGCTTGTGAAAAAAAAGTTCTATATCCTGCTGGCCAGCGATTTCATCTATTCCCGGGACGAGTACGGCGACCGGGAGATCTACCCGGGCGGCACCCGTCTGGGGCTTGGCATCGGCTGGGTTTTTTAGCCGTTGACTGTTCCTGTGTTTCCTTTCTGGCGTCATCCCATCTTTTTCTTTGAGTTTCCTCAAAATGAAGACTTTGGGGCTTTTCCCGACATCCCCTCCGCAATCCGGCTTGGAAGCCGCGCAGCCCGTTTTTTGTTAAAATGGTCTTCGCAGGCCCGCTCCGGGGATGATCGGGAGCGCCCCAGTCTGAACTTCAGAAAAAATGGGGTGATACCAGGTTCCTTTTGTTTGACAGCTAACTGTTCCTGTGTTACCATTTTATTTATTTCAATCATCGACCTGAACTGTGATGATAAAACCAATATTAAACGAGGAGAAACATGAAACCTACCAATCAAGCAACAATTGACGGAAATACAGCCGCAGCGCACGTCGCTTACGCGTACAGCGAAGTAGCGGCGATCTACCCGATAACGCCATCATCGGTCATGGGAGAATTGGCCGATGCCTGGGCGGCGGCAGGAAGAAAGAACATCTTCGGTCAGGAAGTGGAAGTGGTCGAACTGCAATCGGAAGGAGGGGCTTCCGGAGCCATTCATGGCTCGCTTTCGGGAGGATCACTCTCCACCACCTTCACCGCCTCGCAGGGATTGCTCCTGATGATCCCGAATATGCATAAGATCGCTGGCGAAATGTTGCCGACGGTGTTTCACGTTTCCGCCCGTTCACTGGCTTGCCAGGCGCTCTCGATTTTCGGCGATCACTCCGACGTTATGGCCGTCCGGAACACCGGATTCGGCTTGGTCGCTGCCTCATCGGTCCAGGAGACCATGGATCTGGCCGTCGTCTCCCACCTGGCCACGCTGGAATCGAAGGTTCCGTTTCTCAATTTTTTCGACGGATTCCGTACCTCCCATGAGATCCAAAAAGTCGAGATGATCGACTACGATACTCTGGCTTCGATGCTCGACATGAAATACGTTGAAGACTTCCGCAACCGCGCTCTCTCTCCGGATCGCCCCGTTTTAAAAGTGGGCCAGCAGACTCCCGACGTCTATTTCCAGGGCCGGGAGACCGTCAACCTCTATTATCAGAAAGCCCCGGAGATCGTACAAAAATACATGGACATCGTCGGTGAAAAGACAGGTCGCCAATATAATCTGTTCGATTACGTCGGCCACCCTCAGGCTGAAAAGATTATCATCCTGATGGGCTCCGGTTGTGATGTGGCCGAAGAGACCATCGATTACCTGTTGAAGCGCGGCGAAAAGGTCGGAGCCGTCAAGGTTCGTCTCTTCAGGCCGTTCTCGGTCGAAGCACTGGTCAAATCCATCCCGGTTTCGGTGAAAAAGATCGCTGTCCTGGACCGGACCAAAGAGCCGGGCGGGATCGGCGAGCCGCTCTACCTCGATGTGGTGGCGGCGCTCAAGGGCAAACCGGTCACCATCATCGGTGGCCGCTACGGATTGTCATCCAAGGAGTTCACCCCCTCGATGGTCAAGGCCGTATTCGATCATCTCGACGGCCCCTGTTTTCATGACTTCACCGTCGGCATCAACGACGATGTCTCCCACCTCTCCATTCCCATCAAAGAAGAGATCGATGCCGAGGATCCCGATGTCGTTCGCTGCATTTTCTGGGGGCTCGGCTCTGACGGAACTGTCGGCGCCAACAAGAACTCGATCAAGATCATCGGCGACAACACCGATCTGAACGCTCAGGCCTATTTTTCCTATGATTCCAAGAAATCGGGCGGAATCACCATCTCCTACTTGCGTTTCGGCAAGAAGAAGATCCAATCCCCCTACCAGTTTTCCAAGGCCAGTTTTGTGGCTCTACACAACCCCTCTTATATCGGCCGGTATGACATCCTGCGGGACATCACCCCGGGTGGCGTCTTTCTCCTCAATTCCGAATGGAGCAATGAGGAGGTCTTTAGCCGCCTAACCCGCGATATGCAGGAGACCATCGTTCGAAAAAAGATCAGGTTCTACAATATCAATGCCCTGAAAATCTCCGACAGCGTGGGACTGGGGAAACGGATCAATTCGGTCATGCAGGTCGCCTTCTTCAAGATTTCCGGTATCCTCCCCGAAGAGGAAGCCATCAAACTGATCAAGAAAGCGATCAGGAAGACCTTCGAGAAGAAGGGCGAGAATATCGTCAAGATGAACTGGGAAGCGGTCGACCGGACCTCCGAAGCTCTTTCGCTGATCCCGGTTCCGTCCAAGGTTGAGGATATCAAGGAGTCATATCTGCCGCGGCCCCTGATCCCCGCCAATGCCGATTCTTTCGCCCGCAATGTGATCGAGAAGATGATGCGGTTGCAGGGTGATACCATCCCGGTTTCGCAGATGCCCCTCGATGGCAAGGTACCGACGGCGACAGCCAAACTGGAAAAGCGCGGCATCGCCCCCCAGGTTCCTCAATGGATCAAGGAGAACTGCATCCAGTGCACCCAGTGCGCTATCGTCTGCCCCCACGCCGCTATCCGCGCCAAGCAGATCGATCCCGAAGAGCTCAAGAAGGCTCCGGCCACTTTTCAGACGATCAAATCGAATACCAAAAACAGTCGCCAACTCCAATACAAGATCCAAGTCTACATTGAAGACTGCACCGGCTGCGGTAATTGCATCCACATCTGTCCGGCGAAGACCAAGGCGATCGAGTGGCAGCCGATCGAGGATGCGCGCCAAGCCGGAGAAAACGATAATCAGACTTTCTTTGAAGCCCTGCCCGATAACGTAACCGAGGGAACGATGATCCAGCAGATCAAGGGTGTTCAGTTCCGCAAGCAGCTGTTCGAGTTTTCGGGAGCTTGCGCTGGCTGCGGCGAGACCCCCTACGTTCAGTTGGTTACCCAGTTATTCGGTGACCGTATGATCGTCGCCAATGCCACCGGCTGCTCCTCTATTTACAGCGGCACCTTCCCAACTACTCCCTACTGTCAGACCAAGGAAGGCCGCGGTCCGGCCTGGGCCAATTCGCTTTTTGAGGACAACGCCGAATACGGATTGGGCATGCGCCTGGCGGTCGATGCCAACCGCAAGCACCTGAAATACTGCGTGGAAAAACTGCTGGAATTCAATCCCCAGGCTGATTTGGCTGCTGCGCTGAAGGCTTCGCTGACGATCTGGAATCAGACCAGTGACGAGGCGCAAGCCGCCGCCCAGGTGACAAAGAAACTCCTTTCCCAGGCGGTTTCTAAAGCGAAAGCCGATCAGAAGCCGTGGCTGGAGAAGATCATCTCGCTTCAGGATTACTTCGTCGACAAGTCGGTCTGGTGCATCGGCGGTGATGGTTGGGCTTATGATATCGGTTTCGGCGGGCTGGATCATGCCCTGGCCTCGGGCCGCAATCTCAACATGCTCGTGCTCGATACCGAGGTTTATTCCAACACCGGCGGGCAGGCCTCCAAGTCGACCCCGCTGGCTGCCGTCGCTCAGTTTGCCGCGGCCGGAAAGCGGATCGGCAAAAAGGATCTCGGCCTGATGTGCATGAGCTACGGCTATATCTATGTTGCGTCCATTGCTCTGGGGGCGAACATGAACCAGGCGATCAAGGCGTTTCTCGAAGCTGAAGCCTATCCCGGTCCATCGATCATTATCGCCTATTCCCCCTGCATCATGCACGGCATCGACATGAGTCACTCCAGCGAAGAGGCGAAAAAAGCTGTTCAGACTGGTTATTGGCCTCTATACCGGTACAACCCCGAGTTCGCCACCCAGGGGAAGAACCCCTTCATCTACGAGAGCAAGGACCCCTCGCTGAACATGCTCGATTTCCTGAACAACGAGATCCGTTATAAATCTTTGCAGATCCAGTTCCCCAAGGTGGCCGATGAGCTCTATCAGAAGGCGGTCGATTTCAAGAAGGGAAAACACGACTACTACAAGAAACTCAGTGAGTTAAAATAGGTGCTGTAAGGAAGCTGCGCAAAGCGATGCAGGTCGACATTCAATCGATTGACCTGCAGTATCCTAACGGCCGCTTGATCCGAATAGCGGCCCGGGTATTGCAGGAAAAAGGGGTGATCGTCTACCCCACTGACACCATTTATGGTCTTGGCGCCGATATCCTGGAGAAGAATGCGCTGGATCGGATTCTACGCATCAAGAAAGTATCCCGGCACAAGTTGATGAGCTTCATTTTCGCCGATATGAAGGGGATCGCCGATTGGGCCTATATCCCCGATTATGCGTTCCGCATCATGCGCCGGGCCACTCCCGGACCGTATACATTCATTCTCAAGGCGTCCAAATTGGTTCCCAAGATGCTTCTCCAGAATCGGCCGACCATCGGCGTTCGCATCCCCGATGCCCCGATTCCCCGCGGGATCGTCGAGCAACTCGGGAGACCGCTCCTCAACACCTCCGTTCCCCTGGGTGATGATGGATTCTATTCCGATCCGCTGGAGATCGCCCGCAAATACCCGCATGAGATCGACCTGATTCTCGATGCTGGAATGATCGCCAACGTCCCTTCGACGGTCGTTGATTGCAGCGGTCACCGGCCCGAAATCATCCGTGCTGGAGCTGGAGATGTTTCCATGATCCTGGGAGATTCCCGATGAAAATGATACTCCGGAGTGGCTCCGGGGGAATGAAGGCAGGGTCGATTGGGAGAAAAGGATGGGCTCTCCTCTTGTTTCTGGTGATCGGTTTCGGCATCATTTGCGCCGACCAGGCGGAAATCGGAAAGATCGAATGGAAACAACCACGGAAGAGAACTCTCCGGGCCCTGATCGAGTGCATTGGGGTGGTCGGGTCTTCGGCTGTCAACTATTGGATCAAATATGACGATTGGATGGAAGATTGGCAGTTTAATCTCACCTGGAAAGACCAGACGAAACGGATTTTTTCGGGGGAGTCCTACCGCTTCGATTCCAATTCGTTCTTGACCAACTGGGCTCATGCCATTTCGGGTGCCATGTACTACAATTTTTTTCGTACCAACGGTTTCCAATCTGGCTCTTCATTCTTGTACGCCCTGGCAACTTCGACGTTTTGGGAGTATATAGTCGAATGGCGGGAGGTGATTTCCCTTAACGATCAGGTGTTCACGGCATTCGGGGGCTGGGCGATCGGTGAACCGCTGTATCAGCTCAGTCAGTCGTTCCTGTCGCAGCCCGACCTGGGCAGCCAGATCCTCGGCACCATTCTCAATCCCCTCCTGGCAATCAACAACCTTCTCGAACGGAAAACCACCCGGTCGGCCGTCAATGACGCCGGGTCGTTTTATAGACAATCCACCTTCCACCTGGGTCCGGCCCAGTGGAAATCGAATACCGGGGGAATCGCTTCCATGTTCCATACTGGATTCGATTTCCGCCTGACCAGCATCACCGATTTTTTCGGTCCCGGTAAAGCGTCGGGGATGCAATGGCGCCCTCTGTACAGCCAGTTGGAATTGTCCGGTTTTCTCACCCCAGAAGGCAAGTTTGAAGAGCATGGATTCACCTCCAAGGTGGTCCTCTTCGGGTACTGGGAAAAGGATTTTCTGGAAACCGAGACCGATCCTCCGCAGGGGTCAGGTTTTTTCGTCGGTGCCACATCCGCATTTCAACTGTATAAACGGCGGGCTGTTTCCCCGTATGATCGAGGGACTACGGGCAATCTGGATCCAAGGATACCCCGGGAGGTTCCGACAGAGTTTCGTGATAAAATGGCGGTGATCAGCGTCATTGGGCCTTCCTATCGCCATTATATCCAGAAAAGAAATGTCAGCCTCCGTTTCGGAGTGGACCTGACCGTCGATTTCGCCATGGTGAATTCCCTGCCCTACAATACATACAGTTTGACTCATGATGTCATCGGTTTGAAGACTACTCAGATCGGTTGGGGCTATTTTTATGGAGTGGGATATACCTTGATTCCAGAGCTACAGTTGAAGTGGGGAGCGTTCAGTTTTTCCTGGTCCAATCGTTTTCAAGGGTATCGTTCGGTCAACGGCGTCGATCGATTCGAGGAGAAGATTACCAATCCCGGTGTTGATCGGGAAAAACGGATTCATAATTTTCTTGGGCTGGGGTTCTCGCTGCCCAAAACCCCCATGCAATTGATGATCTGCTACGATTCGGTTTTTCGGAAGGGAACACTTGGCACTTTGACGGCATCCGAGAAGGAGGAGCGGTTTTATTATCGTTTCCAGTTCACCTGGTGATTATCGCTTCTTTGCCCCTTTCTTATCCGTTTTCTTAAAAATTGCCAGCGCCTCTATGACAGACTTTCCGTACACAGTGATGGCGGTAATGGCATTGGCGAAATTCACCGCTTCCTGTAGTGATTTCTGATGAATATTCCGGCCGGTGGCATTTCCGGATGCACCGGAGATGAATATCTGTTCATGCAGTTGCTGGAGAAAGGCTTCGGGGGCCATCGAAGAACCCCCGGCGCAGATCACGCGGGTCCGGCCTGCAGCTTTGATCGCCCGTTTGAAGATGTCGGCTTGCTTCAGTTTTTCCTTTTTCGGGTAGTTCACCTTGACGAAATCGGATCCCAGGCAGGCGGCGACTCCAGTCGCTCCGGCGATCAGGTCGGGATCTTTTTCATCCTTGACGGCCTGGCCGCGGGGATAGATCCAGAGCACTGTGATCAATCCGGCCTGGTGTGCTTTATGTATGGCCTGGGCAGCTTCACGGATCATCCGATTTTCGTGGCGGCTTCCTAGATAGATCGTGTATCCGATTCCAAGAACGTTCAAACCGGAGATCCTCTTGAAATCAAGAACTTGCTCCACATCAATCATCTGCGTGGATACAGGATCTTCCTGGGCGGTCTTCACCAGGTTGGTTTTGGAATTCAATTTGACCAGATAGGGAACATCGGGATAATCGTTCCCGTACAGGGAGATCAGCCCTAACTGGGCGGCAAATACCCCGATTTCGGCTTTAGAGGCAATTTGAAAAAGGTGTTCGGGGTCTTGATCATCATTGGAAATATCGGCACCGTAAAAATCATTGTTGAGATGCTCGATTTTTTGATCACCCGCGAATAGCATCAACCGACCGGATCCAAGGGTGATCTCGTCGAAATTACTCAAATATTCATTGACGATATTGCTCGGAACGTCGGCAGGAATGAAGAAATTGTCTTCCATGGTCACCTCCTTGTTCGTCTGGAAAACAGGCTTTTATCATACGTGATTTTTCTGGTCAATGCAATTCTCCTTGAGGTGGAGAAGATAGTTGGACATGACCTGGTACAGGACGCGATCGACTTCTGGAAGAAGTTGGGAGTGTCGCTTGATCAACACCCCCTCCCGTCGCTGGACCGGTCCCGAAAGCGATTCGGAAGGCCCCGCCCGTTCGATGTTGGCCAGTGTCTGTCGGATCAGCGGCATGAGCATGCTCAGATCAACTTTTCCCCGGCTTCGGCGTAACTGGATTTCAGCAAACTGTGTCAGGGCTACGAAAAAATTGGAAACGGCAATGGCCGCGATATGGATCAAGGGTTTCTGGTGTTTCTCGACCACGATGCAATGGGCTCCCAGGCGTTTGGTGATGGTGGTGGCGGTGTGCTTGGCCATGGGATCGCCTTCGAGTAAAAAATAGACTCCGTGAAAGAGGTTTGGTGGACCAGAGGGATCAGGAAAGGTCTGCAAAGGTGAAAAGGAGGCGGTCCATCCGCCTCTCCGGCGAATGGGCTCAAGCAGATCGCTGGTTCCGGAATTGGCGGAATGAAAGAAGATTTTATTCTGAACATTCCCACTGGCGGCGATCTCGTTCGCCAACTCGGCGATTCTTGATTCCTGAACTGAGATGAAAACGATATCGGAAGCAGCCAGCAATACCTGCAAGTTATCCGTGATGAAGGCGATTAACGAAGGATCTTTGGTTTTTCTGTAGATGAACTTCAAAGGAAATCCGGCCGTGGTCAGAGAACGGGCGAGTGTGGCTCCGAGGTTTCCTGCCCCGATCACCGAAAAGCGGTCATTCATTGCCGAATATTTTCAGCCAATTGTCGACTTCATTGGCGGAAAGGGAAGCATGAATCCGTTTCTGGGTTTCTTCCTGTTTTCCCTGCTGATAGCATGCCTTTTTCAACTCATAGTAGAATTCGATCGAATTCTTTGTTTTGGCTCCTATTTCCCGGGCGAAATTCTTCAATTCACGATCTGAGGTCACGACAATGACTTCATTGGAATGGTGATATCCCTTGAGGATTTTCTTGATTTCATCGTCGGCGCTGTGTCCGGGAGTCGGATAGACGATCGTGAATTTCGGTGTGATCGTGTTCCGGAAGAGTCCCGATTGGGGGCTGCCATCGAATACGATCGTTACTTTGGTTTGTTTGCTCTCATAGAATTTGCGGACCAGGGCGATCAGCTTCTCGCGGCTGTCGGGTTCGTTCAGGGCAATATCGGGCGAACAGCCGATGAGGTTGTTGCCATCGATGATATAGGGCATCAGATTTCCAACGATCCTCCCGGGGTGAGCACGATCACCTCGGTCCGGTTGCCGGCCAGATGCCGGAGTTCATCCGGATTGGCGTGAATGGCCGGAAATGTATTGTAGTGAATGGGAACAACTTTCCGCACGTTCAGGAGTTCCGCGGCCCGGGCAGCCAGGCGTGGGGTCATATTGAAACGGCCATCGATCGGGAGAAAAGCGATGTCGGGGTGGTAGAGTTCCCCGATCAATTGCATCTCCATGCTGATGCCGGTGTCGCCGGCGTGGTAAATCGATTTGCCGTCCATCTGGATCACCGCACCCACGGCGGTTCCGCCGAGGCCAGCCGTATGAAATGCCGGAACCAGGGAAACGTGAACGCCGTTCCGTTCGATGGTACCGCCGACGTTCATCCCCTCGGTGTCGATCCCATACTTGGCAGCTTCCTGGGCCAGTTCGAAGATGGCGAAGAAAGCGGCCTTGGTCCGTTTGCAGATGGGAAATGCGTCGCCGAGGTGGTCTCCATGGTCGTGGGTGACGATCACGACATCGGCCTGGGTGATCTCGTCGGCCTTGATGGCGGCGGCCGGGTTGTTAGTGAGAAAGGGATCGATTATGACCGTCCGGCTTCCCTCGATCTTAACGGCGGAATGTCCCAACCATGTCAATTTCATTAGTGATTCTCCCTCTTCAACCGGGCGGCCAGTGCATCGGTCGGCCGGCCAGGAGATGGATATGCAGGTGAAAGACGGTCTGCCCGGCTTCGCGTCCCCGGTTGATGACAAGTCGGTAATCGGTCACTTGGTGTTCCCGGGCGAATTCAGATAAGGACACCAGGATTCGACCCAACAGGTTCGGGTCGGAGGCTTCAGCGATGGATGAGAAATGTGCTCGGGGGATGGCCAGCCAGTGCACCGGTGCCTGCGGATGGATATCCTGGATGATCAGCATATACTCATCCTGAAAGTGTACCTGTGCCGGTATCGTCCCCTGTCCAATTCGACAAAACACACACTCGCTTGCCTGTTTATCCATCGTTCCGTAGTTTACGGTTTTATTGTAATCTCTGCGCCCAGATTTTGCAACTTTTCGGGCATGGTTTCATAGCCCCGAAGGAGTTGCTGGGCATTGCCGATCACCGTTTCCCCTGTAGCGATCAATCCGCCCAGGACGAGTGCCGCAGATGCCCGTAGGTCAGTCGTCTTGATAGCTGTGCCCCGCAGGGGGGTAGCGCCTCGGATACTGGCCAGATGGCCATCGATGGTGATATCAGCCCCCAGGCGATTCAATTCCTGGACATGTTTGAAACGATCGTTGAAGATCGATTCGTAGATCCGGGATTCACCGTCTATCTGGGTCAGAAGGGTCATCAATTGCGCCTGCAGGTCGGTGGGGAAACCGGGGAAGGGTTCGGTGGTCACGGTGACTGGTTGGATGGCTTTATCGCCGCGGTGAATGGAAACCTGATCGGTGTCGACGGAAAGGATCCATCCCATCTGTTCGAGTATCTGGAAGAGCGATTGCAGGTGGTCGGGAACCAATCCCTGGATCGAGATCCGGTAATCGGCCAGGCAGGCGGCGATCAGGTAGGTGCCGGCCTCGATCCGATCGGGGATTACCCGATGGTGGGTACCGGTCAAGGATGTCTTTCCACTGACGGTGAGGGTGGAACTGCCGATACCGTCGATTTCCGCTCCCATTTTAAGCAGCATGGATGCGAGGTCGGCGATTTCCGGTTCGATGGCGCAGTTGCGCAAAATGGATGTACCTTTGGCCAGGGTGGCGGCCATCAGAAGGTTTTCGGTGCCGGTGACAGTTTTGGCGGGAAATGTGTACTCGATTCCCGCCAACCGCTTAGCTCTTGCAATGATGAGCTCATCGGTCAATTGAATATCAGCGCCCATTCTGCGAAGACCGTCCAGGTGGAAATCGATTTTGCGCTCGCCGATCGAACACCCGCCGGGGAAGGCGATGTTCGCTTCGCCGCCACGGGACAGCAGGGGGCCGAGCAGGAGGATGGAAGCACGTGTTGCCCTGGTGATTTCCGCCGGAATCAAAACCGATCGGATCGCTGGAATCTGCAGTTGAAAAGTGTGGCCGGTAAAGGAGACTTCGGCTCCGATCCTCTCAAGGGCGGGGAGTAGGTTGTGGATATCCTCCACCCGGGGCGTGTTCTCCAAGGTGCAAGGGTAATCGGCTAGGAGCGAGGCGGCGATACACGGCAAAGCGGCGTTTTTCGCGCCTGCAATGAAAACGGTTCCATTGAGGTGATGTCCGCCCTGAATAATGATACGATGTTCTTTCATACTGCCAAAGCGAGCCTCAACTATACTATGAAGGTATTGCATTGTCAATCAGCCTTCCCGTTGAATGGACGCTCTTCCTTTCGGCGGGGGAAATCGACTATAATTTGCTGATGCGGCTTCTTTGTTATGCGCTGATCGCCTTGTTTTTCGCCAATGGTTGCGTATCCATTACCGTCCACTTTCCCGAAGATCCGGAGGTGATCGTTGACTATTCGACTATCCGCAAGGCGATACCGGATCAGGATAGTTTCGAAAAGGAGATCCCCCGTGAATCGATCCACACGAACGACCCCTCGCTTTATGCGATCGTCAAGGTGGTCAATTGCAGCCAGCCTCTCTCTCTGCAATGGTATTGGTACAACCCGGAAAACAAACTGAAAAAAAAATCGAAGCCACTCGATGTCAACCAGACGAAGAAATATCTTCAGTATTTCGCCGCCTGGGACAGCCTGCAACAACATTATTTCCTCGACTCACCCGGGAAATGGAAAATCGTCATTTTTCGGGATGGTCGTTTCTTTTACCAATTTACGGTGGACATCATTAAAAGTGATCCCCTCCCGGATGTGAAAGAGGAAATCAAGACACCATCGAAGGAGTCCGGTGTTGACATTGCCGGCTGGGATACATAATAATAGATGGACTCATCTGCAAGGAGCACAAATGGAATATGCGGATATCGGCGTGATCGGCGGTAGCGGTTTTTACGATATGCCTGGTTTGACCGATCCCCACTATGTGAAACTCGATACACCTTTCGGGACGCCATCCGAAAAGATCGTCATCGGCAAGATCGGTTCGCGATCGGTGGCGTTTCTGTCGAGGCACGGGGTCGGCCATCGTCATTCCCCCTCCGATGTCAATTACCGGGCGAACCTGTATGCCCTCAAGCTTCTTCAATGCCAGACGATTGTATCGGTGACCGCGGTCGGCTCCTTGAAGGAAGACCTTTGCCCCACTGACCTGGTGATTCCTGACCAGTATGTCGATCGCACCTTCAAGAGGGAAAAGACTTTTTTTGAAAACGGCATCGTCGCCCATGTCTCCATGGCCGATCCGGTCTGCCGGGAACTGGTTGATTTGGCCTTCGGATTGGCTTTGGAGATTGGTATTCCCACCCACAGGGGAGGCGTGTACGTCAACATGGAGGGGCCGCAATTTTCAACGCGGGCCGAATCGCTTATGTACCGACAACTCGGTTTCTCGGTCATCGGTATGACCCAGGCGGTCGAAGCGAAGCTCACCCGAGAATTGGAGATGTGTTTTCTACCTCTGGCTTTCGTCACCGATTTCGATTGCTGGCACGAGAGTGCCGAACCGGTCAGCGTGGAGATGGTCATCACCAACCTCAACCGGAATACCGAAAACGCCCGGCAACTGATTCGCCTGTTGGCCGAAAAAATTCCCGCCTCCCGAGATCATTGTGCCTGTTCGGTGGCTCTCGATCAAGCGATCATCACCAGTCCCGCCGTTATCCCGGAAAAGACTTATAAAAAGCTCGAATTGCTGATCGGCAAATACATCAAAAACCGGATTTGAGGAGAATATGACAGAAGCAACCATTCTTGCTATCAATCCAGGCAACACCTCGACCAAGGTCGGCCTGTTCCATGATACGAAACCTGTCGTGGTCGAATCAATTAAACACAGCGACGACGAACTCGCTCACTTCCCCGATATAAATGCCCAGCGGAATTTCCGGGAGGAGTTGATTCTCTCCTGGCTGGCTGGGCGCGGTCAGCCGCTAACCGGTTTGACCGCTGTAGCCGCCCGCGGTGGCCTGCTGAAACCGCTGGCCAGCGGGACCTATCGGGTCGACGAAACAATGATTCAGGACCTGATCGAGGCTAAACGCGGGACTCATGCCTCGAATCTAGCCGCCCAAATCGGCTATTCGGTGGCCGGGAAAGCCGGGATTCCGTGCTATATAGTCGACCCGGTTTCGGTCGATGAAAGCCATCCCATCGCCAAATATACGGGGCATAATCAGTTCCAGCGGGTCATGCTCACCCATGCCCTGAACATGAAAGCGGTCGCCAAACGGTTCGCTAAAGAAAGAGGGAAAAACTACGCCGACCTGACCCTGCTGGTCATTCACCTGGGCACTGGCACCTCTCTCTCCATTCACCGGGGCGGTAAAATGATCGATATCGTCAATCCCAGTGAGGAGGGTGCGTTTTCCATGGATCGTTCCGGAGGACTTCCGACGTTGCAGGTGGCCCGATACATAATCGAAAAGGGGATGACCTTCAAGGAATTCGAAAAGATGGTTTTCGGGAACGGCGGCATGTACTCGTATCTGGGGACGCGAGATTTCATCAAGGTTAAAGAGGAATATGATAAGGGCGATGCGAAGGTGATCGAGATCGTTGAGGCTATGGCCTATCAGACCGCCAAAGAAGCGGGCTCTCTGAGTACGGTAACGTCTGGCAAAGTAGACGCTATCATCATCACGGGCGGGATCGCCTTCAATGAATTTTTCACTTCTATGATCCGTCGCCGGATTGAATTCATCGCTCCGGTCTTCATCTATCCGGGAGAGGACGAAATGCAGGCTCTGGCCGAAGGCGTCTACCGGGTCCTGCGGCATGAAGAGTCTGAACTTCCCTATCCGAAAGACACGGCATGATCAAGATATTGAAGGACTCGGATGGCAAAGAGATCGAGCTCGGCCGGAACGAAATAGAACGGTCGCTGCTTCAGATCGACAAGCGCATTGAGCACCTAAAAAATCTCTACGCCCTCTACTTCAACGGCGAGTTGAAACTGCCCCCTGAAAAGGACCGGGAAACGCTTGAAAAAGAGATCATCAAACTGACCCGGACAGAAAGCCGCTCTCCTCGTGTCAATATGATGATCCACAACATCTCGTCCAAGTTTTCGGTGTTCAACAACATGTGGCTGAAAAAAATGAGTGAACTGGAGTCGGGGATCACGCGGCTGCCGACCGGACCGAAACGGATCAGTCAGGCTCCATCGCTCCCGGCTGGGACGAAAAAGCCAAAAAAAATCAAAGTAAATCTCGACCTCAACCGAGAGGATTCGTTCGAAACCCTGGTCGTCAAGTTCGAAGAGTTACTTCCCGACAAATCGATCAGCACCGCGGAAAAGGACCAGCTCATCAATTCCTTGAAGACCAAGATGATCATGGAGAATCTAGTGACCGGCAAAGCCGAACTCGAACTGAAAAATGGTGAAATCGAACTGAAAATCATGGAATGACTTCACAGTAGTATAAATCCATGCTCTTGACAAATAAAAACGAATTTGCTACAGTAATCTCTAAACTCGAGGAGGTCTTCAATGAGCGTTGATATCGGTGCAAGCCAAACCAAATCCGACCCCAATGTAGTTCCCCTGTGCGACATTCTGCTCGTTCTCCTGATCATCTTTATGGTCATTACTCCCACCCTCCAGAAAGGGATAGACATCAAACTTCCCGAGAAAGTCGAAGCTGAGCAAGGACAGAGCACCGCCAATACCATCATGCTGGTCATCGAGGACAGCGGCAAGTCGCTTCGTCTCAACCAGATGGCCATTGAAAAAGACTTTCTGGAATTGAGGCTGCGTGAAGTGTTCAACGTCCGTTCCGATAAAACGCTCTTCATCCGCGTGGACGAGGACACTCCCTACAAGCAGGTGATGGAGATCCTCGACATCGTCCGGGGTGCCGGCATCGAAACCTTGGGCTTGATTCCCGAACATTATAAAACCGGTTTAAATTAATCCGTTTTCCTCCCCGGCTTCCAGCCGAGCAGTCTTGCGAAATCCTTTAATTCGGTGTACAATATCTTTTTTTCAGGAGGCGTCCGTCATGAAATTACAGGAAGAAAAAGACCTGCAAGCCATCACCGAACAATTTTCGAATGCTATCGGTAAATATCATAAAAAAGACTTTTCCGACGCTCTCACTGCTTTTTCCCGGATAATCGAAGATTATCAGAATTCCGATTTTTTTAGTGTTCTGGAAATTCAGACCCGTTCCAAGGTTTATCAGAGCATCATCCAATCCCAGTTAAACCCCACCCAAGTGAAGCTGTCCGGTTTCGAGGATTATCTCTGGCAGGGAGTTTACCAATTGAACAGCCAGAACATTTCCCTGGCTCTTGAATACCTGCACAAGGCCGAGGAGATTAACGGCACCGATCCCTTTGTCCTTTTTCTACTTGCCAGTGCCTACAGCAAATCAGAACCGTCCGACCGGGTTTTCCCCTATATCCAGCAATGCATTCAACTCGATCCGACCTTCAAGGTGATCATTTACAACGAGCCCGATTTCGAATTCCTGCAGCAGAATCCGGAGTTTCTGGCCCTGGTCGGATGATCGTTGCCATATCCGCTTTCAACGAAGCGGTCGGATCGCCGCAATCACTGAGGATCCGGGGGCAATCGATCGATTACTGGCAGCAGCGTTTCATTCCAGAGTTAGCTTTCTACCCGTCGGCTACCCTTCCCGAATCTTTCCGCTTTCTGGCTGTTTTTCATCCCGATTGCCTGATGATTTTGACCGAAGACCAGTTGCAACGAATTCTGGTCTTTCTCAATGGACAATCCGCTGAGATCCCCGGGGTATTCGTTACCGAAGAGCGGGAGTTGTTCCTGCTGACAAACGGATTCATCAGGGAAAACGAAGGGTGGCTTCATTCCCCAATGATTTCCCGTCTGCAAGAAATCCTCCAGGTATCAGTGATCCCTATGACCGATCAGATCCTCTCCTGTTCAGCCATAGAGGATTCGTCTGGAGCTGAACGGATGATCGTCGACTGGCAGATCCGGCAATTGCAGAAAAGCGGAATCCGCCTCCAGGATTTCAACCATTTCTATATCGAAGGTGGTTGTGAGATTGGTGCCGGTACGGAGATCGGTTCGGGGGTCGTAATCTCCGGGAATTCCTCGATTGGCATCGGAGCGGTCATTCATCCCCATTGCTTGGTCGATCATGCGCAGATCGGGGATCGGGCTGAATTATTGCCGGGGACCATCGTCCGTGATTCAATCCTAGCCGATGAGGTTACCATCGGCCCCTACGCCCATATCCGCAACCAAACGGTTATTAAAAAAGGGGCCAAGATAGGCAATTTCGTTGAATTCAAGAAGAGCACTTTCGGTGAGGGGTCAAAGGCCATGCATCTCTCCTATATCGGCGATGCTATCGTCGGCCGGGAAGTCAATATCGGGGCCGGCACCATCACCTGCAACTACGACGGCCGGACCAAGAATCCGACGATTATCGAGGACCTGGTATTCATCGGTTCCGGGACCGAATTGGTCGCCCCCGTGACCATCGAACGGAATGCCTACATCGGTGCGGGATCGACGATCACTCAGAACGTTCCGGCCAACAGCTTGGCCATCGCCCGGGAACGCCAGAAAAACCTGATCGATTGGGTCCTGCGCAAAGCTAAAGAAAAAAAGGATCAGTGATACTTCCTTGGTGATCCTGTAAAGGCTTCCGTGACCGAATTCTTCAAAACTGTGATCGCGTCAGGAGTGAACCCGCTCTTGGCATATAGAAAATAGGTCTTGTTGGCCTGATAGGGATCGACTGGGTCGCTCAACACTCCTTTTTTCTGGAGTTGGCTATAAATCGGTGTTCCCGGCACCGGGGAAAAGATTGACAGGCGAGGCCTGACTCCTTCTTCACGGATATAGCGCAGTGATTCTTCGATCTCCCCGATGGTTTGTCCCGGATATCCAGCCAAAAGGTAGACCTCGATCTGTAGGCGTGGATAGCCGGCCTTAACCAATGCGGCAATCGCTCTGCTGACCTGGTCGGTTGTCACCTTGCCGTCGCTGTCACGCTGTATCCGGGGCAGAACCGATTCAAGGGAGATTCGTACCGTCTGCAGTCCACCCGCATGCATCAGTTCAGCTGTTTCCCGGTCGATGGCGGCGGCGTGCAGTCCATTGGGAGCGTGAAAAATCAGGTTTTTTCCGCGGAAATGGCTGAAAATTGGGATGAAGCGGGTTTCCTTGTGGATCAATAGGGCATCGTCAAAAAAAACGAACTGGTCGATTCCTTCCCTGGTCAAGGTTTCAATCTCGGCGATCACATCGGCCGCCCCCCGTTCCTGGAATTCGGGATTCAAAACCGCCGCTGCGCAGTAAATGCACCGATATGGACAGCCGCGGGAGGTCAGAAGCGGAGCGGGCTGCCTCCTGGTATGCATTCTCCGGCAGAAGAGTGGAACCGATCCTGAAGCCGGTGGCTCATCACAGACTTCACCCCCATAGCGACGGACGATCTCCAGTATGGCGGTTTCACCGGGACCGAAAACGAACTCATCGGCCGGGATGAGATGTTCAGCTTGCGATTCGAGCAGGGTCGGGATCAGTCCTCCGCAGACGATGGCCGCTTTGGGGAATTTTTGCCGTAATTCTTTCACTACCAGCCGGGTTCCGTCCAGCCAATAGGTCATGAGTGTGGTGACCAGGATCAGCCCTGGTTCCGGCACCTCATCCAGGCGCTTCTGAAAAACTGGCCAGGGGATGCCATAGAGGCTGTATTGACGTGGAATGGAATGGTATACATCGGGTCTGACCAGAGGTACTCGCGGGTATTTTCCCCGGCCGTCTCCTTTCACGCTGATGCCAGTCCCCTCCTGAAACCGATCAAGGCAATCGATCCAGTGGATTTTGGTTCGGGAATACTGGCGGAGGCTACGGGCGATGGCATAGAGCCCCAAAGGGCGCAGCCAGAGGTCGAAAGCGGTGAAATCGCTGATATAGGGATTGACGAGCAGAATGGTCATGTTTCGGCACGGAGAACCCGATCGATCCCCTGGTAGTCGGCGATCCACCGCCAGGAGCGGAATCGTCTTTGGCGCATTTGCGAATCGATCTGGCTCCTCTGTCCGGCGCCGACTTCAAGAAACAGCAACCCGCCTTCGATGAGCCGGTCTGGTGCCCGGTCCAGTATCCGCTCGATCACCTCTGTTCCCTTAGGGCCGGCAACCAAAGCCATCTTGGGTTCAAAACGGCTGATGTGGTCGGGCAGCGCCTGCCAGTCCGAGATGGATAGATAGGGTGGGTTGCTGACGATGGCGGTGAATTGAGCCGGGGATTTTGGGAACAGATCTCCCAGGACCGGTATGATATAAGCTTCAAGTCTGTACCTGCAGATATTGCTCTCCAGGATGGGGAAGGCCATGCGGCTGCGCTCAAGAGCGGTAACATGGCAGCCGGCTTGCAGGGCCAGGGAGATGGCGATGATGCCGCTGCCGGAGCCGATATCGAGAATGTGAGAATGGCGGTCAATTGTCGGCAGAACAGCCTCAACCAAGATTTCGGTTTCGGGGCGGGGAATCAAGACGCCGCGCCGGATGGAGAATCGATTGGAATAGAATTCCTTCTCTCCGAGGATGTAGGTCAGTGGCTCCCGATTCTGCAGGCGGTTGAACCAGCGAAGAAAACGGGAGAGGGATGACTTGTCGGTGATCTCCTGGTTTTTTTTCGCCCAGAACTGGATCCGGGTCAGGCCAAAAGCTTTTCCGATCAGCAATTCGATTTCAAGTGCCCGGTCCGAACTTTTTAGCCGGGCCAGAGATTGTTGAAAGAGATCTGAAAAGCTCACTATTTGAGGGCGGAATCGATTTTCTGGTCGATCATCCCTTTCTTTCGGTCTGCGTCCAATTCATGGATCATATCTTCGAGATCACCGTCCAGAATGAATTCGATATTAAAATTGTGACTGTGAATGCGGTGGTCGGTCACCCGCGATTGAGGAAAATTGTAGGTGCGGATCTTTTCCGACCGCTCACCGCTGCCGACTTGGTTCTTGCGGCTACTGTCGATGTCCTTTTTCTGTTTGTCCTCTTCGAAATCGACCAATCGTGCCTGCAATACTTTCATAGCCTTGTCGCGGTTTTTGTGCTGCGATTTTTCATCCTGGCAGGTGACCACGATCCCGGTCGGGTAATGGGTGATGCGGATGGCTGATTCAGTTTTGTTGACATGCTGTCCGCCGGGACCGGAGGCGGCATATGTGTCGATACGGATATCCTTGGGATCGATCGCTACTTCGACATCTTCGACTTCGGGTAAGACGGCGACTGTCACGGTGGAGGTGTGGATGCGTCCGCTCGACTCGGTAATCGGAACCCTTTGAACACGATGGACGCCGCTTTCGTGGCGGAGCGATTTGTAGACCTCCTGACCCCGGATGTAGAGAATGACCTCTTTCAATCCACCGATTCCGGAGTAGGCCGAGGAGATCAGTTCGATTTTCCACCGGTTTCGCTCGGCCAGTCGGGTATACATGCGCATCAGGTCGGCGACGAAAAGTGATGCCTCGTCGCCGCCGGCCCCGGCACGGATCTCCAGAAACACGTTGCGATTCTCTTCCAGGGCGTCGGAGACGATCAAGCTCTCGACTTCGGCCGTTAACTCTTCAATCTGGTCATGTAAGCGGGCCATTTCTTCGCGGGCCATTACCACCAGCTCCGGATCTTCTCCCGATTCGGACAAAGCCTCCGTTTCCTGAAGCTGGGTGTGAATTTTCTTGTACTCAGCGTAGCGATCGGTCAATGGGCGCAAGGCGGCTACTTCCCGGGAAAGCTCCTGAAATTTTTTCCTCTGTTGGATAATTTCGGGTTGGGTTAGTTGGTCCGATTTCAGCGAAAACTGGGTATAGATATAGTCAAGATAGCGGTAAATCCGCTCACTTTTCCTGATATCCATACTTTTTCTTGAACTTGTCTATGCGTCCTTCCGTATCGACGTATTTCTGCTTGCCCGTATAGAAAGGATGGCACTGAGCACAGATTTCGACTTCGATCTTGGCGACGGTGGCGCGGGTGGTGAAGGTATTGCCGCAAGCACAGCTGACTGTGCACTCTATGTATTTCGGATGGATATCTTTTTTCATACTGCCTCCGGAGAAATTCTATCCCAAAATGGCTGGCTTGTCAATAAAGACGGTTATATCCCCGGGTTTATGGGTTCTTGCAGGCCTTTTCCTATCCGGATATCGCCGTATTCGGTTCGGAACCGTAGTTCGGGGCCGCGGGTGTTCCGGGTAAGTTTTTCCATGGCGTTTTCACGGAGTATCTGTAGGCCCGTTTTGGCATTGGTGATGATTTTTCCATAGGCGGCCTGGAGATTGAGAAAATAAAGTGGCAGGTCGGAAGCTTGGAAATCGAGATTTGAATTGGTGCTTTCGATATGGAAAAGGGTTTTAATCCGGGTATTGCGGGCGATCAGGTCGTTTCTCTTCAGCTGCAGGCGGGCTGTGGCGATGGTACAGTCTTCGATGGTGAGGGAGTCGTCTTCGCTGCGACCGGCCAGATTCACTAGTTCCGAATCCTTGAGGGTCAACCGGGTACGCTTGAAGGAAAAGTTGACATCACCTTGCAGGTCTTTCAGGTCGGTGTTTTCATCGGAGTTTTCGATTGTCAGGGTCGACTTGATTTCCTTCAGCGATTGGATAGTATGACGTCCATTGACATCTGCGGATTTGGCGCCGGTCAAATGCAGGGATCCGAATTCTTGGTGGATCGTCGCCTTTTCCAGGATATTGGCCAATTGCAGGTCGCAATGCCTTCCTTGGAAATCGAGTCCCTTCAGCGTTTCACCGAAAACCTGGCAAAAGTGGCCGTTCAGAAAGATGTTCCCAGAGATATCGTGGATCTGAATATCGCTGTAATCACTGTTAATTTCGACATCGGCACTAACCCGGCGCAGGTCGACATCGTTGAAGTGACCGTCGATCTTCAGTTTGCTCGCCAGGTCAATGGCACTCGTTTTTCCATGTGAATTGGTGACCTTGACCTTGACCGCCACCGGGACTGAGAGGACAACATCCAGGCGAAGCTTTTGATAGGGGAAGGCTCTGGGTTTGATCAATGATAACTTCAAGATGCTTCCGGATATTTCCGGTTTCCACTCCGTCTTCTTCCAAAGTCTTTTGGCGCTGGTCCCCCGCCGTTGGTATACCCTTCCTTTCAGCAGGAACCGCACGGTTTGATCGGGAGATGGTTGAATAGAAACGGAGCCGGCGGGATTGATCAACTCGACTGCTTCGATGTTGGTGTAGATTTCTTCGGGTTTCTGAAATTCATGCCTGATCGAACTCGTTAGCCGCGTGTTTCGAAGGGAGAGCTTCCCCTCGCGGAAAAGGCCCTCGTCGACCTGCTTGAAGGATTGATACAGAAAACCGAAAATGATCAGGGCTACGACGATGAAAATTTCGCGCTTTTTCATTTTTCTTTTTTAAAATGGAGCCAAATGTTCTTCAGGCCGATCAGAATCAGGATTACCGGCCAAAAGGTTCCGATCAGGGAAAAGACATTGAGTTCCATGCCCATATTGTGGAGAAGGAACAGGGTGCCGATGATCAGAATGATCATTCCCCAGAAAAGTGAGTCACCTTTTTGAGGTTTCATGATTGACCTCCTTGTGAAAATAGTCGAGGACCAGCTTGGCGCCAAAGACGATCAGGAGCAGCGGGGAAAAGCGGATGATTTCCCTGTATCCGTACAATCCCAGGTTCGCCAGCAGGAAAATGACACCAAGCCCCAACACGATGCAGGCCCAATAGAGTGAAATTGTTTCCTGATCGTCCTTGGGAAGAGCATCCGGTTTTTTTCTGGTGCGGTTGGCTTCATTGAAACTGTCGATGATCTGATAGATGTAGAAAACTCCGATCGAAAGTCCGAATATCAGGCCGTTCCGATAGGGAGACCGGGTGATCATGACGATCATGGCCGCGAACACGAGGGCGATACCGGTAGTTTTAATTAGGTTGCCGTTGTACAGCGACCCCAGTCCCGGAATGATCGCTAAAAAAGCTGCAATTACTGGGTTTTTTTGCTTTTGGAAAGTTTCTTTTTGGTCAGCCATTTTTGCCTCCTTGTTCGGCGATTGTCTCCTGCACTCGCTTTCCGTCATCGGGGACCTCTTTGACCGTCAGTGTGCCCTTGCTGAAAAAGGTGAACAAAAGAAGGTTTTTAGATTCCCTGACTTTTTCAACAAAACCACCCGTCTGGGAGACCAGCTTTTCCATCTGCGAGACAACGGAGTGCATAGTGCGGTTGGCGGCCGGATAGATATCGGTGAAATAGAACAGGTTGAGGAATAGAAGCACGGAGCCGATCAGAGCGGCCGCCCATTTCCCCATGAATACCATGGTCCATGCCCGATTGGGCGCCTTCTTTCTATCGGGGATGTTTAACAGCCGATTGCGCAGGAAGAAGGGAATTTCTTCCTCCAGATCGGGGAGCCGCTCCAGGAGGGACTCCATTGTTTGTTTCAGGGCGCGGCACTCGGGGCAGCGAGGCAGGTGCTGATCGATCTCCTCACGAATCTCGGGTTGCAGGTCCCGATCGATATACGATGCCAAAAGCTCTTGAATTTCACGACATTTTTGGTTCATTTTGCCCCCTGAACCATCTGGGTCAGCTTCAACCTGGCCCGGTTGATCTTCGATTTGACTGTCCCTTCGGGGACCGCCATTTTTTCTGCGATCTGCTGATACGGCAGGTGCATGATGTCACGCATTGTCAGATAAATCCTGGATTCGGGATCTATTTGCCGGATCAGCTTCCGCAACAGCCGGATTTCTGATTCTTTTTCGGTTTTGTTTTCCGGCGTCTCCTCGGTAACCGCCAGGTGATCCTGGATTTCATCCACCTGGAGATGACGTTTGTGTTTCCGCCAAAAATCGATGCATTGATTCCGGGCGACGGCGTAGACCCAGGCTTGAAAGCTCTTATCCTCCTTGAATTTTTCGATGTTCCGGTAAACTTTGATGAAGATCTCCTGGGTCAGGTCAGAGGCCAGGTCGCGGTCGCCGATGAAGTTGAGGGCGATGTTGAACACTGGTTTGGAAAATGATTTGATGATCATGCTCCACGCTTCCTGGTCACCATTCTTGCACTTTTCAACGAGTTCTCCTGAATCCATGATATCCATACAGTTACCCAAACGCAGGTTAGGGGGAAAAAGTTCCGTTGGTGATCAATCGTCGACCACTCGTGGAAGCAGGGGATTGATACGGGACAGGATTTCGTATTGGATTGAGTGGACCTTTTCCGCCAAATCATCGGCCCAAATCTTTTCCCCGCCGCTCCGGCCGATGAGAATGACGGGGGTACCGGTCTTGGCCGTCGGAATATGGGTTACATCCACCATCATCATGTTCATGCAGATCCGGCCCCGGATGGGGGCGGCTTCGCCGTCGATCAGGACCTGACCGAGGTTGGAAAGACCGCGGTCGTAGCCGTCGTAATAACCGACGGGAAGGACGGCGATCCGGGTTCGATGTAGAGTCTTGTAGCTCAACCCGTAACCGACGGGAGTTCCCTTGGGTAGTGTGCGGATCTGGGCAATGTGGGTGATCCATTCGAGAACCGGCTTCAGGGTAATTGGAGGTCCTTTTTGTTCCCGGTAGGAGAGGAAGGTCTGTTTGCTCGGCCAATAGCCGTAAGCCGAGATGCCGATCCGGACCATATCGAAATAGGTTTCGGGAAAGAGAAGTGCCGATGCGGAGCAGGAAAAATGGTGAATAATTTCCGGCAACTGAGCCTGATCGAGAAAGCGTCGATAAATTTGCATCTGCCGGTTGGCATAGGAATGATCGGAGGTGTCTTCGATATTGGCGAAATGGGAATAGATTCCGACGATCTTGTTTTTGTGGGGAAGCCTTGCCTGGGCGATCTTGAGGGCATCCTCGGGATCCAGGCCGAGACGGGCCGTGCCGGTTTCGATTTTCAGATGGATACGGGCCGGAAGTTTACACCGGCGCGAGATCTCTTTGACCATGCGCCAGGAATCTAGTGAATGAACAATAATTTCCAGTTTTTGCTCCAAAGCATCCTGCAACTCCTGGTCATCCGACCAGCCGATCAGCAGGATGGGGATGGAATCGCTTTGCCTCCTGACGATCAAAGCTTCGTCGAGCGAATCGACGACGAAATATCCCAGTTGCGGGTGGCTTTTGGCGGTTTCGACGATTTCCTTCAATCCGTGGCCGTATGCATTTCCTTTAACGGCGAACATGATCTTTTTTTCGGTGATCTGGAAAAACTGGTTCAGGTTTTGCTGCAAATGCTTACGGTGCAACCGGATATAGGTGCGCATGCTCCGACTCCTGTGAAATGAATGTATTGTAAAGGTTTTTGGGGGTTGTGGCAAGCGGCTGTCTTGGTTTTCAGCGCGAGCGCCGGATCGAGGAGATCAGCAGTAGTAGAAAAAATGGAGCACCCAGAAACGAGGTGATGATCCCGACCGGTATCTCGACCGGGGCGATCAGAGTTCTGCCGAGGAAGTCCCCGAGCATGAGGACAATGGCACCCAAAAGGGTTGAAGCGATTGCGGTTTGCCCAAATTGATTTTTTCCGACCATCCTGCCGATATGGGGGATGATCAGGGCGATAAATCCAATCGGTCCGGTGACCGACACCACGGCGGCGACCAGTACCGCCAACACCAGGAAGGCGGCGATACGGAACCGGTCGATGTCGAGCCCCTTGCTGCGGGAAAACTCTTCGGTGGTCGATAGCAATACCAGTTCACGACGAAACATGAAAATGAAGCCGAGCGCCAGAACCAGTCCAAAGGCGACGATTACCACCTCCGTATAGCCCGAGATGGCGAGGCCACCCATCAGCCAGCGCAGAATGACGAAGGTGTCGGAAAAATCGAACAGGTACTGGGCCAGAACGATTAGTGATGAGAAAAACAGGTTAACCGCCAGGCCGGTCATGAGCAGGGTATAAACCGATTGATCGCGGATGAAGCGGATGATCGAGAGGATCAACAGTACGGCCGTGAGGCCGCCCAAAGTCCCGGAGATAAAAGCACCGCTCCAGCCCAGAGTATTCCCAATCCAACCAGTCTTGATCCCGATGACCGCTCCTGCCGCAGCGCCGGTGGTCACGCCGAGAATATCGGGAGTGGCCAGGTGGTTGCGGAAGAGGTTTTGGGAGATCAGCCCAGAGACAGCCAGAAGTCCGCCGGCAAAAAATGCCAACAACACCCGGGGCAAGCGCAAACGGAGAAAGATCAAGCGCTGTTGATTATCGGTCAAGATGGTGGACGGGTCCAGATGGATGGAGCCCAGAAACGGCAGGATTAGGAGCAACAGCAGGGCCCCGAGAAAGAGGAGAGTGGTTCGTCTAGACATCGGTGATGATGTATTCCTTTTGCTCCAGCCTGACTTGGCGGAAACCGACTTCATAGGTCTCACGGAGAAGCGTTTCATCGAAAACTTTTTTTCCGGCGTACAGGCAGCGGCCATTCTTCAACAAGAGGAGTTTGTTGGCCATGGGGAAGAGCCGGTCGATGGCATGGGAAACCACGATCACTGTTTTTTTCTCCCCTGAAAGCTCCCTGATCAGGTGCAACAGATTGGTCGTCGACTGGGGGTCGAGAAAACTGAACGGTTCATCGAGCAGAATGGTGGGCACATCCTGGATCAACGCCGAGGCAATCAACACTTTTTTCTTCTCGCCGCCACTCAGGGACTGGATATTTCTCTCGAGCAACGGTTGCAGGTCGAATCGGGAAACGGTTTCCACGAAGATACGGCGGTCTTCGGGTGTAAACCGGGAAAATAAGCCTTGATAAGGATAGCGCCCCATCTCCAGCAGGTCTCGAACCCGAACGGGAAGGGAGAAAATCTCCTCTTGGGCGAGATAGACCACCTTTCTGGCCAGGGTGCGGGGAGTGAAGTCGCGGAGTTCACAGCCTTCCCAGGTGATCGATCCGGAGTAACCACAGCCGATCCCGGCCAGGGTTTTCAATAGGGTGGTTTTCCCGGCCCCGTTGGGTCCGAGGACCAGCCAGAAATCCTCGGGTTCCACCGCCAGTGATATGGAGTCGAGAATGGATTGGCGATGGATTGTGACCGAAACCTGGCGGAGTTCAATCATGATGGAGAATCCCGACCAATTCCCTGGCCATTTCAACGATCCTGGGACCGGGTCGTAACCAGGCGCTGTTGGAGATGATATGGATCTGACTTTTAGTCACGGCTGGAATCCAGTTGTACGGCTTCCATAAGACGATGATTTCCTCTGGGGGGATGCCTTCGTAGGCAGAAGAGATTTCGAAAATAAAATCGGGGCTCAGTTGGGAAATCGATTCAAGGGAAACGGAAGGATGGGGGATGCTGCCATGGTAGACATTGATGCCGCCGCAGATGGTCAAAATATCGTTGATGAAGTCACTTTTTCCCATGATGATCATGTTGCGGAGATCGGAGCGGTTCCGGCCGAGTATGAACAGGCATTTGCGCGGAGGTTTTCCTCGGGAAGAACGGGCGATCCGTTCCAGATCCCGATTTATGGTTGCGGTTTCCTGCCGGCCCCGCTCGGAAATTCCCAGCGAGTCCGCTATTTTTTGGATGGCTGTGATGATATCGGACAGGCGGGTGTGGGCCACTTCCAGCGTCTGGGTTTGTCCAACGAGAAATTGGATCATATCCCGATGTTCCGGATAGTGGATGATCAGGTCGGCCTTGAAATTGATCAAATGTTCCTTGTTCAGATCTATATAGCCACCGATATGGGGAATGGTCTTGGCGGCTTTGGGAAAATCGCAGTAGCGGGTGTTGGCGACCAGTTGGCCTCCCTTCCCCAGTTTGAAAACGATTTCGGTCAGGGCCGGAGCCATGGTGATGATACGCCTGGGGAGATTGCCGGAGAAGAGGGGAATCTTCAGACAAATCAAGCTGACCAGAATGATTTTTGGGAGTTGCATCATCATTGTTCTAATCCGCAAAAGTTAGTTTGTTTATAGCGAATTTATCATGTTGTGTCAATCAATTATAGATATGCTCTTGGCTGTCCAACTTTGGAGATTCCGGAGTTTTTGGTACAATAGCGGGAGATGTCGAACGGAGCGAAAAAATCCTTTGCTTTCACCGGTTCGGGAGGTTTTCCGGAACTACGGTTTATCCTGTCTTTATATGTGTCGGGACTGGTTGTTTTCACCCTGTTCCGTATCCTCTTTCTGGTTTTGTTTTTCAACCGGTTTGCTGGTGTATCCCCGGATTCGCTTTTAAAAGCATTCTTGATGGGACTCCGCTTCGATATGGTGGTTAGTGGCTATATTCTCCTGATCCCCATCCTGATCAGTTTTTTTGGTATATTCTACTTTCCTTTGAAAAAGGCGGTTTACTGGCTGGCGGCGATCTTGTATGCCATTGCCTTTACCTTATCCGTGATCGACATCCCTTTTTTTTTAGCTTTCAATTCACGTTTGACCGCCACCCTGGGGAACTGGCTGGATGACCTGGAGCAGGTTTTTTTTCTGATCGTCAACCACAGGCCTTATCTGATCCTTGCCTTTCCGTTGGCTTTTGCGGTGATTTCCTTTGCCTGGTGGGTCCGAATCTGTCTGCGCCGATCGATGGCTCCGGAGAGGGCTGGAAAAGGATGGCGAATCCTTGGTTTGTTCCTGGTCTTACTGCTCATTTTGGTCGGAATCCGCGGCCGGTTCTCGGTGAAATCCCCTATGCGCTGGGGGACTGCTTTTATCGACACCCACCCCCGGGTGAATCAGCTTGGATTAAATCCAGTATTCACTTTTTTCGAAAGCACCTTGGCCGAAACGAGTTGGAAAAATCAAGCTGGTGGTTTATTGGACGACCGCCGGGCTGAATCCCTCTGGCGCTCCTATCCGGAAAACCAGGGGGGAGAATCCATCGAAATACAGGCAGATCTAAGCGGCCGATTCCCCGCCACGCCCCGGATAAACCACGTATTATTGATCATCATGGAAAGCATGGGAAGCGTATATCTTGGATCGGCAGGGAAGTATTCTCCCTCCTTGACTCCTTTCCTGGATCAGCTGCAGACCCGTTCCCTCTACTTTTCCCGTTTTTTCGCCAACGGGATTCACACCTACAATGCCGTTTGGGCGCTGTTTGGCGGCATGCCATCGGCACCCGGATTTCAAAATCCGCTCAAGGATCCCCGGCAGATGAACCCATTGCCGGGGATGGTGACGGTCTTGAAAGATCAGGGGTTTCGAACGCTTTTCGCCTGCCCCCATGACGCGCAATTCGACAACATGGCCGGATTTCTTCGTGTAAATGGGATCGATACGGTGCTGTCACCCACCGATTTCCCCGGTGCCGTGCGAAAAAAATCCTGGGAAATTCCCGATCATCTATTTTTTGGGTCTTTGCTACCGAAGATCAGGACTCACTTTGCCATTGACAAACCGGGTTTTTTCTCGATCATGACCATCTCCAACCACCCGCCCTATGGACTCCCCGATCCGCTTCCGGATGGATTCCGACCCCATTCGACCGCAGATTGGAGCCGGGCGGTGGAGTATGCCGACTGGTCTCTGGGGAATTTTTTCAGTGAAGCACAAAAGGAACCTTGGTTTGATCAGACATTGTTCGTATTGGTGGCTGATCATGGGGTCAATGCCTGGCCCCGTCTCGATATCAACCTCCATTTTCACCAAATCCCTCTCTTCTTTTTTGCCCCGGCGTTGATTCCCAAGGGTATGGATTGTGACCGACTGGGCATGCAGACCGATCTTTTTCCAACCATGATGCATGTGCTGGGGAGATCCTTTGAAAACAGGACGTTGGGTGTTGATCTATTACATCAGGGGCGCCGCTATGCCTTTTTCACCGAAGACCGGAAGCTCGGCGTCTATGACGGACGTGACCTGTTGATCCTGGAGCGAACCTTTCCCTATTTTCTGGGAGACGGGATGGGTGGTTTTGGAGAGGAGACGAACCGGTTAACTACCGCCTCACATCAGGTTGTCCGCATGCGTGAATACGCTTTGGCTCATCTGCAGGTGGGAGACTTGCGCCTCCGCACCCGCTTCTCTCCAAGCGGAGAGAAGTGGGATGCAGAAAAGCGCTGATGGTGGTGTTAGAAAGTCAGGCGGAACAGAATCCCGTAACGGCTGAAATCGGTGAAGCGATCGTCAAAGTCTCCGATCCGACCTTCCAGCAGAATGGCGCCCTCGAACTTTTCGGTGTCGAAAATCCGATAGCCGGCATTTAGGACGAGATCGATCTTGCTGTCGTCTTTCACCTGCCAAAGTCCGATGCCGCCGCCGATGATGAAATCGGAAAGGTAATAGGAAGCGGTGACGTCGATGGAAAACGGCGTTTTATAGAAGTTGTTGGACAGATTGATCCAGGGTCCGACGACCAGGTTCAGGCGAAAATCATCACTCAGGAAGTGCTGGTAACCGAGGCGGAGAATGAGGAAATTGGTGGGATCTTTCATCTGGGCAAAGCCGAGATCCGCCAGGAAATGGGCTTTTTTCCCAGCCACTCCTTTGCCACCCGACTTTCCCTTGGTGTCGACCGGAGGAGGAGGCGGAGGAGGAGGCGGGGCGATGGCCACGGTCAGGGTTACCCGGCAGGGTTCGGCCTTCATGCCGTATTGGCCTTCGGCATCCTCGGAAATCGTGTATTCGCCGGGGTCATTGATGGTGAGTTCGGCGCTGCAGTTGCCCGGGGTCAGTTCCATGGTCTTGATGGTCTGGCCATTGTTAGCGGTTACGGTCACGACACTCTTCACTGCGTTCCGCGTATCGCAAACCGAAATGAGCGCCGGCTTGCCCGGTTCAACCTCTTTGGGTGTGACCGAAACAGCGCAGGCCGGGGGGGGAATGACCGCCGATTGCAATAGACTGATATTGCCGCAACTGACCGGAATGATGAAGTGATAGAGGGTGCCATCCTGGAAGAAGGAGGTCTTGAAAGCAGGGAAACTCTTTTTCCCCGCCCAGACCAGGTCTGATTTGACCTCGACCTTTCTTGCTTTCTTGAACATCATCCAGGCCAGTTTTTCGCCGGGCTGGATCTCCACTTTCTCGAACTGGGCCGTCTGCAGGTGGGCGATGAAGAAGGTCGCCAGGTTTGCCTGGCTGGCCAATTCAAATCCCTTCTGAATATCAACTGCACGCGTCGAGGCCATTTTCTGGATGTCAGCCTCCTTCAGGTTTTTCATCATGTAAAAAGGATGTTCACCCAGCCGGAGAATCTTTTCTTCAGCCGAGAGAAACCCGGTCAATGCCAAGATAACTAGTATAATTCCGATCTTTCTCATTATATTAACCTCCTAAAGATACGCATCGCTCCAAAACATCCCTATTCTCCATTACTGGAAATAAAAAGTCAACCAAAAAAATGAATACCATACATTCTTTCCATCACTTGATCTTATGGAAAATGAACTATAAAATGTGTCCGGCTTTCGTGGAGACGAATCGAAAACAATCTGTGGGCCCCCATGACCGCCTAAAGGCGGACCGGAGAAATGACAGTCAGGCGATTGCTTCATACCCTGAGACACAGTTTTGCCATTCATCATTCGGCCAAGGTAAAAATATCACTACCGAGTAGTGATAGTGAGTAGTTGTGTGGAATTGACGCAGACCACAAACATTATACATTAATTGAAAATGGGAATAGAAAAACAAGGGTCAAAACCAACTGGAAAGACAGGGTATTTCATCGGAAAAATGATGAATATATTTCATACTGGATTTTATAAGAAATATTATGACAAAGTACTTCCAGATAGTTCGATTAGTATACTTGACATTGGTTGCGGTGGAGGTAGTTTGATAAAATATTTAATCAATAAAAATCAGAAGTACAAGCTATTCGGGCTTGACCATTCAGAGGAAATGGTTTTATTGTCAAAAAGAGTGAATAAAGATCCAGTTAAAAATGGACAAGTATTTATTGATTGCGGTTCTGTCACCAAACTTTCTTACGAAAATGAGACAATGGATATCGTAACAGCAAATGAGACTGTTCAATTTTGGCCTGATATTACCGAATCGTTTTCCCAGATTTATAGGGTATTAAAAAAGGATGGTTGCTTTTTTATAATCAACAGATATCCACCTGAAGGTTCAAAATGGTGGAGAATTTCTAAATTGAAAAATGAAAATGATTTTAATAATGCATTTCTAAAAGCAGGTTTTCAAAGCATTGACATAGACCTTAAAACAAAAAATGGATGGATAATTACAAAAACAATAAAATAGAAACCATGAAAAAACTATATATACCACCGACATTGATTGCCTATTGCATTCTTATTATGTTTGCACTTTATTTTTTTGTGCCACAATTTAACTGGATTAGATTTCCATACAATCTGATTGGTATATTAATTTCGTTTTCTGGTTTTATTTTAATGGGCAAGTCGAGAGATTTATTTAAGAAATATCAGACTACTTTAGAGATTGAGAAATCAAATCACATGATTAATGAGGGTGTTTTTGCCAAGACCAGAAATCCAATGTACATGGGAATGACTATATTGATATTTGGATTTACAATATTCTCAACAAACGTTATAGCTCTTTTTTTTCCTTTCTTTTTTGTGACAATAGTTAGATTTATTTTTATAAAAAGAGAAGAACAATTGATGTTTGAGACATTTGGAAACGATTATCTTGAGTATAAAAAAAATGTAAGACGATGGATATAAATCAACTCCACACAACACGCGGTATAAAAAATTGCCGGGACAGTAGGTTATTCAAGGGTTGTAGCCCGCTTCAGCTTTTGTGTAACTTGACAGGGATGTCGCCCGCAATCGGCAACTTTTTGTACCGCCAAACGTTGTGCGAAAGACAGAGCGCCAACACAGTGAAAAAAAATTGAATGAAAAAAGAATTTCTTAAGGTTAAGAAATGAAAAAATCAGCAATGCAAAATAATCAATCGGCTTTTATCATATTCAAAACCGAAGACGAGAAAATATCAGTAGATGTTCGCTTTGAAGAAGATACGGTTTGGCTGTCGCAGGAGCAAATGGCTCAACTTTTCGGCAAAGCTAGAACCATTACCGGACACATTCAAAACATATTTAAAGAGGGTGAATTAACCGAAGAAGTGGTATGTCGGAATATCCGACTAACCACTGGGCACGGTGCCATTCAGGGCAAAACCCAGGAAGTTTCGGTAGGGTTATACAATCTTGATGTAATTATTTCCGTTGGCTACAGGGTTAAGTCTCAAAGGGGAACCCAGTTTACGTGGGATGAATCCCAAGCCCCGAGCCCCCAAACTGGTCACACCCCCAGCCGATAGGGAAAGTCAGGTATGCAGAAAAGGAAACGGAAAATGACAAAAAGAGACAACAAGAACTTGACCGAATGCGGTTACATCATGAATTACGAGAAAGGGATGAACCCCCTCTCTTCTAAGAATCGCGTTCTGCAATTCAGAATTGAGTTATCTGAAATCCTGCCGCTCATCTGGAGGAGGATATTGGTACCCTCTGATTCCAATTTTTGGGATCTGCATGTTGCCATTCAAGATTCAATGGGGTGGCTCGACTACCATCTTCACCATTTTGAAATCAGGGGGAAGGGCAAGAAAACCGAGGACCACATTGGTATTCCCGATTTCGAGGGATTTGAAGAAATTCATGAAGTGCTTCCGGGTTGGGAAATTCCAGTCCTGGATTATTTCAATGATTTAGGTGTGACCGCCAGGTATCTTTACGATTATGGTGATTCATGGTGGCACACAGTCCAACTTGAAGGATATTTATCAAAAGAAAAAAAGGTGAGATGTCCGATCTGCATTGATGGCGCGCGATCATGTCCGCCAGAGGACAGCGGCGGAGTGGGCGGATATTATGGGTTACTGGATGTATTAGCCGATATTAAAAATGAGGAGTATGAAAGAATGAGAACGTGGGTTGGAAAGGATTGGAATCCCGAGAAGTTCGATAAGTCTTCCATCAAATTTGATTACCCCTATAAGCGATGGAAAATCACATTTTTGGAAGAGTAAAATACAGGAAAAAGCACACGTGCAAAAAAGCAGTAACAGGGGGGCAGAAAATGGGTTGTCTGGCTTCAGAGAAGCAATAACCGCCCTTGGGAAGGAAAAAGGATATGACTTTAGCTGAATTAGCCTTTGCTTGTTTCAGTTACCAACAAATGACCGATAATGAACGCTCCTATTCACTCTTTCGCCAAAAAACCCAACCATTTGTAGACTTGGGAAATCATCTCCATCGAAACACTCTTCTCATTTGGCTAAACCAATGGGGGGAAATCTGATACAATTACTCACATGCCCAAAACGATAATATTCTCAAAATTTGGAAAAGTTGAGCAACAGTCTATCCCTGCTTTTGCCACAGCCTCACCCGTTATACGCCATATAGGAGATTCCAATGAGACTATTCACCATCTTATCGCTCACATTTATCACCCTTATGGGGATTTGCCATTCACATTCTTCAGCTTTACAATTTGATACAATTTCTAAAAACAATGACTTACGATTTTGGTATGAACAGAACCATAACAATGAATACCTGAATTTGCTTCGTTCAAAGTATTCCCTTGATAGTCTGCTTAAAGATGCAATGACAGATACGGAAAGAGCGAAAAGCATTGTTCATTGGGTGCATAAGCAGTGGCGGCATCATGGCGGAAATGAACCGCGAAAAAGAGATGCCATTTCAATTCTTGAAGAAGTTAAGGAAGGGAAAAGATTTCGTTGTGTTGAATATACCATAGTTGCTTCAGCTTGTTTGAATGCCATTGGACTTAAAACAAGACCTCTGGGTTTAATGACTAAAGATGTTGAAAGAAGAAAATCCGGAGCGGGTCATGGTGTGTGTGAAGTGTTTTTGAACGACTTAAACAAATGGGTTTTCATTGACCCACAATGGGATGCTTTGCCTATATTAAATCGTATTCCACTCAATGCAGTGGAATTTCAGCAGGCAATAGCCAATCATGTTGACGGATTGGAAATTCAATCAAGTAAGATTTCGAAAAAACGGTATATTGATTGGATTTTTCCTTACTTGTACTTCTTCAATATAAGTTTTGACAATAGAGTAGGAGTAAGCGTTTCAAAAAACACGATAAACGGGAAACCCAATATTATGTTGATTCCAGTTGGAGCTGGCAATCCAACTGTTTTTCAAGGAAAGCACAAAATAGGTTACGCTCTATATACCAATTCAATAAACGACTTTTATGCGCCGCCCAGGAACAGTGACAAATAGATAGGCGGTTGCATCGGAGCTGGGATTAGCGTAAAAAGACCGGCTTGGTCCACGATCAGTGTTCGATGCCCTTGCGGGCGGAGAGATCGCGGGTATAATAGTGGCGGAGCTCCCGCATCTCGGTGATCAGGTCGGCCCGGTCCAGGATCGTTTCGGGGGCGTAGCGGCCCGTCAGGATCAGCTCGACCGGCTCCGGCCGGATGTCCAGCAAGCGGAGCACCTCCTGCGGGGAGACGATCTGAAAGTGGAGCAGGGTGTTCACCTCGTCGAGCACCACCAACCGATAGTCGCCGCTGAGCAGCGCCTTCTCGGCCGCCTGCAATCCCTTCACCGCCATCTCCCGCTCGCCGGAGCGTAGAGTCTCCCCCTGGTGGTGAAAGCCGGGAAGCCCGAACTGCTCGATGGTGATCCACTCCTTCAGCTGCCGGCGTATAATCTTGATTTCGCCGTAGCCGCCCTTTTTCATGAACTGGGCGATATAGGTGCGATAGCCCCAGCCGGCCGCCCGCAGGGCGAGCCCCAGGGCGGCGGTCGTTTTCCCCTTGCCATTGCCGGTGTAGACCTGGACGTATCCCGTTGCTTTCATGGTCAGTTCATCTTCATGGAGTAGATTTTGGAGATCCCGGGCTCATCCATGGATATTCCATAGATGAAATCGGCATGCTCCATGGTCTTAAAATTATGGGTGATGATGACAAACTGGGTTTTTTCCTTGAGTTGGAAGAGGAACCGCAGAAAGCGCTGGATGTTGGCTTCGTCGAGCGATGCATCAACCTCGTCGAACACGCAGAACGGCGACGGTTTGTATTGAAACATGGCGAAGAGAAAGGCTAGTGAGGTCAGGGTTTTCTCGCCGCCGGAGAGCAAGCGGATGCTCTGTAGCCGTTTACCTGGCGGTTGCGCCTGGATTTCCAGGCCCGACTCCAGTAGATTTTCCTGATCGGTGAGAGTGAGGTCGGCCTCTCCGCCTTCGAAGAGGATCTTGAAGTTGGTGATGAAATTTTCTCTAATCACTCCGAAGGCGTCCTGGAATTTTGCCCTTGATTCCAGGTCGATTTTATGGATGGCGGAGTGCATATCCTGGATCGATTTGAGGATGTCCTCCTTCTGGCTGACCATGAAATCGTGATCTTTTTCCACGATCTGAACCTCGGCTTCGGCCGAAAAATTGAGCCGGTCGCTCTCCCGCATCCGATTCAGTTTCTGCAGGTTCTGTTCATACTGCTCTTCGATGACCGCCAGCGTTTCAGCGATTTTTTCCGGATCGGCTTCGATGTCCTTCAACTCCAGATTGATTTCCTGGGCGGAAGTTTCTTCAAGCTGGAACAGATCTTTTTTCAGGGAGGCGATGGTGATCTCGGCCTCCTTTTTCCGCTCCCGCACTTCGTCGCGGATCGTCCGTTTACTTTGCAACTGGGTAGTGATCTCCTTGACTTCCTGAGTGAGCGCGTTCAGCTTCAATTCCATTTCCCGGATCACTCCGGTTACCTCCGATTTCTTCAGTTCGAGTTCCTTCGCCTCCTGTTGCAACTCCTGTATTCGCTTAAGCAATCCGGTGATTTCATTTTGCAGCGCAGTCGTTTCCGATTCCCCGTGAGTGATCTGGTCGAGTATCCTCTGGCGCCGCTGCTGGAGGTCTTTTGACTGAGCTGCCAGGGATCGATGCTTCTCGTCGATCAGCGACAGTTCGTGTCGGTGGGCGGTGGCTTCCCGCTCGATGGTGGCCGCTTCTTCCTGGAGGGCCGCGTACTCCTCGGCGAACTGTTCCTTGCGGGCGATCAACTCCCGTTTCCGTTTTTCCACCTCTTCCCGTATTTTTCGGTTGTTGCCCAGGTCTTCGATGAACCGTTGATTTTCTGTTACCAAGCGATCGAATTCGTCTCGGGTGATCTGCAACCGGTTCAGGTTGAGCTGGCGGTTGCGGCGATGGACATCGAGGCGCGATTTAAGCGCAATGATCTTTTCCTTGAGGGCGCTGGCGCTTGTTTTTTTCTTTTTGCTCTCCTCCAGAGAGGATTTTTCCTGTTCCCGGCATTCCCGCAGTCGGGGTTCGGCGGTAGCGATCGCTTCCGCTAATTGCCGGATGCGCAAATCGATAGTGCGAATCTCTTCGATGACGTCCAGAATCCCCTTCTCGCGGTGACGGATCAATATTCCCTCGGCGGTGATCAACTCGGCGTCCTCGGTGACCACCGGAACGCCGTATTTGAGAAAAATGGCGATGGCATCGGCGAGGGTGGCGGCAATGACGGCATCCTTGAAGAGATTTTCCAGGCCGGGGATTTTCATCTGGTACAATTCCCGGGCCATGCCCCGGAATCCCCTCTCATTGCGCACGGCATCGGGGATCTTCTCTTCCTGTTCCCGGGGGATGAGAAGCTTGGCCTGGTTCGATTTCAGGGCATCCTGAGGATCGGTCAGGATCGGCGCGTCCATCTCCTCGAAATAGAGGTTTTCGAGAATGCGGTGATGGGGCTTGGCAGCTTCGATGAGATCCTGAAGAAATCCACGGGTTTGTACCGGACTTTGAACCGGAGAACTGGCCTGAATTTTTTCCTTCATCCGCTCGTATTTTTTTCGTTGATTCTGCAATTGTTCGCTTTCGATTTTCTGGGATCGGAAGGATTCCTCCTCGCGGCGGATCTCCGCCACGCAAGCCTGATAAGCGCTTTCGCTTTCCATCAGGGCTTTGTCCGCAGTGGCGGCGTCGCGTTCCCCCATCTCGATCTCCGCTTCCAGACCCTGGATCTCCGCATTTCCTGTCTGCTTTTCCAGTTCCTGGATCAAGTTCTGCTTGTTCGTCTTCTCGTTTTCGATCCGAACCAGGCTTTTTTCCAATTGCAAAATCTCATTATTGGACTTGGCCAATTCATTTTCGACGACGAACAACTCTTTTTTCAATTCCTGGTCACGGGGGGTGAGATGGTTGATCTTTTTTTTCACCTCGTCCAGGCGCAGGACGACATCGTTCCGCTTCGCTTCCCGTTCCTCTCTTGCGGTTGCCAGGTCGGTAACTTCGGCGACGGCGGTTTCATCCTTGGCGGCCAGGGATTCCCGTTCAACTGAGGCTGCCTTCGCGGCTTTGGCCAGTTCCTCGATCCGCTGTTTCAGAAATTCGATCCGCTGCTGGGTTTTTTCGGTTTCCTTCTGCACCGAAAACAGGCTGTTGTTGGCTTGAAACAGAGTCTGTTGATCCTGTTTCAGCACTCGTTCAAATTCCCAGCGCATTTGCTCCCGCTTCAGTACTGTTTCTTCGGAGTCGGCGATCTCTTTTGCCAGGAACGATTCCTGGTTGATCTCCGCTTCCATCGACTGGCGCACGGTATCGAATTCGCCCTGGCAGGTGTTGTATTTCTTGCGTAGCAGCGCTTTCAGCCAGTCGTTCCGCAGCGTCTTGACCGACCGGTAGCGGCTGACGTACTGGGCCTGATTCTTCAATTCCTTGAGTCGTTTCTCTTTTTCGACCAGAATCATTTCCAGGTTATCGAGGTTCTGCTGGGCGATGATCAGCTTCTGGGCCGTCTCTTTTTTCCGCTCCAGATATTGGGCGATCCCCGCCGCTTCCTCGATGAGGATACGCCGTTCGCTGGGTTTGAGGGAAACCATTTTTTCCACTGCCCCCTGCTCGAAGATGAAATAGGTTTTTTCACCGATGCCCATGTTGAAGAGAGTATCCTGAACATCGCGGCCGCGGCAGAATTTTTCATTCAGGATATACTTGCCCTCGCCGCTGCGGAAGAACCGTCGGGCGATGAATGTCTCCTCCTCCTTGTAGCCGATGAACAGTCCGACTTCGGTCATCCCCAGAGCCTTTTTCGAGGCGCTGCCGTTAAAGATCAGGTCCTGGTTGTCCTCGCCGCGCAGGTTCTTGATCCGTTGTTCTCCCAGCACCCAAAGGATGGCGTCGACCAAGTTGCTTTTGCCGCAGCCATTAGGGCCGATGATGGCGGTGATTCCCTTGTGGAACTGGATGGTGGTTTTCTCCGGAAAAGATTTGAAGCCGTGCAGTTCGATTTTTTTGAGATAGGTATCCATCGCAGATGCACACATTAACACAAGTTCGCCGATTTGTAAATTTGGCCGGCGCTTTCCGGGAACAGCTTCGTCCATTCGGGAGCATCGCGGAGCAGACGGGCAAATGTGCTAAGCGGAAGCTCCAATTGACCGTCTTCAATCATCCGGAAGGGTGACTGTCGTACGGTCAGGTGAACCGACGGCGGGACCGGATGGGAGGGCCTGATGACCAGCCGGTCTAAGAAAAGGTCGAGACGGGCCCAGTTGAAACGGCGGGCGAAGAGTTTGGTGGCGCCGACCCAAAAGACCCGCTCCATCGATGCCGGCATGCGGCCATACCGGTCCTCGAGTTCTTCGATCAGCTGCACCAGCTCGTCCGGGTTCTCCGATTGCAGGATGCGCCGGAGGACGTGCATCCGTTCGGTGCTGTTCTCAATGTAGGGCTCCTCGATGGCATAGGAAAAATGAACCTTGAGTTCACCGGCGAACGGTTGGTCCCGCAGCCCCTTCATGTCAGCTACCGTCTGATGGAGGAGGTCCAGGTAGTAGTCGAACCCGAGGGCTTCGATGTGGCCATGCTGGCGGTTGCCGAGGAGCGAGCCAGCGCCGCGCAGCATCAGGTCGAATTCGGCGATTTTGTACCCGGAACCGAGCTGGCAGAATTCACGGATCGCGTCCAGCCGTTTCTGGGCCTTATCGGGAACCTGCCCACGGTCGGGGTCGATCAGAAAATAAGCATAGGCCTGGCGGCTGCTCCGACCGATGCGGCCGCGTAATTGGTAGAGCTGTGTTAATCCGAAACGGTCGGCGTCGATGATGATCAAGGTATTGACGGCGGGAATGTCGATCCCGTTCTCGATGATGGTGGTGGAGAGGAGGACGCGGGTCTCCTTGTGGATGAAACCGAGCAGGGTCTTCTCGATCACCGGGCCGGAGAATTGGGCGTGGAGGACGGCGATGGGAACTTCGGGCAGCCAGCTCTGCAGGCGGTCGCGGAAGGTGAGCATCTGGTCGATCTGGTTGTAGACGATGTACACTTGGCCATCCCGCTGGACTTCGTGGAGAACTGCAGAAACGATCAGTTCCCGGGAATAGTAGCCGATGAAATTCTTGACCGCCAGCCGACCGATCGGGGGGGTGCGGATCAGAGTGATGTCCTGCAGGCCGCTGAGAGCGAACGATAGCGTCCGAGGGATCGGTGTGGCGGTCATCATCAATACGTCGATCTCCTCCCGGCTTTTTTTCAGTTTCTCCTTTTGGAAAACCCCGAATCGCTGTTCTTCGTCGATGATATAGAGGCCCAGGTCGCGGAATTCGACCTGCCGGGCCAACAGCGAATGGGTACCGACCAGGATATCGACGGTTCCCTGGCGCGCCCGTTCGAGAGTCGTTTTTTTTTCAGCGGGTGGAGTCATCCTCGAGAGCATTTTCACCGTCACCGGCAGCCCGTCAAAGCGGTTGACAAAGGTCTGGTAATGCTGGAAGGCCAGAATGGTCGTGGGACACAGGACCGCTACCTGCCTGTGGTTGGCGACGACCCGGGCGGCGGCGCGGATGGCAACCTCGGTTTTTCCGAAACTGACATCGCCGCAGACGAGCCGGTCCATGGGAAATTCTTCTTCGAGATCGCGGTAGGCTTCGTTTATGGCCTGCTTCTGGTCTTCGGTTTCGACATAGGGAAAATTCTCCCGCAGCTTGTCCTCGAATTCCTCCTGGGGATAATAGGAGGTTCCCTGGATCGATCGCCGCAGCGCATACAGGTCGAGTAGTTCCCGGGCGAAATGGATGATGTTACGCTTGGCTTTGAAAATCTTGGTTTTCCAGGTGGTGCCGCCCATCCGGTCCAGGTTGGGGAAACGTCCTTCGAAGGCATTGTATCGGGAAAGAGAATCGAGGTCATGCAGAGGAACGTAGAGGAATTCACAGCTCTGGTATTCGAGTTTCAGGAATTCCATGACCTGGCCCTCGATCTTCAGGGTGGAGAAACCGATAAACCGGCCGATGCCGTGAATCCGGTGGACGACGAAATCATTGATCTGGATTTCCTTGACCCAGGCGCTCTTTTCCGATTCGGAAACGGGTTCGACCGGTTCCCGGGTCCGATATGGATCGGCGGTGAGAAACAGGGCGCGGAGGCTGGTCTGCTCGAAGGAAACCGGGATGGAAAAGGGAAAGGCGGCTGCCGCTCCGGTTTCGGTCACCAATATTTGCGCTGCTTGACCGGTGACTCCGTAGAGACGGATGGTATGACCGGCTGCGGCTCGGTTCTTCAGGATCCGTATTTCTTCGGTTTTCAGGGTTTTCAGGGTCTTGGTCAGTGGGCACAATTCTGGTTGCCGGTCTGAAATGCGCGGGAAATCGAGCAAATCAACGCCTTTCAAGGCGAACGCGGTGCGGGAGATCAATCGGTCGACTGGAGGCAACTGGTCGCCATCGGGCAGATTGGCGCGGATGCGGCAGAAATGATCGAGAAGCTTTTCAGCCTCTTCGAGAAGCCGCCGGCGGTTGCTGGTGATGATCTTGAAATCGCCGGCGATAGCGATCGGTTCAGCGGTGGGGCTGCTGGCGGCCTCGCGGGCGGCGCAGATGAGTACCGATTCGAGGCGGGAAACGGAGCGTTGACTGGCCAGGTCGAACTGGCGGAGCGATTGGATCGTGTCGCCGGCGAATTCGATCCGCAGGGGATTGTCCAGGTTCAACGGGAAGATATCGAATACAAGGCCGCGCCAGGCCATTTCTCCCATTTCTTCGACGAATTCGGTATGCTCATATCCAATTGCGGTGGCCCGATCGATCAGGCTGGACCGGGTTATGGCCATGCCGGTCGACAGAGAAATAGTCATCCGCTCCGGGTCCCAGTCCCGGCTGAGCGGGATACCCATGGCGGCCGGCGTGGTGACGACGATCGCGCGTTGGCGGTGGTGCCAGCAGTCCAGCAGGCGGATGCGCTCTTCCCGTTTGCCGATGTTCGGTTCGGGATCGGTGTAGGGATCGGCGAAAGGCAGGGTCAGGCTTTGTGCAGATGTGTCGCAGTCGCCCAGAAAGCGGAGCCACTGGGTGAGCTTTTCCTTTTTTTCCAGGAAGGGTTCGTTTTCACCGACAAGCCAGAAGGTGGTCCCGGAGTGGAGTTGATGGATCGAAACGACGGCGAGTTCATGCAGTTGCCGGTCGATGGTGTCAATTTCGGCCGTGAATCCCGACGTCTCGATTTCACGGCGGAAATTTGCTCCCAGGGCCTGTTCGATCATCTCCCCATTATAACACCGAATTCACCAGTCGCGGACGATCGCCCGGGAGCTGACACGGCCCTGCTGGTCGAAGGGGATTCCCTCCATCGACAATAGATGCCTCTTCATCGGCAGCCCCCCCTGATAGCCTCCCAGGGTCCGGTCGGTGCGGATGGCCCGATGGCAGGGGATGACAATGGGAAAAGGGTTTTCCGCCAGGGCATGGCCCACGGCCCGGGCGCCCCGGTCGGCGCCGATGCGGGCGGCGATCAGGCCGTATGTGCTGACGTTTCCGCGGAGAATGTCATACTCGGCCAGCAGGACGGCCCGTTGGAAGGGAGAGCAGATTTCCAACCCGATATGAGTCAGGGAAAAGTTGATGTTTTCCCCCTCCAGGAACCGGTCGATCTGTTCGGTCAGGGTATCGATGAGCGGGCAACTTGCCGGAGTCGCCTGGGGAAATCGTTTCGCGCTCATCTGTTCGGCGGATCGATCCGGGCGGGAGAGAAAGATCCGCATGGCCCTGGGGGCTCCTGCCTTTTCTGCCCAGAATATAACAACCGGGCCGAAGCGAGTGGCGACCATTGTCGAGCGAATCTCCTTCAGCCGATCACCTCGGATGGTTTTTTTAAACCTGGTTCAAGGAATCCCGGAATGGGTGTCCGGGTGGTTGCGTCGGGCAGAAAGCTCACCTGGGGGATATACGGCCAGGTTTGCTTGGGCTTGGGGCGGGTAAGGCGGTTCAACCCCCAGATCACGATGATCAGGATGATGATGGCCGCTAAAACCAATCCAGCCATCTTGGTCAGGGCGCCGGGCATCAACGCCTCCCCCTCCTTGGTCAGTCGGGAGATTTCCGACTGAATTTCCTCCTTTTCCCTGAGTACCGACTGGATCTGCTCCCATTCGGAGCGAATCGTCTCGGGAATTACCTCCTGTGCGGTCAGAAATCGGCCCAAATCGCCATAGTTTTGCCTCTGTTCCTTTTCGGACTCGCTGGCCTGGCGGCTGAAATCGGCCTTTTCCCTTTGCAGATCGGCGATTTCTTTATCCAATCCGCTGATGGTCTGTTTTTGCTGGTCGCGAATTCGGGCTATCTCGGTTTGCACCGCCTGGGATTGATCTTCGAGCGGTTTGACCTGTCCCATAGCGGCCGCCGCTTCCTCCCGTCGATCGGGAAGCTCCCGATTCCCCGCATCCCGCTTCTGTTTGATTTCACTGAGCTTTTTCTCCTTTTCAGCCGGAATCATATTGGAATCGCTTTTCAATTTGATCTCATCTGCGTCGAGTTGTTTCAAGCTGTTCTGTATCCGTTCGATCGACAATTGAGCTTGGTTGAGAAGGTTTTTTCCCCGGTTGAGCTCCGTATCGATGCCGTGTTTTTTTTCTTCAACCTGTTTCCGTTCCGTTTCGAAGCGGTCGTTCTCCTGCTTTCGGGTCGCCTGTTTTTCTTGGGATCGTTTTTCACGTTCTTCCGCCTGACGGGACCGTTCGCTCCATTCGGCCTGGACCTTTTGGAGCCGGCCGGACAGTTGCGAGTCGGCCACGGTCAGCTTCGCTTCCCAGGCTTTCTTCCCAGCATCGTGGAGCCGGTCCGCATAGGCTCTCTCCTTGGCTGTCAGCGAGCTTCGCGCCTGGATCAGCTTGCCGCGCCGCCGCAGGTCCTTGAATCCTTCCTGGAAAATCTGCTTCAACCCCATGGTCACCTCCGTTTGGCTCCATTTTATGGATTCGGTTTTGTCATGTCAACGCGGTGGTCCGAATATCTGCGGTCGGAAGGAAACCGGGCTTTTTCCGCAGTTTGGTTCCCTGCTCGAACGCGAAAGCGATCCGGATCAGTTGCGGCTCGCTCCAGGCGGTACCAAAAAAGGAGATCCCCACTGGCAGTCCGTATACGTTTCCGGCGGGAACGGTGATCGAAGGATATCCGGCCGCTGCCGCCACCCAGGAACTGCCGCCGGAAAACCGGTCGCCGAGAATAAGGTCGGACACGCAGACCGGCCCCATGGTGGGAGCCACCAGGGCGTCCAATTGGTGACGGGCCATGACGGTGTCAATCCCGTCTATCCGAGTATAGGTCAGTGATTTGTTGAGAGACTTGCGATAACCGGCTTCGCTCAAGGGCCCTTTGGCTTCGGCCTTGATGAACAATTCCTGGCCGAAATAGGGCATCTCCTGGGCTGCGTGGCGGTCATTGAACTCGATCAGATCCTTGAGGGTGCGGACTGTGGTGGAGACCGGCAATTGGCCGAGGTATTGGTTCAGATCGTGTTTGAATTCGTAGAGCAACATGTCGATTTCCGCATCGAAGAAGTTTTCTCCGCTGAAATCACCAGGCAGATCAATCAATTCAGCTCCCAAAGATTTGCAGGCGGCCAGGGCTGTTTCCATGACCGGATCGACCAGTAGGTGAAAACCGAACATTCGCCGGGCAATGCCCAGTCGGATTCCCTTCAATCCCCGCAAATCGAGGAATTGAGTGTAATCGCCGGGAATATTGATGGTTTTCTCAATCGTGGCCGGATCGCGGGGATCGGTCCCCTTCAGTACCCCGAGGAGAGCGGCGGCGTCGGCTACGGTGCGGGCCATCGGCCCGGCCGTATCCTGGGTGTGGGAAATGGGGATGATGCCACTGCGGCTGATGAGTCCCACGGTCGGTTTGATGCCGACGATCCCGTTGGCCGAAGCCGGAGAGACGATGGATCCGTCGGTCTCGGTCCCTACCGCTACCGCGCACAGGCTGGCAGCGACGGCAACGGCCGAGCCTGAGCTCGATCCGCAGGGATTGCGGTCCAGGGCATAGGGATTCCGGGTGAGGCCGCCGCGGCCGCTCCAGCCACTTGTCGACCGTTCCGAACGGAAATTGGCCCATTCGCTGAGGTTGGTCTTGCCGAGGATAACGGCTCCGGCCTGGCGCAACCTGGCCGCCAGGAATGAGTCCTGCTCGGGAATCGAGTCCTTGAGTGCGAGCGACCCGGCGCTGGTGTGCATTCGGTCGTGGGTGTCGATGTTATCCTTGATAAGGACGGGGATGCCGTGCAGGGGACTGCGTGGGCCCCGGGCTTTCCGTTCTTCATCGAGTTTCCGGGCGATCTCCGGAGCGTCGGGGTTGATTTCGATGACGGCGTTGAGGGTCGGACCCTGCCGGTCGATTTCTTCAATTCGCCGTAGATATCCTTCCACCAGTGATTGGGCCGTGAAGCGGCCTTTTTTCAGCCCCTCCTGCAATTGGGCGATCGACAGTTCATCCAACTCGCCGGTCCGAACTGGTTGAGTCGCCATGGGGCCGGCTGGTTTCGGTGCTGATTGTGCATTGATCCCCGTAACCGCTGCGCTTGCGCTTCCGGCCGCCGCCCACTTGAGAAAGCTCCGCCTTTTCATGTCTGTGCCTCCCGTTTGCCTGCCGTAATCGATCTGCCCCCTCATGATAATCCCCCGCCATTTTTTTCGCAATCGGAAAAAAGATCAGTCTCGATATCTTTGGGAGTGTTGAAAAAATAGACTCCTGTTCAAGGTGTTGTTACAATGGGAGCCGTGATGATCTTCTGAGAGATCGAGGCGGCTGATGTTCCGGCTCTGTTCGTGGTCCGCACCCCGACCTGAGAGAACCGGTACAGTCTGGATGAGCTGGCCGATCTGGGGATCACCGCGGCAGCGGGTTCATACAAGGGCTGGCTCTGTGAAAACGACGGTCAGGCGATCGGATTTTCCATGGTCGACCGGAGCACCGGGGGATCGGCGGCCGGCTCATGGTTTTGGCCGAGCAATGCCTGTGGAATTCGGGTTGTCTGCGAGCCTGGTTGACCACCGATACCGATCCGACTCTGCGGGCCAAAGGCCTGTGTCGCCATCGCAGCTGGAGTGATTGGAAGATCGAGGGAGGCCTCCGTTACATGGAGTTGTTTCCTCCGTGAACTGGAAACGGAGATACGGATCTTATTCGGAAGAGATAGGTGAAATGCTTGCCCAATCCTTTTTCACTGCCGGGAGATGGAGGGTGATTCTTCCCAAAAAATGTACACAGTGAACCGATCACTGTGAACGCACTGTATTGCTTCGCTGAAAATACATAAATGACCGTCTTTTTCCATGCTCCTCGATGCTTATAGTGAACCGTTTTGCCCGATGGTCTCTTTTTTAACTGGTATCGTTCCGGTGAGTTGAGGTGTCGGGGTAATGCCCTGAAAAGATTGTCAATAGATGAAAACCACCGAATTTAGAGAGGAGCTTTATATAAATCTGAGTTTGGCACATGACGTGCTTAATCATAAGCAGGCCTGTAACAACTATGAGGCGAAGAAGTGAATGTTGGGTAGTGTTCATGTCAATATATCAAGGGAGGTGTGTCCCTTGATCAGAATGAATTATACGGTTGTTGGCAATGAAGGCGGGTTGAGTTATTTTACGCAGGGAGGATGGGTGGAGTATGGCTACGGACCTCAAGATTATACGACAAAAATATATGAAAACTGGCTGAGCTTGCCGATATTGGCCAAGTTTACTCCGATTTTGAACAAATCCTTCTCTTTGGGGATTTTGGCAAAACTGCCCGAACCGTCAGTGCCATGCTTGGATTTGGTTTTTAGAGAGAGATTGGTAACCTAGAAAATAGGGCAAAGATGAAGTTCATGTACAGATAAGCACTTGATCATGGAGGAGAAATGGAGCAATCACATCCAGAGCAAAAAACGGTTGAGGCGGTAAAGGAATTGGCCGCGATCCGCGGTTGGCCGGAAATCAAGCCCAATCGTTTCTGGCCGTCGTTTCTGGCCGGTCTTTTTCTTGGAGTCTTCGGTGGTGGAGCGATCCTGCTGCTACTGACACGGGGAAACACCGAAGGCGTTTCTGAGCTTCTCAGCGGTGGAGGAGGGGGAGCGGGGCTGATCATCATGGTCGTGGCAATCATCATCGGAGTGTCCATCGGCATTGGGAATTGGAGGAAGAGCATCTCCGGGGAAACGGACTGGAGCAACTGGATTGCCCGGAACGCACAATCGGAAAAATCGTTGCTCTATGCCAAGTCGAAACTGGAGGCTTTTCCGGCAAAGGAGTCGAATCCAGGCTGAAGATTGAATTGCCTTTTTTTGGATTGGAAGAACGAGGAAGTGCAGGATGACATCGGAAAATGAAATGGAGAACACCTCTGAAAAGAAGGGGCCGCAGGGGGTCGGGGGATGGTTATTGCTTTTTGTCATCGGCAATTTTGTGAGCTTTGCCATGAATGCTTTTTACCTGTTGCACGGCGAGGAGATGTCCTGGGGCAATCGGATCATGGTGTTTCACCCGCCGCAACTGGTGATGCTCGCGTTTTTTTCGCTGGCGACCGCCATCGCGCTGCTCGCGACCCGGAACCGGGGGGCGGTGCGGCTGGCCCAGGTTGCACTGGCCGCCTATCTTGTCAGTACCGTCATTCTGTTTCTGGCGGGCGGGCTGAGGGCTCCCGCCGGTTATCGGCTGGAAGAGGGGGCTGCATTGGAGGGCATTCTGCGGGCGTTCCTGGTCAACTTGGTCTGGCAGATCTACCTGGTGCGCTCCAAGCGGGTCAAGGCTACGTACCGCCCCCTGCAAGAGGTGGAAAGCGCCGCTGCCTTTGACCCGGGAAGGAGCCTGACATCGCTCTTTTCCAGAAAAGAGTTCGGGATTAATTACTTGTTTGGCGGGGGAGTTTTATTGGCATGGATCTTTGCTGAAAACTTCTGGAGGTTGTACTGGCTTCTCCTGAATAAAAGCCATATCCAGCTGCCGATCTTTTCTGAATTTTTCTTGTCCATCGTCATTCCCGCGGTCCTGTTCGCATTTTTAATTATTGTATTACTGCACTCGCTGCAAAAAGACTGGCTAGCGGTTGTACTGCTGGGAGTCTCGGGGATGCTGTCTGTGCTTGTCTACCAGATCATGGTCCATCCGTTGAGAGGCACTGAACAGTATTATTCATTTTTCATCTATGTGAGATATGGGATAGACTTGTTGCGGGTTTTTTTAGAGTTCTTTTTCCTGGCTTGCGGTATGGTCATCGCCGTGCGAGCGAAGGGACTCCGATATTGGTCTTTCATCTTCTGGGCGGTAGCCTGGCAAATGACCGCCCTTTTATTCAATTCCTTTTTATTCAGCGTTGTTCATCAATCAAGCAAATCCGGGTTTGATAGTTTCCCGTTAAAATTGATCATATGCTTTGCATGGGGAACGTTTCTCTATCTCGGCCTCGCCCTGCACCTAAAAAAGGCTGCTGTGTTTTATCAAAGGTAAGGCTCATAAGTAGGGAAAATCATATTTTCCCTTTAGGAGGATGTTAAATAGAAAAATTTATTTGTTACAAAGAAGCCAAAAAACTAATTCTGCTCTCACTCGCACTGTTCTTCCTGGTATCCTTTTCATTATGGGCGGAAAATCCCCCACTAATCAAAGAGGAACTTATCTATGAACTTCCGGAGAAACTTGAGATACAAGTATTTCGAGCACGTAACGGAAATCATGTATATCTGGTCGAGAAGTCTGATTTTTATTATGGGGAGGTTCAATATCTTTTTTTTACTGGTGTGGATCAAAACATTGGGAAAAAACAATGGATTATTCTCGAGTCATTGAGGCAATCACCGGATGGGAAAAGACTCACTTTTTTAATAGAGAATATTCTTGACAATTTCTTTAAATATTATCCGACAACGGTGTGGCTGGATGGAAAAGAGTATGAAAACATGTGCACTCCCTTCTATTTTTCCCCTGATGGAAAGCATGTCGCATATATGCAGGGCGAAAAACGTCAAATAGGTATTTATGTGGATGAAAAAAATAAAGATTTTGCGTGACCTGAAAGGAGGTGAAAACATGCAAAAGTGTAGTGTCTTTTTTTTGGCCGTCATGATATGGAGCGCCGCCGTGCAAGCCGCAGCGGACACGGGAGACATCGATGCCCTGATAGCTGCCTACAAATCCGGTGCAACGAAATCATGCCGAGAACTCGCCGCGGCGATACAGACAGTGCTACCGACGGCTTCTGTCGATGACCTGACCCGATGGGCAGTCGGCTTTGAAGGTGTACCGCCCACGAAAGAGGATATCCCTATCCGATTGGCCCTGGCATCCAGACTGCCCGATCAAGCCGTCGGAAAATTCGAAGTGATGGCCCTGAGCATGTGGATGAAAGGCGAAAAGCTCGCCGGAGTGGGAATCGTGAAGATTATAGGAATCAATGGCTCGTCTTTCCCGGAAGACATCAAAAGCCTGGTTCGCATACTCCCGGGAGAATATTTAGTGGATGTGCGTATCGGTGTACGCCCTAGGGACTCCAGTAATACCTCTTGGGGTAAAGTCAAGGGATTTTCCCTCCTGGTTCGCGCGGGGTGTTCGTACCAACCATCTTTCAAGGGAAATGATAAAGAAGTGACTATGGAATTCAAGGAAACCTGCTTATCCACTTCATCCAAGGAATCCATTTAAGGGCGGGCTCGGGGCGCCACCAGGATCTGGCCGATCTGGAACAATTGACCGGCAAGCCCCGAGTGGTGTCCAGTGTTCAGGGCCAGGCATCGGCGCGAGCCGGTTGTCATGAGTTTTTCCAGCCCCCGGTGTTGGAGAGTGTCTCGTAGCTGTATTTGGTGATGTGATTCCATTCCTTGCCGGTGGCCAATTCGTAGGCATTCTGACCCAGATACAGGAGTGACTCGAATTCCATGTCGGTTGGCATCTCGTTTGGATCCGCCATGACCTGGTCGAAAAATTCTTTGCCATTGGCGACGACCACGCACCGGGAATAGAGAAAATCATCTCCGGATATCTGCTCGTCTTCCCCGCCGTAACAGGCCCTGGCGATGTCCCTCCGGTCGAGGTCGTACAGCTTTTTGGCGAGAATTTCCTCGAACGCGATGATTTCCTCTGGCCCCAGTTTGACCAGCATATTCAGGGCGGGTTCCAGGACCGCCTCGTCATCGCCGGTCTTGTCCCAGTCGAACTGTTCGATCACGTTCCAAAACATTTTTTCATTCATGGGCTGTCTCGCTTTTTTTATTTCCTGGTCGACTGCACCTGGATCTACAATGGAATCACATACCCATATGATTTCGGTTTCCGTTCAGATATTCCGCCAGCGGTATAAACTCCTGCGGCCACACATAGCCATTCTTCCCCTGGCGGAGCACCCCGATCCCTGCCACCGCAGAATTCTCGATCGGTCCGTAGACGTGCGGAAAGACCGGTGAAGAGTCCAGGTGGCGAGTTCCGGCTCCCTTTTCCGGCGCCGCCGCTTCGTATTTCGTTGTTGATTGAAGCTTCGCCGGGTCGATCTGGAGGAGCAGCAGGTTGTTCTCGACATTTGCATAGTAATCATCGGCGACCGGGAGCACGGATGTTTCGAGCGCGCAGTGGACAAAACCGATTTCGTCGAAGTGGGCGGGGACATACCGGTCGTCCGCGCTCCGCTGCCGATACTCTTTTTCCGGCACGATGTGATAGATCATTCTTTCAATCGATTTCATACCCGCAATCATAGCATTTTCTGTCCATGACACAGACATTTCCTTCACATTCGGGACATCGCCATTCGGCTTCCTGTTCTTTCAGCCATTTCTCGGCGCCGATCTTTCTGATCCGCAGAAGATTGTCGAGGAGGCTGATTTGATCGTCACGAAGATGACGGTCGGCAAGTTTTTTCAGATTCCCGCACGGAAAATCCTTGCATTCAAAGCAGAACACGATTTGTTTCTTTCTGACCTGAGCGCAGTCCCTTTTGATCCAGGCGCAGTTCTTGTCCTGGATGCGGCAGCCCTTGCAACAATCCTTTGGCCCGGGCGAGGTAATGCCGGCAGGCGCCGCAATAGAATCCGCACGGGCCGGCCAGGTTGATTTCATGGGATTTTTCCCGAATCATCGAACTATAGCTTTCGAGATGGTCGGGGAAATGGTTCTTGTTTTCTTGTATTCTTCATTAATGCCTGTTGGCAATGACGCAATTGGTGATGAATTGTGCCCCAGGGCTGCCGCAGGGGCGGGTTCGCAACCCGCCCAGGAAAGGTGCCATAGAGTCTGGTTCCCGGTTTTTCATCACGATCCTATCCAATAGATTGAATAAAGCACCCTCCCCAGTGGGATTGAGCTACCGCCGGTGGGCCCTTAAGGCAGGATTGCGGATCGAACGAACGGTGGTGATATTTTTCCATCACGCCTGGAACGGTCTCTCGTCCATCCCGTTCCCGAGAACACGCCTATTATAATGAGCTTGAGAGGGGAAAATCAAGCCCTTCCCCAGAAATGTCACCTTTTTTCCCGATCGAAAGGAGAGGGGGAGAAAAGTGTAGGGGTGCACCAGAGTGCGCCCAATAATATGTGTAAAAAAACCGATTACTGATGCTTCCTGACCAGCTCCACCAGCTGCGGCAGGTCCATGCCGATCTTTTTCAGGTGCTCGACCGTGGGTACCCCCTCGTTGGTCCAACCGCGGCGCTTGTAGACGGCATCGAGCAGTTTCTCGTACTGGTCGTCGCGGTAGGCGCGGAGTATTTTCAGTTTCTCCGCCGTCGATTTCCCGGCCGGATCGACGTTCAACTTTTCCTGCAATTGCTTGTCGTAGCGTTCGGACCGGGATTCGTATTCCAACTCGGTCACCGGCCCCTTGGCCCGGTCGGGCGGATAGTCGTCGACCCTTTTTCCGTGGCCCATGCGCAGGTTGAAAATTCGTTGGAAATTGTAGACCCGCTCCGATTGGAGAAGCATTTCCGTTTTGTCGATTTTCTCGCCGGTAATGGCGTTGTAGATATCGATGTAGTTGGCCACATGTTCGGGGACCTTGTTGGGTTCGGGCTGCTCGGCGTTGTTCGCCGGTTCGATGTCGTTCCAGGGCAGCTTGCATAAGCCCTGGAGACCGAACCAGGTGCGGAACACCGGGAAGTAGTGGAGAGCTTCGGCCTTGTTCTCGAAGGTAGGGATCATGTTGTTGACCATGTCCATGAAGATCAGCCAGGCCTCGTCGTGCTGCGGACCCTTATTGGTGATGTAGTACCCGCCCTGCTGGGCCAGCGATTCCTTGGACTGGTATTCCGACTGCTCCAGGCCCTTGCCGTGCATACCGATGTCCTTGAGGAACTTAGCGTCGGCCCCGAATTCGTGGACGAAATACCCCTGCATGTACTTGATCCCCTTGCCGGCAATCAGGCCGAAGCCCTCACCACGGGCGATCCGGTGCATCAACTCCAGGGCGGCCTGCCAGTTGCCCCAGGTCATCTCCAGGCCGCCGGTCCGCTCCTTGTCGAGAATGCCGTTTTCATAGCAATCCATAAGGAAGGCGGTCAGGGTGCCAAAGGAGATGGTGTCGAGACCGTAGGTGTCACAATAGAAATTGATCTCCAGCACGGCGTCGGGATCGAAAATGGCTGTATTCGAGCCGCAGCCGCCGATCGTCTCGTACTCGGGTCCGTCGACGATCACTTTGTGCCCCTTGTAGGGGCCGGTGCGCAGTTCGAAATTATCGACGGCATGGGCGCAGGAGAGGGTACAGCCGAACCAACAGCCGTCGGGGATGTTCTGGGTAAAGTACTTTTCCCACACCCAGGAGGCCAGTTTTTTCGCTTCCGGATGCTGACCATAGCGGAAGTTCATCACCGGCAGCAGATCATAGTCGTCCATGATCTCCACCAGGTGGGCTGTTCCCTGGGAGCGCATCCGGCATTGCTGGGCATCGAGCGAAATGATCTCCTTGTGGAGTTTCAGGCCGGTTCGGCGCAGGGCTTCCAAATCGGCCGCCTGGTTGGAATCACCGCTCAAGCCGGAGTATTTGACCACCAGCGCCTTTAGCCTCTTGTTGCGGAAGACGGTGCCGGTACCGCCGCGCCCCGCCTGTTTCAAGCGCATGGCCTTGCGTCGCTTGTCGTAATAGGTGAAGTTGAGGCAGCCGATCCAGGCATGGTCGGCGCCGCGCCCGGCCGAAACCGAGGAAATGTGTTGACGTTCTCTTTCATTTTCGGCGAACATGTCGACCATCTGTTCGGCCAGGATATGGGAGTCGATCGCTTCGTCGGGGGCGGTGAAGATCTGGATCAGTCCCTTGTTGCCGTCGATGTAGACGATCGTCTCCTCCCTGGCCTTGCCCTGGATTTCCAGGGCGTCGAATCCCGAAAACTTCAGATAAGGGCCGAAATGGCCGCCGACATTACTGTCGATGGGGATGTCGGTTTGCGGGGAGATGGTGGTGACGATCGATTTTCCGGACCCCGGGTAATTGGTGTTGCCGCAAACCGGACCCATGGCAATACAGATCTCGTTTTCGGGACTGTCCCACGTGGTGGTTTCGTTGACGGCGTCCCATAGCAGTTTCAGGTCGAACCCCTTGCCGCCGGTGAATTTTTTTTTCATCTCCATGGTGACCGGTTTTTCCTTGATTTCCAAGGTGTCGATGTTGATGTAGAGGGTACGCATGTTGTACCCGAGCTTGACCGGTCGCTTTTCAAAAGTGTATTCCGCGAGGAGCTTGTGTTTGCTCTTCAGGGCTGGGATATCGAATCGATGTTCGGTCATGTGGGGTCCTCCTCGGTGACGATTTCCAGGGCGCCGGCCGGGCACTCCTTGGCACAGGCGCCGCAGGCGATGCATTTGAAGGGGTGAATCTGGTCGTGGTGGTTGCGCATGGAGTGGGTCGGGCAGACGGCGACGCAGGCCAGGCAGCCGATGCATAGGGTCTTGTTGACCAGTACCACGCCCAGTTTGTTGACCGAGATGGCCATGGAGGGACACTCAGCCACACATCTCTGACACTGATTGCAGACATTGAGGGTGAAGCCGCTTTCCGGATCGACACTCACCCGGATGCAGGATTTTTCCGGGGAATCCTGTTTGAAATAGAGCTTGGAGCAAACCGACATGCAGGTATGGCAACCGGTGCATTTTTCTTTGTAGGTTTTCAGTAATTTCATTGGTTATGGCTTGGCCTCCTTTTTGACGGTTCCGATATCGACTCGAATGGTATCCATCTGGGTGGGCACATCGTCCAGGTTCACGAGAAATCCTCTCACCACTCCGATCAGTGCCTTCTGTACGAAGGCGTTCAGACGAACGGGTTGATCATTGATGGTTACGGTTACGGTTGATTCCATTGTGTTTCCTCCATAAAGCGGATGATACCTTCCAGGTCGCAATGGGCGAACCTGGGCAAGGGAAGATCCAGGGGTTCATCGCAGACAACGGCCGCCAGTTTTTTCGGCGGGTAGCGTAGTCCCTGCCCCAATGCGGGGCGATGGACCTCCAGGGCCGGTACATCGTCGATGACGAGTCCCTCCAGGAGCAGAAACTCGGCATCGAGCGCCAGGGCGGCAAGTTGCGTGTGGGTCGGCGCTGTCAGCGGCGGAAGCAGGGTCATTGTTTCCCGGTCGGCCAAGACGATCACGCGTTGGGCACCTGCTTCCAGAAATCGGCGGCTGTCTTTTCCCTCAGGTTGAAGGTCGATGCCGTGGGGGGCGTGCTTCAGCACCACCACTCGGCGTCCTTGTTCCCGCAGACGGTGGGTGAGGGCGGAGATCAGCGTGGTTTTTCCGCTTTCCGACCAGCCGACGAATGTAAAAAAAATCATGGCACTTAATAATATAATATATATAAGGGGGCGTCAATGTGCGCAGGTTCGTCCAAAACCGATGATGGTTTTTTGATTATCAACATCCGTGGGGATTCTATTTACATGCCCGGTGGTTCCGTTTATAATTCGGTCATGAGGGTTTTTTTCGGAATCGGCCTGGATGATTCGAGTAGGGAAGCCCTATTGCATGCAATGATCCCGTACCGCAGCATGGGATCGTCCATCCGCTGGACCGCCCCCCAGAACATCCATTTGACAGTGAAGTTTCTGGGAGAGATCAAACCGTCCGTTTTTTCCCGATTGGTCGAGGCCCTCGACCACCCGTCCCGCCTGGGAAAGAAGTTCGTCATGAAGATCACCCACTTCGGGAAGTTTCCTTCCGGACGGGGAGTATCGATTTTCTGGGCGGGCATTACGCCTGACCCCGCATTGACCGAATTGGGTCAGAATCTGGATGAGCGGTTGCGTCCATTCGACTTTCCCCGCGAAGACCGCCCCTTCACCCCCCACATTACCCTGGGGCGGAACAAATCCACCGCTGATTTCAGCCGGCTCTGCCAGTCTCTCGAAGAGCAGACGTATACCGCCATCGTCCATATGCCGGTCTCCTCGTTCCAGTTATTCGAGAGCCGCCTGACCCCGCAAGGCCCGATATACACCGTGAAAAAGGAGCTTCCTCTTGCTTAGCCAGCACGTGATTTTCCTGTTGGGATGTTATTTTCTGGGATCGATTCCCTTCGGCTTCCTGATCGTCTATTTCACCGCTAAAAAGGACATCCGTACCCTGGGCAGTCAGAGCACCGGCGCCACCAATGTGTTGCGCAACATGGGAAAAGCTGCTGCTTTGGCGACCCTGCTCCTCGATGTCGGCAAGGGGGCATTGGCCGTGGCCTATGCCAAGAGTCATTTTCCATCTCCCATGTGGATGGTCGTCGGCGGTGCTCTGGTGATCATCGGTCATATTTACCCCGTGTTTCTGAAGTTCAAGGGGGGAAAGGGGGTGGCCTCCTTTCTCGGTGTATTTCTGGTTTTTTACTATCCAGCGGTCCTGGTTTTTCTCGGTTCCTGGCTGGTTGTGGTTGCGTTCACCCGGTTCGTATCAATGGGGTCGCTGACAGCGGTCATCGCCCTCTTTTTTTCCATCCTTTTCACCCAACCGGCGGAGATCGCGGCGGTCGTCCTAGTGATCGCAGTTTTGGTCATCGCCAAGCACCGGTCGAATATCGACCGCCTGCGTAGCGGCACCGAGAACAAACTGGATTTGCGGAAAAAAAAACATGACGGTCAAGCCTGAAATACTGGTCATTGGCGGTGGGTCCTGGGGGACCGCCTTCGCCAATTACCTCTGCTCCGTCAATCCGCGCATTCATATCTGGATGAAGGAACCCGAGCTGGCCGAAGCGATGGTCGACTCCAGGGAAAACCCGATGTTCCTGCCGGGCATCCGACTGGAATCCAACCTGATACCGGTCTCTGATCTGCAGAAAGCGACTGCCGCCGCCGATACTCTGGTGTTTGCCGTCCCCTCCAAGTTCAGCCGGAATCTGTTTGCCGATATCCGCCCGGTCCTTCAGCCCCGCCAGATGATCGTCAATCTCTCGAAGGGATTCGAGGCCAAAACGCTCATGACCATCTCCGAGATCGCCGCTGATGTCTTGGGAGAGGCGATTTACAAGCGCTGGGTAACCCTGTCGGGGCCTTCCTTTGCCCGTGAGTTGGCCCAGAAGCACCCCACCGCCGTAGTTGCCGCTTCCCGAAATCCCGAGGCTCTGGCGACGGTTCAGACCCGGTTTTCATCGGGAACTCTGCGAATCTACTCGAGCGACGATCTGACCGGGATCGAGGTGGGAGGATCGGTGAAGAATGTCATGGCAATCGCCGCCGGCATGGTAAAAGGGCTGGGATTCGGGTACAATACCACCGCTACGTTGGTATCCCGGGCATCGATCGAAATCAGCCGTTTGGGCCAGAAGAAAGGGGGCCGGTTCGAAACCATCCTGGGATTGGCAGGAATAGGCGACCTGATGCTGACCTGTTTCGGCGAGCTTTCCCGGAATCATCAACTGGGGCGTCGCCTCGCCCAGGGGGAAAGCCTCTCCCAAATCGAAGCGTCCACCCCCATGGTGGCCGAAGGGGTTGAAACGACGCGGGCGGTGTGGAAAATGGCCGAGCGTTTCCAGATCGACATGCCGATCTGCCAGGAGGTATACCGGGTGTTGTTCGAAGGGAAACCTCCCCGGAGCGCTCTTGCCGATTTAATGAACAGGAGTCTGAAAGCGGAATGGAGTACAAACTAGAATACCTGGTTGATCGCGACCTGCGCATTTTTTCATTGCGCGGAGATGAAATCTGGATCGGAAAACTGCTCGAGAACAACCTGGTTTTATCCGACGACACCATATCCCGCCGGCATTGCCGGTTGGTGCGGAGCCGGAACACCTATAAAGTGATCGACAACAAGAGTACGAATGGGACATTTGTTAACGGGAAAAAGATCAGCGAAAAGGAGTTGGTCGAGGGTGACACCATTTCCATCGGCCAGACCCACCTGAAGTTCGTCCCGCACAAGCGTGAGGCGACTTTCCAGGATATCGACGATCAGAAGATATCGATGGTCGTCCCCCTCTCTGATCTCAGCCTGAAAGTCGAACAGCCGGTTTTGAAAACCGAAGAACCGAACTTTCTGGCGGCCATGGTGGAACTCGGACGGACATTGATCGCGTCTCAGAACATGGAGGAAAGCTTCGAAAAGCTGGCCGATGTCATCTATGAGTTCGTCAAGCCGGAGAAAATCGCCATATTCTATTATAACGACAAGCAGGACGACCTGAATTTGCGGTATTTCTCCAGCCATGACCGCCGCAAGAAGAGCCAGATCAAAATTTCCAAGACCATCGCGCTGAACGCCATTCATGAAAAAGTGGCCATTCTCTCCTCGAACACCCGTGATGACGAGCGTTTCGATCGCTCCAAGAGTATCATCATCTATGGCATCACCTCGGTGATCTCGGTGCCGATCTGGACCAAGGATGCCATATTCGGACTCATTTACATCGACACAACTAGTTTTGCCCGCCTGTTCCTGGAGAAGGATCTGCAGATGATGTCGATCATTGCCAATTTCGCTGGCTTTGCTCTCGAGGCCTTCAACAACACGGAAAAGCTCAACCGGGAGAAAAAGCTTCGCGCCCGTTTCGAGCGGTATCACTCCCCGTCGGTCGTTTCCCGGCTAATGGAATTCCAGGATGACAAAACCGGCGAGATGATGCCATACCGGGAAAACGAAGCCTCGATCCTGTTCGTCGATATCGTCGGATTCACCCCATTGGCGGAAAAGATGAAACCGATTGAGGTCGGCCTGTTTCTCAACAACTTCTTCACCGAGATGACCGAAGTGATTTTTCACAACCAGGGGACCCTTGACAAGTTCATCGGCGACGCCATCATGGCTGTTTTCGGCGTCCCCTTCGAATATAAAAATCATGCCGAGCAGGCATTGAATTCAGCCCTGGAGATGATGGACAAGCTCCAGGAGATCAACCGCAACATCCCCAAGGAGAGGAAAATCCAGATCCGTATCGGGATCAATTGCGGCAAGGTGATTTCGGGCGATTTCGGCTCTCCCAAAAGAGTCGATTATACGGTCCTTGGGAATGCCGTAAACATCGCGTCGAGGCTGGAATCCGAGGTGGCTGCTGCCGATGAGATCGTAGTGACTGAGGAGGTCCATTCAAAAACCAAGGGAAAATTCGAATTCGAATCCCTGGGAAAAAAGAAATTGACCGGGATCACCGACCCGGTGCATATTTATAAAGTAACGGGAAGGAGAAAGGAAAAATGAAACGTTCCCTCTGGATATCACCGGGATTGGCGGTTTTGATGGTTTTTAGCGCCTGCGGAAAAAAGGAAGCGTCCACTGATCCCTATGGGCTGAACAAGTCGGAACCGGCGGAAATCGCCATGCGCGAGGGGATCATCTATCTGAACAACAACAAACTTGACCTGGCGGAGCAGAAACTGGTCGAAGCGGTCACGCTTGCTCCGAGCATGCAGCATGCCTGGAATGCCCTTTCCCTCGTCTACATCTACAAGCGTGACTTTCCCAAGGCCATCGAAAGCCTGAACAAGCTGCTGGCGCTGAACCCCTATTACTATGACGCCGTCAACAACCTGGGTATCGTCCACATGGAGATGGGGGAACTGAGCAAAGCCAAGGAGTATTTCCTGACCGCAGCCAATGCCAAGGATAACCTCAACCCGGAAAGCTCCTATACCAATCTGGTGATCATCGAATTGCGTCAAGATCGATTGGAATCGGCTTTGCGCTATATCGACAAGGGATTGAGTCTCAACAATCGCTGCGAGCCATTGCATAATCTCCGGGGCGTGGCCATGGAGCGGTCGGGGCGGTATGTGGAGGCCCTGGAGAGTTTCAACAAGGTATACGACCTGATCAAGGACCGGAATGCCGACTCTATCAGTTTGTTTGAATTGGCCAAGGTTTTCAAGAAATACGGTGATCGGGAAAAAGCGCTCAACCTCCTGGAAAAGGCGATCGGCCTGACCTCGGATTCGGCCCTGAAAGAAGAGATTATGAACCTGATCAAAGAGCTGGGCGGATGAGATTTTAAACTTGACTTTATTGGTTGTGGTTTTTATAATGATGTCTGCCCGCGGGAAGCGGAATGAGCAAGGAGGTCAAGATGAAGAAATATGTATGCACTGTCTGCGGATATATCTATGATCCCGAAGTCGGGGATCCCGACAGCGGCATCCAGCCGAAGACCCCCTTCGAGGACATCCCCGATGACTGGGTCTGCCCCCTGTGCGGAGCCGGCAAGGACTCGTTCGAAGTCAGCGAGAGCTGACTGCGGTGCTCACGCCTAACGGAATACCAACCATGGCTGTCAGACAGATCTGTCCAGGTATTGTCAGTGTCGGTGCCATCGATTGGGACCGGCGGTTGTTCGATGAGCTGATCCCATTGCCGGACGGGACCTCCTACAACTCCTATCTGGTCCAGGGGAGCGAGAAAACCGCTCTGCTCGATACCGTCGATCCCATCAAGGTCCATGAACTCCTCGCCAATCTCGCCTCTCTTGGGATCGGGACGATTGACTACGTGGTCGCCCATCACGCCGAGCAGGATCATGCGGGAGCCATCCCCGATATCCTGGCGGCCTATCCCGCCGCCAAGGTTATCTGCAACGACAAATGCAAGGGTATGCTCAGCGATCACCTGCACGTTCCTGAAGACCGGTTTCAGCTGATACAGGACAACGACACCCTGCCGCTCGGCGGCAAGACGCTGCGGTTCATCATGGCTCCCTGGGTCCACTGGCCGGAAACCTTTTTGACCTATCTCGCCGAAGATAGAATCCTCTTCCCCTGCGATTTCTTCGGTTCGCACCTGGCTCAGTCGGAGTTGTTCGTCGGCGACGAATGCCGGACCTTCGATGCGGCCAAGCGCTATTACGCCGAGATCATGATGCCGTTCCGATCCCATATCGCCAAACACCTGGAGCGGCTCAAGGAGTTCGATATCAAATGGATCGCCCCCAGCCACGGTCCGGTTTATCAAAACCCTTCCTTCATTTTGGATGCCTATCGCAACTGGGTTTCCGATACCGTTGCCAACCGGGTACTGATCCCCTTCGTTTCGATGCACGGCTCCACCCGGCTGATGGTCGAACACCTGACCGATGCCCTGATCCGGCGCGGTGTCTCGGTGGTCCCCTGTAATATCACCAACGCCGATATCGGCGAATTGGCCGAGGAACTGGTCGATGTCGCCACCGTGGTTATCGGGTCGCCGACGGTTTTGACCGGCGCCCACCCGGAAGTGGGACGGGTAGCTTATCTGGCCAATGCGCTCCGTCCCAAATTCAAATTTACCGGGTTGATCGGCTCGTACGGTTGGGGTGGACGGATGGCCGAGCAGATTCTCCAACTGTTCACCGCCATCAAACCTGAGGTGCTGCCGCCGGTAATCGTTAAGGGGATGCCGCGGGAGGACGATTTTCGCAGCCTGGATCAACTGGCCGAGACCATCCGCCAGAAGCACGAGTCGATCGGGATCTGGCCGGCGGAATCGGCCTGAAGCCGGTTTGAAACTTTCCAATCGTTGGCGCTTGGAAGCGGGTCAGCCTTTTTTTAAATACTGTAGGAATTCGACCGGCGCGCCTTCGCATTCGATGAAGGCGACGATCACCCCCTCAGACGGGCTGTTCGGTTGGATCAGTATCTTTTTCCCGGCGATCGCCTTTTCCAAATCGTCGACCTCGAAGGCGATATGGGTCACCGTTTTGACCAACTCCGGCAATTTGCATTCGGGTTCATAGCGCATCCACTGGATGCTGTAGGGATTGCTCTCATGGTCGGTGCAATGGACTTTGTATTTTTCGAGGTAAATTTCGTCCGGTTGCGGCCGGTCGGTGGGAATGCCGATGTGATTGTACTTCATTGCTTTTCCTTATTTATTTCCTCTCTGCGGGGGATCTTATTGAACCGGTGGACATAGCCAACCTGGAGATTCAGGGCTGCCGGTGGTCCCATAACGAATCTCAGGGTGAGGTGATTCGTTCGTTCTTCTCTCTGGCTGGGAGCGGACCAGTCCGCTCCACAGAAAGTGATGATCAACAGAATACCTATAACTTTAAAACGTTTCACGAACTTGATCCGAAATCCCTATAAATTTTAAAGAAATGGGGTTGTAAAAGCAATAACCTATCTGCTCAGAGGTTGTTTATTATCGATACTATGCAGTGTCTTCCTTGAAGGGATCGGCTACCTCAGACAGCGGGGGGGACTCCTTTATTTATGATCGTCGGTTATTTCCTTTTCCAAAAGCTGGAAAAATGGGTCCCTTGCCTGTCTTTCCCGCCAGGGCGTGTGGCCGCACTTCGGTAGCACGGTCAAGCGGAATTTTCTGAGGATTTTCCTGAGCGGATCCTCAACCCCCTGAGCCGGGTGCGGGTCGTAATCACCATGGATGGCGATCACCGGGCAACCGATCCGTTTTCCCAGGTCCATCAAAGTTCCATTCCCTCTCATCGCCGCGGCTTCCGGCCAAACCTTCCGGAAGATATCGCCGTTGACCTCGACTTCATCAGCCAGATTTCCTTCGGCCGGTAGGAGGTCGTAACTGTCGGTTTTTCCGGTCAATTCACCCAAACGTAACAGCAATGAAGCTGGATCGGTGTTGTCATTGTTGGTCAGGGCGGTGACGATGGCGGTGAACTCACTCTTTTCAGCCTCATTGAGGCGGTTGATCCGGTTGATTTCGATCTGCCGGGCAAATGGTTCGGTGAATGGGGGGGTGCCGATCAGGATCAACTTTTTGACCAGTCCGGGAAACCGGGCGGTGAGCAGCCAACTGAGCCAGGCCCCCCAGGAGTATCCGATAAGGATGACCGGGATGTCTCCATGGTTGATCAGGACTGTTTTCAATTCATCGATCTGGCCGGCGAGCGAATCGGCCGTCTGTAGCGGTTCCAACACTCCATACCTGGCAGCAATAGCCTTGGCCACCGGGGCCATTTCTCCGGCAGCTCCGGGTCCGCCGTGGACGACCGCGACACCATAGGGGGATTCTCCGTAGCGGCGCAGGTGATTGCTTTTCATTTTACCGCTCGGCCGATGATAGCCATGCTCCGAAATTCAAGCGATTGAATACGATCCCGATGCGGCTCCAGCCTTCAATCTGTGGCAATTGATCACCTTCCTTTCATCCATGTCCGATCTCCGATAGACCGAAAATCGGACGTGGCGGTACCATTATAGCAGATTGGCGGTGATACGGCGGTATTTTTGTTGAAAAAGAAGACATTCCCGCCCATTTATTATTATTTTTCCAAACGATGTCGTTGCCCCGATCGTTTCTTTTCCCCGCCCGGCCGAAAACCTCGATATTTTGTTGTGTCGATCGATCCGATCAGGCTTCAATCACCGGTTGAACAGGAGGCCGATATGAATCCTCGGCCCGTACGATTTTCCGGCGATCAGCGCAGTCCCGGTCACCCAATCGGCCAGAAATGCCAGTGAAAGTGATTCGCTCACTTGTACTTCCAACAATCCCATGGGCATGAATATCCAAGTGGTGTATTTTTCATAGGTAACGATTTTCAGGTTGGTCTCCTCCCCGATGATATGAAGTTGTCTGGCGGTGCCCATGCCAGCTAACAGGCCGCCGGATATCCGCACCCTTTTCAGGGGAATTCCGTATTCCAGGGTAATCCCACCGAAAGAGAGATCGACATAACTTCCTTTGCCGGCGGAGACCGATCGATAGGTGAAACCGGTGCTGAAGCCCATGGCGCCGATTCGGATCCGTGGGGAGACTGAAAAAGCGATCCGGCCCCCCAAGCCGCGGGAGATGCCTGAGGCAATTCCCGTATCCATGCGGATACGACCGGCTCCCACGTGATAGAACATGCCTCCGTTGAGAACCGGGCGCGGTCTCGGTTCAGAGCCAAACAGCGTTGAAATTGAAAAGCCCAAGAAAACGATTGTGCAACTGAATTTGTACCAGTGGATCATGGCATCACCTTATTGTCAGAAAAACGGCGAACCAGCCGCCTTCGAACTGATGGAAACAAAGCAGTTGCCCATCGGCTGAACGCACGGGAGCCTCGATGAAACTGGTGAGGGCGGCCACCCGTTGCGGACTGGCGAACGCCTTCCGAATGTTCCGCCGGGCAGATCGGCCAGGAGATCCTGGAGATCATGACCAGGATGAGAGCAATACGATGGCCGGTGCGCTTCATTGACCATACTTGATCTTGTATTTCTCATATTGCTGTTGTAGAAGCTCTCTGTTTTGCGCCGATCCGTGGGCCGGCAGGAAAATCGAGCAACCGGTTTCCAGAAGCTTGGACCAGTTTTTTATGGTCATTTCCGGATCGGTTGCGAAGGGAGGAAACACAGATCCCTTGAATACCCCGAACATGGCATCGCCGACCAGGGCGATCTCGTCGTCGATGACGACGCTCAGTGAACCGGGTGAATGACCCGGTGTATGGATCAGGTAGCCGTTGAATCCCAACAGCCGCAAATCGTGGCTCGATTCGACTGCCAAATCGTATTCAGCTGGCTTGAATCGAAAGAATCGATCTATCGACTTTTGCCCCGCTATATCGGTTAACAGTTTTGTCACCACCGTGGTTCCCCGGATGATGGCATTGTGACCTTGCTTCAGGTAGTCCGCCTCGTCCTTGTGGATGATGAGAACCGTTTTATACTTCTCTTTGATATTCGCCGCGTTTTCAGCATGGTCGAAATGGCTGTGGGTTAATATCACGGCATCCAGGGAATCCAATTCGACTCCCAAACAGTCGAGTCTGTCGCTCAATTCTTTCCATTTGCTTTCCCGGCCCGTGTCGACCAGAAGATGTTTTTTTCCATTCGAAACCAGGAAACAATTGCACCTTCCCCACAAAACCCGGTCGATCTTCTGGCCACTCTTTGTCATCCAGCTTTTCATGTTCCGGCTTTTTTCTTATATAATAGAAACCAATCGTACAGTTCCTGGTTTGGATACACCAGCCAATGGATCCAATGCCCCACCTCGGGTTCGCTGGTGAATTTCATCTCCCCATTCCGGCCCTGGAGTTTTTGGATCATTCTCTCCGTCTCCTCGATGGGGACGACGTCGTCGAGTTTGCCGTGGAAGGCCCAGATCGGCATGTCGCTCAGCCTGTCGATATGCCGGTCGATGGAGTCCATGTGGCTGGTGAAGCCGGACATCGGGGCGATGGCGGCGAATTTTTCCGGGTATTTCGTCGCCAGGTACCAGGTTCCCGATCCGCCCAGGCTCAAGCCGGTCAGGTAGACCCTGTCGGTGTCCACTCTATATTTGGCGGTGATCTCCTTGAAAAAGCTTTCAAACCAGTGATCGGTCGACCAGCGCAGGTGCATTGGACATTGCGGGGCGGCGACGATGAACGGGAATTCCCTCCCCCGGTAGATCTGGTCTGGGATCCCGGTCGAGTACAATTTTTTCAGGTCGGTTCCCCGGTCTGATCCCCCGTGCAGATAGATGATCAGCGGCCACTTTTGGGCCGGATCGTTGTGATAATCCTTGGGCAGCCAGCACAGATAGGGGTAGCGGACATTCCTGGGATTTTCATTTTCACCATGGGCAAAGGTGAGTTTGAATTGCAGCTCCCCCCGTTCGCTCCAGTACCTGGCCCGACCATGCAGCTGCCCGTGCCGCCAATTCTCCTCCGCTTCCTTTTGCCCGTTCTCGTACCAGGAGGTGAACGAGCCGGTCCGCAATCCGTTTTGGTAATTGCCGGTGAAGGCGGTTTGCCCGTTTGCGTGCCACTCCTGGTAGGGGCCCTCCTTGGTATTGGATCGATGATTGCATTGAGGGGCTTCTTTGACGCGCTTGTCGAAGGAGCTGTAGCTGGCATCCATTTGTATCTGCCCGTTTTCGAAATAATCCCGGACCTGGAACAGCCGGCGGTTTTGATCGAAGCGGATGATCCTTTTGTAGACTATCGTCCTGGTTTTCGAGGCGGTATAGTTCAGGATGAAGGTTTCCTCGTCCTGACTGGGCAGCAATCCCAGGCTGATCAGGAACAAAAAGATCATGATTTTGATTGGCATTGCTCCAGTTGCCTCCGTTTTCGGTTCGACGGCATGTTCCTTATTTCAACAACTCCGCCAGCTTGTGAAATTCGGTTTGCGCGTGTTCATTCAGAGCCTTCTCGAACTTTTTCGACAGGTGCATGCGGAGAAGGGGATCAAGTATCTTTCCGAGTCCTCTGTAGCCGATGGCCAATGTATGGGTGATGCGGACGCCGTCGTTGCTGTCTGCAAATTCCAAGGAGAGCCAGCCGGGCAGGCGGATGATCTTCTTCATTTGCCATACAAGCTTTTTTTCTGGAACAATTTCAGTCACCACTGCGAGGAATTTTTCTCTATGCTGGCCGATGAATTCATCAAAATAGACCAGGTTGCCCAGATGGTTCGGATACCGCTTGATGGTATGGAAAGCCAGGTGCGTCCCGTTCCACCATCTTTGGTATTCCGCATCGGTGCAATTCAACATGAAATCACAGATCGCTTTTCCGGAAAGGACCGGCACATGCACTTCGGTCTTCATTATGATCATACTTACATCTCCACCGGGTTCAGTTCTCTTTGCAGGTCGGCGGGTAATTTTTCCGAGGATTCATTCAAAAGCCTTGCGGAGATATTTTTTCTATTGGCTTTCAGAAAATCGAAAACCAGATCGGGGGATTTTTTACTGGCTTCCCGGATGGCCCAAGCTACCGCTTTGGTGACCATGCGCTCTTCGTCCGCAAGCAGAATTTTACAGATGGCCAGCGTTTCGCCGGGAAATTGTCCGCCACCGTGATTGATATTGGCGGCGACAGCGGCGGCGAAGCGCCGTTTCCAGAAATCGGGCGAGCGGGCTATTTGCTTCAACTGCTCGATCTGAGGAAGGTGGTGAACAACGATCGGCGCGGCGATATTGCTGGCCAATTGGTCGCAGGTCTCCCAATTGTCGACAGCGTCGAGCCAGCGGTTTATTTTTTCCCAGGGGATCGACCATACCTTTTTTTTAAATCTGGCCAGTAAAAATACTCCAAACAGGATCTCTTCGCGGCATTTTTCGTCGGCTAAGCTATCCATGACGGCGCAGGTTTCTTCAATAGTCAGGTGAGTGTTTTTCTGCGAAAAGGCTTTTGACAGCTCGCGAATTCGCGGCACCAGGAAGCCGATGCATTTCGTTCCGGAAGCCCAGTGTTCGATTTTTTTCCTGATCTTCTCATCGGCCGCCTGGCGGAGAATGGTTTTGATCTCGTTAGCGGTTGGATTGACTGTGGTCATTTTATGATGATTATATACCAGTCGGGTTCATATTTTGGGATTCCACAGTGATTCACCCAAATCTTTTCCAGTAACTTTCGTATAGAATCCCTTGAGAAAATCCAGCCGGCTCTTGCCGCTCTTCCTCCACTGGTCATTGAGCCACGATTCGATTGCGATGAACTGGTCCGCTCCGTCGATTTTTCATTTGCCGTTTTCCTCGATCAAACGAAGATTCTTCACCTAGTTCCTTGCATCTTTGATCTGGTAAAAAAGAACGCCGGCACCTCCTTTCCGCAAGGCTCTCCAGGTCACGGATCGGGAGAGCAGATGAAAAAACTCAAAAATGTGAATTGAAAAATTCATTTTATTGGTTTTTCACGATGCTGCGGAAGGAAAACACGGCTATATTAGAATTCCTGACCCCTCATGGGGTTGGCAATCAATATGTATGTTTCCCTCAGGAGGTGAGCATGATGAGATGGACTTTGGTGGTTTTTTGCCTGTTTGGGCTGATGGGGGGGTGTAGAACCGGGAAAGTGGCAGTCGATTCGGCTCCGAATAAACCGGTTTTTTCCCTTAATATGGGGAAGGGAGTGGATGCTTTGCAAAGAAAGGACTTCAATCGAGCCGTTCAGTATTTCAAACTGAGCATCGAGGAAAAGCCCGATTCCCCCCAAGCCTACAACCTGCGTGGATTGGCCCTGTTCATGAACGGGGAGGTCTCCCTCGCAAAAAAGGATTTCGAAAAGGTTCTCGAACTGGATGCCGATTATGTACAATCCTATCAGAATCTGGGAAGCTGCCTGATGAAAGAGGCGAAAATGGTTCAGGCTGAAGACGTTTTACGCCGAGCTCGGGACCGCTTTCCCAAAGAAGCCGCAATCTGTTTCGCCTTGGGAAATCTTCTTGTTTTTCAAGACCGGGCGGAAGAGGGGTTCGGTTTACTGCGCGAGGGGATGAGGCTTGATCCCGAGTATCTGAACCGGGAAAAGAGTTTTGAAACGGACATTGTTTTGGGGGAGAACCAAAAACCAGAATATTTCTTCAACTACGCCAGCCTGTTTGCTTCGACCGGAAACATTGAAAAAACGGTCGAGTTCCTGGAGAAGGCGAAGAAGGTTGGCTTCAAGGCCTGGCATCGCCTTAAGTCAGAGGCGAGTTTTATTCAACTCAGCAAGAACCCGGCGATCCTGAAATTCATAGAATAGAGAAGTACTTCAATCGCCCAAGCGCTTTTTCCTCCCAGTTCAGTGCTTGTCCAGTTTTCGATCGATGCTGGTCTTGAAGGCCGCGGCCGGCATCGAGATTGGATTCGCTCAGGATGATTCCGGCCAAGCGGTCCCGGGTGAAGGAGCCGTGGAGAAAAGTTTCCACCTCCTGTGTATTATAGGGTCTCATTCCGGTGGTCTGGATCATCGCCGGGAATGATCGATCCTCAGAAGATTGGTATGGGGCCATTTCACCTTTAGAATGGCGGTGACAATGGCAGGGCCGCAGCCGATATCGATGATTCGATGTGGATTTTTCTTTCGATTCGGCTGATCAACTCAATCGCAGGTTGGGTTCGTTCACTTTCAAATTTCAGATTCCCTTCCGGATTCCAACCGATTTTTTTCTGTTCATCGGTTTTCTTTGTATATTGCTTTCGTTGTGATGCTGCCACGACAAGACCTCAGGGACCGATCTTTTTTATGGCCTGGCATTGTCCCCCTTTCCCTCATTGAATTTCCGGAATGCCCGACACCGGCTTTGACAGCTATTGACTGATTATTATAATTCCTCATAGGTCGGTAGGCCCGTTGCCTTGGCGGCGATTTCGGTCAGGGGGACAATGTCTTCGCGGCCGATATAACGGAGCGCGAACTTTCGATTCAAGGCCATGAACTGCTTGATGCCGACAGCGACCCGGTGCAGATACGAATAGAGCCCAAGTGCCCCGGTCGGAATACTCGACGTCTCATCGCCATATTCGGCCTTGAGAACACGAAAGTCAGCAAAGATCTCCTCGACGCTTGTACCGAAGCGGGCGTACTCTTTGGGCACGGCACCTTTCCGGAGCGCTTCTCCCACTTGTCGCCCCACTGAAGCGGCGGCCATGGCGGCGCGGCCGATGGCGATCATGCGGATATAGGGCGCTCCCAGCGCCAACCCCTTGAAGATGTGATCCTCGGTCGCGAATCCGCCCGCTATCGCGATCGGCGGCAGCGGTTTTTTCGCCTGTTTAAATCGGCTCAGGATACTGTGAACGACCGCCGCCAGCGTTACCGTCGGCATGCCCCACTCGTTCATCATCTTGGCCGGACTGTGGCCGGTTCCCCCGCCGGCTCCGTCAAGGGTGACGAGATCAACACCGGCTTCTGAGGCGATTTCGAGTATGGTGGAGATATCCCGGGGATCAAAGGGTCCGGTTTTGAAGCAAATGCGTTCCGCGCCCAGATTGCGGAGCTCGGCCACCCGCTTGATCAATCCATCGGGGTTCCACATCGGCAGTTTGCCGATCTTTTCGAACACGGGGCCGATCCCTTTGGCATACGCTTCGGCGACAGCGGGGTCGGTCGGGTCCGGCAGGATGATATAGCCGAGCGCCTTGAACCGAAGCGCATCCTCGATTTTCGCCACCTGACCCATACCCTGGATACCCTTGGCCGCTTGTCCGAATTTAAGCTCAACGGATCGGAGGCCGAGCCGTTCGATCGCATAATCGAGCACCCCGTGATACTCGTCGTCGCAATTGGCCTGGAGTACGATGTCACCGAAACCACGCTGGTATCGCCGGAATGTTGACACCATCTCGGCGATCAATGGGGCCAGGACGACCCGATGGCCGTTGACGACAAGTCCCGTATCCTTTGCGATCACATCCTCGCCGATGACGGCCGGCACGCCGGAGAGAGCGGCCCCCGCAAAGTACTCCTTCCATGCCAACTTGGCCATCGCCGGGAGAATGAACGGGGCTATGATGTTGACCGGATGGGTAATTCCAAAGGTGGAAGAGATATCCGCATTCGGGTAACTGGCCACCTCGGGATCTTCGGGAAGCCCGAGCGATCCGAAAACCCTGCCGTTGATCGAGAAATGAGAAAAATCGAGGGGATAGCGCTTCTCCGAAGCGAACTGGTTTTTATCCGCCGAAAAGGGGAGAATCGCCTCGGGACCCCGGATGGCCGAAAGACCGATTTCGCAGGGGCCGAGGCAATCGGCTGTGCAAACTGCGCACATACCGGAGATATCGGTCATATGGCCAATATCCCTCATGCGGGTGTTCGTGATCGGACTGCCAAGGAAGGGACTATAGCTCATTTCGGGTAACCTCCATTAAATAGAAGGGAAAGCATTTGCTTCTCTTAATTTCTTTATACCGCTATTTTATATTTTGATCAATCAGTGTTCTTTTGATATCACCCCGGAAACGGGACCCATCCGATATCGATTTTCGTCGTTGTTGTGGTTTTTCTCCGGAATTTTATTCTCAATATCTTCGTCCGATCGCTATTTTTTCGTCTTTTCCAATCTTTAATCGGAACGAATCGAACACCGGTTTCCGAACCTGCGTAGAGGGGAGACAGCGATGTCAATCCCGTATTTACTGGGAGGCATGCTCCCAAAACAGAATTCCTCTTTCCCATCGATAGTGACACTCGGCTTAACCCTGTTTTTCATACCACATACCCATCTGCGATAACTTCGGCATGGCCGCGGATAAAGGAGGAGAGAACGGGATTGGGTTGGCCCAACAGGCTCCTTCCTTGTCTCGTTCTCGAAGAGCAATCCGCCCAGGAGGGATTGCTCTTCCCGTTAATTTCCGCTTTTATAGATCAGCGAATCGGGGGGGAAGCGGTGCTCGGTTTCGGCTGCGGGGGTTTCATGAAACTTTCTTTACTTCCTTTTCGAAGCGTTGTCAACGGACCGGTTCGAGACGATTGCATCCCGCTGTATATAACAGTCTGTACACATAACAACAACCAGACACTCGTCCAGGTTCAACTCACGGTCATCAACTCGCAAAAGGCAACTCATGATATTGCCCCCGATCTTCTCAGGAGAGAAGTCTCAGTGGGTGCCAGAGTTAAAAAACAGTTTCCTGATCGTTGCCTGGATGTCGTCAGCGGCTTTTTTCGGATCTGAAGCATTCCTGATCGGACGTCCGACCACGATATAGTCGGCGCCGTTTTTGAAAGCCTGTTCGACGTCCACGGTTCTTTTTTGATCATCCCTCGGTTTGTTCTCGACTGGACGGATTCCCGGAGTGATAATCAGCAATTTGTCTCCGAGCGAGTGTCGCAATTCCTCGGCTTCCAACCCGGAAGAGATCACCCCGTCGCAACCGATATCCAATGCTCGTTTGGCGCGTGACAGCACCAAATCCTTTACATTGACGTCCCTGAATCCGAGTTCCTTGATATCCTCTTGATCCAGGCTTGTCAAAACGGTAACGGCGAGGATTTTCAGGTTTCCTTTTCTCTCGCATGCGGCTTTCATGATCCCGTCGTTTCCGTGCACCGTCGTAAAAGTCGCTCCGCTGTCTTTTAACTGGCTCACGGCGGAAGCGACGGTTTCGGGAACATCGAAGAATTTCAGGTCGACAAAAACCTTCTTTCCTAGACTGATCAACCAGTTGACCAGTTCAAAGTAGCCATCTGACATGAACAACTGCAAACCCACTTTGTAAAATTTGACCGAGTCGCCGAGAAGTTCCACCAACCGCTTGGCCTCTCCCCGATTCGGCACATCGAGTGCGAAAATCAATCGTTCATCGATGGGGATCGGTTTTTTTGAAAGCAGAGACATTTTTTTTGGTACCTTTCCTTATTGTCTTGGGGAAAATGGTTACATGAGTGTTTTTGATACTCAACTCACGCATCCATTCCTCCATTTTGATTTTTGCGGTTTATCGAAAAAACCGCATTGATATTGTAGTTGAATGATGCCTGAAAATCAATAGGATCCTTCATCAGGGGCGCATGCTTTCACCCGGTGCAATTCCCACTGCTCGCTCTCTTCGTTGTCGAAAAGGAAGTAATATTGCCCCTGATGAACGAGGGAGCGCCGGGCCCCGGTGCGCCGCAAACGGTTGCCCAGCCAGTAGGGGTCGCCGCTGACCGGCAGCCACAGCTCGCTCAGCAAATCACCCTTCAGGGTGAAAACGGAGAACCGGCTTCGGCTCCCTTTTTCTTCGTAGCTTTGCACGTAGATCCGTTCCCGGTCGATCCAGAAATCGCGGATGGACGGCAGGTATTTGGGGTAGTCGAGCGTGGCCCACTTGAGAAAATCGTCCCAGTTCTGAATGGTCACCGGAATGGTGATGGCGAGGTCTTTCCTCTGGTCGAAATTAAGTCTCAGTTCGGTGAGCAGTTTTTTTCGGACGGCTTCGTCTACAGCCAGGGGTTTGGCCGGGCGCGAGAGGGATCGCAGCCGGTTGCCGTTCGCATCGTAGATGTCGATGCGGGTGACACCCGGATTTTCGTTGTTTTGGATGTAGAGCAGATTGTCGTGTACAGCAAACTGGGGAAAGTCGGGCACCACCCTGAACAGCCCTTCCCGGTCGAACATGGGCTCGGGTTGGCAGGTCACGGATTTGAGCGGCTTCTGCTTGCCGTCGAAGACCTGGACGGCGCAGACGGTCTTGCCGATCTTCTCATCGAGATAGGGAAAGGTGATGCCGACGAAATTCGCGCCCAACGGCTGCAGCCGGAAGGTGCGGGCCAGTTTGTTGGCTTCGCGCCGCGGCTTGCCGTCGAGGTCGAGCCAGAGCAGCTTGGTGAACCCCTCCATGAGGAGTTCGCCGGGTCCCTGCGAGTAGAGGGTGTTGATGAAGAAAAAGAAGGTTTTAATCTCTCCCGGCCCCTCGCCCTCCTTGCCGAATTGGCGGTTGCAGCGCATATCGCGGAGGTCGTAGACCGTCACCGAACTGCCGTCGGCCACGAAGATCTCGTCGCCGATGATCTGGATGGACTGGGGCTTGAGGGAACGGCTCAAGATGCCAAGATTCTGGACGTCATCCCCCCGGGACGGGAATGAAGTGAACAGGCCGGCAACCAGCAAAGACAACAGTTTAAACAACATCGCTTGCTTCTCCTTATGCGCATGTCTACCGATGAAACGGCTGAACGGTCATTTTATTCGGTTTTTCCATAGGAGAAGCGATTCAGAAAAAAACAACTCACGGATCCAGTCTAGTTGGGTTGCTGCTTTGGCAGAGGCGGGTGATGGCGGTGAAAGAGCCGCCAGAGGCGTTCATTGCGGAGGCAGACGGGGCAGACCCGGCGGAGAACGGGGGGGAAGTTGATCACCAAGCATGTGCAAGTGCGGAGGGATAGATAGGAGTGGGGAAAGTGCGCCAAGAGGGCGGCCTCAAAATCGGGATAAGCGAGACACATCCCCTCCAGGACGGGCACCAGTCGCAGTCGTGTGCGGACGTGGTGCAGCGGACAGATCTCCGGGCTCTGGTCATCGTAGGCGTTGAGCAGGTGGGAGACTTCCGCAGCTGCCGTCTCGCGGTCGGGGACCAGGTGCGGACGGGAAGTGGAGCAGGCGATTGTGATCAGGCAATTCAAGGTCAGAATCATGATCAATTTTCTGTTTTTCATCTTGGATGATCGATCTGTTGAATCAGTAAAAAAGTAAAGCGTCCCTGGGTTCCTTATATAATCTCTAATTAGTTTTTTAAAAAAACCAATCTGAATGCCGGCGATCCGATTAGGCAAAATTTAGAAAAGAAGAGTATGGGACCGATTGGAGAAGGTTCAAGTGTTTGTGCATTGTCAGTTGCTCATTGATCCTTCATTTCACGTTTTCGGAATCAGATGTTGTGCCCAAGCTACCGCCGGTGGCCTGCACGAGGCGTGTGCCGGGGAAACATGAATTTCCTTGCCTTCTCCACGAAATCTGTCGTTATTATAGCCAACCCGGATAAAAAAAACACTCGTTTCCAGGATAATGGCACCTTTTTTACCGGCGATTTGCTTGTAGGACGGAAAAAAATGATTTTTGCTATAATTGACTTTTATTGATCAATAAGGAGCATGCAATCATGAACCGTTCTCATTTTCTCGCCCGCTTCGGCGGTTGGATCGGCGCCTTGGCTACCGGATTGTTTCTGCCGCGCAAAGTGTCGGCGCAGCAGGCGCCCGACGCCCCCTGCGAGGAGGAGTTGAAAAAAATCAGGGGTGAAAAAACCTTCGTCGACAACTGGCTCTCCGACCTGCTGGATGCGATGGAAACGAAACTGGACGAAAAAACCCGCATCGATCTCATCTCCAGTTGCGGCCGCGCCTGTTACAACCGGCACTCCTTCAAGCAGGAGATGGCCAGAAAGGGGAAAGGCGATCTGGACCGGTTGATGCAAGCGTACCAGGAGAATCATTTCGAGTCCTGGCGCGAGGGCGAAACCGTCCATGTCCGCATCGGCGGGACGGTCAAGAAGTGCTATTGCCCGGTGGCCCGTAACCGCCCGTTCAGCCCGGACAACCCGCATTGTGAATGCACGCGCATGACCCACCAGACCATTTTTGAGGAGGCGCTGGGCCGTCCCGTCCCGGTCGACATCATAGAATCGCTGCGCCGCGGCGGCAATTGCTGTCATTTCCTCGCCCATCTGTAGAACTATACTCATTTCGACAGGGGACGAGTAAAACTCACCCCCCAGCTCCCTCTCTTTTGTGAAGAGAGGGGGAGAAGGGGACTTGAAATTATACTTCACCCCTGCTGTTGACCAAGAGATGGGGTGGTAATGAGTAGAATAGAACCCTATCTTTGGGAGTTCTGAATCACCTTTTACCCATGCGGATTCCTGGATCAATCGATTCTTTTTCTCCTCCCCTCCCGGAATCCCCATAAGACCGTCAGGATGCCGACGGGGACGAGTGCCAGACCGCTGGGCAGAGTCAGCGAGTTGAGCGCTTTGTTGTCCAGGATCAACCCCGCAAAGGCAAAGATCGACAGGACCGCAGACAACAGATAGACGAGGCTGATCCAGCGGATCATTCCCTTCTCCCTGGCCTGGGGGCTGAACAGGACGATCACCCCGATCGCCCAGAAGCAGTATCCCATTTGGTTCAGGAAGTATATCACCGACGCCGAAGAACCGAAGTACCAGATCAGTGCGTGTTCGAACCGACCGGCCCGGATCAACTGGGGAACCAAAATCATCTGCGAGGCGTAGGCGATGCTGTTCAACACGAAATAGCCGCCGAGGAAGACCCAGCCGATTCGCCGGGCGATCCAGTGGCCGGCCGGGACCCGGTCGAGTTGGGCGGCCATCATGTAGAGGATGGCCGGGCTGAGCAGGAAGGCGAAAAAGAATTGCACTTTGTACAGGCTGAGGTGCTGGCTGACCCAATTCAATTGCCCGGCGTCGGAACCCTGCGGTTGCGACATTCCCATGAAGATCGGCCAGAGGAACAGTACGATGGAAAACAGGATGCCGCTGATGATCAAATGATGGTTAAGGGTTTTCATTTTAATCTCCTTGATGCCCTTTTTTCCGGGCCGGTTCGGGAAGGAACAACTCTTGGAATTTTACGAACAAATGCTCGAGCATCTGCCCCTCCACCCGTTCCGCATCGTCCGGGGTCGGGGATGAATGGAGCCAGGGCTTGCTCGGTCATTTGGATGCGCAATGCATCGCTCTTTTCCAGGAAGCGCCGGACGGTTTCATCCCGGCTGGCCCAGGCGCGGAACCCGTTGGTATGAAAAAATACCAATAAGTATGATTGATGTCAAGGACATTATGAAATCGCCCGATTTTAAGGTAAAAAGGGGGAGGCAATGCTCGCCACTCCGGAGCAGTCTATTGTCGCTTCGACAAGCTCAGCGACCTCCTCCTTCCATTGTGGACGATTCCGGTTTCCCCTTTGCGTTTTCGCTGTGAAACCGGTTATACCTGAACCCCGGGGTCCTTGCATTCCCGACCTTTTCGGGCGATAATAGGGTTTCCGAAATTCCTGTAGCGAGGGTTTTTTCATGATCGAACGGTACGAGGTCGACGAAATCAAGAGGATCTGGAGTGAGGAGAACAAGTTCCGCCGCTGGCTGGAGGTGGAACTGGCCATCACCGAGACCTGGGCTGCGATGGGTCAGGTTCCCGAGCAGAGCCTGAAGAACATTCGCACCAAGGCCTCTTTTGATGCCGGACGCATCAATGAGATCGAAAAAAAAGTCAAGCACGACGTTATCGCCTTCCTCACCTCGGTCGAGGAGTTCGTGGGCGAGGACTCGGCCTACATCCACAAGGGAATCACCTCCTACGACGTCGTCGACACGGCCCTCTCCCTACTCCTTTGCGAGTCGCTCGACGCCGTCATCGCCCGCTGCCGAAGTTTCGCCTCCATGCTGCTCCTCAAGGCCCGGCAATACCGGGAAACGGTCGCCATCGGCCGGACCCACGGCATCCACGCCGAACCGATCGTCTTCGGCGTTAAGTACCTGATCTGGTTCGAGGAGATGAAACGCAATCTGGCCCGCTTGCAGGAGGCCAGGAAACGGATGGCGGTGGGGAAGATCTCGGGCTCGGTGGGCACCTATATCCATTTTCCTCCGGAGGGGGAGGAAAAGGCGCTGGCCCGCCTCGGGTTAGAACCCTGTCGGGTCTCCTCGCAGATCATCCAGCGCGACCGCCACGCCGAGGTGATGGCCGCCCTGGCGCTGCTCGGGACCACCCTGGAAAAGATCGCCGTCGAGATCCGCCACCTCCAGAAGACCGAGGTCCTGGAAGCGGAGGAACCGTTCACGGCCGGGCAGAAAGGGTCCTCCTCCATGCCCCACAAGCGCAACCCGGTCCGCTGCGAGCGGATTTCAGGACTGGCCCGCCTGCTGCGCGCCCACCTGAGCGTGGCCTTGGAGAACAACATCCTCTGGCACGAGCGCGATATCTCGCATTCCTCGGCCGAGCGGGTCTTTTTCCCCGATTCCTTTCATCTGGCTGTGTTCATGCTCGACGACTTGGCCGACGTGGTCGGTAATCTCCATATCTATCCCGAGCAGATGAAAAGGAATCTCGCTCTCACCCAGGGGGTCTATTTCTCCCAGAAGGTGCTCACCCGGCTGGTGGAAAAGGGGATGCCCCGCCAGCGCGCCTACGAACTGGTGCAAAAGCATGCCCTGCAAGCCTGGCTCGACAAAACCCCCTTCCGCGGCCTGCTGGAAAAAGATGGAGAGATCGTCCGCTTCTGTCCGCCCGGGGAACTGGAGGAACTCTTTTCGGAACGGACGATGCTGGCCAATGTCGACCGCATCTACGATCGGTTTCAGAATGAGTAGCGCAGCCGGAGTGAATCGAACCAGGGGGCCTGTTCGGCGTATCTATTCGGAAAAGAGGAAAGGCTTTGACATCGAGGCGGCAGCCCTGGCCGCCGACCTGCGAAGCAACCTGCGGATCGAGGCCATCGAGGATCTCCGTATCCTCTACCGCTACGATCTGGAGGGGGTGGATGACAACGTCTATGCGCAGGCCCGGGAGACGATCTTTTCCGAGCCGCCCCTGGATCGGGTGTCCGACGAGTCCTTTCCGCTGGTGGAAGGAGAAAAGGCATTCGGAGTCGAGTATCTGCCGGGGCAGTACGACCAACGGGCCGATTCGGCCGCCCAGTGCCTGCAGCTCCTCGCCCCCGGTTGTTTGCCGCTGGTACAGACGGCCCGAATCTTCGTCATCAAGGGGGCAGTCGATCCAGATTCGTGGGGGCGCATCAAATCCTACTGCATCAACCCGGTCGATTCTCGGGAGGCTTCGTTGGGGAAACCGGCTGGCCTGGGACTGGGAGCGCCCGAACCGGCCCCGGTACCGATACTGACAGGGTTCATCGCTTTGGACCGGTCCGGACAAGAGCGATTGCTGGGAGAACTGGACCTGGCGATGGATATCAGCGATCTCCGGTTCTGCCAGAGCTATTTCCGCGACGAAGAACGCCGCGACCCGACCGAAACCGAGATCCGCATGCTCGACACCTATTGGTCCGACCATTGCCGTCACACCACCTTCCTGACCCGGATCGACAAGGTGGACATCGCTCCCGGCGAGTTCACCGATCCGGTCCGCGAAGCCTTCGACCGCTACCGGGAGGCACGGGAAACGGTGTATGGAGATGAGAAAAAGCCCCACTGCCTGATGGATATCGCCCAGATGGGGATGCGGCAGTCGCGGCAGCAGGGCGGCCTCGACGACCTGGAGGTCTCGGGGGAGATCAATGCCTGCAGCATCGAGGTGGAGGCTGAGATCGACGGCCGCAAGGAGCCCTGGCTGGTAATGTTCAAGAATGAAACCCACAACCACCCGACCGAGATCGAGCCCTTCGGCGGTGCGGCCACCTGCCTTGGAGGCGCTATCCGCGATCCGCTCTCGGGCCGCAGTTGGGTCTATCAGGCCATGCGTGTCACCGGCAGCGGCGACCCGCGGACGCCGGTGGCAAAAACCCTGCCGGGTAAGCTCCCGCAACGGACCATCACCCGCGAGGCAGCGCGCGGCTACAGTTCCTACGGCAACCAGATCGGCCTGGCCACTGGTCTGGTGGCAGAGATCTATGACGAAGGCTATGTGGCCAAGCGGATGGAGATCGGCGCCGTCATCGCCGCTGCCCCCAGGGCGACTGTTCTGCGTCTGTCGCCTGAACCCGGAGACCGGATCCTATTGGTGGGTGGAGCCACTGGCCGGGACGGCATCGGCGGGGCCACCGGCTCCTCCAAGGCCCATACCGAATCGTCGCTCCTGACCTGCGGTGCCCAGGTACAGAAGGGCAACCCGGTGACCGAGCGGAAGATCCAGCGTCTCTTTCGTAATCCCGAGGCGGCATGCCTGATCAAGCGCTGCAATGATTTCGGCGCCGGCGGTGTAGCGGTGGCTGTGGGCGAACTGGCCGACGGGATCGAGGTCGACCTGGACCGGGTGCCGCTGAAATACGAGGGGTTGAACGGCACCGAGTTGGCCCTTTCCGAGTCCCAGGAACGGATGGCGGTGGTGGTGGCGGCTGAATCGGTTGAGCCTTTCCGTCTCCTGGCCGAAGCGGAGAACCTGGAGGTTGCCGAGATCGCCCGGGTGACTACCCGGACGCGCTTGAAGATGATCTGGCGGGGAGCGACCATCCTAGATCTGGCCCGGTCCTTTTTAGATAGCAGCGGCGTCACCCGCCGGGCGTCCGTGGCCGTGACCGCGCCGGCCGCCGACCATCCGTTTCAACGGGTACCGGCTGCGGTCACCGCCGCCCTACCCGATCTGGTCGCGGCCTGGAAGGAGAATCTGCAGGATCTGTCGGTGTGCGGCCAGCGGGGGTTGGTCGAACAGTTCGATGCCAGCATCGGCCGGGGGAGCGTCCTCTTTCCCTTCGGCGGCCGCTATCAGTCTACGCCGTCTGAGGGGATGGCGGCGTTTTTGCCTGTGCTGCGGGGAACCACCGAGACCACCACAGTCATGACCTTCGGCTTCGATCCCCGGATTTCCCGTTGGAGCCCGTTTCACGGAGGCGTTTATGCGGTGGTGGAAGCGGTCGTCAAAATGGCCGCCTGCGGTGCTCCGATCGACCGGGTCCGATTGTCGCTGCAGGAGTATTTCGAGAAGCCGGGCCGGGACCCGGAGCGCTGGGGAAAACCGTTCGCTGCCCTCCTCGGCGCCTATGCCGCTCAGTCGCAATTGGGCATCGCCGCCATTGGCGGCAAAGACAGCATGTCGGGATCCTTCAAGGATCTCGATGTGCCGCCGACCCTGGCGGCATTTGCCGTCGCCGTCACGCGCGGCCGAAAAATCCTGTCGCCCGAATTCAAGCGGGTGGGGAGCGCGGTCGTTCTGCTGTCCATTTCCCGGGACCGCTCCTTGATGCCCGATTTCGCTGGCTTGAAACGGACCTGCGCCCGCATCCATGAACTGGCCGGCGAGAGTACGCTCCTGGGAGCCGCCACCATCCGTGCCGGTGGTCTGGCCGCCACGATTTCACGGATGGCCTTCGGCAACGGTATCGGATTTGTCCTGGAGGAGAAACTCGCTTCAAGCGACCTATTCGTGGCCGGATTCGCCTCCCTGGTGGTCGAGATCGACGCTGCGGCCGATCCGTCGAAGGTGTTTGCGGGCATCCCCCACCGTGTCTTGGGGCATACCCAAAAAGCCCCATCATTGAGGGTGAATGGCATCGATATCGACCTCGACACCGCCCGTGCGTGGTGGGGAGAGCCCTTGGAGACCGTATTCCCCACCCGAACGAAAACAGCTGTGCCGATGGTCAGTCTCGCTGGCCGGACCCTGACGGCTTCGCCGCTGGCCAGGGTAAAAATAGCCAAGCCTCGAGTGTTGATCCCCGTATTCCCGGGGAACAACTGCGAGTACGATACGGAGCGGGCCTTCATAGCGGCGGGGGGGATTCCCGAGTCGCTGCTCTTCCGCAATCTGAAACCGGCCTGGATCGAGGAATCGATCGTTGCGATCGCGCAGCGGCTGAAGAATGTCCAGATCCTGATGATCCCGGGCGGCTTTTCGGCCGGCGACGAACCGGAGGGATCGGGGAAATTCATCACCGCTGTATTCCGCAATCCCCGCGTCCAGGAGGCGATCGCTGGCTTTCTCGACCGTAGCGACGGCCTCATTCTCGGCGTTTGCAACGGCTTTCAGGCCCTGATCAAACTGGGGCTCATTCCCGACGGTCGGATCCGTCCGCTGGAGGAGCGGTCGCCTACCCTCACCTTCAATTCCCTGGGGCGGCACGTCTCGCGCATCGCCCGCACCCGTGTCGTCTCCACGATGTCCCCCTGGTTCAGTCTCAGCCGGGTCGGCGACATTCATCTGGTACCGCTTTCCCATGGCGAGGGGCGGTTGATCGCCCCGCCGGACATTCTGGAATCTATATTCGGCAATGGCCAGGTGGCCACTCAATATGTCGATTTCGATGGACAACCAGAAATCGCCATCGAGCACAATCCCAATGGATCCCATGCGGCAGTCGAGGCCATGACCTCTCCCGACGGCCGCATCCTGGGCAAGATGGGGCATGCCGAGAGGTATGCCCCGGGCCTGTTCAAGAATATCCCGGAAATGGTGGAACAACCGATTTTTCGCTCCGGCATCCACTATTTTTCCTGATGAGAAGCACCATGAAACAGAACTCCTGTCGACTCCGTTTCACCGACGGCCGCATCCACGAGGCTCCCCCTGGAACGAAACTACTGGACCTCCTGACCGGCTTCACTCCGTCCGGCCCCCTGCCGGTACTGGCTGCGCGTCTCGACCATCGGCTCGTGCCGCTCGACGAACCGGTCATTGCCGATGCAGCCCTGGAGTGGGTCACCTATGCCGACAAGGACGGGCAGGGGATCTACCAGCGCAGCGCCTCGTTCGTCCTCTCCATGGCCGTGGCCGAGCTCTATCACAACACCCGCTTGGTCATCGGCCATTCGATCGCCAACGGCCTCTACTACAATTTCCTGACCGCCAACCCGGTCAACCAGGAACTATTGGAGGAGATAGAAGTGAAAATGCGGGAGATCGTCCGCCGCGACGACCCCTTCCGGCGCTTCACCCTCTCCTGCGCCAAGGCAGTCGAATACTTCCGCTCCCGCTCCATGTCGGACACCCTGCGGTTGATCGAGTACTCGGACCATGGCGACGTCCAGATCTACGAGAACGGTCGCTTCGCCACCTTCGAGCTCTACCCGCTGGTACCGAGCACCGGTTTTATCAGCCACTTCGAACTGAAGACCTACGGACCGGGGCTCGTCCTCCTCTTTCCCGATACGCATACCTTCGATGTCAACACCCAGATCGGCAAGAACGCCAAGCTCTTTGACATCTACCGGGAGAGCAACCGCTGGGGGCGCATCCTTGGTGTGAACGATGCCGGTCGGCTGAATCAAATCGTCCAGCGCCGGGAGATTTCGGAACTGATCAAGGTATCGGAAAGCCTTCACGAAAAAAAGATCGCCCGCATCGCCGACCACATCTGCGAGCAGCGGGAAAATATCCGTCTAGTGCTCATCTCCGGTCCCTCCGCCTCGGGAAAAACCACCTTTTCCAAACGACTGGCGGTCCATCTCAAGGTCAACGGGATCCGGCCCAAAGCGGTTTCCATCGACAATTATTTCGTCGACCGCGACTATTGCCCGCGCGACGAGTACGGTGAATTCGATTTCGAATCGCTGGAGACGGTCGACCTGCAATTGTTCAACCGGCACTTGCAGGAGTTGCTGGACGGGCGCGAAGTGCTGGCGCTGAAATTCGACTTCGAGGCGGGTCAGAGGGTGGAAACGGGAGGCCGGTTGCGCCTGGAAGATGACCAGATCCTGATCGTGGAAGGGATCCACGGACTCAATGGCCGGCTCACCGAAGCGATTTCCCGAAAGCATAAGTTTCTCGTATATATTTCGGCTTTGACCCAGTTGCTGATCGACGACCATCACCGCATCTCCACCACCGATACCCGCATGCTGCGGCGCCTGGTCCGCGATGCTCAGTACCGCGGCTATACGGCACCGCAGACTCTCAAGCGGTTTCCCTCGGTGGTCCGCGGGGAACAGAAATGGGTCTTCCCGTTCCAGGAGAACGCTGATGTAATGTTCAATTCAGCCCTGGTCTACGAACTGGCGGTACTCAAAGACTATGCCCTGCCGTTGCTGTCGGCAATTCCCCCCGGGGCTGAGACTCATGCCGAGGCGCAGCGGCTACTCACCTTCCTGCGGATTCTCCGCAGCGTCCCGGCCGATGAAATTCCTCCCACCTCGATCCTCAGGGAATTCGTCGGCGGCTCCACCTTCCGGTATTGACGTGGCAGGACTAGATCCGGTCCTGATTCTCCCCCTTCCTGAATGGCTGGAGGCCGAGGAGAGAACCGCACCCCGGAAAAAAACGGATGACAAGTCCTGGCTGAGCTGGGTGATCGGACTGGCGCGCCGGAATGTGGAGGAAAAAACGGGCGGCCCGTTCGCCGCCGCCGTGGTCGATCTCCGTAGCGGGGAATTGATCGCCGCCGGCGTGAACCGGGTCGAGGCGCTCCGCTGTTCCGCCGCCCATGCCGAGGTCGCGGCCTTGATCCGGGCTCAACAGCGGTTGCACACCCATGATCTCAGCCAGGCCGAGGGGAAAAAGCCGCTGACCCTTTTTTCCAGCGCCCAGCCCTGCATCATGTGTTTCGGCGCCCTGTTGTGGTCGGGGGCCAGGCGGCTTGTTTATGGGGCCTCCAAGCGCGACGTCGAGAGGACGCTGGGCTTCGACGAAGGCCCCCTGCCCCGGTTGTGGCGGCTGGAGTTACGGCGCCGCGGCCTCGGGGTACGCGGGGCGCTCCTCTCCGTCGAAGCGACTCAGGTGCTCCGTTTCTACCGGGATCGACAGGGGCTTATCTACAACCCTTCCCGTCAGGATGGCTGAAACCGATTGGTCTCCCGTCATTTCCCACCGGCAGGCGGCGGCGCTGATCGCAGCCCGTGCCCGAGCTCTGCCCGTTCTGCCGATTTCCCTGGACCTGGAATTGACGAAAGTCGAAGTTTCGCTGAATCCAGAGGGTGTTTTTCAAGCCGGATCGAACCTCCTCGACTGGGATCAGGTGGAGCGGGTGGCAGCCAGCGAAAACGGGTGTTTCCGAATCGTTGCGGGCATTGCCGAAGAGATTCGGGTGTTCTCGGAACCGAGCCGCCTCCTCCTGCGCCTGCTGGCGACCGATGATGCGCCCGCCCTGCTGCTATCGGGGTTCACCATGCACCGGTTCAAAGGGACATCCCCCTGGCGGGCCGCCCGAGAGATGGCCGGCACCCTGGGTCCGATCCGCGGCCGGGCACTCGACACCGCCACCGGGCTCGGTTACACGGCTGTCGCCTTGGCCGAAGCAGGCGCCGAGGTGACCACGGTGGAGATCGAACCGGCGGTGGCCGCGATCGCCCGGCAGAACCCCTGGTCGCGGCCTTTGTTCGACAATCCCCGCATCGAGCGGCTGATGGAAGACACCTCCGAGGTAATCGCCCGTTTTCCGGATGGTCACTTCCGGGCGGTTTTGCACGATCCGCCCAGCGTCAGCCTGGCCGGCGATCTCTATTCCGGGGAATTCTACCGAGGGTTGCACCGCGTACTGGCTCCGGGTGGCCGTCTCTTCCACTACATCGGCGACCCCAAGAGCGACCTGGGTGCCAGGACCACCGAGGGAGTCGTGAAGCGGCTGAAGGAGGCGGGGTTTCGGAAAGTGCTCCCGAAACCGCGGGCCTACGGAGTGCTGGCGATTCAGTGAAAACGGATTAGATATTTTTATCGATCCCCGGCAAGAGGGGGGCCTGGGTGTCGGACTGGATGCCGGTCACCTGGCCGAGCTTGTCCTGGAACCGCTCGCCCCGCTTGAGGCACTCCTCGAATTTCAGGGTGGCATTGCCCAGGTGCTTGTAGACCAATTGCAGATCCGTATGAAACTTGGCGAACCCATCCTGGATGGCCGACAACTGGGAGAGAATTTCCCGGGCCCGCTGCTCGATCTTGAAACCGCGCAGCCCGAAGACGATGGCGGTGAGGTAGGCGTAGAAGCTGTTGGGGGAAACGGGGATGACTCTCTTTTGCAGGGCGTAGTTGAAGATCTCGAACTCGCGGCCGCCCAGGGAATCGCTGACGATCGTTTCATAGAATACATTTTCCGCGGGGATGTAGATCAGGGCGAAATCGAAGGTCCCCTCGTCGGGGCGAATATATTTATCGGCGATCTCATCGATGCGCAGCTTGACGCTGCGGATGAACTCGCGCCGGGCCGCTTTCTTCTCGTCGTCGGAGTCTGCGGTGATCAAGCGCTGGAAACTCTCCAGGGGAAACTTGGCGTCGACCGGCACCAGTCCCTGGCCGAGCTTGATGACGGCGTCGACCTGGGTGCCGCTGGCGAACCGGTACTGGATCTCGAAGTTGTGCATGGGAAGGATCTGCCGCAACAGGTCCTCGAGCAGGTACTCGCCGAGGTTGCCGCGCAGTTTCGGCGCCCGCAGGATATCCTGGAGCGAGGAGATGTCCCGGCCGATCTCCTTCATCTGCCGGGTCGATTCCTCGAGCACCCCCAGTTTCTTCTGGATCTCCTGGACGACGGTCCCGGTCTGGCCGAGCTGGGCGGTGATGTTCCCCTGGGTCTTGGTGAGGCTCTCCGAGACCGAGTTCATGATCGCCCCCAATTGCTCGGAGAGGAGTTTCTGCGTCTGGGTGAACTGCTCCCCCTGCTTGAGGAGCGATTCGTTCTGGGCCTGGAGTTGCCGGGTCTTCATGTCGACGAGCTGGTCCTTCAATTCGTCGATCTCCCGGGCCACGGAGGGGTCGCGCAACTTTCCTTGCTGGATAAGGAGAACGGCCAGGAGAATCAGCACGGCCGCCAGTAATCCGATCATCAGGTAGTTCATGTATTTCGCCCCGCTCCACTCTACCGCAACCGGCGAGAGAAATCAACGGGGTTGGTATCCATGTGAATAATGAGTAGGGCAAAAATTTTTTTGCCCCTACTCGAAAACAGGGAATGCCAAAAATGGGCGGACAAGGGGAACGAATGAAATGAGCAGAGGGGAGGTTGGCGGGATCCTTTTTCCCGGAAGTTGTTTTGGTGTACAATGGCGATCATGATACCTGCATCCGTGAATGCCGACTGGACGCGGAGCGAATTGACGGTCTTGGAATCGCTGCGGACGCCGGCCAAAATCCAGGAATTCCTCGATGCTGTCCCGTACTCGATTGATCCCATTTATCGGTCGCCGCGGAGCGTGTTGCGTGACCGTCGGGCCCACTGTTTCGACGGCGCCGTGTTCGCCGCGGCTTGTATTGAGCGGATCGGTTTTCCGCCGCTGCTCCTGGAATTGAAGGCGGAGCGCGATGACGACCACCTGCTGGCCATCTATCGGATCGACGGTTGCTGGGGGGCGCTGGCCAAATCCAATTACGTCGGCCTCCGTTTCCGCGAACCGATCTACCGCGGCCTGCGCGAGTTGGCCATCTCCTATTTTGCCTCCTATTTCAATCCCGACGCGGAGAAAACCCTGCGGGCCTACTCGGCGATCCTACGGCTGGACCGTTTCGAGCGTTGGATTTGGCGATTCGAGGACGGGGCCATGGATCAGATGGAGCGGGCGCTGAATGAGGGCCGCCACTTTCCCCTGGTCACTTCGGAGCAAATCTCCCGGCTGAACCCTGTCGATCCCCGCACCTACAAGGGGGAAATGACCGGAACCGATCCGGCCGGCCTCTATCGGCTATGAGAAATAAACCTTTTAGGTGCAGCCTTTGGCTTTTACCTAAAAAAAAAGTAGCCATTCCTGACAACATGGTGTCAACCGGAGAGAGTAGAATAGGCTCCGAGGAGGTTGTGGAAAATGTTGATCATCAAAAAATACGAAGGCCGTGTTCCGGCCTGCGGATGTTTCTGCGGTGGTTGCCCGTTCTTTGTGCGGGAGCGGAAACCCTGTCTAGGTGCGGCCTACACCGATCGCTGCGATGGCTGCAAGACCTTTCATCTCTGTTGTCAGGACCGGGGGATCGAGCACTGCCACCAGTGCGAGAAATTTCCCTGCCGGAAGTTCAAGGATTTCCGCAAGCGCTGGCTGAAGTACGGGCAGGATTTCCTGGAGAACCAGGCTATGTTGAAGAATGAGGGGGCGGCCGGGTTCCTGGATCGCTGGAATGCCGCAGCCGGAACGGAAATCGATTTCGAAACGGTCGGTGGGAAACAAGAGTAGGGGTTTGTTTTTATTCGAATGAACCGATCACATATGAATTTGAACCCAGGAGGAATCGATGCAATTTATTGTCATTGGCTATGACGGCCGGGACACCGAAGCGCCGGCGCGGCGCCTAGCGGCGCGGCCGGCCCATCTGGACCTTTTCGCCGATTTGTTCACCAAGGGAACGTTTTTGTTCGGTTCGGCCATCCTCGACGATGCCGGGCAGATGATCGGCTCCCTGATCGTCTGCGAATTCTCCGATCGTGAGCAACTGGAAAAACAATGGCTGCAGCATGAGCCCTATGTCACCGGCAAGGTCTGGCAGACGGTCGAGGTCAGGCGCGCCCAGGTGCCGTCGGTCGTCGCCGCCCGGTTGGCCGCGCCCGGTCATCACTGAAACCGCTTCAGGGCCATGGCCAGAGTTTCGACGCTGCAGCCCATAGGCTCGCCCTTGAGATCAGGCTGGTGGCGGATCCAGACCCGCCACTTGCCGGCAGGTAAAATTGGCTCGCGGCAGTAGATCAGGAAACGGTCTTTCCCCAGCGTGAACTTGATCTTGTTGCCGTTGGCCACTCCGACCGCTTTTCCCCCCGGAATTTCCTGGAAGGCCAGTAGGTAGAGCCCCTTGTCTATGATGCGAAAGGTCAATCCCTCGTCGTGTTTGAAATGAAAGGACTTGTCTCTATAGGCCACATGCTCGTTCACGATAATCAAGGCATCCTTGAGTTGGATAGGTTCACCACTCTTCACGGTTTGGGCACCAGTTTTTTTCAAAATCATCGGTGTGATCTGAGCGACGATGCGGGTGCCTGTTTTTTTATTTTTCAGCAACTCGATTGCTGCCGTAGCCAGGTTTTGAACCAGTTCGGATTTTACTGCTTGCATTTTTGATTCTTGAACTGTCTTTGGTTCGAATTGATTGATCTGAATCTGAATGGTTAGGGCGATCCCTTTGCCTTCCTGGATTGAGGGAGTAATTTCCAGACGCAGGGTATTTTCTTTGTACTCGATTTTCCCCTGGCTGTTTTTCCAGGGGATGATTTCGCCTTGGACGATAGTTGCTCTTTTCCCATTTTCGGCCTCGGTGGTCTGGCTGCTGATCAGCCTCGAGTCGGTGGCAGTCACCTCCATGATTTTCATGCTCAACTTGATAACAAGCTTCGTTTCAAGAGAAAAATCATTTGTTTGATCGTAGGGGATGCCGCCTTCCACATGAGCCGTTTGTTTGGATTTTTCATCCACCACTCCGCCCGAAACCCCTCCTGATACGCCTCCGGAGACCGCTCCGGACAATCCACCCTCAACTCCGCCTGCCACGCTGCCGGTAACCCCAGGTTGGGTAATTTTCCGTTTCTCCTTTTCGGTTTGGCCTGGCAAGGTGAAAGTCAGCATCAGGACAAGCAGAGCAATAACGAATTTAAATAGCTGATTTTTCATG